>ERZ773264.1510-NODE-1510-length-27098-cov-30.852716_pt1 | contig 27098 bp, 32 predicted proteins | sample MGYA00511910_ERZ773264 | MGnify/ENA primary metagenome ERZ773264 (study PRJEB29015, sample SAMEA2737739) | human gut metagenome | biome: human gut; feature: human-associated habitat; material: faeces | place: China | collected 2012 ...
ATGACTTCTTATTACCATCGCTGATTATTAATAAACAGGGCTTACAGACGTTGCCTTTAAAAACATATCTGTTCTTTGGACAATTTGCAAAACGTTGGGATTTGGCTTCTGCCGGATTGGTTATGTGCATGGCTCCTATTATTATCTTTTATTTGTTTAGTCAAAAATACATTGTAAAAGGTATTACAGAAGGGGCAATAAAGTAAGGTGAGGAATTTGTGAATGAAAAACAATTGGTGGAAAGAGTCCGTAGTGTATCAGATTTATCCGCAAAGTTTTATGGATAGCAACGGAGATGGAATCGGAGATTTTAACGGAATTATCCGGAAACTTGATTATCTCCAAAATCTAGGCGTAGATGTATTATGGATATGCCCGATGTACGCTTCTCCACTTGTGGATAATGGATATGATATATCGGATTATTACAAGGTAAATCCAATCTTTGGAACAAACGAGGATATGGAGCATTTAATAGAGGAGGCTCAAAAAAGAAATATTAAAATCATATTGGATCTGGTGGTCAATCATTGCTCGGATCAGCATGAATGGTTCCAGAAGGCAATGAAGGATCCTAATTGTGAGGAAGCGTCTTATTTTTACTTCCGAACAACGGAGAATGATAAAGAACCGAATAACTGGCGATCCAATTTTGGCGGATCCGTATGGTCGAGATTACCGGATGGCAGATGGTATTATCATACGTTTGCGAAGGAACAGCCGGATCTGAACTGGGAATGCAAAGAGCTGCGTCAAAAAATTTATGAGATGATAAACTGGTGGTTGGATAAAGGAATCGCCGGTTTTCGTATCGATGCAATTACCTTTATCAAAAAAGACTTAAGTTTTGCCAGTCGTCCTACGAATGATGGGGAACTATATCCGGTTGAAAAACTTACGGATTATAAGGGAATCGGAACATTCCTTGATGAGATGAAAGAGCAGTGCTTTGATAAATATAACTGTATGACAGTTGCCGAAGCACCGGGGGTTGACGATGCTGCTTTTGAACGGTATGCCGGAAAGAATGGTTACTTTTCCATGATTTTCGATTTTGGATGGGAAAATATGGAAGGGGAAAATGATAAATCAAGCATTCATGCGGTAGAACGGTGGAAGAAAAAAATGTTTACACATGTAGCGCATAATAGCGGAATCGGTTGGAGTGCTATCTTTTTAGAAAATCATGATCAGTCCAGATGCCTGAACAAATTTCTGGAAAGAGAAAATATTAGTTTCTATAGTGCATCGGCACTGGCGAGTATCTATTTCTTTTTATATGGAACGCCTTTTATATATCAGGGACAGGAAATTGGTATGACCAATGTTAAGTGGAAGAATATTAATGATATGGATGATATAAGGGCGAAAAGAACCTATGAGGAAGCGGTCGGACAAGGCAAGGATCCGGATGAAGTACTTGCATACTTTTCAGAGTTAGGAAGAGATAATGCAAGAACGCCGATGCAGTGGGATGACTCGGAAAATGGAGGATTTACGTGTGGAAAGCCATGGATTAAATGCAATGATAATTATAGAACAATCAATGCACAGAGTGAGGTGAATGATCCGGATTCATTGTACAATTATTATAAGCGTTTGATTCAGTGTTACCATGACCATGCAGATATTGTGAGACAGGCGGAGTTTCGCCCGATGTACGAAGAATATCCGGGATTATTTGCATATGAAAGAGAAGTAAACGGCAAAGGTTTATTGGTGATCGTGAATTTTACAAATGAAAAGCTGATGTTTCGAAAAATTGATCAAAAATGTGTATTGTGCAATTATCATGAAACGGAGTCCGAATGGTTGCAACCATATGAGGCGAGAATATACAGCAAATAAAAAAATTCTATGTGTAAAAGAAAACATTTTGGCGTTAAATGAAATTGGACTGTCAGTCGATTAAATTTTTTATAAATACAGACCTCTCAGATACTGAAAAGTGTAATGGGAGGTCTTGTTTTTATTGTTTAAAATTCATTTTAGGTAGCCAACCGGTAATAGATGAACTGGACTTTTTCTTTTATGGGGTCTGCTTTCTGTATGATTGCAACCTTCAGGGCATGCGTTTCTGGTTTCATGGACATATATGCCAGAAATGTCATGCACAGGGTAATATAAAAATTCAGGGCATTGATTGCAGCGAGCTTCCTCACGCAGAAGTTTTCAAACTGAAACATCTGCTTCTTACAGCGGAAATCTGCACTTTCACATGGGAAAGATAGGCGTCGTGCTTTTTGCCCTTGTATGTCAGGACAGTTTTGATCTTACCTTTTCTCTGATTGCGAAGCTGTGTGGCAGGAACCCATTTTCCATGGAAGAAGAGTTTCCTTTTGGCAGTAAGACGGATGACATAGTCCTGTTTCAATTCATCAAGTTTCAGAAACATCTTGTTGTCATCGTAGCCTCTGTCCATGGCAAGGATTAGGTGTATGCTAAAAATTAGATTGAGAAAGGACATGCAGACATTATGAAAACACAAGGCTGGTATAAAGTAATTAAAGATGAAGAGTATTTCAAGGAATTCTTAGGTATATTCTCAGAATTTCATGATTATAGAATTACTCATATAGAATACGATTTTGAAAAGAATCATTTGATGCTCTATCTTCGATATGATACGGATGAAGAAGGGGCGGTCCTGAAATTTGTCAATGTGAAGGATATGCATATTTGTCCTTGTGATGACTATGAAGTTTCCTGGCTATTTGGATCGGGGTTAAAAATGTCACCATCGTATTCACTCTTTTGGTATAACGTTGATGATGAGGACAATATTGATGAGATAAAGAAAGATAAAAACTTAACCTGGATAGAATCAGAACAGATAATTTTTGCATGGCTGGATAAAGACAATCAGGTTACTCCGTTAACGGACGAGCAATTAAATCCGGTATGGAAAATACTAAATTACGAAACAGGGAAATATGAATCTGTTCAGAAACACTTCCGAGTATTTGAAGTGTAGAAGTTTTGTGATACAAAGTGTAAACGTAAGAAAAAATAATACATTTGCGGTCAATTTGTTATCGACAGTTGACCGCAAGCACGGTATAATAGACATAGATCTAATAAGAAAACCAAATAATCATTACTGTAAAATGTCAGGTAATGGTAGTCATCATTTATAATTGGAAGGAACAGGTTGGCTTTACCCTAATGGTGGAAAATCCACCATTTTTCCACCCAAACTGTAATTCCTCAGATGAAAACAGGTTTTCTTATCTTTTCTGAAATTGACAGAAAAAGCAGTAAAATCAAGGCTTTGAATGACTTTGATTGACGTAGAATGCAAGCTGTTTTCTGTACCAGGATGAACTCCTAAGAAGTAACCATAGTTAAAGCCGTGGAACTTAAAAAGGTGGTAACAAAGAGTCCGATTTGAACAATGGCATATAGAAATGTCGAAATAAGAAATCAGATGATTCATCACGAAAGTGATTGAGTTCATAAAGTTGGTCGCCGTGACCGAAAAGGCTGAAAAAGCCCGAAAATACGGCATTTGTTCCCATAGTTAAATGGATATAACAAGCGCCTCCTAAGCACTAATTGAGGGTTCGATTCCCCCTGGGAACGTGCATTTTTTGCAGCAATGATCGTAAAAGCTCATTGCTGCTTTTTCTTTTTTCCGGTGCTCGTGAGCACCAAGAGAACACTTAAACGCAGATATCGAGCACCGAAATTTCTTAACGGGCACCAATGCAATAATTCAATCCTGGCACCGAACGGAGATAACTACAGCGTAGGATAAGGATTGGGGTGTCAATGAATGTAAATATGGTTTTCTTGCCTGAACAAAACAGGCCTGACGGATCTATCCGCTCAGATTAGATTAAGAATCTATTCTGGGCGGATTTTTTTCGTTACAGATATTTTGGAGGAGGATAGCTTATGGATCAAAAAACGGATGTAAGAGATCCGGATGAAAAAGTTGTTGAGATTGAAATGGAACGGTTAAGAGCATTTCCAAATCATCCATTTAAAGTAATCGGAGACAGTCAGATGATTGAGCTGCAGGACAGCATAAAAAAGTATGGTGTACTGAATCCATTGATTGTTCGTCCAAAGATTGAAGGCTACTACGAAATTATTTCTGGCCACAGAAGAAAATATGCGGCTGAGAAGCTGGGATATAAGAAAATCCCGGTAATCATTCGTATGTTGCAGGATGATGAAGCAGTAGTGATCATGGTCGATTCCAATTTGCAGAGAGAGCAGATTACACCAAGTGAAAAGGCCTATGCCTATAAGATGAAATATGACGCCATTAAAAAAAAGGCAGGCAGAAAGAATTGTAGTCAAGTTGACCACAATACAGGAAAGAGGAGTATTGACGTAATAGGAGAACTTTGTGGTGACAGTGCGAAGCAGGTGCAGCGTTATATCAAAATAACAGAATTGATACCGGCATTGTTGGATAAAGTGGATGATGGAACAATGGGATTTACCCCAGCAGTACAGTTGTCCTACTTAAAAAAGAAAGAACAGCAGGAAATAATGAATGCAATGGATTCTACCCAATGCACACCATCACTTTCACAAGCCATCAGAATGAAAAAACTGAGTGAAGCTGGAAAACTGACAGAAGCAGAAATAGAAGGGATTCTTGGAGAGGTCAAGCAGAAGGAAACTGACAGAGTGATATTTAAAAATGAGCAGTTATATCATTTCTTTCCATCAACTTATACATCAGAACAGATGAGAAGAGAGATATTAGAAATACTGAAATCATGGAGAAACAGTAACTGGATTTAAGGACAGGAGGAACAGAATATGTGTAAGGTCATAGCAGTATCAAATCAAAAAGGTGGAGTCGGAAAGACGGTATCGTGTGTGAATTTAGGAATTGGATTGGCACAGGAAGGAAAAAAGATTCTTCTGATAGATGCAGATCCTCAGGGCAGTCTCACAATTAGTTTAGGGTATGAGGAACCGGATGAAATGGAGTATTCTCTTGCAACGCTGATGCTAAATATTGTGAATGACGAAAAACTGAACATGGAAAAGACAATCCTTCATCATAAGGAAGGCGTGGATCTGATACCAGCCAATATAGAACTATCAGCGATTGAGGTATCTTTGGTAAACGCAATGAGCAGGGAACTGATTATGAGGTCACTTGTTGAGAGATTAAGGGAATTTTATGATTTTATCATAATAGATTGTATGCCGTCTCTTGGAATGATGACGATTAACGCGCTGGCTTGTGCGGATTCCGTATTGATTCCGGTACAGGCAGCATATCTTCCGGTTAAGGGACTGCAACAATTGATTAAAACAATCGGAAGGGTTAAGAAGCAGTTAAATCCAAAGCTTAGAATAGAGGGAATTCTTCTTACTATGGTAGATAACAGAACGAATTATGCCAGGGATATTTCCCTGATGGTATATGATACATATTCTGCATCAATTAAGGTGTTTGCAACAGGAATTCCAATGTCAGTCAGGGCATCAGAAGTCAGTGTTGAGGGTGGAAGTATTTATTCATATGATCCAAAAGGAAAAGCGGCATTTGCCTATATGGCATTAACAAAAGAGGTATTAGAGGAGGCAGAGTGAACATGGCAGGAAGAGTTGCAGGAAAAATAAAATTACAGACAGTTGATGAATTACTGGGAGTACCGGAGATTGCCGGAACACAGGAAATAGAAATTGGAAGAATCCATGCATTTCCAAATCATCCGTTCAAGGTACTGGATGATGAAAGAATGGATATGCTGGTTGAAAGTATCAGGGAGAATGGCATATTAAATCCGGTAATTGTGAGACCAGATAAAAATGGTGATTATGAAATGATATCCGGACACCGCAGATTGCATGCGGCTGGTATCGTTGGACTTAGCAAGATTCCGGCTATTGTAAAGGAAATGTCGGATGATGAAGCCATTATAAAAATGGTGGATGCAAATATTCAAAGGGAAGAGATATTGCCAAGTGAAAAAGCCTTTGCGTATAAAATGAAGCTTGAAGCGATGAAGAGAACAGCCGGAAGACCTACAAAAGAAAATGCGTGCCACAATGGCACACATTTAAGATCAGATCAAGAATTGGCATTGCAAGTAGGTGATAGTGCGAGAAGCATACAAAGATATATTAGGCTTACAGAACTAATTCCGGAATTGTTGGAGTGTATAGATAATAAAAAATTAGGTTTGGTCATAGCTGTAGATTTATCTTACTTAGATGTGCAGGTACAAAAATGGGTGTATGAATATTTCAAGGAAAATGGTTTCTTAAAACCAATGCAGGTTGAAGCATTAAAGAATCATTCAAATTTATCCAATGCCTCACAGCACATGATAATTACCATATTAAATGAAGCACTCCCAAAGAAGAGCACAGCGGCAAAGGTATCTTTATCAGAGAAGAAGCTTGATAAGTATTTCCCACCACACTACTCCGCAAAGGATCGTGAGAATGTAATTATTCAATTGTTGGAGCAGTGGAGCACACAGCAGGCGCAGGAATAATAATATAGACAACATGTTCCAGAAGTGTAGAAAACGCACTTCTGGAACAGGAAGGAGAACAGGATGAAAGACAGAATAACGCTCTCATATTTTTATGGCAGGGAAGCAGAGCAGTATTCATTTTATAAAATACCAAAGCTCTTATTCACGGAAGAGTATTTCAAAAAAATATCAGTGGAGGCTAAGGTGTTATACGGGTTGATGCTGGACCGGATGTCATTATCCATGAAAAACCAATGGCTGGACGAGGAAGGACGTGCGTACATATATTATTCATTGGATGACATTATGGAAGCTCTTGGATGTAGCAACAAAAAGGCGATATCCATTATGAAAGAATTGGATACAGATGCCGGAATTGGTTTGATAGAAAAGAAGCGTCAGGGACAGGGCAAACCAACCATGATCTATTTGAAACAATTCGTGATACAGGATTTCCAGAAATGTAAAAATTACACTTCTGATGAAAAAACAGCAATTTCAGAAGTGAAGAATTTACACGTCTTGAAGTGTAAAAATGACATGTCAAGAAGTGAAGAATTTACACATCAAGAAGTGAAAAAATTACACACTAATAAGACTAATATAAATAATAATGAGTTAAGTAAATCTGAATCTAATCATATCGTATCAGGAAATGATGGGATGGGATCGGAAGTGGAAGCATACACAGAACTTATCAGGGAAAATCTGGATTTTGAAATCCTGCTTGAGAGATATCCCTATGACAGGGAATTGCTGGAAGGAATCTTTGACCTGATTCTGGAAACGGTGCTTTGTAAAAATAAAACTGTTGTTGTTGCATCAAACGAGTATCCAGCAGAACTGGTCAGAAGTAAATTTCTGAAACTGACCAGTGCTCATGTTCAATATGCCATGGATTGTATGAGGACGAACACCACAAAAGTTCACAATATCAAAAAATATCTTCTGGCTGCGTTGTTCAATGCACCCAGTACAATCAGCGGGTACTATCAGGCAGAGGTTAACCATGACATGCCCCAGTTTGTCGTGAGTGGAAGATAAAGGACAGAAAGAAAATGGTTTTGAAGTTGATTGTAAGAATGAGTATCGCGGTCAGATGTCGTTTAGTCTGCCCTCTTATATGTGATCAGTTCACCGACTTCAATATCCAGATAGTGGCATAATTTGCAGATCAGGCCGGCATCCAGACGATGAAAATTGTTGTTGCAGTATCTGTTAAAGTTGGTTCTTGGTATATCCAAATCCCGACATATCTGATTTTTGGAGATGCCTCTCTCCTTCAGAATGCGGTCAATATTCAGTTCTAATCTTCCGTAGTCCACAGGCTCATCTCCTTTACTTTTATAGGGCTATTATATATAATGAGGCTGTAAATAGTAATTCACTGAATAGTGCCTAACTATTCAGTTATCCCATATAATTAACAGGGGTGCAGTATGAGTATTCTTAAATTTCTGCTTATATTTATCGGTGGTATGCTGTTATGTGGATGTGAATCAGGATCGGTCATGACTGAACCTGAGATTGAAACATTAGATCAGGAAATTTTGAGGGTGGAGAAGGAAGACTTTGTTTCAATGACGGACAAGGAAAACTGCTTTTTATGTGGTTCCAATCGTCCCGGAATTTTTGATTATTATAAAAAGGATGGATGCATTGTGCTGGTCTGCCTGAATACATGGAATATTGCAGACACCAATGTATATGAATATGACGACAGAGGAAGGATTGAAGAAGAACCAAGCGGATTTAGCACGAATATCAATACGCATGGAGCGAATGAATGCAGCTGGATGGTGGCAAGTGATCCTGTCCGGCATACTGCAACGGTTACACTAACTTATGGAGATAACTCAATATTAGATCCTGATAGAGTGTCTGCTCAGCTTTGTCAGGAATGCTTCAAAAAAGTTGCGGATGCACTTTGGCCTACTGGATTTGAAAAAGACTGGACTTATCATTGTGATGTGCTCATGAATATGGAGACAGAGGATATTTACCCGATATCATCCACAATAACAAAATGCAGCATAGATGACTTTTGGCTTCATATTGATCATGAGCAGGAAAACAATAGGGATATTGTATACTTGGTATACAATCCTCAAAATAATAAAAAATAGAAAGTATCGTGGGAGAATGAAATATGAGAGAAAAGAGTGATTACATACAGTTACCGCCAATGAAAAAAGACACATCAGCGGATGTGGTTTCGTTTATTTGGGAGTATATGAAGCTTCCGGAAGAAGTGCGTGAAAAAGTAAAATCAGGAATGGATGAAATTCGTGAACACTGCAGAGACAGCGATTTTCAAAGACCGAATCTTTATGAAATTGCTTCTGAAGAAGTAGTAGCAGGTTTAGAGATGAGTATGCAGAAGATAATCGCAGATATTATCACAGAGGTCAGCGGTATTGCCTGTTGGGTGTATGTGGAGAAATATGTACACCATAAATCATTGCAGGAAATGCTGGGTGAACGGAAGGATGCAGATAAGTTTATCTTTGCAGTAGATACATGGTTTGAAAAAATGTTAGGCAGAGGAGAGTGCTGATATGTTTGTATTAAGATTATGCAGAAAAATTATTGCACTGCCAATGATCCTTGTTATGACTATTTTATTCTATGTAGTAAGTATTTTTTCAAGGATATATGGGCTGGGAGCTATGGTATTTAATCTGGTTATCATGATGTGTGCGATTATTGCACTCTTTTTACAGCAGTGGAATAATCTTGGAATTGCTGTTGGAATTCTGGTGATAAGTTATCTGATGATGGGAACCTGTGAGGTCATTGCAGGAGTTTTTGCTCATGCAAAGGACATATTTACGGAATGGTTATATGTGTAGAGTCTGTGGACAGAGGATAGGGGAATGTGCAGCATGTTTCCGTATTGCTCCCATTTTGTTACCAATTGCTATCCTTTTACTACCATTCTGCCTCTTTTTTTCAGAATTGACCTGTGCTAATATTATCATAGACAAATGAGACATGAGCTACAAACTTACATTTCATTTGTTTCTCTTTTGCAAAAGAATACGGACAAAATATAAAGCGTCTGCTCATTGCCGGAATGGTGATGGGTATGGCGCTTTTTTTGATGCCGAAAACCGGGTGACGACCTGAAAAATGAAACAGGAGGAAATAGCATGGCATATGAATATGACCACGATTGCCCATTTGAAGCTTACATCACGAATCTCGGAAAATATAACGAAGGGGAGCTGGTAGGCGAATGGGTAAAGTTTCCTACCACATCAGAAGATCTGCAAAAAGTATTTGAACGAATTGGAATCGGTTCAAAAGATGAATTTGGTAATCCTTATGAAGAATGGTTCATAAGTGATTATGACTGTTATGTCGATGGGCTGTATGAAATGCTGGGAGAATACGAAAGTCTGGATGAACTCAATTATCTGGCTTCAAAGATTGATGAACTGGATGAGCATGATTATAACCATTTTCGGGCAGCAATGCAGGTCAGTGATTATACAGGCAGCATAAAAGATGTAATCAACCTTATTGATAACCTGGACAAATATGAAATATATCCGGGAGTAGAGAACTATGCTGATCTGGGACATTACTATGTCAATGAACTTGGCATGGTTGACCTTCCGGATTATCTGGTTGATTACTTTGATTATGAGGCTTATGGCAGGGACATGGCCATTAACGAAACAGGACAGCTTACAGATTATGGATATGTGAGAGATACACAGGAAACTTTTACAGAATACTACGATGGCAACCGTGAGAATATTCCTGATGAATATAGGATTATGGTTTCCATGGTTCCGGATGAGAAAGAGAGGAAAGATATGGATTACGAATCATTCAAAGAGGTATTTGCAGATGATATCAGAGAGAAGCTTGGTGAGAGAGGTTATGAAGATGTCACGATCACATTTCAGAATATTGAGAAAGCCAATGAAAATTACGAAGCAATAACGGTTGTTCCTGATGGCAGCGTCGTTGGAGTCAATTTTAACATCGACAACGCATTTGCATCTTATGAACACACTCAGGATTATGCCGGGGTGCTGGCAGGTGCCACTAAGGTGATTGCGGATGGATTGGACAAGGCACCGGAAATTGATGTAAATGCCCTTATGGATTATGGAAACATGAAAGAAAAACTTTCCATTGAGGTTATTTCCGCAGAAACCAATATGGATCTGCTGGATAAAATCCCGCACGAAAAGATTGAGGATCTTGCAGTGGTGTACAGATTTGAGATGGAAAGCAATGTAGACGAAAGAAGCTCCATCCTGATTACAAATGACATGATTGAGCGTATGGGTGTGTCGCATGAACAGCTGAGAGCAGATGCACTGGAAAACGCACCGGAGATCAGGCCGGCAGTGATTCAGGGAATGAATGAAATCATGAAGGAAATGATGGGGCCGGAGGTATATGAACTGTTGGGTATTCCGGATGAGACTGATGAAAAAATGTATGTAGCTTCCGTGCCGGACAGAAATTCCGGTGCAGGAGTACTTGCTTATCAGGATTTCATGGATCAGGCAGCCGAGAAGCTGGGAGGTGATTTTTTTATCCTGCCTTCATCAATTCATGAGATCATTCTGGTTCCGGATACCGGAGATATTTCGGCTGATGATCTGCAGGCTATGGTAAAAGAGGTAAATGCAACGCAGGTAAGACCTGAGGAAAAACTCACTGATAATGTATATCATTATGATTCTAAGGATCATGTCTTTGAGCTTGCGGAGAAGTTTACTGAAAGACAGCAGGAAAAGGAAGCCGGAATTGAAGAAAAATCAGAAGAGAGAGGTTCCGTATTAAAGGATCTAAAGGATAAACAGAAGGAGGCAGCTGTAAAACAGCCGGTAAAGGATGCTGTAGAAAAATCAGCAAAATCAAAGGGCGGAGAAGCTCTTTAAAATGTAATATAATGTCGAAAAGTGTCAGCCTGTGTCAAAACATAGGACTGGCACTTTTTTCATGGAAAGGAACAGGTGGTTGAGGTGTCAGCAGAGTATAACAAGAAAAAGGTAAGGGCAGGTCATGAGATCCAGGGGGCAGTGATTGGAGGCAGAGTGCCTGTTTCACATCCTCAGAACTGCGATCATGAGTGTCCGTATGGAAGGTGCAGGGATTTTTGTTTTCCTTGCTATAAGAAAATTATGGATGAGTCAAGAGTAAAGAAATTACAGAGAGGATAGGCATGTATGATTATTTTTACGAACAAAACGCAGATAATTTCAGCTTTTACAGAATTCCCAAGCTGCTCTTTACTGATAAGCAGTTTGCAGTGATATCCACGGAAAGCAGGGTACTTTATGGACTTCTTCTGGACAGGGTATCTCTTTCCAGGGTGAACGGCTGGATGGATGATGAGGGCAGGGTGTATGTCATTTTTACGATCAGTGCCATATGTGAAGCCATGAACTGTTCAAACAAGTCAGCCGTGAGATATCTGGCTGAGCTGGAAACAGCAGGTCTTATAGAGCGTGTGAAACAGAAACTCTGTAAGCCGGATCTGATCTATGTAAAGAACTTTTCCGTGGTGAACAATCTACATCTCCGGGAGTGTAATAATTACATCCACGGAAGTGTAAAAAGTACATCTCCGGAAGTGAAGAATCTACACCCTAATTATACTGATAACAATCATACTAATTTTAATAATACCAATCTTATCTTATCAGGAGATTCGGATAGGATGGGATATGAGGCATATCTGCGAGAAAAGCTTGGCATCGATTATTTATATCAGGAGTATCCGTATGACCGCGAAATGCTTGACGGTATTCTTGAACTTATTCTGGATATTGTCTGCTCAAAGAAGGCCAATATTGTGATTGCCGGGGATGAGAAATCTATAAATCTGGTGAAGAGCCGGTTCATGAAACTGGATATGGAACATATCCGCTATGTTATGAACTGTATGCAGGAGAATACCACCAAAATCCGGAGTATAAAAAAGTATCTGCTGGCAGCACTATATAACGCACCGGCAACAATCGGCAGCTATTATCGTGCGGAAGTCAACCACGATATGGCAGAAGGAAAAATATAATAGAATCGTTTACGGAGGATTATAACAAATGGATATGAAAAAAGTACTGGCATATGTGCAGGGAATCAATGAAAACCTGGGAGGTCTTATTGATGCACTTTCAGAGAATTATGAAACAGATGGAGCCATTTACGTGGATGATGAGCAGAAAATCAATTTTGTCAGTCTGGATGAGGCTTTAAAGGTACTTGATGATTTTGGCGATAACAGTGAGTCCGCCATGATCGGAAATTCAAATTATGTTCTGATTTATGACGCAGAAAAGAAAATCGTCATTAACGGGGATGCTTATCTTCCTGCCGGATATATGGTGATGAAGTCCTGTTGCGGATTGCAGCCCATTAGACACGAAGAGACAGAGAAGGTGCTTTCTGCGTTATCCAGCAGGATGGAAACGCTTGTGTGTGGAAAATACAGAATGCAGGCATACCAGCTGGGATAGGAGGTACTGATGAATCATAAACCATGGGCTTATGTGACAGCTGCATGGAGTGCAGACAGAAACAGAGCAAAAAGATCTGCAAAGAGATATTGCAGGAAATTATATGAGGCAGGCTATACACCGATCTGTCCGCTGTTATTGCTGCCGGAATTTATTGATATGACCAGTGCAGATGAATTTAAGGATTATATGGATATGTCAGAGGATATGCTGAGGCGATCCAGGATCCTTGTGGTCTGCGGGACAGCGGTGGATGAGACAGTGCTTACAGACATTGCCATAGCGAACCGCTTTCATGTAGCTTCATCGACCATGCGGGGAGTTCTTGGTGTGGATAAAAGCAAAAATCCGGAGTGAGTTTGTGGATAGCTGTCGGAAGGCAGACGGTCTTGAGGAAGGAAGTGAGAAAACTGATACATGAAGAGATTGAGAGGGATATAGCCAATAAAGCTGTGCAATATGCTTACCGGTTTGCAGGAAAACCAACAGAAAAGGCATTTGTCAAGGCATTGAGCATCTTTCCGGGAAAACCCTTAAAGGCAGGCGGAAAAAAGATTGTTCATGATGTAGGACAGAAAATCCGCCCGACAGAGGGAAAGCAGTCCGTGAAAACGCTGATCCGGCAGGGACAGGGAGTAATGAGCATCCCTCTGGCAGATGAAGGACTAAAGGATTTCCAGAAAATAGCGCGAAAGTACGGTGTAGATTTTGCAGTGGTGAAAGATAAAACTTCTGAACCGCCTGTCTATACCGTATTTTTTAAGGCAAAAGATCAGGATGCAATTACAAGGATTTTACAGGATTATTCTGATAAACAGGTCAAAAAGCCATCCATAGAAAAAGGCAGTATTCTGGAGAAACTAAAGAAGTTTAAGGAGATTGTGGCAGCAATTCCAAAGAAAGTAGCAGAGAAAAAGAAGGAGAGGTCGCTATGAATACAAAACAGTTAAAAAAGCAGCTGATCCTGAATATTCCCTATATTGTTCTGGGACTCATTGCGACAAATCTTGGTGAGGCATGGAGAATTGCAGCAGGAATCAATATTTCTGAAAAGGTGCAGAGTCTTGTGCTTGATGGGGTATTTGCAGCGGCATTTTCTAATCCCCTTCCGAGTATTTATCCAACGGATATTCTGGTGGGAATTGTGTGCGGTGCAGCTCTAAGACTTGCCGTATATCTGAAAGGGAAAAACGCAAAGAAATTCCGGCACAATGAGGAATATGGATCTGCCAGGTGGGGAAAACACGCGGATATAGAACCATTTGAAGATCCTGTATTTGCCAACAACGTGATTCTTTCCCAGTCGGAGCGCATTACCATGAGCAGCAGACCAAAGATACCGAAATATGCCAGAAATAAAAATGTTCTGGTAGTCGGTGGTTCCGGTTCAGGTAAGACGAGGTTCTTCATCAAGCCAAATCTGTTACAGCTGCATTCATCCTATGTAGTGACAGATCCGAAAGGTGGACTTGTGAATGAGGTGGGAAATGCCCTTTATAAGAATGGATACCGTATGAAGGTGTTCAATACGATCAACTTTTCAAAATCAATGCATTATAATCCGTTCGCTTATCTCCATTCAGAGAAGGATATTCTAAAACTGGTGACAACGCTGATCGCCAATACAAAGGGGGAGAGTAAAGGCGGAGACGATTTCTGGCTGAAAGCGGAAACGCTGCTTTATACCGCATTGATTGGATATATCCATTATGAAGCACCGGAGGAAGAACAGAATTTTTCGACACTGCTTGAAATGATCAACGCAATGGAAGTTCGGGAGGATGATGAGGAATTCAAGAATCCCGTGGATATGATGTTTGATGAGCTGGAAGAGCAGAATCCAGATCACTTTGCAGTAAGGCAGTATGCCAAATATAAATTAGCCGCTGGCAAGACCGCAAAATCGATTCTTGTATCCTGTGGTGCAAGACTTGCACCATTTGATATCAAAGAACTCAGAGACCTGACATCCTATGATGAGCTGGAACTTGATACCCTGGGAGATGAGAAAACAGCATTGTTTCTGATCATGTCAGACACGGACGGAACCTTTAATTTCCTGATTTCCATGATCTATACGCAGATGTTCAATCTTCTGTGTGAGAAAGCGGATGATGTATATGGTGGAAGACTTCCGGTTCATGTGAGGTGTCTGATCGACGAGGCGGCAAATATCGGCCAGATCCCGAATCTGGAGAAGCTGGTCGCAACGATCCGAAGCCGTGAGATATCCGCGTGCCTGGTGTTGCAGGCAAAGTCACAGCTGAAAGCAATTTATAAGGATAATGCAGATACGATCATCGGCAACATGGATTCACAGATCTTTCTTGGCGGTACAGAACAGACCACGTTGAAGGATCTGAATGCAATCCTTGGAAAAGAAACGATCGATATGTATAATACCGGTCAGTCAAAAGGTTCCCAGGAAAGCTATAACATGAATTACCAGAAACTTGGAAAGGATCTTATGACAATGGATGAACTGGCGGTCATGGACGGCTCTAAATGTATTGTGCAGGTCCGTGGTGTAAGACCATTTTTATCCGACAAATACGATCTGACGCAGCATCCGAATTATAAGCTGACGGCAGATTATGATAAGAGGAATTACTTTGATGTAGTGAAATTCCTAAGCCACAACTTAATATTGAAAGCAGATGACGAGTATGAAGTCATCAATGTACCAAATGAGGAATAGCCTTGGCAGCTGGCGATAAAGGTCAGCTGTACAGGGCTTTTTCTATATCAGCGCCGGATGGTGTAAGTGGAGCTCCACCGTCAGTTTCAGTCGACGGAAACTGACATGTAACGATAAAACGTCCTTTGGTCAGGACAAAAGGAAAAATTATTTAATGGAGGAATTTGAATTATGGCATTTTTTCAGAGTGCAGTAGGAACCTTACAGACACTGGTAGTGGCCCTGGGAGCAGGACTTGGAATCTGGGGAGCAATCAATCTTATGGAAGGATACGGAAATGATAACCCCGGAGCAAAGAGCCAGGGAATGAAGCAGCTCATGGCCGGTGGCGGAGTAGCCCTGATCGGAACAACACTGGTACCACTTCTTTCCGGATTATTCTAAATTGTTTTGAAGCATGGGGCAGGAGAAAATCCTGTCCCAGGGAAAGGAGGACTTAATTGCAAAGCATTATTCAGCAGATTGAGGACTGGATCAAGGGAATTCTTGTTTCAGGTATCATGGATAATCTCACCAGCACTTTTTCCTCTGTGAATGACCAGGTGGGGCAGATTGCAAGTGATGTAGGACAGACTCCGAGCAACTTTATGCCGCAGGTTTTTAACATGATCCGGAACTTGTCAGAATCAGTGATCATGCCGGTTGCCGGAATCCTGCTCACATTTATTGCCTGTTATGAGCTGATACAGCTGATCATCAGCTATAACAACCTGGCAAGTTTTGAGACCTGGTTTATCTGGAAATGGATCTTCAAGACGTTTGTGGCGGTGGAACTCATCACACACACTTTTGATATCACAATGGCGGTATTTGATGTGTCGCAGAGTGTGGTGCGGCAGGCAGGAGGAATTATCCAGGGAAGTACGGCTGTAGATGCAAGTACACTTTCCAACATGCAGTCCACGCTTGAAGCCATGGGACCAGGACCGTTGCTTGCGATATTTTTACAATCGTTTATCGTACAGTTTCTCATGTATGTGCTTTCAGCGATCATTTTTGTGATCATCAACGGAAGAATGGTGGAGATCTACCTGATGGTCAGTCTTGCACCGATCCCATTTGCAACCTTTGGAAACAGGGAGCAGAGCATGATGGGACAGAATTATATGAGAAGTCTGTTTGCCCTGGGGTTTCAGGGATTCCTGATCATGGTCTGTGTGGGAATCTATGCAGTCCTGATCCAATCAGTAGCATTTGGCACGGATATCATTGCTTCACTATGGAGGGTTATGGGATTTACGATCCTTCTGGCATTTACCCTGTTTAAGACAGGAGCAGTGGCACACAGCGTATTTCATGCGCATTAAAGGAGGCAGAGTATGGCAGCATCTTATATCAGCGTCCCAAGGGATCTGACAAAAGTAAAGAGCAAGGTGATGTTCAATCTGACAAAGAGACAGCTGATCTGTTTTGGAATGGCGGTGCTGATCGGGGTACCGTCATTTTTCCTGATGAAAACAGTAGTAAAAACCAATACGGCAGTCATGGCAATGATGGTGATCATGATGCCATTCTTTTTTCTTGCCATGTATGAGAAAAACGGACAGCAGCTGGAAATCATTTTGAACCACATGATACAGACAGTATTTATAAGACCGAAAATCCGCCCATATAAGACGGATAATTATTATGCGGCTCTTCTGCGCCAGGCAGAGGCCGAAAGGGAGGTAGAAAAGATTGTTAAACTTTCTCAGAAAGAAAAATCAGGAGAACAGAAGATTTACAATGCCGGACGGATTAAGCAGGGAAGAACAGAAGGCAGTAAAGGAAATCATAAAAAATGCAAGACGGAATGATGAAGTCCCTCATACAGCCCAGCAGAGCATTCCTTTTGACAGAATGTTTCAGGATGGTATCTGCCGTGTGGGAAATGATTACTATACAAAAACGGTACAGTTTCAGGACATCAACTACCAGCTGGCACAGCAGGAGGACAAGACGGAGATTTTTGAAGAATGGTGCTCATTCTTAAATTTCTTTGACAGTTCCGTAAATTTCCAGCTGTCATTCGAGAACATGGCAACGGATGTATCTGATTTCGAGAAGAGCATCCGGATTTCCCATAAAAAGGATGGCTTTGATGATGTAAGGGACGAATATTCGGAAGTGCTGCTTCATCAGATGGAGGCAGGAAACAATGGTCTTACCAAGACCAAGTATCTGACATTTGGGATACATGCCGAGTCCATGAAAGCGGCAAAGCCGAGACTGATTCATATTGAAACAGACATCCTTAATAACTTCAAGAGACTGGGAGTAAGGGCAGAAAGCCTGAATGGCAGTGGGAGGCTGGAGCTGATGCACAGGCAGTTTCACATGGCGGATGATGCAAAGTTTCATTTTGACTGGAAGTATCTGACAGGTTCCGGACTTTCAGTGAAGGACTTCATTGCACCGAGCAGCTTTGTATTTCCCACAGGACGGTATTTTCAGATCGGGGAAATGTATGGGTGCATGAGCTTTTTATCCATTGATGCATCGGATATCAGTGACAGACTTTTGGCGGATTTTCTTTCCATGGAATCAAGCCAGATTGTGACCATGCATATCCAGTCCGTAGACCAGAACGAGGCGATTAAGACTGTAAAGCATACGATCACGGAGCTTGACCGGAGTAAGATTGAGGAGCAGAAAAAGGCCGTGAGAGCCGGATATGACATGGATATCATTCCGTCAGACCTTGCAACCTATGGAAGGGATGCCAAGGCACTTTTAAAGGAATTACAGTCCCAGAATGAGAGAATGTTCCTCCTGACATTTCTGGTGATGAATACGGGAAAAACCATGCAGGAGTTGGAAAACAATGTATTTCAGGCTGTATCCATCGCACAGAAGCATAACTGCAACCTGATACGTCTGGATTATCAGCAGGAACAGGGACTTATGAGCACGCTGCCGCTGGCAAGCAATCTGATTGAGATCCAGCGGGGAATGACCACATCCAGTACGGCTATTTTCGTACCGTTTACCACACAGGAGCTTTTCCAGAGCGGGGATGAGGCATTGTATTATGGATTAAATGCGCTTTCCAACAACATGATCATGGTGGACAGAAAGAAACTGAAGAATCCAAATGCCCTGATCCTCGGCACACCGGGATCAGGCAAATCGTTCTCTGCAAAGAGGGAGATCGCGAACAGCTTTCTGGTAACGGATGATGATATCATCATTTCAGATCCGGAGTCCGAGTATGCACCACTTGTATCAAGATTTGGAGGCCAGGTTATCAAGATCAGCCCGACCTCGGATCAGTATATCAACCCGATGGACATTAACATAAACTATTCGGATGATGACAATCCGGTTGCATTAAAGGCAGATTTCATCCTGTCTTTGTGTGAGCTGATCGTCGGGAATAAGGACGGTCTGCGGCCGGTGGAGAAAACGGTTATTGACCGTTGCATCAGACAGATTTATCAGAAGTATTTTGAACACCCTGGGCCGGAAAACATGCCGGTTTTGGAAGACTTATACGATGCACTTCTGGCACAGGAAGAGCCGGAGGCAAAGCATGTGGCGACAGCCCTCGAAATCTATGTGACAGGTTCCCTGAATGTATTTAATCACAGAACCAATGTGGAACTGACAAACCGCCTTGTCTGTTATGATATCAAGGATCTGGGGAAACAGCTGAAAAAGATCGGGATGCTCGTGGTTCAGGACCAGGTCTGGGGCAGGGTTACGGAAAACCGTATCCAGGGAAAATCCACCAGATATTATATGGATGAGATGCACCTGTTGCTTCGTGAAGACCAGACAGCTGCTTATACGGTAGAAATCTGGAAGCGTTTCAGAAAATGGGGAGGCATCCCGACTGGAATCACCCAGAACGTGAAGGATCTGCTGGCTTCCAAGGAAGTGGAAAACATTTTTGAGAATTCTGATTTCATCTATATGCTCAATCAGGCAGTGGGTGACCGGCAGATTCTTGCAAAGCAGTTAAATATCAGCCCTCATCAGCTTTCGTATGTGACACATTCGGGAGAAGGTGAAGGGCTTTTATTTTACGGAAATGTGATTCTTCCATTTGTGGACCGGTTCCCAACGAATACGGAACTCTACCGTATCATGACAACCCGCTTGTCTGAAGTGTCAGAAACACAGAAGGAGCAGCCTTTATAGGCTGTTTCTGCGGAAAGGATAAAGAATGAATGAAGAGAATTATACCAGGGATCCTGCTAAGAAGTCCACCAGGAGAAGCAGAAAAAAAGAGGATCGCAAGCACACAGTCAGTCATGGAGGAAAGCTGAAAAACGATTCATCAGCAGCCAGAAGCTATCGTAACAAAATCCGTTATGGAAAAAAGGATAATTCCCTGTCAGTAAGCGAGAAAAAAGAGCTGCAGAGCTTGAAGAAACGCGGCAGGAGGCAGATTTACAAGGAACAGGCTGCCATTGCCAGTGTAAGAAAAAATGCCATTCGGAATGAGGATGACAACAGCGGAACGGACAGTCTGAATGCCGGACTCTCCATAACAGAAACCGGTATCGGAAAGGTACGTGAGCATGGACAGGCAAGAAAATATGCTTCCAAAATTCACAATCGCAGCGGCTATCTGGATGCGGTACAGGGGGCAAAGGGAGCAAAAGAAGCCGGTGAGGCCGGAGAAGGCACCATGTCAGCGGTGGTAAAGCAGAAGCAGAAAAAACTGATGCAGAGGGAATTTGCAGAAGCGGCAGCAAAGAAACAGGCAAAAGAAGCTGCAAACGGTGTGGGAAGTATCACCAGGAAATTTACGGATAAAGCTGAGGATCTGATGGGGAGGCTTGCAGAGATGCTGATGGAGTTCTGTGAAGCTCATCCTATCGGATTGATGATCACAGCCATTATTCTGATCGTTGTCCTGGTAATATCAGGTGCATTAACCTCATGCTCAGCCCTGGGAGGAGGGATAAACGGTGGAACGATCGCAACCTCATTTACTGCGGAAGATGAAGATATCAGACAAGTGGAAGCAGATTATGCAGCAAAGGAGGCTGCACTGCAGGACACAATCGATCATATCGAAAGGGATCATCCCGGATATGACGAGTACAATTATTCCTTATCGGAAATATCCCACGATCCGTTTGAACTGGCGGCACTGCTGACAGTCCTGTATGAGAACTACACACCAAACCAGGTGGCAGGCATGCTGCAGACCGTGTTCGACAAACAGTATAAGCTGACCCTGAAAGAACGGGTGATCGAGGGGGATGAGGACGAGGATGATTATTATATCCTGAATGTCAAATTGACCAATCATGGAATTGCAGCAGCAATCAGCACGTTGAACTTGACGGAAGAACAAATGGAACGATACCGGCTCCTGTTAGAAACCAGGGGAAATAAGCCGGATATTTTCGGTGACAATATTTATGCAAATCCGGAAATATCGGAGGAATATCAGGATTATGCAGTTCCGGGAGAATATCTGACAGACCGGCAGTTTGCAAATATGCTAAACGAGGCAAAGAAGTATCTGGGATATCCGTATGTCTGGGGCGGTGCTTCACCAAGTACCAGCTTTGACTGTTCCGGTTTCGTCAGTTATGTCATCAATCATTGCGGGAATGGCTGGAATTATGGCAGGCTTACGGCCAATGGCTGGAAGAATGCAACGAAACGTGTGAGGGAGTCCGATGTAAAAGCGGGGGATCTGGTATTTTTCCAGGGAACCTACGAAACAAGCGGTGCAAGCCATGTGGGAATCGTGGTGGATCCAGTCCAAAAAGTAATGATCCACTGCGGAAATCCGATCCAGTATGCATCGTATGATACGGCTTATTGGAGGGCACATGCCTATTGCTATGGAAGAATCCGATAATTTTATAACAGAAAACATGCAGCATAAGTCACCTGAATGAGGTGGCTTTTTTGCTGCCACAAACGGAAAGGAGAAGTCTATGTATGCAAAGTTAGATAAGCTCCGCGAAGACCTGAAAAAGGCAGTAGCCAAAAGGGATTCCGCGGATGCAAAAGTAAAACGGCTGGAAGCAAAACTCAAGGAGGAGGAAAATCAGCAGATTGTCAGTGATGTTGCATCCTACAATTTATCACCGGAGCAGCTGGCACAGTTCTTGCAGATTGCAAACAGCGGAAAGCTGCAGGAAATGTTAAGAGGACAGGTTCCGATGCCTGGAACTACAGAGGATGACTCATCCATTATGAAAACGGTTGAGGATCATGAAACGGATATGGACAGGGAAGAGGAGGATATCTTAGATGAAGAAAATGAATAAACTGAAAAAAATGATAGCTGCAATGCTTATGGGAGGAATCACGATCGCAGTGACAGCTATTTCAGGAATGACACCAATTACCGCGTTTGCACAGAGTAAGGAGGCAGAATGCACCTGTGAAGAAATGTGTACGCAGGATTCCGTAAATGAAGACTGCGATGTCTGCATTTATGATTACTCCGTATGTGAGGGAACAGCAGAGGAAACACCAGCGGAAGAAGCAGAGACTTACGGACCTCTGACTCCGGATGGAAACATGGATCTGGTAGATGATTACGGTTCTCTTGAGGCCGGAGGCAAGCAGTTCATTACTGTTACAACCAAGTCCGGCAATTATTTTTATATCATCATAGATCGTGACGATAACGGGTCAGAGACTGTGCATTTTCTGAATCTGGTAGATGAGTCGGATCTGTTAGCCCTTATGGATGATGAGGAAAAAGAAGCCTATAACAGTGCAGAAAATGCTGCCGGAGCAGAAAAGACACCAGAAACAACCACCAGTGAAGAAGAAAAGGATTCAGAAGCAGAAGGTGCAGTGGACGAGGAAATGAGCGTAAATGCGGAAAAAAAGAGCCCGAATGTGACTGCGATTATGGCTTTTATCCTGGCGGGTACGCTGGCGGGGATCGGAGGATTTCTGTATGTGAAGTCCGGCAAGGCAAAGAAAAAAGCGGATGTACCGGACCCGGATGCGGATTATTTTGGTGGAGATGATGGCGAAGATTACCTTGCGGACATGGACATTGAGGAAGAGACTCTGGCTGATCCGGAGGTGGATTCTGATCTGGATGAAAGTTTTGACGTCCATATGGATGAAACAGATGAGAAATAAGAGTATAGGAATGAGGCAGCTTATGGGCTGCCTTATTCTGATGGGAGGAATCTATGGAAGAGACAGAATTTGAGAATATGACACCGGAAGAGAAAAAGGAAAGATTTCAGAAGGCATTGAATGACTATAACAATGGATTTGTAGAATCTGATTATGTGTTAAGATCTGTGGCATCCATCCGAGTGGAGGAAGCTCTGGAAGGTTCTGGAAAGAGTCTGGAAGATTTTAAGCCGGCCCAGAGAAGAGTGATTTTTGAAGCAGCACAGGCAGACTTAAATCTGGAGCATTATATAAATCCAAAGTTCTCAGCCGCCCACATGAAATTCATCATGGAGCAGGAACTGGCAGGGAAAGATGTTACATGGCTTCCCATTGGAAAAGTCCTTCACAGGAACATTGTGGAGAAACCGCTGTCCAGGGATCAGATCAAAAGGATCAAGGAAAGAATGCAGAGAGCAGAAACAAAGGATTCCGTGATTGAAAATCTACAGGAGAAGAAAAAAGAAATATCAAGTGTTCCAAAAAAACAGGTGCAGGCAAAGGAGAAGGGAGAACGGTAACATGGCAAGGAAAAGCAGATATGTGGGATATATGAAAGGAATTCAGCAAATATCCAGGAAAGGTAAAAAGACATCCACAAAGGAATCGGTATTGAACAGATTAAAAAATCTTAAAGGAAAAGAGTTTCACATGACTATCCCGGTAAAGGAGGATGCAGATGCTTAACAGCGGACTCTATTCACAGCCGGGATTTTATGATTCTGTACCGGAACCGAATATAGAAAAGGAAAAAACGTACCGGCTGAACCAGGTGGCCATCCGGATGGTGGAAATGCCGCCTCTTTTAAGTGAGATACCGATTGATGGTCCGGAGGCAGCTGTTAAGGTCATGGCAGACTTGCTGAAGGATTATGACAGGGAAGTGGTCGCCATTGTAAATATGCAGTCAGATGGAAGACCCATCAATATGAATATCGTGAGCATGGGAGCACTGGATCAGTCCATCGCCCATCCAAGGGAGATATTAAAAAGCACGATATTATCCAATGCAGCATCTATTATGCTGGTTCATAATCACCCATCAAATAAACTTACCCCAAGTGCGGATGACATAGCAACCACAGCGAGGATCAAACAACTTTGTGATCTGGTCGGGGTCAGGTTCACAGACCATATCATAGTAGGACCAGGGAAGGATTATTATTCGTTTTACCAGAAAGAACAGATTCCACTTTCTTCACTAAAGCCGACAAAGAGTCTGGGAGAAATAGAACTGGAGGGATTTAAGGTGGCAGAAAATACAGTAGTAAAAGATGAGAAGGAGAAAAAGCTTGTTACGCTGACGGTTGCAGAATGCAGTGAATTTCACAATTTCGGAGAGTTCCACGAAAATATAAAAACAGTTGCGGAGGCGGTTGAGATATTTAAGAAAATCCCGCCAGAGCGCATGAACGGGATACCGGGAATCGGTATCAGGGTGGCTGATTCGAAGAACCTGGAAGACTGTGTAGAAATGGATATCGTGACCGGAAATAGCATTGACCTGGACATGCTTTCCTATGTGCCGGATATTGCGGACAACTGGCAGGCACAGCAGATGATCGCAACACTCATCCATGAGATGCCGGGGGCAGAGATACGGGGAGAAATGCCTGATAATATCCAGAAGAAATTAAACTGGCTGGAATCTAAGGATAAACGCGCGGATGAACTGCAGCAGATCACAGATAAGCTGGAAAAAGGAGTCATGGAAATTTTCCAGAGTGAAAAATATAAGCAGTTCCTAAATACAATGGCAAAATTTCCAAAATATTCCGTAAACAATTCGATTCTGATCATGATGCAGAAACCGGATGCACAGCTGTGCCAGAGCTTTACCGGATGGAAACAGATGGGACGGTATGTGAAAAAGGGAGAAAAGGGGATCAGCATCCTTGCACCGGCACCCTATAAGATCGAGAGGGAACAGACAAAACTGGATGGAAAGGGAAGACCGGTCTTTGATGCTGACGGAGAACCGGTGACGGAGAAAGTGGAAGTCACGATCCGGGCATTCAAGGTGGTAAAGACATTTGACCTGTCCCAGACCGATGGAAAAGAACTTCCCTCCATCGGTCCGTCTGAGCTGGTGGGAAGTATTGAAGGATATCCAAAGCTTTTGCAGGCATTACAGGAGATCAGCCCGGTCCCTGTGTCTTTTGAGCTGGTCGATGGGAATGCGAAGGGATTTTATCATCTGGAGGATAAGAAAATTGTGGTGCAGTATGGTATGAGTGAGGTTCAGACGATAAAGACACTGCTTCATGAAATGGCACACCAGAAACTGCATGATAAGGATCATGTGCCGGAGGCAAAAGATATTTCAAGGAATGGGAAAGAAGTTGAGGCTGAGAGTGTTGCATATGTGGTATGCCAGCATTACGGAATCAATACTTCGGACTATTCCTTTTCTTATGTCGCGGGCTGGTCAGAGGGAAAGGAAACACCGGAGCTGAAAGCGTCCCTTGATAAGATCCGCCAGACTGCATCGGAGTTCATCTATCAGATCGACCAGAAAATGGAGATGCTGATGGCAGATAAGGAACAGGGAAAAGAAACTGCAAAGGAAAAAGCATCTGTGAAGTCGAAGCTGAAAGCCAGCAAAGAAAAGGCAGAGCAGGCACCTAAGAAAAGCAGAACCTCAAAAACGAAGGAGGAAAGGGCATGAACCAGAAAGAATTCAATGAAGTGATCGTCAGGCAGACAGATCATTGTAAATCCATGCTGGTGGCAAAGGGAGCAGAGTATGCTCCCAAAGCAGTGAAGAATATGGCAGTGGACAGGCTCGCACAGTTCAAGAAGGCAGCAGTCATGATGAATACCACACCGAAAGCAGCACTTATTGGGATGTTGTCCAAGCATCTGATCTCTGTATCTGATATGTGTATGGATGAGCGGCAGTATTCCAAAGAGCAGTGGAATGAGAAGATCACCGACAGCATTAACTATTTCCTGATTCTCCGTGCGATTGTAGAGGAGGAACTGAATGAAGAAGATTGAGGTAAAAATTTTAAACCCGGAATCCATTGACCAGGCAGAGAAGCTGATGGTGTGTGCGGCAAGGCTGACACAGAGAGGACATCAGATTTCCTGCCTGGATGATTTTATGGATCTGTATGAAAAGCCATACCAGAGATCCACCGTGGCAAATCTTGTGAAGCTGCCACATCCGACAATCCAGAAATTTGGAATCATCAATGTGGTTGTAGTCGGTGCATCCAGAAGATTCCTGGCACAGATCACCCGGCATCAGAATGAAGTGAAATATATGTCGGCAAGCCTGCAATACAGCGACTATTCAGGAGTGGAGGATTTTGTCATTCCCTATGATCTGATGGAAACCGGACGGGAGAAAGGATATTTAAGACAGTGCAGCATGGCAATGAAAAATTACCAGGAGATGATCAAATCCGGTGTTGACAATGATTCTGCCGGATACTGTGCACCGCAGGGAATGAGAAATATCCTTTTGATCAGCGCGACACCATATCAGTGGAAGCACATGATCCGTCAGAGGACATGCAGGAGAAACACAAAGGAAACCAGATATGTGATGCTGAAAATCTGGGAGCAGCTTCTGGAACAGAACAGGGAACTGTTTTCTGACTGTGGACCATTCTGTATGAATGGCACCTGTGAGGAAGGAAAGATGACCTGCGGAAAGAGTATTCCATCACAGATGTCACCAACAGACATTATCAGGGTGGATTTCCCTAAACTGTGCGAAGAGAGTGTGTTGGAGGAAGGGGTATCAGATGAAGATACAGCTGATTGATTTTGGAGGGAGAAGTCCCAAGAGGGCTCATGCCAATGATGCCGGAGCAGATGTATTCAGTCCCAGGGATGCAGTGATCCGACCGGGAGATATCTGCAAACTGCCTTTGGGATTTGGATTAAAAATACCGGATGGCTATGCCGGGTATATATTTCCAAGAAGTGGGTTAAGTTCACAGGGAATTGTGTGTGAGCTGCCGCCTATTGATTCTGGATATACCGGAGAGGTTCATGCAATTATCTCCAATGTTGGAAAAAGGGAATATGAAATCAAGATGGGTGATAAGGTAGGACAGCTTGTGATCATGCCGGTTGTGATACCGGATTTTACGTTTGATAGCTGGGATGAGCGTGGAACGGGGGCTTTTGGTTCGACTGGAAGATAGAGATTATCAATATTTTGATGGTGTGTATATATATGTATGTGCTATACTATGTAAAACAAAAGAAATTTGCAAATCGGAAGTTGGAGGATACACGCATGAAAATTGTAATCATTAATGGAAGTGCCAGAAAAGGAAACACGCTGGCAGCAATCAATGCATTTATAAAAGGAGCATCAGAAAAGAATGAAATTGAAATCAT
>ERZ773264.1513-NODE-1513-length-27064-cov-18.400792_pt1 | contig 27064 bp, 29 predicted proteins | sample MGYA00511910_ERZ773264 | MGnify/ENA primary metagenome ERZ773264 (study PRJEB29015, sample SAMEA2737739) | human gut metagenome | biome: human gut; feature: human-associated habitat; material: faeces | place: China | collected 2012 ...
ATCGGATTTTTGAAATTTTCTTCAAAAATCACTTGACTTTTTATTAGCAGGCTTTTGTTTTCGCTCCCATTCTGGCAACAGAAGGGAGATATATTTTGTGGATTCTATCGTTTCATTCTTTGTTTCTGTCGTGGCAGGTATAGTCACCTATTATATCTGCAAATGATTAGACAGTAAACATTAGCGGCAATTAACCTGAATGGATGCTCGACCATACAAAATGAGAAGAACCCCCAGTAGCGGCAACTACTGGGGGTTCGTTTTTGGTGTACTTGTAAAAGTATCGCCTCATTCTTTGTTGATTGCATTATATCATACACAATCACCAATTTCAAGTATACCCCAATTCATCATCCTTCTTGCACCAGTAGCGCGACTTTTTCAAATCAACACTGACACGGCTGCCGCCACCGCCATTGCCCCCTCACACAGCGTCAGAAAATATCCCGCCGTATCTCCGGTGATTCCGCCAAATTCCCTGTAACTGCGCCAGCGATAGTAACCGAACACTGCAAATGCTGCCGCCACCGCCAGAATTCCCGCCAGAAGCGAAAGCCAGAGCATAAACAGTACACACAACAACGTCTGTGCATAAAGTGCCCCTTTTACCCCACGCTCATGTGCGGTACTCGCAAAATGATAGAGCATCCCATCCGTTTTTGCGGAACGGAAGGAGACCACGCTCAGACCACTCAGGCAGCGGGACAGGAAAAATCCACAACAAAACACTTCCAGCGCACGGTAATCCACAATCTGGGAAAGAGCCGCCACATAAATCAACCCGAATTCCGCCAGCTTGATCACGGAAAAAGCGCCAATGTGGGAATCCTTTAAAATTTCCAGTTTTCGCTCTCTGGGCTGATACGAATGCAATGCATCCATGGTATCCATAAACCCATCCACATGGAAGCCCCCGGTGATAATAAGCGGGAGCGCAGCTGATATCAGAATAAATGCAAGCGTACTGATTCCCAATAACGCAGACAACCGAAACCATCCCCAGAGGATAGCACCGATCACTGCCCCGATCCACGGAAAAAAGCACATGCTGTAACGCATGTCTTCTTCTTTCCACACAAATTGTGGCATCGGAATTTTTGAATAGGTGGAAAACGCCACCGCGATTCCTCTAATGATGTGCATAACCTGCTTCCTTTCTCTCTTTTACCGGAACCGGAATACCTACAACGACTTCGGTCACCGTATCCGCCAACGTCGCCACTCCCGTATTGATGCGTCCGAGTGCACGGATATATGCCTGCGTTGTCGCATCATAGGAAATGCCATCCTCAAACACGTTATTACTGACGATCACCAACTCGTCCACTTTTGCGGAAAGGCTTTTGATTCCCTGCAATATGTGTCCGACAACCACATCTTCCGAAATGATGTCCGCACCGGAAAACATCTCATTTGCAACCAGATTGGACATACATTCCAGCAGGGCACAGCGAGGACGTTCCGTAACATTTTGCCCTGCGCAATCCGGTGGTTCCATGGCTTGCTGTGCTCTTTTCGAAAAATCTACTTCCCCGATATCACGCGGCTGTTCCATCGTAACAAATCCTTTTCCCGCGCGAAGTCTCCGGTGTCTTGCAACTTTTTTTTCGCCCTCCGCATCGTACACCTGCATGGTTGCGATATAATATTTATTCGTTTTTCCATCCAGCAGATGCTCTGCGTAAGCCGATTTTCCGCTGCCGCTTCCGCCCAAAACCAAAGTGATCATTCTGTTTCCCCATACCGCTCGTACTGCGCAATTTCCATCGTATCAAATGTTGTCTGATCCTCGTAGAGTGCCAGTGCCAGATCCAGAAGGGAAAACAGCATCACGGCCCCTGTGCCTTCCCCAAGCCCCAGTCCCGCATCTATGACCGGATGAAGTTTCAGCTCCTCCGCAATCCATTTTGCCGCGGGTTCCTTGCTCAGATGGCTCGGCAGAACAAATTCCCGCACACCCGGCACGATCCGCTCCGCCACCAGTGCCGCGACCGATGAGATCAGCCCATCCAGAACGACCGGCACATGATACAGTGCTCCGCCGATGCATACACCTGCCATTCCCGCGATATCCAGACCGCCGAATGCCGCCAGCATAGAAAGTGCATGCGCTGACCGGATCTCTTTTTCATATTTCTCCAGTGCCTGCGCAATGACCTGCTGCTTGCGCAACAGCCCCGCGTCGTTTAATCCGGCACCACGTCCGGTCACTTCTTCTGCTGTGCGTCCGGTCAGTGCCGCCACAAGCATGCTGCTCGTCGTCGTATTTCCGATTCCCATCTCTCCGGTACCGATCAGCTGATAGCCTTTGTCTTTGCACTCCCGGACCAGATCAATTCCCACAGACAATGCCTGCAACGCTTCTTCCTCTGTCATTGCAGGTTCCTGCAGAAAATCGCGCGTGCCCTGCATCACTTTGCAGTCGCGCACCCCCGGCAGCGTTTCTTTTGTGTTGATTCCAATATCGACCGGGATCACATCCACACCGGCGCGACGCGCCATTTTGCCAACCGAGCTTGCCTGCTGCCCCATAAATCCTGCAACCACCGCGGTCACTTCCTGTCCGGACTGGCTGACCCCTTCTGCGACAATACCATTATCTGCGCACATGGTGAGGATCACTTTTTTTTCAATGGAAAGGCTGCTGCTTCCTGTGATTGCGCCGATCTGCGCAAACATTGTCTCAAACTGCCCCAGACCATCCAGCGGTTTGGCAATTTTATCCCAGCTTGCTTTTACCTGCGCGTAGATCTGTGCGTCCGGTGGAATGATTTTAAGTTTCTCTAATTCTTTTCCTGTAATCAAATATTTTCTCCTGTTGCAATTGTAAATTGCGCAAATGCAATTCCCTGTTTCTTGCTTCTTTCAGCCATGAAATGTATGATAAGAAAAAGGAGGTGCTGATATGAATAAAACCAAAATTGATAATCAAACTATCGCTCACATTCTTCTTGATTTAAGACAAAAACATCATCTTTCCCAGGAACAGCTTGCTCAAACATTAGGCGTTACTCGTCAGGCCGTATCGCGATGGGAAATGGGAATCTCTGTTCCAAACATCCATACCCTGCTCTTAATCAGTGAGCAATTCCATGTTCCAATTGACACAATGCTCAAAAAACCAGATGCTTCAGCAGAAAACCAAAATAAAATCCAAAATTCTGCTAAAAGAACTCCCTTTATTTTTATGACCATAACCGGAATTTTCCTGTTGTGTGTGCTTCCATTTCTGGGTCAATGGGAACAATTCAAATATATGGATCTCTATGGTCGTGCATATGCCGATTCCTATCACTATATTTTCGAATACCCACTGTCCATTCTTCTGGTATTATCCATTGTCCTGATTTGTGTCGGGATCTATAACATTGTAAAAATCAAGAGGAAATCCGGCTCTCCTGCAAAATAGAGTATACATACTCCATATCCAGATGCTCCCGCAATCCCTGTGCGAGCTTGTCATACTGCTGTTCCTTAAATGCATGATAATCACCGCCAGCCTCCGGTTTCCATGACACCCTTTTTTTGTCGGCCAATGCCTGTACTATGCGCACGGCAATGTCTCCATCGTCAAAAATGCCGTGCACATAACTGCCGTATACGCCGGGTGCTTCGCTGCCTTTTTCCATGCGCTGTACCCCGTCGGTTCTGCCATCTGCCAGCTGTACCAGTGGCGTCTGATGTTCCCCGGTAGAAACCGTTGTCTTTCCCATATGAATCTCATAGCCGGAAAATTCCAATCCGGAAAGTGTGGAAAAAATACCGGTCACATTCTCAAATTTTCCACGTGTCTGCGTACGCATTTTTTCCGGCATCAGGGTCGTGTCGGTGTCGATCAGTTCCATACCACGCAGCGGTTCACGTAGCGAATTCTCATTCTCTACCCCATGTGGGTCCGAAATGGTACGCCCCAGCATCTGATAGCCACCGCAGATCCCCCAGACCGGGATATGCACTGCCAGCTTTTTGACTGCGGCTTCCAGACCGTTCTGCCGCATCCAGCGCAGATCACCCATCGTATTTTTGCTGCCCGGCAGAAAAATCATATCCGGCTGTCCCAGTTCCTGCACCGAAGAAACATAGCGCACGGACACACCCTCCAGCCGTTCAAACACGTTAAAATCCGTAAAATTGGAGATCCGCGGAAAACGGATCACTGCCAGATCTATCACGCCTACATCGTGGTTGTCCAACTGGCCGCTCAGACTGTCCTCATCCTCAATGGAAAGATGCATATATGGAACTACTCCGGCAACCTTCACGCCGCCGCGTTCCTCCAGCATCTCCACTCCCGGATCAAGGATCGTCTTGTCCCCGCGGAATTTATTAATAATCAGACCCTTCACACGGGCTTTTTCATCCTCTTCTAAAAGTATCAAAGTTCCCAAAAGCTGCGCAAACACGCCGCCACGGTCGATATCCCCCACCAGAAGCACCGGTGCATCGACCAGTTTTGCCAGCCCCATATTGACAATATCATCCGATTTCAGATTGATCTCTGCCGGGCTTCCCGCCCCTTCCATCACAATAATGTCTGCCTGCTTTTCCAACTCCGAAAAAGCCTCGCAGATCGTCGGAACCAGCTTTTTCTTATACGCAAAATAATCCCGCGCCCGCATATTTCCGAGCACCTCACCCTTTACGATCACCTGTGATCCGACATCATTGGTCGGTTTCAACAGGATGGGATTCATAAGCACGGAAGGCTTCACACCCGCCGCTTCCGCCTGCATGACCTGCGCACGCCCCATCTCCAGACCGTCTTCGGTGATGTAGGAGTTGAGTGCCATATTCTGTGATTTAAACGGTACCACGCGATAGCCATCCTGCGCAAAAATACGGCAAAGTCCTGCAACGATCAGGCTTTTTCCGGCATTTGACATCGTGCCCTGCACCATGATTACTTTTGCCATGTTTGTTTCCTTCCTGCTAACCAGCAATCACAACCCTGCAATCCTTCTTGAAGCATGCAATTCCATATTTGATAAAATTACGCATTCCGTCCTGCTTCAGCTTATCGACATATGATTTTTCTTCCATCTGTTTCAAAGCTTCGGCACATGCAGCATCCAGATCTCCATTCCCGGCATATTTCAGTTCTATCACAATTCCTGTTCTGTTGTTCGGCACCTCAACAAGAATATCGCTGTAGCCGGTTCCTGACTCTGCATTTGACTTTATAAGCCAGTTTGCTTTATATCCCAAAAGCCCAAGTAAAATGCCATGGTAAAAATTTTCTTTCTTTTCCTTTGCAACTGCTGTATCACGTATGCTTATGGTATTCCAAAGATATTCTCCAAAGAGCTGCTCTATTTTTTCTGTATTTTTTTCTAAAAATGCATTGCAGAATTCTTCCAGTCTCTTACCGTCATTCGCGGACGTATCCCGGAACCATTCCCTGATTTTCTTGATAAAAAGATTTTTTATCTCTTTATTGGGAATTGCCAAACGTATCTTTCCATCCGCTGTACGCCCCTGTTTTGTCAGATATCCGGTCGTAAAAAGTACGCTCCACAGATTTCCAATGTTTTTATCAAGCTCATCATACGTAAGTTCCTGTGAAAGTTCCTTTTCAATACACTCTCCCGCGATCAGACGCTCAATTTCATCCTTGGTCTGCACATCCGCCTTATCGATCAATCTGCGGACGATCGCATTCCCACTCGAATTAGACCAGTAATCCTGTGGTTCAACCGTTTGATCATAGTTAAGTTCATCCACATAATTTATGACATCCCATGGACAGTACACATCCGCATTTCCAAAGTGATAGCCATCATACCATTCCTTTGTTTCCGGAAAATGTGAAGCCAGACCATACGACGCAAGGAGTTTTTTTACCTCATCATCTGTGAATCCAAACTGTTCATCAAATCTGGAATCCATAATAGAAAGTACCTTAAAATTATTCAATCCTGTAAATATACTTTCCTTCGATACTCGCAGACATCCCGTCAGAAATGCAAACTGTAAATAATCATTCGTCTTTAATGCCTGACCAAAAAGACCTCTGATCAGAGAAACCATTTCACGATAATATCCATTCTGATATGCTTTATCCAGAGGAACATCATACTCATCTATGATAATTACTGCCTTTTTCCCGTGATGTTTATATAAAAGCTGTGACAGTTTACGGATGCTGTCTTTTATATTCTCATCCGTACCTGTAAGCATTTTAGCGAAATATGCCTTATCCTCGTCCGTAAGTGCATCACTTGTTTTGAGATAATAATGCCGGTCCATTTCATTGGTAAGAATCGTGCCGAGCATCCTCTTCGCATCCGCAAATGTCAGACCCTCCACCCCTTTGAGCGTGAGAAATATCACTGGATACTTTCCCATGTACGCATCGCATAGTTCTTTATTCTTTGCAATATATAAGCCTTCAAACAGTGCAGCATCTGCACCGATTTCAAAAAAACTTTTCAGCATGCTCATATTCAATGTCTTGCCAAAACGTCGCGGACGGGTGAACAGTGTTACTTCCCCCCAATTCATCAGAATCTGTTCTATGAGATTTGTCTTGTCAATATAATAAAATCCGTTCCTGCGTATTTTTTCAAAACTGTCAATTCCTACCGGTAATTTCAAAGTATTTACCATATGAACCTCCAACAAACAGATCATTTTGCCATATTTACATATAGTATAACTGATTGACAAGGTAATTACAATTTCCTTTCATTAAACGGTCACCGAAATACACTGTCATGATTTACTCTCCATTCCAAAAACATTTTCTTGAAAAGATCCCCATGTTCCGTTAAGATGATATTGTAACGAAAAACAATATATCAGGGAGGTAGTTATGAACTATACAATTGAAGGAGCACCAATGCCTGTCGTCATCTGTAACTTAGAGGGCGGCGAAACCATGCTTACGGAGAAGGGCGCAATGTCGTGGATGTCCCCAAATATGAAAATGGAAACCACAACAGGCGGTGGAATCGGAAAAATGTTCGGTCGTGCTTTTTCCGGTGAAAGCATGTTTATCAACCGCTACACCGCGCAGGGCGGCACCGGACTGATCGCATTTGCATCTAGCTTTCCCGGAGATATCCGTGCATTTGAAATCGCACCGGGGCAGGAGATTATCGCCCAGAAAAGTGCCTTTCTCGCATCAACTGCAGGCGTGGAAATGTCTGTTTTTTTCCAAAAACGCATTGCCGGCGGTCTCTTCGGCGGAGAAGGATTTATCATGCAGCGTCTGTCCGGAAACGGCACCGTCTTTCTCGAATTTGACGGACACATCAAAGAATATGAACTTGCACCGGGACAGCAGATTGTCGTCGATACTGGATATCTCGCGGCAATGACCGCCGGATGTTCCATCGATATCCAGACTGTACCGGGTGTCAAAAATATGCTCTTTGGTGGGGAAGGGATCTTTAATACCGTTATCACCGGACCGGGACGTGTATGGCTGCAGAGCATGCCGGTTGCACAGCTCGCCGGAGCGATCAGCCCGTTTATTCCAAATAAAAATTAATCATTTTCGAAAAAATCCCGGAGCCATTTCCCATGCTCCGGGATTTCATTTTATATCATTTTTCAAATTTTCCGAATCTCAAAACTGTTTTTTCCACGGGTTTTTACCTCATATAATACACTGTCTGCTTCCTTAAACAGTTTTTCATAAGGAACTTTCTCCGTCATATACACAGCACCCAGGCTGATGGACAGCGGCACTGAACACCCGCCATATGTAAATGTCTGACACATGCTTCTGACCAGTTTATCCAGCTGTGCCTGAACACCCTCCTGATCACGGTTTTGTATACAGAGAACAAACTCATCTCCGCCAAACCGCGCCATAAGGACATGTGTTCCAAACACCAGACGCATCGTATCCGCTAAAAGTTTTAACGCCTCATCTCCTCCGGCGTGTCCAAGCGTATCATTGACAGACTTAAAGTTATCAATATCCATGATTGCAAACAGAAGCGGCAGTTCTTTCCTGTCGTAAATGCGGTTCATTTCTTCCGAAAGCCCGTACCGGTTATATAATCCTGTCAGTGCGTCTGTCTTTGCCAGGCGATTCCGGTCTCACATAATAAGCATAACAATTTCTTTCTTCGTCCCCAATTTTTCAAAATAATCCGCATACTTCTCTCCCGGCACCGATCCCGAAACAAATAAAACATCCGGATAATCCCCACCCTGAATCTGTTTTGACACCTCATTGTCATAATCCGAATACGACTGGTACTTCACCTCAATACCAGGATATTTCTTGTTAAACCCATCCAGGTACTGCTGCATATCCCGCTGGGAGATATTGGATGCTACCGAAATCGTTCCCCTGATTTCGTTTTTCTGTGCAGCATGTGCCACACTTCCAAAGTCTGCCGGAAACTGTAACAGCACAAGCAGCGTCAAAAGCACCGCCACCACACGCTTTTTCTTCCACTTTTTCATCTTTCTCATCCTTCTTTTGCAGCCTTACCGCGCTTCATATGTTCTGGATACACGCTTATACTCTGCCGGTTCCGTAATCTGTTCCACAACGATATCTCCGTCTTCCGCATCACGGTATCGATACAGATACACACCTTCCTGAATCTCATCCTCCTCTATGAGAGACACTGCCATATAGTGCTTCTCTTCAACGGTAAAAGTATCCATGATGGCAAACTCTTTTTCCGTCCCATCCGAAACCGGAATACGGATTACTTCATACTCTTCCATAATATCTCTCCTTTATCGTGGCACTTTCGTAAACAGTGCAAATGCATTTTCCCGTGTGGTCTGCTCGACTTCCTCCACAGAAACGCCTTTGATCTCCGCAATTTTAGCAATCACATACGGAATGTTGCGTGAATCATTGCGTGTTCCCCGGTGTGGTTCCGGTGCCATATACGGGCAGTCGGTTTCGAGCACTATACTCGAAAGAGGAATCATTTCCACGGTCTTTACCAGCTTTTTGGCATTTTTAAAAGTCACAACGCCTCCTACACCGATAAAATATCCCATCTTTACATATTCCTGTGCCATCTCCGGCGAATAGGAATAACAGTGGATCACGCCCTTTATGCCATCCTCATATGCCTTTTCCATGATCTTCATGGTATCTTCTGCAGCATCCCTCGAATGAATAATCACCGGAAGATCTGCCTGTTGAGCCAGTGCAAGCTGCCGTACAAACCAATACCTCTGCTTCGCCTGTATCTCCGGTTCCTTATCCCAGTAATAATCCAGTCCGATCTCTCCCACCGCAACTGTCTTTTGCAGCGTTGTCTGCTGTCTGAGCCATGCATACGTGTCCTCATTTAAATCATCCACGTCACTGGGATGTACGCCCACTGCAGCATAAAGAAAAGGGTATTCCTGCGCCAGCGAAAGTGTTGTCTTTGTCGTCGCAATGGAAGACCCTGCATTAATCACCGGCGAAATGCCGCGCTGCGGTAATTCCGCAAGCAGCATCTCCCGGTCCGTATCAAATTTTGCATCATCGTAATGTGCATGTGTCTCAAAAATCATAAGAAGTGCCTTTCTATCAGATCAAGTTCCTCCATGATGATACAGTTTGGAAGTGTATCCGAAGCCACCATGCCCCGCACCTGGGCATAATCCATCCAGCGCACACTCTCGATTTCTTCGGTCTGCAGTTCAAATTCCTCTGCTTCCCGATCCAGCCAGAGCAGATAAACATTTGAAATCTGGTGATCATGAAATGGCTGTCTGTGAAATTCGCTGTCAACATCCTTATGCACCTGTCCGCAATAAATCAGATCCGACTCCTGCACTGTCACATTTAATTCTTCTTTCAACTCCCGAATTGCCGAAGGAATATACTCCTCCCCTGCCGGTATATGTCCGGCACTGGAAATATCATAGCAGCCCGGAAATGAATCTTTCTGCATACATCTCTTCTGTAATAAAAGCTGAATCCGTCCGTTCCTGTTGCGGGCAATCCAGACATGTGATGTACGATGCCGCACACCCTCCCGGTGCGCCTCTGTGCGTTCTACGGTTTCACCGGTTGGTGCTCCGGTTTCATCTACAACATCAAGGATTTCCATAGTTTATGCCTCCTATTTTTATGCCTCCGGCCTTGTTTAACAGATCTCTGCACCGCTTGGCATTGGTTTCTCCGGTGTCATCAGAGAAAGTGTGCCGTTTTCATCCTCTGCACACAGCAGCATGCCCTCGGACAATACTCCGGCAAGTTTTGCCGGCTTTAAGTTCACAAGAACCATAACCTTCTTGCCGACCATCTCTTCCGGTGTGTAATCTTTACGGATACCGGATACAATCTGCTTTACAGTGTTTCCGATTTTTACCTGAGAGCAAAGCAGCTTCTTTGACTTTGCAACTGCCTCACAGGAGAGAATCTCTCCCACCTGGAACTGCATCTTCGTAAAATCATCAAATGTGATCTCTTCCTTCGGATCCATATCAATCACTGCTTCATCTGCTGTCTCTCCGCCATTTAATGCTTTCTGCTCTTTTTCATACTCTTCCTTCTGCTTTGCCTGAATGGCATCCACCTTTGGCTGGATCTCTTTTGCGTCAATTCTTGCAAAAAGGATCTCCGGGGCATCGGTTACTTTTGTTCCATCCGGATACAGGCCAAACTGATTGAGTTCATCAAAATCACGCAATGATGTCGATAACTGCGCCACGATTTTTTCTGCGGTTTCCGGAAGGAACGGGTGCAGAAGACTTGCGCCAATCGTGATGGACTCGGTCAGATTGTAAAGAACCTCTGCCAGACGGTCTTTCTGTGCCTCGTCTTTTGCCAGTACCCACGGGGTTGTCTCATCAATATATTTATTGCAACGGCGGAACAGTGCAAATACTTCGGAAATTGCATCTGCCACACGAAGTTTTGCCATCTTCCCGGCAATACGGTCACGGGTTGCTGTCACAACAGCTTTCAGATCTGCATCCACTTCACCGGTGACTCCTGTGGATGTGACCACACCGCCAAAATATTTATTGCTCATGGAAACGGTACGGTTTACCAGATTTCCAAGAATATTTGCCAGGTCAGAGTTGAAACGCTCAATGACCAGATCCCAGGTAATCACGCCATCATTCTCAAACGGCATCTCATGCAATACAAAATAGCGGGTAGCATCTACGCCAAACAGATCTACCATGTCATCCGCATAGATTACATTTCCCTTGGATTTGCTCATCTTATCCCCGCCCTGAAGCAGCCACGGGTGTCCAAATACCTGCTTTGGCAGTGGCAGATCCAGTGCCATCAGAAAGATTGGCCAGTAAATGGTATGGAAACGAACAATATCTTTTCCGATCAGATGCAGATCAGCCGGCCATAGCTTCTTAAACTGGTCTGTGGAACCGTCCGGATCATATCCGATCTTTGTGATATAGTTTGTCAGTGCATCCAGCCAGACATATACGACATGTTTCGGATCAAAATCTACCGGAATTCCCCAGCTGAAACTGGTACGTGATACGCACAGATCCTGCAGTCCCGGAAGCAGGAAGTTATTCATCATCTCATTCTTACGGGAAACCGGCTGAATGAAGTCCGGATGGGTATTGATATAATCAATGAGCCGGTCTGCATATTTACTCATCTTAAAGAAATAAGCTTCTTCTTTGGCAGGCTGCACTTCCCGTCCACAGTCCGGGCATTTACCGTCTACAAGCTGGGATTCTGTCCAGAAAGACTCACAAGGTGTACAATACATTCCCTCATAAGATCCCTTATAAATATCACCCTGATCATAAAGCTTTTTAAAAATCTTCTTTACACATTTCTCATGATCCTCATCCGTGGTACGGACAAAGTTATCATAAGAAGAATTCACAAGATCCCAGATCCGCTTTACCTCACCGGAAACCTGATCTACAAATTCTTTCGGTGAAATATCTGCTGCCTCTGCTTTTTCCTGAATCTTTTGTCCGTGTTCATCAGTTCCGGTCTGAAAATAGACATCATAGCCTTCGGCTCTCTTATAACGCGCAATTGCATCCGCAAGAATAATCTCGTACGTGTTTCCGATATGCGGCTTACCTGAAGTATAGGCAATCGCGGTTGTCATATAAAACTTCCCTTTATTTTCTGCCATGTCCTTGGCCTCCTTATCTCACATTCGCTCTTCCCATTTTACCGAATTCCACGCCATTTGTAAAGTATCCCCTATTCGTCCGTTTTTCTGTTTATTCAAGAATATTTTCTTATATGCCAAGAATTTCTTGCTGACCTGTTTTTCCGTAGACTAATATGCTTTTATCCAGTTTTTTCCAGTACAAAACTGCCAAAGATAAATGAGAAGGAGCACCAACATGAAAAATATACAAATCGGGGCAGCCTTAAAGACGATGCGAAAAAATCGTGGCTGGACGATCCATGACGTAGTTGTACAGCTGAATGACCTGTACAATATCGCAGTCGCCGAAAAAACCGTGTACGGATGGGAAAGCGATCAGGCCTATCCCCGCACGGAAACATTGCTGCTGCTCTGTGAACTGTATCAGAGTGACACATTCACCGGAAATCTCCTGCACATCCCTGCAGACAAATCCTTCCCGATCACTGCAGATGAACGGCATGTCATCGAAATGTATCGCCGGCATCCGGAACTACAAAGTGCTGTAAAACGCGTGCTTGATGTTCCCGTCAAAAAACCTTCTGCAAATTAAAGTCCTGATATCCCGTTCCCTGTAATAACTATTTCCCAAAATTCATCCTGTCACAGAAGTTTCTATCTCATGCAGATATAAATCACATAAACCACATATAAAACCAGCATCACAATACCTTCTTTTCTGCTGATTTTTTCTTTTGTCCATGCAAACCCCCAGATCAACAGGCTCAAAACAATCAAAATCATAATATCTATGATGTTTTCCATCAAAAACGGCATCGGACTGATAACTCCAGCCAGACCAAGTACAAACAGAATATTAAAAATATTAGAGCCGATCGCATTTCCAAGTGCCATATCCACTTCATTTTTGCGGGCTGCAACAACAGATGTCACAAGTTCCGGAAGCGAGGTTCCAATTGAAACAATGGTCAGTCCTACCAGCGTCTGGCTCATTCCAATTTTCAATGCAATATTGCTGGCGCTGTCTACAACCACATCCCCGCCAATCACAATACCAGCTACACCAACCACAAGGAACAACAGGCTTTTTGGCATCGACATTACTTTCTGTGCCTCTGCCGCTTCCGTTTCTTCACTTTGCAGATGTCCGCCTTCTTTTCCTGCTTTCAATGCCATACGAATCATTGTTCCGATAAATATGGCAAAAAACACCAGAAATACAGCACTGTCAAAACGTCCCAGTTTCATTCCCACACCACCGAGTATCATAAGCAGCAATGCTGCAAACACGGAATATGGGAAATCACGTTTCAATGTAGCTTTCTGTACGGCAACCGGAGTCATTATGGCACAAAAACCGATGACCACCATCATATTAAAAATATTAGACCCGACCACATTACTGATTGCCAGCGTATTTTTATGCTGGATTGCTGCAACAACAGAAACCGCAGTCTCCGGAAGTGAGGTTCCCATGGCAACAATCGTCAGGCCAATAATGATGGCCGGAACATGAAACCGTTTTGCAATGCTGGAACTTCCTTCCACAAAAACATCTGCCCCTTTGACCAGGAAGAAAAATCCTGCGATCAAAAAAACAATTGCCAGCGGCATGGAACATGTTGAAATAAATTCTGTCATATCTTTTCCCTCTTTCTGTAAAATAATGTGTTAAAAGGCAATCATGCCCAAGTGCTCCAATAGTATTTTCAAACCAATAAGTATGAGGATTACCCCACCTGCAATCTCTGCTTTTCTTTTGTAGCGGGTACCGAAGAAATTACCGACAACCACTCCGATGACCGATAATACAAATGTCGTGCATCCGATAATCAGACAGGCTTCCATGATGGATACATTTAAAAAGGCAAATGTAATACCGACTGCAAGTGCATCGATACTGGTTGCAACTGCAAGAAGCAGCATCTCTTTGTGATCCAGTGGCAGATCTTTTGCTCCAATTTCCTGCACGTCTTTATCACGAACCGCTTCAATCACCATCTTTCCACCGATAAACAGCAACAGGAAAAAGGCGATCCAGTGATCGACCGAAGTAATGTATTTCTGAAAGCGGATTCCCAGCGCCCAGCCGAGAAACGGCATCAGTGCCTGAAATCCTCCGAAATACAATCCAATCAGAAACGCATGTTTTTTGTTGATTTTTTCCATGCCAAGACCCTTGCAGACGGATACCGCAAATGCATCCATCGAGAGTCCGACACCAATCAGAAATAACTCGATTACCATTCTTATGTTCTCCTTTTGTGAAGGGATTCATACCTTGCGCTTCTGTCCTTATATATCAAAAAGAGACCCAATGCGCACCAACGAAAAGCGCGACTGCAACCACGTTTTTCTGGTGCACATGAGTCTCATTCTTTAAGGCTTGCCAGGTCCAAATGACCGGTATGTTGACAAGTCACACAATGTGCGAACTACTCCCTCACATACTTTTGTCTATGAATTAGGTAAACTATAACAAACGGTCTTTGAGTTAGTCAATACGAACTTCTTATTTACTGATGACTTTTGCAAACTTCTTCTTACCACGCTTTACGACCTTTCCTTCTCCGGCAAACTCGTCGAGCGTGTAACTGATACTGATGTCTGTAACTTTCTCACCGTCCACAGAGACTCCACCCTGCTGTACGGCACGACGTGCATCGGAACGACTCTCACACAGAGAAGCCTTTACAAGAACTGCCATGATATCGAGCTTGTCATTGTACAGATCATCTGCAGTCACTTCAACCGTCGGCATATGTGCAGAAACCCCGCCGCCTGCAAACAGTGCATGGGATGCCTCTTTGGCTTTCTTTGCCTCTTCCTCACCGTGTACCAGTTTGGTCAGCTCATAAGCGAGAATCTCTTTTGCTTCATTCAGCTTGGCACCTTCCCATTTGTCCATCTCATCGATCTGCTCCAATGGCAGGAAGGTCAGCATGCGGATGCACTTTAACACATCGGAATCTGCCACATTTCTCCAGTACTGGAAGAAGTCAAACGGAGAAGTCTTGTTCGGATCAAGCCATACGGCACCGGACTGTGTTTTTCCCATCTTCTTTCCCTCAGAGTTTAAAAGCAGATTGATCGTCATGGCATAAGCATCTTTTCCAAGCTTCCGGCGGATCAGTTCCGTACCACCGAGCATGTTGCTCCACTGGTCATCTCCACCGAATTCCATGTTACATCCATATTTCTGGTACAGTGTGTAGAAATCGTAACTCTGCATGATCATGTAATTAAACTCCAGAAAGCTTAATCCTTTTTCCATACGCTGCTTGTAACACTCTGCTGTCAGCATGCGGTTTACGGAAAAATGTGCACCAACATCACGCAGTACATCAATGTAGTTTAAATCCATCAGCCAGTCAGCATTGTTTACCAGCATTGCCTTGCCTTCTCCGAAATCGATGAAACGGCTCATCTGCTTTTTAAAACAGTCTACGTTGTGCTGAATGGTCTCCGGTGTCATCATCTGCCGCATATCGGTACGACCGGATGGATCACCGATCATGGCTGTACCACCACCAATCAGCGCAATCGGCTTATTTCCGGCCATCTGCAAACGTTTCATCAGACACAGCGCCATAAAATGTCCCACATGCAGACTGTCAGCTGTCGGGTCAAAACCGATATAAAATACCGCTTTTCCATTGTTGATGAGTTCCTTGATTTCTTCCTCGTCGGTTACCTGTGCGATCAGACCGCGGGCAACCAGTTCGTCGTAAAGTGTCATTGGGTTTCCTCCTGTAATTTAACTTTTTTGATTTTTCTGGAGCTTTATGTCCCTTTGCTCCATATCTATAAAAATCCAAATAAAAATCCCCTCGTCCTAATTATAAGGACGAGGGGGATCTCTCGTGTTACCACCTTAATTCGCATGCTGTTCACACAGCCTGCCTCCGCGAGTGCAGCTACACTCCAGTGCGTCTAACGGGCACTACTCCGTTACAGCCTACTTGCCTGCGCGTTCGGTGTAAAGCTCAGGGATGTATTCCCTGCGGTAAGGGGGGACCCAGCTTGCTGGGGGGATTCCTTATCGCCCGGTTTATGTTTGTTCCATAAGCCGTGGCAGGGGGGACCCAGCTTGCTGGGGGGATTCCCTATCGCCCGGCTTATGGTTTTTCCATAAATCCTCGGCAGGGGAACCCAGCTTGCTGGGGGGATTCCTTATCGCCCGGTTTATGGTTTTTCCATAAATCCATCTGTGCTTTCCGTGTGCCTCTCATCTACCGGCTGCTTTCTGTTCGTTCCACACATTGGTACTTGTTCCCATCTTCGCTTTTCATTATAACTGGTTTTCATTATAAAAAGCCCGGTGCCATTTGTCAAATAATTTTTATTTTGTTTCATTTCCCTCTGCCGGAATCCAGATTCCATTCTTTCCCCATGGCTGGATCATGCATATATAGCGCTTCTCACCACTCTTTAAAAATGTAATCTGTAAACCAACTTTTGTTTGATCTTCCGACTCAGAATCCTTTTCCACGGAAACAAATTTTTCGTCTGAAGACAGATTCAACAGTTGCCGTGCTGCCTCTGTCGGCTCAGTCAATACACCGGCTGCTGTCATATTTTTATTCAGCATTTTACCCATGCCATTCACACGATAATCCATCTGCGAATCATTGATTCCCTGTGCATAAGCTGTATCAAATTCGTCCACCGATGAAATGCCATCCGTTTTCGCATCCAGACTATCCGCAAACTGATTAATCTCTTCCTTTGTGATCTGAAACGTTCCGTTCTTCTGTGTATAATGAATATTTTCAATCCATACACTCACATGCGGATCTGATGTCTCTGCATAATAAAGAATCTCTGCCGTCTGTACTTCCGGGTTGATCTCATGCAGCCAGTAACCATTCATCTCTTTTCCGGTTCCGCCAAAGAAATCTCCAAACGCTCCCCACGGCCATGGACTTGACCACCCAAATGACGGAGTATCCCCGTCCACCCACAAAAGCTGTGCTTTCTCTAAATCTGCCTGTGCCTCTTCCGTTGTCATTTTCATGATTTTTGCTGCGTCTCTGTCACAAAATGCCTGTGCCCATTCCCCGATGCTCTGCTCCGTTTTTGCATCCACCATATTTTCCTGCACCGGTTTTTGTGTACTTTCCACTGTCTCTGTCGGATTCACAGTCTTTATGCCGGACGGCTTCTGGTTTGTCAGGCAGCTTACCGCCACTATGACAATCAAAAGCGTTGCAATTGCGGCCACCCAGGTATGCGGTTTCTTAAAATTCAACACGTTTTTAATCCTCCTTCCTGCATCCCCCTCTCCAAAAGCAACCGGTGCAAATGAATACGGGTGTCTTTCCATCGCAAAGGACAGAAGGGATGCACTATACCCCTGCTTAATTTCATTTCCAAACTGGGCAAGTACCGCCTCATCGCAGCTCATCTCCATGTCTCTTGTCATATAGAAAAAAGCGATCCAGGCAAATGGATTCCACCAGTATACGGCAAGAAGCACAAATGCCACCATCTTCCACAGTGGATCGTATCTGCGGATATGCCAGCTTTCATGTGCAAGTATATACTGCTGTTCCTTTTTCTCCATCCGAAACGGGATATAAATCTGCGGGCGCAAAATTCCCAGAACAAACGGAGACGGAATACGATCACATTCCCATATTGTTACTTTCCGACGAATACTTCCCTCCGTCTGCTTGGCAGATGTTAAAAGAACTGCCGTCTGTACCATCTTCCGGCATTTTATATAGGAATAGATCCCATATGCCAAAAATAACAGCATCCCGGTCAGCCATACCAAAAACAACAGCGCACATATCTTCTGTGAAGTTGTAAGCGCAGCTGTCAGACCGGCTGCTGTATGTGTCGCCTGATCTGTAACGTGTGATCCGGCAGCCGCCTGTGTCACCTGCTTTGTGACCGGCTGTGCATGCATCCCCGACAATCCGGTACGGTACACAATTTTTGTCAGCTGTGATTTTCTTTTTACCAGTCGCACCAGATTAAACAGACTGAATCTGGAAGCAATGGGCAGATCAAATATCATACGAATTCCAACTATCCCCCATAATCCATAGGAATATTTCTTTGGACATTTCCGTAAAAACATGCGCACTGCAAGTACTGCAAGAATTACAACTGCCACAATTCCATTCCGCTGCAGAAACGACAAAAAAATGCCACCTGCCTTCTCCATCATCTGTCACCCCTCCTTATGCTCATCAATCATTTTTTTGAGCATTTTCGCTTCCTTTTTGGAAATTTTCTTACCCCCAAGAAATGCGGTGATAAAGCCCGGCAATGACCCGTCAAATGTACGGTCCACAAAATAACGGGATTCCTCTGCCTGCACCTGTTCCTTTGGAATTAAAACAGAAACCGTTGCATCCTCATTGGCAATGTATCCTTTTTCACACATTTTCCGTACAACCGTATAAGTCGTAGATTTTTTCCATCCAAGCTGTTCCTGACATAACTTTACAAGTTCCCCGGAGTTGATGGGAGCATGTTCCCATACGACACACATAAACCGGTAATCACTGTCACATAATTTTACATATTCCATCTTTTTCTCCTTCACAGGTTTATAGCTATCAACCTGTTTTTAGTTTATTCTTATAAACCAGAAATGTCAAGGTTTATTTTTATAGACTGCGAGAAATGTCAGAAAAATACGATGAAAAATGTTTGAACTCACCTTTTCGAAAAGTTATAATAACTGTAACGAAAAAAGGAGGACATGCTATCGTGGAAAAAGTACGTTACATGATTTCCGATGCCGCTGCACTGGCCGGTGTGGAAACCCATGTGTTACGTTACTGGGAAGAAGAACTCGACCTGACCATCCCACGAAATGAGATGGGACATCGATACTATACACGAGAGAACATACAGGAATTCCAAAAGATCAAAGAACTCAAAGAAAAAGGATACCAGCTGAAGGCAATCCGCATGATATTACACAATAAAAACCCCGAAGATGCCGGTGTTTCCGTGCCGGATTCTGCAGCACCTGGTCCATTGCCCGCATGTAACCGGGAACATCATCACACGGTTGTCGCCAAACCGGACCGACAGAATACAGATAAAACCGACTTACCTGTAAATACCCTTTCCGCGGAAGAACGCATGGCACAGTTCCGGGAACTGATGAGTGACATTGTAGGGCATGCGATTGCACAGAACAATGAAGCACTTACGCTCGATATCAGCAAAGAAATACGGGAAACCGTCTTAAAAGAAATGAACTATCTCATCCGTGAACAAAACGATATGACAGAAGAACGTTACCGCCAGTTGAGTGCAGAAATCCGTGGAAAATTACAAAAAAAACATTCGCTTTTTGCGAAGAAAGAGAAAAAAGGAAAAGAGAAAAAAGTCCACCGGGAAAAAGCAAACAAGGGAAACGTATTAAGCACGGTATAACCTGCTTTCCCATAGCCCCGGTTTCCATTTATAAAAATGGAAACCGGGGCATAGTCTAGCTAATTTTTGCGAGTTATACTGATCTTTCATCAGGTTCTATTTTAATCAATCATATCATTCTGGAATTTTGATAAATGCTCATACGGCAAAATCAGCCGCCCCCGAAAAAGACCACATCCATCATTCATAAGGCTATTATTCACTGCCGTAAACATATTTACATCTACCCCTGACAGATCAAGATCCTGTAACAATCTACAACGCTCATAAGCCTCGTCAAAATAAATACAGCCGCCTTGTAAAATCGCATCTCTCCGTCCTCTGGAAGTTTCCTGTTTTTTTTCATAAAATAAATGATTCGCTACTCCAATTTCTGCAATATCATCCATCTCTTTTGTTCTAAGCTGTATTTCCATATAACACCGGGCACTGTTGTCAAAAAACGTTATATGAAGCGAACGATATGAATTTGTACTTTCCCCATCAATATAATCCCTGTAATATGGGCGCACAACATCATCCAATAGTAAAGAATTACTTCTTTTAACCCCACCTGTTGGCTCTGCCGTAAATCCACGTTCTTCCAGAAATTGTGGCAATACATTGGCAATCCGATATAAATACCTGATCTCTTCCTTCTTGCGATCCTGTTTTTGTTTCATATGACACCGTGGCATGGAAATCACAATACGGTACGCGATCAAATCGCGAAAACAGTTCAAACGCTCCTTGATTTCTGACACAGACGGATATGATCCATTCTTTTCATAATAATCGTATATGTATTCCACAATATATCCATTAAACTTTCCCTCTGCGCGAATCAACGACTTAATTCGTCCCTTGAAAGTAAAAGATAAATATGGATATTCCTGTGCCATATATTTATAAAACTCACGAATCTTCTGCGATTGCGAAGTCAGGAAATCATTGTGTTCCAAAAGTTCCATAATCTGTATCAAAAAGTTACAATGTACTAAATCCACTTCATTATGTTTCTGTACCGCCGAAATACGTAAATCCGCTATGTATTTTTTTAAAATGCGAAGAACTGTATCCCCCGAATATAAGTAATCATTCAATGTAATCATATTTTCCCCATCCTAAAAAGTCGCGGTGCCGAGGCACCGCGATCCGCAAGATTATGTAATTGCAAGCTGATGTTTTACTTTACTCATATCAGATTCTAACACCGTCACGCGAATGGCAAGCAATTCTTTTTCATCATCTACTTTGCGTGCTTCCCTCAAATTACGCACTAAATCACAATGCCCTTCTGCAATCCGTCTGATATTTACATTTGTTTCATTTTCAATTACCAGTTCCAAACCGGTAAACTTTTCATCCAGTACCGTAAACTTTTGATCCAATACCGTAAACTTCTGATCCAATACCGTTACCTTTTCATCCAATACCGTAAACTTCTGATCCAATACCGTTACCTTTTCATCCAGTACCGTAAACTTCTGATCCAGTTCTGTTACCTTTTCATCCAGTACCGTAAACTTCTGATCCAGTTCCGTTACCTTTTCATCCAGCTCCGTTACCTTCTGTTCCACTCCGGCTACTCTCTGATCCAGTTCCGTCACCTTCTGTTCCAGCTTCGTTACTTTCTGTTCCACTCCGGCTACTCTCTGATCCAGTTCCGTCACCTTCTGTTCCAGCTTCGTTACTTTCTGTTCCATGCTGGCTACTCTCTGATCCAGTTCCGTTACCTTCTGTTCCAGCTTCGTTACTTTCTGTTCCACACTGGCTACTCTCTGATCCAGTTCCGTTACTTTCTGTTCCACGCTGGCTACTCTCTGTTTTATTTCAGACATTCCACTTTTGAGTTCCCTGACATCACTCTCCAGTAAATCAAGCCTTGTGTATACAGGTTCAAATTTCTGATCTAACAACTGTGATAAAATCACAATATCTTCCTGTGTCATCCTTCTTTCACCTCCAATCTTTTTATTTTTCTTTCTCCAAACTTTTCCGATAGCTATTATGTTAACATCCTTTTTCTTATTTCGCAAGCAGATTATCTCTCATCATCATTTTTCTGTATGATTGGCTTTTTAACTGTAACATCTTAACGCTTTGAAATATTTGATTTGTAGAATATTTCCAAAAATCATAAACCTCAACATACGATGTATCAACATCCTTTTATGCAGAAACAGCAGGAAATCTATGATATCCATCATAAATTCCCTGCTGTTTTCTTCTTATTTCACATCTCCCCAGAATTCATTCCACTCACCGCCACCCATAGTGACAAAATATTTCAGCCAGACCTTCCACTGATCCATCTCTTCATCCGTCTCATGATCCTTAATCACCGAAAGCAGCCGATCCATCCGCACAATGTAATCCGGATCTTTTACAAAATGCTTTTCATCATAATAGCGTTTTAATTTATGTATTGCTGCAATTGCGGCTTTTTCCGTAAATCGTTCCTGTTCGAGTGCACAGTTATATTCCGGCACAGAATGAATGTAGTTCACACACGCACGATACCACTTTATCATAGCTGTTCTAACACCTCATCTCCATACCGGGCACGGATCTGCTGTTCCAACGAGACAAACACTCCAATATACTGATGCAGAATTTTTTCAACCAGTTGCTGTGCTGCTTCTTCATTATAAATATGTGTGGCATCATTTCGATCACGCAACATTTCCAGCCATACATCTTCTTCCATAAAATGAAAATAGGCATACGCGGTCTTAATAATTTCTCTGGGAGATCCCATTGCAGCCTGATTTGCTCCTTCATACCTCAACAACTCCTTTAATACCTTCCAGCCTAATTCAAACTGAATATAAAATTTATCTATAATGCCACTTACTATAAATTCGTTGGTGACATCTTCCTGTTCTGCCCGACAAAGCACCTGCAAATGTCTAACATACTGATCAAACTTTTTCATATAAAACAACCCCATCTTTCTCTATCTCGGATACCAATTCAGATGACACGTATTTATCATCCATATTGATAATATCCAGCTTTAAAAGCGACCACAGATCTTCATTTAAACTATCTGACAAACCTCCAAAATCTGCACATCCATAAATTGCCAGATCAATATCGCTTTTTGGCATATTAGTTCCACGCGCACGTGATCCAAATAATACTACTTTTTTCACCTGATATTTTTTTGAAATTTCCACTATCTGCCGATATACATTCTGTATGTTACGGTCCTGATTCTCTTTCATCACAATCATTATCCCTGTTTTCTGTTATTTCAGTGATCTTATTATACGCCAGATTCTATAAGGAATGCAACCAGCCTCTATTTCTCCTCCATCACAACCGGCACTTCCCGCTGTTCCACAGATGTAGAAAACACAATCTGCGTCTTTGTGCGCCCAAACTGCTGCAGTTCATTGATAAAATGATCCAGCTGTGCCGTGGTCTCAAACAACGTCTCAATCAGCATCGAATAATCCCCTGTCACACAATTGCACTCCACCACATTTGGAATTTTTTCAATGAACGGATAAAATACCGGCTTCTGCAGCGGCTCCACCTCCAGATTGATGAAAGCCTTAATATGATAATTAAGATACTGCGGATTTACCCTTGCCGTGTAGCCGATGATCACACCCTCATGTTCAAGTTTTTCAATTCTTGCAGACACCGATGGCGATGACAAAAATACCTGTGCGGCAATCTCCTTGAGCGGTGTGCGGGCATTTTTCTGCAGAATCTGTATGATTTTTTTATCTACTTTATCCAGTTTTTTCATGACACAAACCTCGATTTTTCCATAAATACGCAAAGAAGGACACCTGCTTAGACGCCTGTGTCCTTCTTGTCACAATCATTTTTAAATTATGAGGTCATTATAGCACAGGTATTTACATTTGCAATCCCCAATAACAGCTCATTTTTTATATCCCACCCCTGTAAAATTGCCTTATTTTATTAGGTTTCCTCTATTTTTTCTTTATTTTATTTGTCTAAACATCTTAATTTCTGGCTGTTTTTCCAAATATCGCTTAAAGTATTTACCTTTGATGTCAGGAGTGCTATTCTCGTCCCATTGAAAAAAGCGCTATTCTCGTCCCATTGAAAAAAGCGCGCAGAAAAGAAACAAACAGACAACTGATAACAGAAGAATATAAGGAGATCAAATTATGAAAGAATACATGCGTTTAGAATCAGATTCCATCGGAACCATGGAAGTACCCGAAGATGCTTATTACGGAGTACAGGCTTTACGGGCAAAAGAAAACTTCCCGATCACCGGCACCCGGTTACACCCCGTTTTCATTAAAAACCTTGCAAAAATAAAACGTGCAGCCGCCATTACCAACCGGAAAGCCGGAAGGTTGAAACCAGAAATTGCCAACGCCATCGAATCTGCATGCAACGAAGTCGTCTGTGGCATGTTTGACAAAGAATTCATTGTTGACGGCATCCAAGGCGGTGCCGGCACCAGCGCCAACATGAACATGAACGAAGTCATTGCCAACCGCGCCATCGAAATGCTCTGTGGCAAAAAAGGAGACTACACCATTGTTCATCCAAACGACCACATCAATATGGCACAGTCCACAAACGATGTCATTCCAACCGCCGGAAAATTAACGGTTCTCGATCTTCTCAAACCTTTAGACAAAAGCCTTTCCCTTTTAACCGATGCATTATATGACAAAGCTGCAGCGTTTGACCACATTGTAAAAATCGGACGTACACAGCTCGAAGACGCTGTGCCGATGCGTCTGGGTCAGACGTTCCATTCTTATGCCACCATGATTTCCCGTGACCGTGACCGTCTTACAAAAGTCCGCACGGAAATGTATCCCGTAAACATGGGTGCAACCGCTATCGGCACAGCAATCAATACGTCCCCGTTTTATTTAGATAATATTGTACCAACCCTTGGAAAGATCACCGGCTACCCGCTGACCCAGGCCGACGATCTGTTTGATGCCACCGAGAATCTGGACGGATTTGTACGCGTTTCCTCCTGCCTGAAAGCATGTGCGGTCAACTTATCCAAAATGTGTAATGATCTGCGTATCCTTGCAAGCGGACCAAAAGCCGGGTTCGGTGAGATTACACTTCCGGCTATGCAGAATGGTTCTTCCATTATGCCCGGCAAAGTCAATCCAGTCATCCCGGAAGTTGTCTCACAGGTTGCGTTTCATATTATCGGTCACGACACGACCATCACTATGGCGGCAGAAGCCGGTCAGATGGAATTAAACGCTTTTGAACCGGTTGTTTTTTACAATCTTTTTGACTCCATTACCACACTGACACACGCAGTGGATACTCTGACCGCCAACTGCATCCTCGGCATCACCGCAAATGAAAAACGCTGCCGCGAACTTCTCGATGCAAGCGTCGGTATCACCACCGCCCTGTGTCCGTACATCGGCTACAAAAAAGCTGCAAGTCTGGCAAAAGAATCCTTAAAAACAGATATTCCAGTTAAAACTCTTGTATTGAAATACGGTCTGTTAAAAGAAAGCGAACTGGATTCTATTCTCGATCCTTATGCAATGACCGAAGCCAGAACCAGACAGACACAGGCAAAAGCCGTATAATAAGATTTATCTTTTGTGCAAACTATGCTATAGTAATGGCATAAACCACTACACAAGGAGGTACTCATAATGGAAACAGTAACAGAAGTAGTTAAAAACATGGCCGGCGGAGATGGCGAAGTAACCATCAAACGCATCCTCGGAGAAAAAGAATTAAACGGAAAATGTGGTCTGTATGCACAGGTAACCATTCAGCCGGGATCTTCTCTTGGTTATCACGAACATAAAAATGAAAGCGAGACGTATTACATTCTTTCCGGTACCGCAGAATATAACGATAACGGAACCACACGCACTGTAAAAGCCGGAGATGTAACCTATACACCAGACGGATGCGGACACGCTTTAAAACCGATTGGCAATGAACCGGTTGTATTTATGGCTCTGATCATCTTTGATTAATTTATCTTAGAAACATACAAAAGGACCGGCTATCCCAAAAGGCAGCCGGTCTTAAAGCTGGCAGAACTCTTTCCCTCATTTTCTCTCAGCCTTACCGGAAATTTCTCTGTAAAGATTCTGCTGATGTACTCTCTTTTTCCCAGTGTTTTCTATATCATAGTATATCCAAATAATAACCGATTCATTCGGATTTGTAAAGTGGGAGAATTTCGGATTTTGTCTGAAAAATCCTAAATTTTAAGATTCCTCAAATTCCTCAAGGTAAGAATCATATTCCTTCTTGGTAATCACGCTGCATTTTATCGTCTTCTTGGCACCATTTGCCTGAAGCGTGATTGTCACTTTACCGGACTTGAGGCCTTCCACTACCAGATTCCAACCGTTATCTTTGCTTTTGACAACAGAAGCTTTTGCAACAGTCGGATCGGATACCGTTGCTGTAAACTCTCCCATATACTCATACGGATCAACTTCAAGATTAATCTCGGTTTTTTCGCCAACAATACAATACGGTTTTCCATCATAATCATCAAAATTATTTTCCCCGAGAGTAATCGACTTTGCGGTTGTAATCTTTGTGATGTTAGCTCCAAACGTATCTACATAATAATACTTGTTTTTGCCGTAATCATATGCAAAGAACGCACCATTTAATTTTCCGCTGTCCGCCTTGATTGTAAGCGTGCCATCTTTGCGGTTCCATGTATAGTACTTTCCTTCATCATCCGTCTTGTCACTCGGTGTCGAACTGTTCAGTTCTGTCAGCCACTTATCGATAGTCTCCTGTGTCACAGCCTGATCCGTGCAACGAATCGTACATTTGTTCCAGCACCAGAATGGTAAGTATGGCATATCCTTTTTGGCTTCTTTATCCGAAAGCCAGTCTTCAAAGAACGTGGTATAAGCCTGTCCGGCACACCACTTGACATTCTTGTTTACAACTCTCGGAATCAAGATCGCACATCTGATTGTTCCGACTTTTCTCGTTTTCTTGTTAAGTGTTTCCTTTACAATAATATTAACCCTCTGCTCATCTTTTGTCGGATTTGCAGCTGTCACCTTACCATCCTTCGTCACGGTAAGTAATTTTTTATTAGAAGACTCAAATGTATACTTTGCTTTCTTATTTCTGTTTTCTATCATTTCCTTTGCGGACAGCTTCCATGGATGTAATTTTAAATATCCTTTCTGACCATCAATTGCCCATATGGATTGTTTGTACTCTTCACTAAGTGTTGCTTTCTTTGCCTTTTTACCTGCTGCCTGTGCGTCTGTCGGCATTACTACAACGGTTGTAAGCAACAATGCAACTGTCAGTAAACCAAGAATCAGCTTCTTTGCTAATTTCTTACACATTTTCAATTCCTCCTTTGAATTGTTGTATTATATCACATGATATGAGGGTCAAAAGGTATAAGCGCAAATAATTGTTTTAATTGTTTTTGAATTATAAACAATTGAGTGATAAATACCAATGGAATCACTTGAATTTCATTGTGCAATTTTAAAACAATTGACACAATTAATATTAAAATGACCTTTTGACCCTCGAATCATCACATTACAGCTTAAGATCATAATCCGCTTTCTCTGTCAGCACCTCTCTAGAAATAATGTGTGAAATCTTGTCCGAAAAGGTATCTGTACTGTTTTCACTCGTTAATACCCTGATTT
>ERZ773264.1537-NODE-1537-length-26709-cov-21.162565_pt1 | contig 26709 bp, 17 predicted proteins | sample MGYA00511910_ERZ773264 | MGnify/ENA primary metagenome ERZ773264 (study PRJEB29015, sample SAMEA2737739) | human gut metagenome | biome: human gut; feature: human-associated habitat; material: faeces | place: China | collected 2012 ...
CCTCACAGCCTATAAAAGCACCACAAAATCTGCTGCTCTATGGTAAGTTAAACTCCGGTTATAACACTGATTGGATGTGAAGGTCAGGCTGAGTCGAAAGATCAATGCAGCTTCCATCCATCAGTTGGATGATCGGTTTTGATAAGCGGTTACGGTTTAGCATTACAATATTAGCGACTCTTCCGTCATTGAGGAGAACACGATTATTCTGATAAGTGCCTGCAATGTGGGACAGGAATGTCAGAATAAATTTTGGATTATATTTGGAAAGACCATCATGTTCAAAATTGTTAATTACCTGGAAGACACAGAGCGGTGCGCGGTATGAGCGCGCAGCGGTCATGGCATCGTATACGTCTGCGATGGAAACGATTGCCGCATATTCATCAATATCGGATTGAGACAAACCAGTTGGATAACCACTGCCGTCACTTCTCTCGTGATGGCAAAGAACTGCTTTTTTCACGTGAGAGTCTAATGGGAGTGATTTTAATATGTCATAACCAAATTTTGGATGCTGTTTTACAAGGGCAAATTCCTCATCGGTATATTTTCCAGGCTTATTGAGAACTTCGGCAGGAATTTTTAATTTTCCAATATCATGTAAGGCGCCTGCTAAGGTCAGTGTGTCTAATTCTTCGGGTGAAAACTTTAACCAGCGTCCAAGTCTGCGGCTGATCAGAGAGACATTCAGTGAATGTGCATAGACCGAATCCTCTACGGAGCGCATATTGTGAAGCATATCAAAAAGTTCTAAGGATGTTTTGCAGGAATAATATAATTCCTTCGTATCAGACAGAAGCTGTTCATAATTTAAAGACTTATGATAGATGACACAATCTTCCAGAACCGTGCGGTAAGTGGCGATTACTCTGGAATAGGAAATCTGAAAATTCTGGAATTCTTTAGAGCAGACAACCTTCTGCGAATAAGAAGGTGCCTGGGCTTCCGGTTTTACAACATGGGAAGGAACTTCGACTTGTTCCTCTTTTTTTGTGGCAGGAATTGGATCTTCTGTGACCGATACCTGCGGGATCGCATAAAATTTAATGCGGGAAATGAGACGATCCGTGAGAGAAACTCCATTTTCAACGATCAACTGACCGCCTTTGGTACGGACTTCTCCAGCAGTTACCATCCCTGGTACTAATTCATCCGTTGGATAATATTTTGTCATTTGCATACCCCAATCTATACATTTTATTATAAAATAGTATAAGATTGCACAAAATGAAAGTCAATAGATACTGTTGGCAGAAATTCCCATAAAATATAGTTTTTTAGAAAGAACAAATAGTAGTATACATTCCACATGGTTTGTATATCATTTTGAAAAAACTCTTGACAGAGAGGCGGTTAGATAGTATTGTATAGCACGTGAGATTTGAAACAGTTTATGTTTCAGTCTGTGTAAACAGATTTGAAAATTCAATATTGTATAAGATGTAATTAGAAAGAGATTTTTAATTACGGAAAATTTTCTTATTCAGAGTGATGGAGATACATAGGATCTATGAAGTCACGGCAACCCCTCTACGGAAGGTGCCTACCTGAGCGAGCAAATATTTGGATGATTTATCCAAGACTATATTTTATAGTTCGAACAATAAGAGGATTTGATAATCTGATGATTTATTAACTCCGCTTGTTTGTGACAGCGGAGTTTTTTAGTTACCAAATGAACAGCCAGAAGAAAGGAAAGAACAAATGGAAAAATTATTATTTACATCCGAGTCCGTTACAGAAGGACATCCGGACAAAATGTGTGATGCCATCTCTGATGCCATCCTTGATGCATGTATGGAACAGGATCCAATGAGCCGTGTAGCATGTGAGACAGCAAGCTGTACAGGATTCGTGCTTGTAACAGGTGAGATTACAACAAAAGCACAGTTAGATATTCCTTCCATCGTTCGTAAAACAGTCAACGAGATCGGATACAACGACGCAAAAACAGGTTTTGACGGACATACATGTGCAGTGATGGTAGCGCTTGACCAGCAGTCTCCGGATATCGCTATGGGTGTTGACAAAGCATTGGAAGCAAAAGAAAACAAAATGTCTGACGAGCAGTTAGAGGCAATTGGTGCCGGCGATCAGGGTATGATGTTTGGTTACGCAACAAATGAGACACCGGAGTTAATGCCATATCCGATCTCCCTTGCACACAAACTTGCTTTACAGCTTACAAAAGTGCGTAAAGACGGCACATTAAAATATTTAAGACCAGACGGAAAAACACAGGTTTCCGTAGAGTATGATGAGAATGGCAAGCCAAAGAGATTAGAGGCAGTTGTATTATCCACTCAGCATGACGAGGATGTAACACAGGAGCAGATCCATGAGGATATCAAAAAATATGTATTTGATCCAATTCTTCCAACCGAATTAGTAGATGCAGAGACAAAATTCTTCATCAACCCAACCGGCCGTTTCGTGATCGGTGGACCACACGGTGATGCAGGTCTTACCGGACGTAAAATTATCGTAGATACCTACGGTGGATATGCCCGTCACGGCGGCGGAGCTTTCTCAGGAAAAGACTGTACAAAGGTTGACCGTTCTGCAGCTTACGCAGCACGTTACGTTGCAAAGAACATTGTAGCAGCAGGTCTTGCAGAAAAATGTGAGATTCAGTTGTCTTACGCAATCGGTGTTGCACAGCCAACCTCTATCATGGTAGATACTTTTGGAACAGGAAAACTTTCTGATGAAAAACTGGTTGAGATCGTTCGTGAGAACTTTGATCTCCGCCCGGCAGGAATCATCAAAATGCTTGACTTAAGAAGACCAATTTACCGTGGAACAGCAGCTTACGGACATTTCGGACGTACAGACTTAAATCTTCCGTGGGAAGCAACAGATAAGGCGGAAGCATTAAAGAAATATTTATAATCAGCGTTGAGCAGATTAATTTATGAAAAGTTTAGAATCTTTTTCGGAAAATGTCATAGGATTTCGGACGGTTCATGCTATAATAGGTCATAGGGTTTATCCTTGTGGCCTATTTTGTTTCTATGGATACAAAAGTGGGTGAACAAGGGTAGAAACATAAACATTCATAGAAGGAAAGCGTATGAAGTTTAAGAATAAGATTATTATTTCATTCTGCATCATTATATTTGTACCGATTTTCCTTGCAACACTGGTTTTGTTCAGTATGCAGCACATTCAGATGCGGGCAATCGAGCAGACCTATGGTGTCGAAGGGGACGGATACAGTTATTTTTCCAATTCTGTCCAGCTTCTGAGCCGGTTTACAAGAGAAATCTATAGGGAAGTATACAAGGTGGCAGACAACCAGCCGGAGAAATTGGAGGATGGAGCATACCTTGAGAAGATCAACCAGCAGTTGGAAGAAAAAGCGTCCTATCTCATCGTCCGGAAAGGACAGGAGCTGGTATATATAGGAAAAAGCGCAGGAACATCGCTTTTGACGGAGCTTCCGGAGTATGGAAGTGCCGATGGCAATGCGGATTCCGGGACATACATGGACGGTGATGAGCAGGCACTGGTAAAACAGATTGATTTTGTTTATCCGGATGGTGCAAAGGGCAGCATTTTTATCGTGACCAGATTAGAGGAGATGGTTCCTGAATTAAAAAGTCTTCTGATTGATATTATGGTTTCCATTGTGCTGATCCTTGTTCTGACAGCATGTATGCTGACGGTATGGATTTATACCAGCCTGATCAATCCAATCAAAAAATTGCAGGCTGCCGCACAGAATATTAAGGAGGGCAATCTTGATTTTACGATCGAGGCAGAGAGCAGGGATGAGATCGGGGAACTCTGCACAAGTTTTGAAGAGATGCGGCAGAGGCTGAAAGACAATGCCGAAGAGAAAATCAATAGCGAGAAAGAAAATAAAATGTTGATCAGCAACATTGCACACGATCTGAAAACGCCGATCACTGCGGTAAAAGGATATGCGGAAGGATTGATGGACGGTGTTGCGGATACCCCGGAAAAACGGGATAAGTATATCCGGACAATTTATAATAAAGCAAATGAGATGGATACGCTTATCAATGAGCTGACGCTCTATGCGAAGATCGATACGAACCGTATACCGTACAATTTTGCCAAAATCAATGTTGGTGAATACTTCAATGACTGCATTGAGGAGATCGGACTGGATCTTGAGTCAAAAAATATCGGACTGGCATACTTTAATTATACGGATGGATCGACACAGATCATTGCGGATCCGGAACAGCTTCGTAGAGTGATCCACAATATTATTGGAAATTCCATTAAATATCTGGACAAGCAGAGAGGGCTTATCAACATCCGGATCAAGGATGTTGGCGATTTTATCCAGGTGGAGATCGAGGATAATGGCAGGGGTATTGCAGCAGCGGATCTGCCATACATTTTTGATCGTTTCTACCGGACGGATGCTTCGAGAAATTCTGCAACCGGAGGCAGCGGAATCGGATTGTCAATTGTGAAAAAAATTATCGAAGACCACGGTGGTAAAATATGGGCGACCAGCAAGGAGTCCATCGGAACCGTTATGTATTTTGTAATCAGAAAATATCAGGAGGTGCCAAATGAGCAGAGTATTAATAGTTGAAGATGAAGAAGCGATCGCAGATCTTGAGAAAGATTATCTGGAATTGAGCGGATTTACCGTAGAGATCGAGAATAACGGAACAGCAGGATTGAAAAGAGCATTGTCCGAGGAATTTGACATGTTCATTTTAGATCTTATGCTTCCGGGAACGGATGGATTTGAAATCTGCAAAAAGATCCGTGAGGAAAAAAATACACCAATTCTTATGGTTTCAGCCAAAAAAGATGATATTGACAAGATCAGAGGCCTTGGACTTGGTGCGGACGATTACATCACAAAACCATTTTCTCCAAGTGAGCTGGTAGCGCGGGTGAAAGCACATCTCGCCAGATATGAGCGCCTGATCGGAAGCAGTGAGGCAAAAAATGATATCATTGAGATCCGCGGTATCCGCATTGACAAGACAGCACGCCGTGTCTGGGTGAACGACGAGGAAAAACAGTTTACAACAAAAGAATTTGATCTTCTTACCTTTTTGGCAGAAAATCCAAACCATGTGTTTACAAAGGAAGAATTGTTCCGGGAAATCTGGGATATGGAATCCGTCGGAGATATTGCAACAGTTACCGTGCATATCAAGAAGATCCGCGAAAAGATCGAGATGAATACCAACAAACCGCAGTATATAGAAACAATCTGGGGGGTTGGGTACAGATTTAAATTATAAAACAAGAAGCAATGTGTTTTGTGGCACATTGCTTCTTGTTTTATAAAGGCTTTCTCGCCTTGATTTTCGTAAATTCTATAATTTCTTTTTTGTCTTCATCAGATATTTTATCAAAATAGAAGAGTAATTCCCGTTCCAACACTCATCGTTGTTTTATCCATCAACATAATCAAATGCTCCTCGTAAATTTGGACAAAAAACACCGAAACTCTGATTGACTCTATATTTGTTTTATATTTACTTTGATTGACTCTGATTCCCTGGCGATGGAGCAGGCTCTCCGTAGATGCGTTTTAATCTCTACACCATAACTTTACCATAGGCAGATATGGAAGATATGGAAGTTGATACAAAATCTCACATAATGTTGCAGAATATAGTAAAATTGTTTAAAAAGTAGTTTCCTTTTCTCACTCTTTGTGTTAATATAAATTTGGTGTTTTATGTGAATATAGGAGAAATGACATGTTCGGAGCACGATTAAAAGAATTACGCAAAAAAAATGGATATACACAGGTTACTTTGGCTGGAAAATTAGGAGTTTCCAAGGGCACGGTTGCTATGTGGGAAGTCGGCAAAAGGAAACCTGATTTTGAAACGCTATGTACACTATCAGAATTATTTGATGTTAGGACTGATTATATATTGGGACAATCAGATGATGATTCATCAATCACCCTTTCTGATAAGGATATTGAACAGCTTGGGGCGTGGACTACAGAGGAAAGCCTCCAAGAACTTTTTGAGTTATATCTTACTATTGATACTTACGGCAAAAATACGGTAGAGAATTTGATTAGAAGCGAAGCTGAACGATGTCAGAAGCAAGGCACTTATGAGGAGATATCAGGAATTAATATAAAAGTGACATTTGAGTCATAGACCCTATTCTCATTTCGCAATTTTATATGTGGAAGGGGCAACGGTCTTTCAATGAAAAGACACAGAGACAATACTTGCCCCATAAAATCAGAATTGGAGGTGTGGATAGATTGGCGGAAAAAAAATACGGTGTTGTTTATACACCTGATAGTTTAGCTGACTTTGTCGCAGAACTGTTAAATAAAATTATTAGGCAGGACAGATTAATACAGGTAGAGAATATACTAGATCCTGCTTGTGGCGAGGGTGCGCTTCTTAGTGCATATAAAAAGAAATCATCATCAAAGATTAATTATATAGGTATTGATGTAGACCTTGAGGCAACTGAAAACATTCCCAAAGATTTTAAGGTGTATAAAAGTGATACCATATTACCTAAGACAAAAAAGAAGACCCATGAATATTGGAAAAATAAATTACCTAAAATACAAGCAATTATCGCTAATCCCCCGTGGAGTTCTGAAAAAATATACACACGAGATGAGCTCCATCAGGCAGGATTTTCTTTGACAGATGGGCAATATGATAGTTATGTCCTTTTTATTGAATTGGCATATAAGTTACTACAAAACAATGGATATTTTGCATTTATTATTCCGGATTCTATTTTTGATGCTCAGAATGAATCATTAAGGAGATTTTTAATTAGCAATATGCAAATAAAAGTTATTGCAAGACTTGGAGAAAAATTATTTGAAAATATTTTTCGGGCAACAACCGTAATTATTTGTCAGAAGCGAAAGCCTACATCGAATGATTATACAATATGCTTCCGCTTATCTACTAATGATCGTAAGACATATTTAGCTGGGGAGCAAAAACTCTATTATTATTATGAGCAATGTAAACATGAAGTGTTGCAAAGCAGATTTTTAGCAAATATAAATTGTAATTTTGACATTGATGCTCGTGTTGAAGAAGAATCATTAATAAGCAAAATACAGACAGATTGTATATTGTGGGATGATATTTTTTCATTTGGTCGAGGAGTTGAAATATCAAAAACAGGTGAAGTGACAGTATGTGAACATTGCGGTGATGCACAAGGCTATACATCTGCACAGTTCAATTCAAAAAGGAAAATTTGCACTTCATGTCAGTCTGAAACAAGGGTTGATATAGATACTACACGAATTATTATAAATATTGGTCGGAAAAAAGGTTTTTCAAAGATAATAGTTGGAGAAGACTTACACAGATACACTTGCGGAACAAATCATTATATAGAAAAGGCTGTACAAGGCATCAATTATAAGGCGGATTCTTTATATTCTTCTCCTAAGCTACTTGTTAGGAAAACTGGATTGGGAATATATGCTGCAATCGATTACTCTCATGAAAAAACAATTCAGACAGTATATATCCTAAAATACAAAAAAGATAATTCAGTTCCGCTTGAATACTATTTGGCTCTGCTGAATTCAAGAGTTGTATATTATTACTATCTAAAAACATATGGTGAGAATGAATGGAAGTCACATCCGTATATTACAAAAAATATACTTTTTTCTTTACCTATAAAAAAATATGAGAATTCAGCCCTTGATTTGAAAATTATTCAGTTGGCTACACAAATAAGTCATAAGTATGATTATTCAACAGATTTACAATTAGAACGTCTAATAATGCAAAAATATAATTTAGATGATGAAGATATTAACATTATACGAAATGAGATGAACAATCTTCCAAATCTAAGTTCCGTAAATAGCATGAAGATGGAGGATTATGTGTAATGTATCGATATATAGGTAATAAAACGAAATTATTGCCACATATTATGGAAAAAACTTCGCAATTGATTGGCAACACCGGAACAGTTGTTGATTTAATGGCAGGGACTGGATCTGTAGCGTACGAGTTTAGGCGTAATGGATATACTGTCATAGCATCAGATGTTATGACGTATTCTATACATCATTTGAAGACAAATTTATTATTGGAACAAGCGCCACCCTTTGATGGATTAGTAAACAATAATGTGATAACAGGTGAAATCAACAGATATGCAGAAGTCCTTACGTATTTGAACACTTTAACACCTGTCAGAGGATTCTTTTTTAGGGAATTTTCACCTGAGGGAGTTCCGCAAATCGGGTGTGAACCAAGAAAATACTTCACTTCGGATAATGCCTGCAAAATTGATGCTGTGAGAGAAAAAATAAATGAGTGGATTCAGAGTGGATGGATAACAGATTTAGAAGAATCATTATTAAAACATACTCTTATTATGGCAGTAAACGAAGTTGCTAACATATCAGGTACGTATGGTTATTTTTTATCGAATTTTAAGAAAAATTCTTTAAACAACCTTTGTTTGAAGGAAGAATTGTTTTCAATAGGTAACGCAACTGGTCATACCATCATACAAGGGTATGCAGAAGATTTAGCTTCTTCAATAATCGCAGATTTATGTTATATAGACCCTCCATATATGAAAAGACAATATGCGGCAAATTATCATATTTTAGAAACTATTGCTCGTGGAGACTTTCCTGACGCAATAGGAAAAAGCGGATTAAGAGATTGGTGGGATCAGCATTCTAAGTTATGTACTAAAACAAGAGGTTTACAGTCATTTGAAAAAATCATTCGTGATATAAATTGTCCTCGTTTTATTATAAGCTATAGTGAAGATGGTTTATTCACAATCGAGCAATTAAGAAACTGTTTTGAACAATTTGGAACTGTTACAATTGATGAAATTGACTATAATCGTTTTAAAAGCAACGACAGTCAATTGCCTCAAAAAATAACAGAGTACTTAATTTCAATAGAGAGGTGAATTTATGGAACTAATTGATAGAATTTTTTACAGAAAAATTAATCCTTCTGATTTCAAGAAATTATATGATATTGATAAACCTGCAACAGGTGGAGGACAGACTTATTTAGAGGCTGCGGGTATTACCGACGAAAAGATGGTTGATTTTCTTTCGATTGCCGAAAGAATTGATAGCCCTTCTGACCCTCGTTTTACTTATACAATCAAGGCTTATACATTAGGAAATCCTGGTCAGCCGGCAGTTGACTTGGAATTTGCACCTAGAAATGGTAGAGCCAATTATAAAATTAGTCGTCAAACTATGGCAAATAAACATCCCGCGTGGTCTCCTGCTAATGGATTTCCTATACCAAATACCGATCCAGCTACAGGAAAATATACATCTGCCGGTAATTTTGTAGGAATAATTGATAATCTTATAATAATGATTATAAGGACATCATATTGCCACTACTATGCTTCTTTTGTAAACAGTGCAACTATGCCAGTTGGCTGGCCAACAGGCGTAGGATTGGAAGATATGTTTCAAGGAGATAGACGCGGAATTGTTAATTTTGCAAATTATAGTGTTGAATTTATTGATACAAATGTAGTTCCATTTGGCACTGTTGTAAAAATACCACGTAAATACAAATCTGGATTTATAGCACCTCATAATGAAAAGAGAAATCGTATTGTTTTTGGTGCGCCTGGTACTGGAAAAAGCTATCTGCTAAATGCAGATAAAGATTTGTTATTAGGCTCAAATAGTGATGATTATGAGAGGGTAACATTTCATGCTGATTATTCATATTCCCAATTTGTGGGAACTTACAAACCTATATCAACAATGTCCGGGGAAATAGCATATAAATTTGTCCCTGGTCCATTTATGCGAATCTTAGTAAAGGCATATAAGAATATTATTGATTCGACGGATACAAATGGACAAATTGATCAAACTAAGATTCGACCATTTGTATTATTGGTTGAAGAAATTAATAGAGCACATACTGCAACTGTATTTGGTGATGTGTTTCAATTATTAGACAGGAATAAAGACGGTATAAGTGAATATGAAATCCAGCCAAGCGAAGACATCCGTCAGTATTTAGCTGAAAAAATAGGAGGCTCCGCAGAAGATTATTTTTCTATTCAGTTACCGGATAATATGTTTATATGGGCTACTATGAACAGTGCCGACCAAGGTGTATTCCCTATGGATACTGCATTTAAGCGTAGGTGGAATTTTAATTACATTGGAATTGATGATGATGAGATTACAGAAGATTATACTGGAACCAAGGTTGAAAATATCAAATTGCGCTTTACACTTAATGGAAATGTAATTAGATGGAATGTTTTAAGAAGGGCAATTAACGCAAAGCTTTCATCAGATACGGATGACATCCGTGCTCATGAAGATAAGCTCATGGGACCATTTTTTGTTAAATGTAATCAGTACACATTAGATACAAGTGATGTTATTTCAACTGCAACTGAAAATGCTGAATTCCTTTCGGTTTTCTGTGAAAAGGTACTTATGTATCTGTTTGAAGATGTAGCAAGAACAAGAAGAGATGAACTTTTTGATGGTATAAAAGGTAAATGTAACCGATACTCGGAAGTTAGAGTAGCATTTATGAAAGATGGACTGGAGATATTTGGCAAAGACTTCAAGACAAAATATTATGATACAGAAGAGAAAGAATACGATGCAAAAAAGGTAAGAGAGGGAGTATAAAATGGCTCTTATAACAAAATATGTTAGAGAAGGCCAATTGTATTCACATGATAACTTAAAATCCATTTTTGAGTTTGCCGATAAGGACGAATTTTTCGGGGATTTTATACGACTGCTGAAAAAATATAGGATTCTAAAGACTGTTAAGGGGAAAAAGAACACTAATGCGGAGGATGAATCCTTACTTGACGAAACAGATGATGATTATGTAGGCGTGTTGGATGATTACTCTGATCTTATGTATTTGTTTAGATACGTTGGAATTCTATCGTGTAAAGACAGGGTTATTTATGTTTATCCCAAATACATAGAGACAACATCTTCTATTCCTAAAAAGGAAATGCTCCAAATAATTAATGTTCTGAGAAAATATAACAAGTCAAGAAAAGAAATAATCCGGGAGTATACAGGAAAAGAAGGAAAAAATAATGTAAATGTCTTGTCATTAATGCTATTTTTGATTCGGGATTATTTAAGCAATGGAATTTACTCAAATGTGCAAGAAATAATTGAGATTAACGGATCAACAGATTATTTGTGGCAAAAGACAGTAGATGAGACTTATCCAATAATAAAAAATAATAGGCCTTACTATACAGAAATATATACCGTAAGGAAAGACTATAACGAGAATGATTTTATCCACAGACTGCATTCTTGGATTATTACAGATTGTACCTTACAATTGCATGAAGCAGGTTTATCAGATATATACAACTACCCAATAATTGAGTTGACCACTGATAAAAAACGTGATTTTGGTGATGATACTTATATTCTTAATTGCATTGAAAATGAACTGAGAATACAGTTTGATGACCATAAAATTATGTTATTGAAGGCAATGGCTGATTATATTGCAATGCGTGGGAAAATGCGTACAGGTGATACGGTAATGCTTCTTCTTGGTACAAGGACATTTCATACTGTATGGGAAGATGTATGTGCAAAAGTTTTTGAAAGCCAGCGTAATGAGACACTGTCAGAGTTGGGCAAGACATATAAGCCTGTTATGGACTTTGTAATAATGAATCCTCTCACCGGAAAGCAGGAACTGGTAGAACTTATTAAGAAGCCTCGCTGGAATTATTTGGGTGCAGACAGGGAGCCACAAAACACGTTTATTCCTGACTTTTTAAGCTTTTATGAAGATAAGTCCACAAAGAATTACTACTATTACATTTTGGATGCAAAGTATTATTGCCCCGAGTTTAATGGTAAATCTATCCGAAAGAACCCTGGTGTTGAGGATGTTGCAAAACAGTATTTGTATTATCTTGCATACAAGTATTTCTTAGATGATATAAAAATTCCTTTTTCAGATGTAAAAAACTATTTTTTAATGCCTAAAGAAACTGGAATTATTGAAGATGTTGGATATGTTGAACTGGAATTATGGAATAGCGTACCTTCTATGCCAAGACTTGTGCGTGTAAAAAAACTTCCAGCAGATTTGATGTACGAAAAATATATCAATGATGAGACTTTGCCATTAACAGATTTGGATAAATGATTCATATGACATTCATTTGAAAGGATATATAAATGGAACAAAAACATGATATAGTCCTCTATCAGATAGATGATACCAATGTCTGTGTCAGCGTATATTTTGAAAATGAGACATTTTGGCTTACCACAAAAGCTATGGCTGAGCTGTTTGGTGTAAAAACTCAGGCTATCACAAAGCATTTAGGGAATATCTATGAAGAGGAAGAATTAACTCGTGAAGCAACTTGTTCCAAAAAGGAACAAGTTCAAATTGAAGGTGACCGTGAGGTAAAGCGTAATCTTGATTTTTATAATCTCGATGCTATCATTGCTGTGGGCTACCGTGTAAATTCTAAGAAAGCTACAAAATTCCGTCAGTGGGCTACCAAGACCCTGAAAGAATATATCACAAAGGGCTTTGTGCTTAATGATGATATGCTCAAGAACGGAAAGCCTTTTGGAAAAGATTATTTTGATGAATTGTTAGAGCGCATCCGCGAGATTCGTGCCAGCGAGCGCAGAGCTTATCAGAAAATCACAGATGTGTTTGAACAATGTAGCTATGATTATGATAAGAACAGTGAAATTACAAGAGCATTTTATGCATTTGTACAAAATAAGCTTCATTTTGCTGTTACCGGGAAGACTGCTGCAGAATTAATCTATGACCGTGCTGCTGCAGAGCAGCCTACGATGGGGCTTACGACATGGAAAGATGCTCCAGACGGTAAAATCTTAAAAAGAGATATTGTGGTTGCCAAAAATTATTTAAATGAAAAGGAATTGTCCCGCCTAAACAGGCTTGTTACAATGTTTATTGATTATGCTGAACTTATGGCTGAGGATGGAGTTCTCATGAGCATGCAAGACTGGGTAGACCAGACCAATCAGTTTTTGAGCAACAATAGACGTAAGGTTCTTGAGGGTAAAGGAAGAATTTCCCATGAGCAGGCTATTGAAAAAGCTACAAAGGAATATGATATTTTCCGTGTGCGCCAGGATCAGGAATACGTATCAGAATTTGATAAACAAACAGAGAAATATTTTAAGGGTGAATAGCAAACAGCCGGGGTGGTAACATTTCGTTACTTCCCCGGCTGCAATTTTTAGCTGCCATAGTGCTACCTCCGATTTTAGATTTTCTTTGTTTCATACTGCTTGAAAACGTCATTTACAAATATTCTCTAAAAATCCTTTAGTAGCACCGCCTTTTTGCGGGCTTCTTTTACTAAGCTATTGCTGTAGCTTTTTCAATTCATCGATTGACAGACCAGTAGCACGAGAAATATTCTCTAAGGACAGCAGGTTAAGTTCCAATAGATGACGTGCAGTATTCAGGACGCCCTTTTGAATTCCACTTTTTTCACCAGCTTCAACGCCAGCTTCATACTCCGCTTTCCGAAGTTTCTTTTCTTCTTCTTCCTTGTCATACTCAAATATACTCATACTGATAACCTCCGCGCGGTTCTTTCGAAGAAAATCCGCAAGAATATTTTCTTTGATACATTCATCAACAGCGCATTCCACTGCCTCGTTCAGAGACATGTCGGCTGTGTATTTTCGCACCTTTGCAACATATTGTGCATATTCTCTTAATGTTTTGCAATGTTCCATAAGAAGGGCATTGTGCCCCTCGTTGATATTTAAGACAGTTACGATCAGTTCCAGTTTTGGCTCACCCGACAGATGTTCAAAAGCAGAGGAAAGTCTGTGCTCAAAAACATCGCAAACTGGATCAGAACCATTATAAAACTCAATAAAATTAGGAGTAGGTATCTTTTGCAGGCTGGATGAGTATAAAGATTTTTGATCCAGCATTTTTTGATATTCACTGCTAATGTAAAATAAATCACGAAGCGGCATATTTGGATTGTAAGTCGACTGATGTTCGTACAGGTATAAATTCGTGTCAATGATAAATGCCAGATCGTTTTTCATTCCCATATAGATAGCGTTTTCCAAAGTAACAATCTCTAAATCATCCGGATTCGTATAGTCTCTGCTGTTTACTGCATTGTAAAGCGAGAGCAGATTTTTCCTGTCTGAAAATAGCATTCGAAAAACAGTATCTTTGTAGTTTCGGTTTACAAGTGGAAAGCTGGTTTTGGTCAGTTTGTCTTGGGTTCTCTTTGATTTTGCCATAGGGTGTCCTCCTTGTTACGATGAGGCAGCTGCAATAAATGTAGCACATATTGCATTATGCCTCACAGCAGGAAGATCAATTTCTGTAAAATAGTATCCATAATCGTCTCCTGCTTTTAAATTGGTTAATGGGTAATAAAAGCATAGATACGAAATGAATGACACCGATTGTTTTTGATAATCGAGTGCTTCCTAGAATACAGATGGCTCATCAGCCACAAAGATTTTGTAAAATATGCTTTGGGATATTGTATCATACCAACATCAGAAAATGCAATGGAGAAAATAGTAAAATTTTAAATATTATGAGTACTAAAAAAATGAATAAAAGCATTCATTCAAATCTCCGCAACAGTAGCCCAAACAAAAGAATCATGCTACAATGAACCAAGGAAGATAAAAACAGCAGAAATGCCATAGAATAACGAAGGAGATCATCAGCCATGGACATAAATATTTTATACGAGGATGAGGAGGTTATTGTCTGCGAAAAACCGGCGGGGGTTGCGGCGCAGACAAAACGGTTAGGACAGGCGGACATGGAAAGCCTTCTGAAAAATTACCGTGCTGGAAAGGGAGAACAGCCGTATATCGGGGTGGTACACAGGCTGGATCAGCCGGTGCGCGGAGTGATGGTTTTTGCCAAAACAAAGGAGGCTGCGGCGGATTTAAGCCGTCAGGTGCAGACAAAAATGGCAGATAAATTCTATTATGCAGTGACAGACGGTGTGCCGGAACAGAAAAAAGGTACATTGGAGGATTACTTACTCCGGGATGGAAAAACAAACACTTCAAAAGTGGTATCTAAAAGTACGGAGGGCGCAAAGGCAGCAAGGCTGAACTATGAAGTGATCGCACAGAATAAAACGAACGCCGTTCTCCGGATCCGGTTAGACACCGGAAGACATCATCAGATCCGGGTACAGTTAGCAAATGCAGGAATCCCAATCGTGGGGGATGCGAAGTATAACTTTAAAGAGGCGATGACACGGAGTGGAAACGGTCTTTTACTCTGTTCTTATAAAATCGGATTTAAACATCCAAAGACACATAAAAAAATGGAGTTCGAAATCAGGAATCCATTTCTCATCTGAGACAGAAACGCAGGAGTTACAAATAACTTCTGCGTTTTTGCTATAAAAATAGTTACTGTTCACTCAGCAGTAAAACACTTGCTGTTTTGCTGCGTAAGAAAGTGATTCAGGAGTGAGCAGACTCCTTTTGTGAAGCAAAAACTGAAATGAGTCAGCGAATCGTTACTGGAACGAAGTATGAGTGAACAGTAACGAAAAATAGAATAAAATCACGAAAAATGTCGAAAATAGAGTGGTAAAATAAGCATAATGTGCTAAAATACAAATAGGATTTAAAATTGGGTTCATAAAATAAAAAAGATGTAGTAGGAGGTATGGGTATGAACAATATTAAGGTGAGAACAAAATTAGTTATTGTAATGGTGATTGCACTGATCGCACTGGCACTATGCGCCGTCATTTCCAACACAAGCCTGTCAGGACTTGGAAATAATGCGTTAGACATTATCGAGAATGATATGCGTTCCTCGTATGATGAACAGATCAAGGCACAGGTAGATAATGTAATATCTCTTTGCCAGAGCATTTACAATCGGTATGAAAAAGGTGAATATACCTTAGACGAGGCAGAAAAACTTGCAGCAGACCAGATTCGTGATCTGCGTTATGGTAATAATGGATATTTCTGGGTAGATACTTATGATGGAACAAACGTAGTCCTTCTCGGCAACGACACAGAGGGAACAAATCGTATGGATGCAGTGGATACCAATGGATTTGCGTATATGCAGGCAATCATCAGTGCAGGAAGGCAGGAAAACGGCGGTTTTACGGATTATGTATTCCCGAGAGAGGGTGAGACGGAACCTTCTCCAAAACGTGCTTACAGCAAGGCATTTGAGCCATTTGGCTGGGTACTTGGAACCGGAAACTACACGGACGATATTGATGAGGACGTATTGGGTGTGAAAAATGAATTTTCTTCCTATGAATCCAACAGCAGAATGGCGATCATCGGAATCGCTGTTGTCATGGAAGTAATCTTAATTTTAGTTCTGACACTGATCACAGCCAGCATTGTGAAGCCATTGAAAAAGAGTCTTACCCATATTGACGAGATAGCGCAGGGCGATTTTTCAAAAGAATTTGAACAGGATCTGTTAAAGAGAAAAGATGATTTTGGACAACTGGCAGATTCACTTGAGAAAATGCGCTCTGAGATGAAGGAACTGATTGGAGAGGTAAAATCAGAAGCATTAGAGATCACCGGCATGGTGCAGGAGATTGATACAAGTATTCGGGCATTAGATGATCAGATTGAAAATGTATCTGCGACAACGGAGGAGCTTGCGGCAGGTATGGAGGAGACAGCGGCATCTTCGGAAGAGATAAATGCAATGTCACATGAGATTGAGAGCGCTGCGAAGAGTATTGCAGAGAGATCTCAGGATGGCGCTAACGAGGCAGATGAGATCAGGGAACGTGCTGTGAAAATCAAAAAAGATACAGACGAAAATGACAGACGTACCAGATCGATTCATGAGGAGATTAATGAGAGCCTGACCAAAGCACTCGAAGATATTAAGGTTGTGGATCAGATCAATGTTCTTGCCAAATCAATCATGGATATTACCGGACAGACGAACCTTCTGGCTTTGAACGCATCCATTGAGGCTGCCAGAGCGGGAGAGGCAGGAAAAGGATTTGCGGTTGTTGCGGATGAAATCCGAGTATTGGCAGAGCAGTCCAAAGCAGCAGTTGCCCATATTCAGGAAGTGACTGGCAATGTGACCGCAGCCGTTGAGAATCTTGCAAATGATGCAGAGAGGCTGCTGGAGTTTGTCGGAAATGATGTTGTGGAGAGTCTTGGAGGATTTGCAGAAATGGCAAATTCCTATAATAGTGATGCTGCCAATGTAGATTCCCTTGTAACAGATTTCTCAGCGTCATCGGAGCAGCTGCTCGCATCCATTAACGGAGTGATGGATGCTATCTCCGATGTCAGCAAGACTGCGACAGAGGGAGCTACCGGAACAACGGATATTGCTGAAAAAGTAGGAAACGTTGTGCAGGAGGCAGAGGCAATTAAACAGAAGGCAGAGACAACCTATCATTCTGCTGAAAAACTACAGAAAAATGTGGAACGTTTTATTGTTTAACGGATATGGGATATTGATATAGAATGTGACAAAACAGCAAGCGTGTTTTGGGAGCAAAAGGGAATCGTATGATAGATAAGTATTATAACGGGGTTATTGAACAGGTTGTAAGTGGAATTGGGAATGTAGAACATAACAGTATCCTTGTGCGGTATAGCAATGATTTTTCCATATGGGATTTAGAGAGTGTCAATCATTACAAGGATCAGTCAGACATCTTTTTTACCTGTCATGAGTTTTCTTATAACAAGATTGCAGAGGCTTATGAACCGTATCTGGGACTGATCCGGCAGATGTTTCACAGGTATTGCAGTGGCACACTGGAAGAGTTTATGGAAGAATGTGATGTCTACAAGCTTCAGAGACCTGTATTTGAAAGTTATTTTGAAAACGGATTTTGCGAGAGAACGGAACAGATCCTGATCGATGAGGTAGAGTATGAGCAGGAACGCATGCGCAATTCGATCGTGACGATGCTTCAGAAATTATCAGAGATCCGTCCGGTCGTCATTGTGTTGAACCGCTTTCAGCTGGCTTCGAAAAGTACCATGCAGCTTACCAACAGACTGCTTCAGACAAAGAATAAAAATATCGGCATTGTCTTGGGAGTCAATGATGTGCAGTCGATTCCGGAATTTGCACATGAAGAGTGGGATGCAATCTGTGAGAGTATGGATGACCGGAACATGGTGTACCATATCGGAAATGCAGGCAGGAACATGGAACCGGATGTCATGGACTATTACTCTGATTATGAGAGTGACGATGGCTATCGGAAACTGAATAATCTGGTATACTTTCTGGATTTTGACCAGGCAGACCATCATCTGAGCAAGATTGAGCGCCGGATCAAGTTTGATAACTTTACGATTTCTGAGAAAAAGCATTATCAGCTTTTGCTGTTACAGATTATGGTGTCGGTACTGCAAAGAGATATTGCGAAGGCTCTGGAATCCTGCGAAGATCTGGAAAAACTGCAGGATCAGGAGAAAGAGGGAGCATTTTATTATAATTTCTGGATGGCAACTTCTTACATGTATCTTGGCAAGTTAGAGGAAGCCATGATTTATGTACAGAAGGCAAAGGAGTGCGGAGAAGCGCTTGGGGATGATTTTTTAGTGTTCCGTGCGGAACTTTTAAAAGCGCAGAACCAGATGTCCGGCTGGTGCAATATTTTCTTCTGTGCCCAGGATATTGAGATCAGCGATAAACTGATCGAGAAGCTGAATGCGTACGATTACAAAAATCATCTGGCGCATATTTATATTTATGCATACGACAATAAACCGGAGATCGTGGCAAAGGCGTACCGGTCGGAAGCATTTTTGATTTATTTTTCCAAGGGCGTTGCGCTGGCAAAAGAGATTGGCAATGAGCAGCTTATCAGCATTGCATACCGGAAAAATATCATGATAGCATCCACAAATGGCGAGTACGAAGTTTCCCTGTTATATTCGATCCGTACTTATGAGGCGATGAAAGATGTTGACAGCGTGGAGGGCGGAAGGATCTATTCCGGTATTGCGTATAATTTATGTGCAATGGGAGAAAATGAGAGAGCCCAGAGCTATTACAACAAGGCAATTAAGATATTATGTAAACTGAGAAAGCCGGAGGATATTGCAGAAGTACACTATAATATGTCATTGAACTGCGTTATGCTGGGGCAGTATGACAAGGCGCAGGAATACCTGACACAGTGTATGAAAGCGATTGAAAAGCTGCATCTGAACAGTCTGCGTGTCTGCAATCTGTCCAAACTGTACGGATTGTTTGCTCTGGTTTCCATTTTACAGGGAAACCGTTTTAACTGTGAGCGGTATCTATATAGCTGCCGCCAGTTTTTGAATTATATTTTCGAGAAGGAAAAGACAGAAAACAACCTCGCCACTGTGCATGACTATGCAAAGGCAGATGATGATATGTTCCTCTATACGTTTTCCAAGGCATTATTAGCACAGCATGACGGAGACAACGAGGAGGCGCTAAAATTATATGAGCAGGCAGATATTTATTTAAAGAGAGCAGAGGGAAACCAGTTTTTCTGTTATGTGCTGTTCCGAAGGAACAGGATGGAATGCTTCAGGAATGCAGGAAAAGAGATCCTTTATGAGCAGGAAGAGTTTATTTTAAAACAGTATGAAGAGACACATCGTATCATGTTCCATGAGTACGCGGAGGATATGAAAGATCTTCTGCCACCGGTAGATGACGACTGTGAGGAATTATCAACCAGGGAAATCGAGGATCTGTTAAAGCAGGAGAGCGTGGAGCGGGCATATAAGAGTAAGAAAGAACAGCTCGACTTTATTTCTATCTGGCAGAAACTGATCGATGTAAATGGTATCACTGCAAAAGAGATGCTCAATATGGTCATGAAGACATTTTTAAATCATTTTGACGTCGACCGGGCAGTCTATATCCGCTATAGCGAGAGGGTGCCGCAGGTACTTTACAATGACACAGAGAAAGAGATGACGCCGGAGATCATGAAGATCATGGAAAAATCCATGCGGAAAAATGCGGGTGGATTTGTGATCTCCAAGATCAGCAGCAATTATTCTGAACATCAGGATATCACATCGATTTTTGGTGATGAAGATGTGTGTTCCATGGTGGCGATTCCTTTTTTTAACAACGCAAAAATCGAGAATATTGTCATCACCTATGTGCTGATGAAGGATAACTGGCATTCCTCGGTGAACCGTTATATGCTTGATGAGGACGATCTGAACTTTTATCAGCTTCTGTTCCGTGAGGTGCGTTACGCATTGAACAGGCTTGATGCCTATGACAAGATTTATGAGATGAATACAAAACTGTATATGTCGGCAGTTACAGACCAGCTGACAGGATGCTATAATCGTGAAGGGTTCTACCGCAAATTAGACGCACTTCTGAAAGAGATTGCAGGGGAAAAAAGAAAACCAAAGCTGGGAGTGATGTTTATTGACCTGGACAATTTCAAACACTATAATGATACGTACGGACATGATGTGGGCGATTTCGTTCTGATCAAAATGGCTGATATTTTTACGGAAGTCTGTGGAAAAGATGGTTTTGTGTGCCGTTATGGCGGGGATGAGTTTCTGATCTTCCTTTATACCGATGACAGGGATATTTTCAAAGAAAAGGCAGAGCGTATCTATCAGATTATTGATGAGGCAGACGGATTTTCGGCGGAGATCAGTGAAAAACTCGGACAGTCATTCTCAATCGATAAACAGCATCAGATCTCCTGCTCCATCGGTATTGCAGCCGGAGACCATATCTGTACGGAAAATGATATGACAGAGATGATCAAGAAGGCGGATGACCTGTTATATTCGATCAAAACAACGACAAAAGGAACCTATCGTATATGAAAATCGTTTTACCTGAGAAAGTAACTTATATTATTGACACACTGACACAGCATGGTTTTGAGGCCTATGCTGTAGGAGGGTGCGTCCGTGATACGATGTTAGGGAGGATTCCCATGGACTGGGACATCACGACATCAGCAAAACCGGAACAGGTAAAAGCGTTATTCCGTCATACCATAGATACAGGAATCCAGCATGGAACGGTTACCGTGATGCTTGAACATGAGGGATTCGAGGTGACCACATACCGTATTGACGGAGAATATGAGGATGCAAGGCATCCTAAGGAGGTACAGTTTACTTCTGATCTGTTAGAAGATCTGAAGCGCCGCGATTTTACGATCAATGCTATGGCTTACAATGATAAGGATGGGCTGGTCGATGCGTTTGATGGTGTGGGAGATTTAGAGCGCGGTGTGATCCGGTGCGTGGGAGCTGCTGTGGAGCGTTTTACGGAGGACGCGCTTCGTATGCTGCGTGCAGTGCGGTTTGGAGCGCAACTTGGCTTCTCTATTGAAGATGAGACAAGAGAGGCGATTGTTTCCCTGGCACCAAACATTGCAAAAGTGAGTGCAGAACGTATTCAGATCGAAATGGTAAAACTTCTCACGTCCGGACATCCGGAACTGCTGCGCACGGCCTATGAGACAGGACTTACCGCAGTTTTTCTGCCGGAATTTGACGAGATGATGAAAACACCGCAGAATAATCCGCATCACTGCTATTCTGTGGGGGAGCACACGCTGCATGCCCTGATGGAGATACAGCCGGATAAAGTGGCGCGTATTACAATGCTGTTACATGATGTGGCAAAACCGATGTGCAGAACCACAGATGAGCATGGCGTGGATCACTTTTATGGACACCCACAGGAAGGAAGTCTTGTGGCAAGGAAGATTTTGCGGCGGCTGAAGTTTGACAATGATACAACCGACTGGGTATGCAGACTGATCTTATGCCACGACGATAATCCGCCTTTGCAGGAGCGGACGGTCCGCAGAGCGATCTACCGGAACGGTGTGGATCAGTATCCGCTGCTTTTTGCAGTAAAAAGAGCGGACATGCTGGCACAGAGCGCATACAGGCGGGAGGAAAAAACAGAGTATTTAAAGGAATACGAAGAAATATATGAGCAGATCATGGCGAAGCGGCAGTGCCTTTCCATAAAGGAACTTGCGGTTACGGGAACGGATCTGATCGCAGATGGAATGCAGCCGGGAAAGGCGATCGGCGAGACGCTGAAACAGCTTTTGGAGTATGTGCTGGAACACCCGGAGGACAACACGAAAGAAAAATTAATGGAACAGGTTCATAATATCGCATCCCCTCACATATGATGAATTGACACGGCAGGAGAGCATTTGCTCTCTTATCGCAGATTCATCGTATGGAGGGGATTTTCATGTATATCAGGCCGGAACAGATAGCAGAACAATATGAGATGGAGGTAAAGTCTATTTCGAAGGGAAGAGACTGTTTTTTGTGTGAAACAGATCTCGGAATGCGCGCACTGAAGGAGTATAGGGGCTCTGTGGAGCGTGCGGAATTTCTGGCTGGAATGCTTGATTTCCTGAAGGGGCAGAATATTGTGGCAGAGCAGATCTTTTATACAAAAGAAGGGGAAATTTTTGCCAGGGACGAAGAGGAACAGAATTATCTGCTATTGTCAGTTTTCCGTGGAGCCGAGTGCGATACGAAGAGCAGGGAGGACATGGTGTATGCGGTAAGACTGCTCGCTGGTTTACATAATGCAACTGAACAGTATCCGGACGAGGTGCCTGAGTTTGTAAAAATGAATCCTAACGCCCTGCTTTTGCTTTATGAAAAACATAATCGTGAATTGCGGCAGGTGCGCAACTATATCCGTGGCAGAAAACAGAAAAATGAGTTTGAGGAAATGTTTATGCGTCAGTTTGCAGGCTTTTTTGAAAAGGCACAAGCTGTCACAGAGCAGTTACAAAATATGGAGATTCGTGAGGAGTTGACTGGCTTCTGCCATGGGGATTATAACCAGCACAATGTCATTTTTTCGAGAGAGGGCGTGGCAATCGTCAATTTCCTTAATTTTTCCTATCAGATCCGGGTGAGTGACCTCTCAAATTTTGTGCGGAAGATGATGGAAAAAAATAATTGGAACACGTCGCTTGGAATGGAGTTGATCGGGGCATATGATTCTGTGCGTAAACTAAAGCCGCAGGAATTTTCATATTTGTATTTTTACCTTGCGTATCCCGAGAAATTCTGGAAAATTGCAAATCATTATAGCCAGTCCCACAAAGCCTGGCTTTCCGGCAGAAACACCGAAAAACTCAGCAAGGTGATCACACAGGAGGGGGCGAGGGAGCATTTTTTGCAGACGCTTGCAGGGAAAGTAGAAAATAGGATATAATTAGGTAACAGCGAAATTTTTTTTTCACAATTCTATTTACGCTTTGATGAGTTTCGCAATTTACATGATTTATATGACACATAAGAGGTGATATGTTGAGAAAATTAATATACATATTAGTGATCAGTATTTTAAGTATGATTATGATGGCGGGCTGTGGACAGCAGACAAGACCGGTCTCGACCGCACAGTATTACAATCCGGCGAAAGAGACAGCGGCAGATACTGAGGAAGCAGAGGGTGCAGTGGTGAAGACATCGATTGGAACCGATCTCTATCTGATCATTGGCAATGACATGACCAATGAACAGTTGAATTTAAAGCAGCTTGCATCAGGAAAGCAGTATCTGTATGTTTATTCATTGTCTACAGACTTTCTGGATAAATACGGAAACAGTGCAACAACGATGGATTTTGAGCCGGGCAGGGTGATCCATATTGGAAAAAAAGATGGCGAAGGACGGCTCTTGCAGGCACAGATCGCGGATGAAGTCTGGGAATATTCGGATATCACAAAATATTCGGTAGATACAGAGCGTGGGATTTTCAAAATTGCGGATTCCAAGTATTCGTATGACGCAGATTTGTTCGTGGAATCGAATGGAGAAAAAATCCGTCTGTCCGACCTGAACGAAAAAGATGAGATCCGTGTCGTTGGAATCGGAACAAAAATATTATCCGTATCCGTCACTACCGGACAGGGAACTCTGGAGTTAAAGAATACATCCGTATTTGAGGGAAGTTTTATTCAGGTGGGAAGTAAGATTTTTGCACAGATCACACACAATATGAAGCTGGAGATCCCGGAGGGAACTTATACGGTTACCGTTGCAAATGAAGGATATGGCGGCAGCACAGAGGTGGAGATCGCAAGAGGGGAGAACTGCACGCTTGATCTGGATGAATTAAAAGGTGAGGGCCCTAAGACTGGAAGTATCATATTTTATATTGATGTGGAGGGAGCAACGCTTTCCATTGATGGGGATACTGTGGATTACAGTGCACCTGTGGTACTGACCTATGGCGTGCACACATTGCATGCGGAGGCAGAGGGATACGACGATTTTGATAAAAAGCTTTTTGTTAACTCTGCGGCAGCGAATATCGATATCTCTCTTACCGGAGACGGTACTACGTCAGACAATGACATGACAGAGGGCACAGAGTCTGTGGAGGAGACCGAAACTGCTGAGACAGAGACAAAAGACAGTGAGGAGGAGACAAAGAGTACAGAAAAAGATTCGGAGACGACAGACAAGTCCACGGACAAAGATGTGACATCTGATTATCTGTCCACACTTTCTGATCTCATCACGTCGTTGAATAAGTAAGAAGATGTAACTATTCAGAACCTCATTCGCAAAATCGTTCTCTCAGAGCTTTCCTTGAATAACAAGCATGCTTGTTATTTGCTCATTGTGGTTACTTCGCCAAAGAAATTTTCAAAATTATGCTCATTCATGCAAGCATGATTCGCAAATTTTTGAAAACTGCCCTGGCTCTGAATAGTTACAAAAAAATAACTTGAAAATAGCGGCTGACAAAGCTAAACTATAAACGAGATCAATATAGGGAGGAAATAATTATGGGATACAAAGAAATGTATGAAGAATGGTTAAATAATCCATACTTCGACGATGCAACAAAAGCAGAATTAAAAGCGATCGAGGGGAACGAAAAAGAGATCGAAGACCGTTTTTATATGGATCTTGAGTTTGGTACGGCAGGTCTCCGCGGCGTGATCGGTGCCGGAACAAACCGTATGAATGTCTATACAGTCCGCAAGGCAACACAGGGACTTGCAAATTATATCAACAATGTGCATGCACAGGAGAAAGGGGTAGCAATTGCATATGATTCCAGACATATGTCGCCGGAATTTGCAGATGTTGCGGCTTTATGCCTTGCTGCAAACGGAATTAAGGCGTATGTGTTCGAGTCGCTTCGTCCGACACCGGAACTTTCCTATGCAGTCCGCAGATTAGGATGCACCGCAGGAATCAATATCACAGCCAGCCATAACCCACCGGAATATAATGGATACAAGGTATATTGGGAGGATGGCGCACAGATCACTCCGCCTCACGATACCGGAATTATGGCAGAGGTGAAGAAAGTAACGGATTATGCAGCCGTTAAGACGATGGACAAAGCTGCCGCAGTTGCAGCAGGTCTTTATCAGGTGATCGGAGCAGATATCGATGATCCATACATAGAAGAACTGAAAAAACTGATCCTTCATCAGGATTGTATTGACAAAGTGGCAGGAGAGTTAAAAATCGTGTACTCTCCACTTCACGGAACCGGAAATATCCCGGTGCGCCGTGTGTTAAAAGAACTTGGATTCAAAAATGTATATGTCGTTCCGGAGCAGGAACTCCCGGATGGAGATTTCCCAACCGTAAGTTATCCAAATCCGGAGGCAGCAGAAGCATTTGAATTAGGACTTGCTTTAGGCAAAAAAGTGGATGCTGATCTCATCCTTGCAACAGACCCGGATGCAGACAGACTTGGCGTTTATGTAAAAGATTCCAAGACCGGGGAGTACCACAGCCTGACAGGTAACATGTCCGGATGCCTGATCGGCGATTATGTGATCGGTCAGAGAAAAGCCCTGTACGGACTGCCGGAAGATGGAGCATTTATCCGCTCAATCGTTTCCACCAATATGGCAGATGCAATTGCAAAATATTATGGAATCCAGCTTGTAGAAGTTTTAACAGGATTTAAATTCATCGGACAGAAGATTCTTGAGTTTGAAAACACCGGAAAAGGAACCTACCTCTTTGGTATGGAGGAAAGCTATGGCTGTCTGACCGGAACTTATGCAAGAGATAAAGATGCGGTCGATGCTTCCATGACACTGTGCGAGGCAGCAGCTTACTATAAGACCAAAAACATGACACTCTGGGATGCTATGCTTGCAATGTATGAGCGTTACGGATACTACAAAGATGATGTGACTGCTATCACTTTAAAAGGTATCGAGGGACTTGCCAAGATCCAGGAGATCATGAATACGCTGAGAGAGAATGCTCCGGCAGAGATTGGCGGTTACAAAGTAACGGCAGTGCGTGATTATAAGAAGAACACCATTACAGATACTGCAACAGGCGCTGTAAAACCGACCGGTCTTCCGGCTTCCAATGTTTTATATTATGAGCTGGAGGATGATGCATGGGTATGTGTAAGACCTTCCGGAACAGAGCCGAAAGTAAAATTCTATCTCGGTGTAAAGGGAACGTCTTTAGAGGATGCAGATGCAAAATCCAAGGCATTATCCGAAGCTGTCCATGCAATGATCGGAAAAATGTTATAACATATGGAAAATGCCTAAAAATGCCCCAAAATGGGAAAATTTCTTGACAAAGACATAGAAAACAAGTATAAATATGGATGTAGGTATTTTGGAAAAGAAAAAACCTCATATATCATAAAGTGAAAATCCAGAGGAGGAATTTTTAACATGAACAAAGCAGAATTAGTTGCAGCT
>ERZ773264.1544-NODE-1544-length-26536-cov-14.334580_pt1 | contig 26536 bp, 15 predicted proteins | sample MGYA00511910_ERZ773264 | MGnify/ENA primary metagenome ERZ773264 (study PRJEB29015, sample SAMEA2737739) | human gut metagenome | biome: human gut; feature: human-associated habitat; material: faeces | place: China | collected 2012 ...
AGCTGCCGGAGCGGTGCTTAAGCCGCAAGGCGGGAATTGTGCGGTGTTGCCTAAAATTATAATCCTGTATCAAAAAGCTCAGGCTGTTCCCTGTTGGGGGCAGCCTGAGTTTTTATACCATGGAAAATCATTCCGCCGTTTTACAGATTCAGCATATACGTTTCCATTTGCATCGTCCTTACCGCCGCTCTTCATGATTCTGCCGGAACAAACGGCAATTCAATGTTTTCCTCGTCCACAGGCGGGGTTTGGGTTGCGCTGGGGGGCAGGGTTTCTGTCGGTTCCTTCGTGTTGTCCGCCGGTTCGCCGTCACCATTTTCTGCGGGCGCGGCACTGGCGGTGGGCTGACCGGCGGCGTTCAGCACCGGTGTTTTTTTCGTTGCGGGCTTCTGGGTCGGCTTGGGGGCAGTTGTCTGCTGCGGGACAGTAGTTGCCGTGGGCTGCGGTTCAGCCGTCGCGGCGGGCTGCGGCGTGGGCTCTGCCGGGACGGCATCATTCGTTTCCGCCTGCCGGGTCGGCTCCGGGGTTGGCCGGGTACCTGCCTGCGGCCGGTGCAGTGCAAAGGCAGCGGCAAGCACCACGGCAGCCACCACAACGGCCAGGACTATTTTTTTCTTCATTGCTGTTTTCCTTTTTATATTTGGGGGCGTTGTGGCATCAGCCTGCCACGCTGTAACGCTGTGCGGCGGTGGTCAGGTCATCCAGCGCGCGGAGCAGGTTCAGCAGCGGCAGCTGGCTTTCATCCACCGCTGCCAGCGCGCGGACCATATCGCCATAGCTGAACACCCCATAGCGCAGGATGCACAGGTCCGCCCCGTTTTGCCGCATGGCAACCACCGGCATGGCATCCGCGCGGCGGAACGCAATGGCCGGTGTAACAACATAATATACCTTTTTGCCGTCAAAGCGGGTGTTGGTATCCACGGGCTGCAATTCGATTTCGGGCTCACCCGCGTTCCAGGCAAAAGTAAAAGTGCATTCTGCGCCGTCCGGCACCATAAAATAGTGGCGGATCTGAATAACGGGCTCCAGCAGCAGGCTGCTGCCGTAATAATCATCGGTCTGGGTGCCGCTGCTTTCAAACTGGTAGCTGCCCCAGTTGGCCGTGGAGTTTGGCTCCGCGGTGCCGGCTAACGCATCGGTCCGGTAGCCAAAGTACAGCTGCGCTTTGCCGCCATACACCAGCAGGGTGCCGGCCAGCTCCTTTGCCTGTTGGGGATAATCGTGTTCCAGCAGGTAGTTCAGGTAATCCTTTACGGTGTAAGTATAAACCGGGCCATATTTACCGTTTACCACCATCCGGGCTTCAATATCATCCGTCAGCTGTTTGGCGGCCACCTGGCAAGGGAAAGCGGTGCAGCTTTTGCCGTTTACTTCCACCTGCTTTGCATCTGCCACTGCCACCTGTGTTACGGTGGAATCCGGCAGGGTAAACTGCATGGCGGCATCCTGCGGGGTATCTTCCGGCAGGGTAACGTAAAAATGAATTGTGATTGTCTCCCCCAGGCTCAGGCTGTAGCCTTCCAGATGCTCGCCGGTCTGGGCGGTTTCCGGGGTGGCGGGATCCTGCGGCGGCGGAGTTGGCACAGCAGGGTCAGGCCGGCCGGTTTCGGGGGTGCTCTGCGGCGGATCCGCCCAGGGGATATCCTCATCCGTTTCGCTCACCTGCGTCTGGATGCTGGCCGTATTTTCCTCTGCCAGCGCGGCGGCAGGCAGCGCGGCACACAGCACCACCGCCGCCAGCAAAGCCAGCAGGCGCTGGGGCCAGCTTTTTTGTTTTGTATGGTTCAAACTCAAGGTGTTTCCTTCCTGTTTTTTGTTTTATCTTCTCTTTTTTATCCTGCTAAAGGCATCATCCCTGGTTTTTGGCCAGCAGCGCTGCTCCAATCACCCCGGCGCGGTAGCCGAGGGTGCAGGTGGTAATACGGGTGTGCTTTTGGGCGTAAGCATTGCCAAAAACCATTGGTCCCACCGCGGCGCGCAGGGGAGCCAGCAGGTTCTCCCCCTGGTTGGCCACCCCGCCGGACAGACCGATCACTTCCGGGAAGAAGATGTTGATCATGTTGGCAACGCCCACCGCAAGGTAATGAATGTACTGTTCCACCACGGCTTTGCCTGCGGCATCGCCCTGGGCGGCGGCATCAAAGGCGGTGCGGCCATTTACCCCGCCGCTTTGGGCGGCTATGCCATGCAGGGCGCTTTCGGGGTGGGCTGCCATGGCTTCTTTGGTCATGCGGATCAGGGCGGTGGCACTGGCCAGGCTTTCCAGGCAGCCGGGGCGGCCACAGGTGCAGCACGGGGCATCCGGGGTGTCCAGAATCACCATGTGCCCCGGCTCCGCCGCTGCGCCGGTGTAACCGGTCAGCAGTTTGCCGCCCAGCACCACACCGCCGCCCACGCCGGTACCCAGTGTGATGATCACTGCGCTTTCGGCTCCTTTGGCGCAGCCCGCCAGTGCTTCGCCCAAAGCGGCGGCGTTGGCATCGTTGGCAAGAGCAACCGGCAGGCCGGTTTTGGCGCGCAGATAATCCCCCATGGCAAAATCATGCCAGTCCAAATTGTTGGAGTAGCGCACGAGGCCTCCATCCACCGTGCCTGGGCAGCCAACGCCAATGCCCGCTACCTGCTGGCCCTGTGCCAGCTGATTGCAGAGGGCTGCAATATCATCGCACACGGCCTCGGCCGGGCGTGGCAGTTTGGTGGGGGTGCTCGCTTCCTTTATAATAGCACCGTCTGCATCCACAAGCGCAGCTTTGATATTGGTTCCACCAAGGTCCACACCCAGATAATACATGATTGCAGCCTCCTGTACATAACATTTTTTTCAGTGTAGCAGATTGCCCGCCCCGGCGCAAGAACCTGTAGACAAAAAAGCATCCAAAAGTAAACCCGGCACTACCCACTACTCTTTGTCGGGTCGTGCCGGTTGGATTTTATTTTTTAGGCAATACCGCATAATTCTAAGTGCCGATACGGTGAGCGAGGTGCGGCAGCTGCTAAGCCAAAAGCGCAGATAATACTTTGTGTATTATCGAGCATTTTGGCAACGCAGATGCCGTGCCGCAGCCGCCGGAGCGGTGCTTAAGCCGCAAGGCGGGAATTGTGCGGTGTTGCCTTTATTAGCGGCTGCTCATCCGTTCAGTTTGGCGTACTCTTCGTCGGTAACGGGCTCGCACCATTCGTTGCTGCAATCTTCGCCGGGAACTTCCACAGCAATGTGGCTGAACCAGCTGTCGGCCTTGGCACCGTGCCAGTGCTTGACGTTGGCCGGGATGGTGATCACGGTGCCGGGGGTCAGGCTGACGGCAGGTTTGCCTTCTTCCTGGTACCAGCCTTCGCCTGCGGTGCAAACCAGCAGCTGGCCGCCGCCCTTGGCCGCGTGGTGGATATGCCAGTTGTTGCGGCAGCCAGGCTCAAAGGTAACGTTGGCCAAAAACAGGCCGGTTTTAGGGTCGGTCAGCGGGTTCAGGAACGACTGGCCAATGAAAAACTTGGCATAAGCGGTGTTTGCGGCACCGGTGCCAAAAACATTCTGCTGCTCAAATTCATGTTTATCCATGCACTTCATACTTGTTGCCTCCTGTTTTTCTCTGTCCCTGCCCTGTTGTGCTTGACGCTGCGGCGCTGGGATACTATGTGGCCGCTATATTTTTTCAAACCCCCTTATCGAAAAAAACTGCCCGCACAACGGCTTATCATACCGTGTACGGGCAGTTGATTTATAATTATCTACTTTTCTCTCAGGTCTGGGTCGATAAACGCAACCCCACCTGGTACCCCAGCAGGGTGCGGGTTTCCACCGGCTGATGGCGGATGAGGGAAAGCAGCTGCTGTGCGGTACGGCGGCCCAGCTGTTCGGCATCAAAAGAGACCGCCGTGATCTGTGGCGTACACCCCTGCAGCGCTTCGTCGTCATACAGGGAGGCAAGACAGATATCCTGCGGCACGCGCAGGTTCAGCTGTCTCAGGGTGCTCAAAGCCAGCAGGGCAACCTGGTCATCCATGCACAGGATGCAGTCCGCCCCACGCTGTACCGCGAGCTCCACAGCGCTGGTGCGTAGATCGTCGCTTTCCAGCTCCAAAAACAGCAGGCTCTCATCAATCTTGCAGCAGGCGCGGTCATGCGCCTGCTTATAGCCTTCCAGGCGGGACTGGTTGACGGTGTACAGCATGGATCCGCCCAGCAAAGCAATGCGGCGCAGGCCCTTCATCAGCAGCAGGCTGACCAGCTCGCGGCAGCCGCCCACCTGATCATGGTCCACCGAGATGACATCCTGGTCAGCCGGGCGGCCAATGGCAACAAAGGGGATGCCGCTTTTTTGCAGCATGGGGATCAGCGGATCACGCTCCAGCGTGCGGGCCAGAATCACGCCATCAATCTTGCGGTTGACCAGTAGACGCTGCATCGGGCTTGTTTCCTGCTCGCCCACCATCGTCATCAGCACATCATAATCATTGCGGGTGGCAATATCGTACACGGCGCTGACGGTTTTGCGCAAAAATGGTGCGGCAAGGTTGCCGAACTGGCGCGAGAACACCAGTGAGATATTATAAGACTGCTGGGTTACCAACCCGCGTGCCAGCATATTGGGCACATAATTTTTCTCTTTGGCGTACTGGACCACGCGGGCGCGGGTCGCTTCGCTGACACGGCCATTGCCCGAAAGGGCACGGGATACCGTGGTCTTGGACACGCCAAGGTCTTCAGCCATCTGGCTGATGTCAATTTTTTTTTCTCCTTCTGTCTGTTTACGGCGCGGCATGGGTTTACTCCTGTTAATGTTTGCTTCTATAAGATCTTCTTTCTGTCCTTGCCGGTTTTCCGCCCCACGGGCAGTTCCCAGGGTACTGTTTCAGAAACCAGTCCCCCACCCCGGCCATTCCCTACTTGGTCAATGGACTTAACATATTATACCACATTTTTCTGAATCATGGTAGCCCCCTGTACAAAGAAAGCAAAGAACACGCTACCCCAGTACGGGGTCATTATATCATTCCTAGCTCTGTTTTTCAACCGATTTCTGGCTCTGTTTCCGTTTTCCAGTGTGTTTTATAACCTGGTAAAGTTTTCTCATTTTGTCCGTATCCTGCTCAGTCATCGTATCTGCGCCAAATTGGGCGGCTTGGGCCAATGCCAGCAGAGCTTCGGCATCCTGGGGTTCAAGGGCGGGGACACAACTTTGCAAAAATGCGGCAAACTCCGGCGCATCGGATGGTGTATCCGGCGGCAGGCCGCGACGCACCAAAAGGCGGTAGATGCTGCCAAACACGGCCAGCACCCGCGCGTTGCAGCTGCCCCGGCCATACCCCATGGCATGGCGGCGGGTCAGCACCAGCAGCACCGCAGCAGCCAACAGGCAACCCCCCAGCAACGCCGCCAAAACCAGCCTGCTGCGGGGCACGATGGTGGCTGCGGGTTCGTTTGCGCTGCTCTCCCCTGCTGCGGGGGCAGTGTCTTGATCTTGAGTTTCGGGCAGCGGGTCGGTGCGCAGGTCGGCCTGTTGGGCGCTGACCAGCACGCCGGGGGTCATCTCCATGGGGGTCCAGCCCTGGCCGGAAATGTACACCTCCGCCCAGGCGTGGGCGTTATCGTCCTGTAAAATGGCGTGCCAGCTGCCGTCCTCCTGTTGGGTAAACAGGCTTTGCGGCGCGGCATAGCCCACCACATAGCGCGCAGGCAGCCCGAACATGCGGAACATAACCACCGCCGCCGAAGCAAACTGCACACTGTACCCCTGTTTGGATTCTGTTAAAAAGTAACGGATGGGGTCGGCCCCCTCCGGCGGCTGGGGAGCGCTGGCGTTATACTGGTAGTTGGTGTTTAGATAGGCGCGGATGTAATCGCCAATGTCCGCAGCTTCGGTCAGCTTCTGGTCCTTTTTGGCTTCATCGCACAGGGTTTGCAGCTCGTCATAGCCGTCCGGCACGGCGGTGTAGCGGCTGGCGGCGTAAGCGGCATAGGATGCTTCCATCCGGTCCAGCACGCTGGGGTCGGCATCGGCGCGGGCTTCCAGCTGGGTTTGGGCGGTATCCCGCGGGTAATACAGGAACACATCGTCCTGCGCGGTCTGGCCCGCGGCGGCGCCATCGCCCTGGATGGTGTAATAATCACCCCAGTAGGCGTTGTACGGTGCATAGGTGTACTGGGTATCGGCGTGGATGCGCTCCACCGTCAGCGTCTGGGGCTGGGCGGTGCCGTCATAGGCGGTGCGCAAAAACGGCAGGCTTGCAATGGTCAGCCGGGCGTTATCCTCGGTTTTCCAGTTCATAGCGGCGCTGTCAAAGGCATCGGCATCAGGGGCCTGCCAGGTGGTGCCGTCATAACTGCCGCCGATAAATCCCCGCAGGTATACGGTTTCTTCGGGTTTGTCGCTGGCGGTCAGGGCCAGATCCGTCACTCCGCTGACCTGGATACCCCCGCCCTGATTCAAGGCGCCATCCGCCACACCACCGGCAGCGGCTTCTACCTGAATGTTCAGCCTGCCGCCGCTGACCCGCGGCAGCCAGGTAATGGCGGTGCTCAGCGCGGCGGATTCCACCCGCTGGGCCGCGGGCTGCAGCCAGCCAAGGGGAACCCCCAGCGCCGGGCGCAGCAGCCACCAACAGGGCAGCGCCAGCGCAAGGCAAAGCCCGCCCGCCGCCAGCGCGGCAGACTTTTGGATGTTATAATGGCGGCAAAGGTTCTGGCGGTAGTTTTCGGTATCGCGCCTGCCCCACAAGGCCCGCCGCTGCACCGAGCAGGAAGCCGCCCACGCCCCCATCCAACCGGCCAACAGCAGCAGGCAGGCGGGCACAGTCGGCGCGGCCCCGGCCAGCGCCAGCAGCACAACAACGGGCAGCAGCATTAGATCCAGCAGCAGGGCATCCGCACGGCGCAGGGCCGCAGCGGCCAGCGCCCCGGTAACGGGCAGGGCGGCCAGCAGCAAAAACAGCCCCAGCTGCGCCGCACTGCCACCCTGGGCCACCGGCAGCGCGCTGCCAAGGCGGGCGTTCAGGTTTTGGGCAATGTTCCCGGCGCACTGCTGCGCCCCGGCCAAAAAGTTCCGCTGGCAGATGAACAACACCACAAGATACACAATCACCCCCGCCAGCAGCCCCCAGCGGCGCAGGGCTTGCGGCGCACGCAGGAACAGCGCCCACCCGGCGCAGAAAGCGGCTGCCGCGGGCCACACCCACAACGGCACCGCAATGCCGAACCCGGTGGAAAGCACCAGCAGCAAACCAAAGGTGAGCGCCAGCAGCAGCGCGGCATCTGCCGCCAGCCACAACGCGGGGTGCGCTGCGGGGCGCTGGGTGCTCACCAGCACACGGTCCACAAACTTCAGCCCACTGCCGGGGTCGGCAGCGCCGCGCCGGCTCAGGGCAGTACGTTCTTTTTTGCGCTTGGGCGGGTTTTTGCGGTGCTTCGCCGCCTGTTGGGGAAAATCCCCCCATTCCTCCGCTCCGTCCAGGTCCCCACCGGGGGTCAGGGCAGCGCGCAGGGCGGTCAGCGGTTCGCGCACCATCAGGCGGTCCAGCTTGGCGCTCAGCTTCCAGTGTACCTGCTTGATGGTATCCCCGTCCCGGTACTCCCGCAGCTCATAGCTGCCGCCCAGGGCGGCGCGGGTGTCGGCTTCGTCGCCGTCCTCATCGGGGGCGGTTTCCGCTTTGGCTTTGCCAGCCGCGGCAGCGGGCAGCACACAGATGCTCTGGCTTTGCACGGCAGCCGGGCATGCCGCGGTGAACACCCCCAGGTGATCCCGCAGAGTGATGCCCCGCACCGCAATGCTCCACACGCCGCTTTTGCCTGCGTTTAGGGTAATGCGCTGTTCGGCGCTCTCCTTGCCGCCCAGCATGGCGGCGCAGCGCAGGGTGATCTGCCCGCCGCCCCATTCATCGGCGGCGTTCAGCAGCACCACAAGCGCAGGGATGGGCAACCGGCTGCGGTTGCGCAGCCGAACCGTCAGGGTAAAATCTTCGCCCTGTATCACGGGTTTGTCCGGCACCAGCAGCTCTGCCGTTACCTGCCTGCGCAGATAGGCGGCATCCAGCCGCAGCAGCACCAGAAGCACCAGCGCAAACGCTAACAGGAACACCGCCAGCGGTGCCTGGGTGATGAGCGCCGCGGCCAGCAGCACCAAAAGCACCAGCGCCCGGCCCAGCTTACCTGCCATGGCGGTCAGCCTTTTCGGGGCGGGGGCGCGGCACGGTGCGCAGCAGGTCCTGCATTACGCTGTCCACCGTTTCGCCGCCTGCGCGGGCCTGGTCGTTCAGCACCAGGCGGTGGCGGGCAACCGCATCAAACACAGCGGTCACATCCTGCGGGGCAACAAAATCCCGCCCCGCCAGATACGCCGCCGCGCGCGTCATGCTGGTCAGCGCCAGGGTGGCACGGGGGCTTAACCCCACGGCCAGGCGCGGGTCCTTGCGGCTGGCCTGGGCCAGCGCCACAATGTAGCGGTACATCAGCTCATGCACAAATACCGTGCTGACCTCCTGCTGCATGGCAAGCAGATCCGCCTGACCGGCAACGGGGCGCACACGGTCCAGCAGGCGGCCTTTGCTCTGCCCGGCCAAAATTGCCAGCTCCGCTTCCTCATCGGGGTAGCCCATTACGGCGCAGACCATGAAACGGTCCAGCTGAGACTGCGGCAGCATCTGCGTGCCGGCGGCGCCGATGGGGTTCTGGGTTGCAATTACGGTAAAGGGTGCGGGCACCGGGCGGGTAACGCCGTCCACCGTCACCGTGCCTTCTTCCATCACTTCCAACAAAGCCGACTGCGTGCGGGAGGAGGTACGGTTGATCTCATCGCCCAAAAACAGGTTGCACATCACCGCACCGGCGTGGTACACAAACTTGCCGGTCTCTTTCTGGTAAACGGAAAATCCCACCAAATCGGACGGCAGAACATCCGGCGTAAACTGCACGCGGCTTTCTTTCAGGTCCAGCGCGCGGGCAAAGGCCAGCGCCAGCGTGGTTTTGCCCACGCCGGGAATATCCTCAATCAGCACATGGCCGCCCGCCAGCATGGCCATCCAGATGGTGTTTACCGTTTGCTGTTTGCCCTGCACGGCCTTGTTTACTTCGGCCGTAACGGCGGCGGCCTGCTGTGTGTACTGCATGGTTAATCCTCCCGGTGTTTTTTCCATATCACCATAATGCCAACGGCTGCGGCAATAACCACCAGCCCGGCCCACAGTGCGTTGTTTTCCAGCCAGATCATGGTATTGGAGATCGCGCTCCCCTCGGATTCCGCGCTGCCCTCCCCCGGCAATGGGGTCAGGGCCTGGGGGGCCACTTCGGCAATGGAGCTGCCGCCGGCATCCTCCACGGTCACCTGGCGCGGCGTTTCGTCCCAGGTAGCGGCGCTTTCCTGCAAATCCTCCTCTTTGGTGGTGTCCGCAGCGGCGGTGTCGTGCTCCGCAATTACCAGGTAGCGCTGGCTGTTGCGGGTGTAGGGGTGGCAGGTGGAAAGGGTCAGCAGGTCCCGCCCCGGCTGGATCAGCACGGCGTTGATATCGCTGGGGTCAATAATTTTCAGCTCGCTCACGCGGTAAATCAGCGTTTCCCACGGGGTGGTCAGCTGGATCTTGTCCCCCACCTGGATCTGCTGCACGTTGCGCAGCATTTCCGCGCCATAATAGCCGCGGTGGGCGGCAATCACGGTGTTGGTGTTTTCGCCGCCCAGCGGCATCGAGGTCTGGCCCAGCAGCGCCGCGCCTTTGGCCAGGTTTTCGCGGCTGGCGCCCAGGTAAACGGGCAGCTCCAGGTTCAGGCGCGGGATCCACAGCACAGCCAGCACATCATCGTCATAGCCATAGGCAGCAAGGTCCAGCGGGGCTTCCTCATAGGCGAACGGGTCGGTCAGGCCGCTCTGGCCCCCGGCGTAAATTTCCGCGTTATAGTCCTGCATCGCGGCGTACAGTTCAGGGTAGGCGCGTTCCGTCTCCGGGGGTTCGGCTGTGTTTTCCTCCGCCGCGGGGGCGGTGGGCTGGGCTTCGGCGCGGGCCGCAAACTGCGCAGCGGTTTTGGCGTTGCGGGTGCTGGTCCACCACTGGGCAGCGGTGGGCTGTATCAACAGCGCCAGCCCCAGCAAAATGGCCAGCCAGGCCAGAATTTTAGCAATCAGCCGTCCCATTTAGTCATCCTCCTCGCGCTTTTTGCAGCGGTGCAGCAGCAAAAGCAGCAGCAGCGCTTCGCCGCCGATCACAATGCTGCCCGTTACCGCGATCCACGGCCAGGCATCCACCACGCGCTTGACCACCGTTCCGGTGCGCAGCGCCTGATACTGCACGGCCTGCGGGGTGTTGGTTTCTTCCTCTCCATTATAAGGGATGCGGGTGCCGCGCACAAGCATGCGGTGGGTGTTGATGGCATACGGCGTGCAGGTAACAAGGGTGCAGTAATCCTGCCCCGCGGTGATTTCCAGATCCTCGGTGTGTTCCGGTTCCACCACTTTGATTTGATCCACCTGGTACGCCAGCGTTTCATCCAGAATATGCAGGTAGAAACAGTCGCCCTCTTCCAGCTTGTCCAGGTCGGTGAACAGCACGGCTTCGGGCAGGCCGCGGTGGCCGGTCAGCACGCTGTGGGTGCTTTCGCCGCCAAGGGGGTAGCTGGAACCTTCCAGATGGCCAACGCCCCTTTGCAGCACATCATCGCTGGTGCCTTCGTAAATAGGCAGGTTGACGTCAATTTTCGGGATGGTGATATACCCCAGGCTTTCGCCCACATCCACAAGGTCCACATAGCTGGTGCCGGTATCCTCCGCTTCGCCTGCGGCATCGCGCTCCACGGCGCTGTCCAGCTGCTGGTTATAGCGGCGGGCGGCCTCCTTGGCGGCGTCCAGTTTTTCGGTATCCATGCTTTTTACGGTATCATCGTAATTTTGGATCGCTTCGCTGGCGTGGCGCTGCGCCACCGCGTTGCTGATAACCGGGTACGATGCCACCCCAATGCCGGACAGGATCATCAAGGCCGCAAAGCCGACTTTTAGTTTTGTTGTGGTATCCATAGCGTCACCGCGAACCTTTCCGTGAGAGGGTTGAAGTTGGGAACTGATGCAATTAGAAATTAGAAATTAGGAATTGGAAGTAGGCAAAAGAATAAATAATAAAGAATAATGAATAATTGTGGTGGACCGCGCCGCATTGCGCCGCTCAGGAGATATTGGGTTGGGGGTGGTTTTTAGGGTAGTGAATAACAATAAAATAATCTGTAGGGCCTTACGGCGTTGCACACCACAAAATTGTAATAAACCTCGCCCTGCATGTAGGGGGCGGCGTCCCCGACGCCCCGTTTGACGGGCCTAATAATTGCCGCCCATCCACCCCGCGCCGCAAACGTTGCAAATCATTTGTAGGGGCCGATGCTCGCCATCGGCCCGTTTGACGGGCCTTGCCCTATTTATTTTTAGGTTCTGCACGGGGAACCACCCCTCAGGCCGCTCCGCGTCCAGCGCAAACAGCGCCCCGTCCCCTCTGTCGCTCCGCGACATCTCCCCGCCCCGCGGGGAGTCACCCCTCAAGGGGCGCCAATATCTAACCTTATGTTTGCGGTGGCTCCCCTTGAGGGGTGGTTCCTCGCCGCAAACCTGACGCCCATGGGGTGGTTCCCCACGCAGGGCCTAAAAATCAGCCGAACAACGGCCATGTACACCCAAAAAAATTTATTCCCCAATAACCCACCATAGGGGGAGGGCCAAATCCGGCCCTCCCCCTGTGTATGATGGATTATCCCTCTATACCCTATTGGTGAATTGTAACATTGTTTTGCCTTGCGGCGGGCGCATCAGGCGCGGTTCTTCTTTTTCAGGCTCAGCAGCACGCCAACACCGGCCACAACCAGCAGCACGCCAATGCCGCTGAACAGCAGGGTGCCGAAACCACCGGTGGTGGGCAGGTTGAAGCCCTTGCGGTTGATGATGGTCGTGGAGATGACACCGTCACCATCCGTGCTACCATTCTGCGTACCGCCATTCGTTCCCTCTTCTTTAGAGTCGAATTTTTCGTGCTTCGCGGTTACATCATGCTTAACCCAAACGCCGTTCTCGTAATGATTTGTCTCGGTCCAAGTAGTCTTGTAAGCAATATGCAGCGAAACATCAACAGGTTCTTTCAGCAAGTTATAATCTTTCAAGGTCTTCGTTTCAACAAGCTTGTAAGTACCGTTCGCCAAGCCCTCTACTACAAGAATACCGTCAACTCCGTCAGCGTTCTTTGTTGTTAGCGGCTCCTCATTAACTTTGAGCCAGGACTTCTTTTCATCCAAACCTTTTGCCTTTGCTTCATTGCCAGTAATCGCATTTGTCGTTCCAGCAGGAACTTCTTTATACAGGTCGAACTCTACACCATTTAATCCTTTTCCACTTTCATCAGTTTTGGTGATTTTAATCTTAAAGGTGTACACAACCGTTTCGTCCTGAACGGTCTTCTTATCATCGGTACCCGGATCTACGTCCGTCTTAACTTTCTTCGAATAGATCAAAGAGACCTTATTCGAGTTGCCAACCGTCGTGGTCACAGCAGTATCCAACAGTTCCGCCTGGTATGTAATTACAATTTCTTTCCCGGCATATTGTGCCATCTTCTCGGGGTTAAACTGAATCTCAAAACCGTTGTCGACTTCTTTGATTTTTTTAATTTCATTAATTTCCGTTTCAGTACTTTGCTTCAGTTCTGTTGTTGTTTCACCCTCAACATACTGGACTTTAATAGTGCTTACATCATCTTTCAAATTTGTCGGGGTATCTGTCACGTTAAAAGTCTTCAAGCGGGTAATGTTTTCAGGAACAGTAACAGTAACCTTATAAGGAACCTTATCGCCAACATTATAATCGGCTGCTTCCTGCCAAGTGTTTTCATTGCCGCGTTTCTGTACCTGCTTATTTACATCGGGTGCATAGTTGTAAACAGTAACAGTATTGTCGTTTGCCACATAATCGTTATCGTTATTGTTATTTTCGTTCTTCGGCTTCGAAACCGTCTTACCATCCTGGTTCACAATAAATACATAACGATCCCCAGCGTTTACAATGTACTTTTCATCCTGCTTTGTCTCATAATCAATTTCGGTAAAGCGATAAGTACCAGGTGTCAGGTCATCAACCTGAATCTTACCATTTGCATCGGTTACAAAATAATTCTTTTGTTCTTCTTCATCTTGCTTTTTGGGGGGCTGAATCAAAGTCCAGTCTTCATCTGTTGCCTTTTCAAGCTCAACACCATCCTTCAAACGTTCAAGCTGGAATTTCACGCCTGGCAATGCTGTTGAATGCTCTTTATCGTTGCCGATTACACCCTTCTTTTCAAGGTAAATCGTTCCCTTAACCGTGCTGTTTTTCGGGTAAACAACAATGTCATAGAGCCATTCCTGAAGCTGACCACTCATTGCCTGGTCACCAGTCTGCACTCTCGTCATAGGTACGGAAACTAGGAACGGCGTAACAGCTGTCACAACAGACTGCGGCTTTTTAGTCTCAATAACCAAATACAGACCCAAATCCAAATTTTTGAACTGAGCAAAACCTTCATCATTTGTTGTTTGAGTACCTTTAGCTTTATCTGCAATGCCTGTAACTAAATTAGAGGCTTCATAGCTTTTAACTACACCATTATCTTTATTGAAGTAATCATCAACTTCAGGAGCCTTTTCTCCCTTGGCTAATGCTCCCCCGCCATAATACTCTTGCAGCCAATCAGCGTTTTTAACCTGATAAATGGTAAATTCTGCACCACGAAGCGGCGTTGCTCCAGCTGGCGGGGTCTGAATTTCGCCCGTTCCCGTTGCACCTTGTGCGGTTTGTTTTGTTGTGTTGTACTTATAAATAGTAATAGAGCCTTTTTTTGTTGTATCAATCACGCTCGTGGTCTTTTGGGGGTTATTCGTATCTACGGTACCCCCCTCATCTGCCATTGCTGGCATGGCGCACAGGCTGAGGGCCAGGGCGGCGCTCAACAGGCCTGTGAGAAAACGTTTTGCTTTTTTCATTTCAGTACCTCTTCTCTTAAAAAAATCATCATCGGATGGGCGGCAAAGCCGCCCGGCTTAGGGGTTCTGCATCAGCACGGCGTGCAGTGCGGGGCGCTGCAGCGGGGAAACGCTGCCGCGCCGCCCGCACTGTGCCGTAAAGAAAAAAGGAAGGGAAAACCGGGCCGCTTGCCCACCTGGCTTAAGGTGCATCTGAAAACAAAGGAAATAACGGATATTTCGCAGCCACAAGCAGGATGTAAGGCAAAGAGCCACCGGAATCCTTTCCGGATCCCAAGGCTTTTTAAGCCTTAGCGCAAAATCCGGCTGCGCTTATAGAAACAGGCGATATTTTCAGCTTTTCAGTTATACCCCGGCTTATGGCTGCGCCCTGCCGTAAAACGGGCGCGCACTGGCGGGCAGGCCCTGTACCCTGGGGGTTGCTGGGTTTCCGGGGGATGGTTAATGTCGCCGGCCCCCTTTCCTGTTGTAGCGGAATGTGAATATCAACAGCCCTGCCACCGCCAGCGGCATGCCGATCAGCAGCCACAGGCTTGGCGCGTCTGCACCCGTGTGGGGCAGCTCAGGCGTTTTACGGTTCAGAACGGTAAGGTTCATGGTGTAGGTGTTATTGGTGCCCGGAATGAACGTCTTATCGTCTTTCTTAACTTCCGCATCATCAATATAACACTTGCCGTCTTGGGTAAATTTGATCACAATTGGCTGTGCCAACAGGTTGTACCCCGGATGTGCCTTGGTTTCCGTCAGGCGGTATGTACCGGGTTCCAGATTTGCGAACTTATCGGTGATTTCGCCTTTGTCGTTTGTTGTGGCGGTAATGGAACCTGTGTTTTTGTTATCGAATTGATAGTTAGTATCTACCTGCGGTTCTCCTTCGCTTGTTGTTTCGACCAGCTTTTCCAGCTTGAACTCAACATCACTCAAGGGCACTTCTTGGTCCTCATTATTGCGTTCCGCGTCCTTCTTGATGATATCCAGTACAAACTTCGGGTTCTGCAGCTTGTTGGTCAGCTCAATCTTGCCGCTGCCGCCGGTGATGGTTCCATCGGTGGTTACTGTGGCTGGCGTTGTAGTTGCGCCGGTTTCGCTGTCCTTTTCGCTTTTTGGTGTTGCTTTAGCCTTTACAACATACGTATTGCCGCCAATCGTAATGGTTCCGTTTGCCGCGGCAAAGTTGCCAGCCTCATCCACCGTACCTTCCACAATGCGGTATTGGTAGTTCGTATGATCCTTAACGTCAAACTTGTCCAGGTTCGCAAAGGGATAGTCCCAGCCCTTGCTGTTCGGGGTTACCTTTACATATTCCAGGCTGGTTGCTTCCGGATACCTCACCGTCTGCCACTTATCGCTTTCCATTTTGCGGCGCTGGAGCTGGATATAAATTTCATCCGGCAAGCCATCTTTCAACGGGTTACCATTTGCGTCCACCCACGTTTTGGTAAAGTCGATCTTGATCAATTCATGCATCGTGTTCGTGAATGTCGCGGTAACATTCGTTCCACTTCCACTGATTGACCCCTGCACATAGGTATTACCAACTACCTGTGTATCAGCGCCGCCACCTATTACGCTCACGCCTTGCAGGTGCGATCCGTCACTCGGCTTTACCTCTTCAATACGGAAGCGTGTTCCGATGGGGATTCCGCTGATCTCACAATGGTCCTCGGTTTTCATGTTGATGGTAACTTGTTTTTTGATGGGTTTCTGCTCCAGACTTTCGTCGCCGACATTGGTGAACGTTACATTAAAGGTATATTTGCCTTTAATCAAATTAACTTCATCACTTGCCGCAGCTTTTTTGATTACCAGTTTTCCGGTTTTCACCTTATTAACAAACTGTACTTTCAGCTTTGTCAACGAAGATGTGTTTTCGTCCGGGTCCTTATAAGAGCGGAACACAATGGTGTTTGCATTTTCCGGCTTTTGGTTTGCCGTGTAGCCGTTATTTGCAATATCCGGTGCAGGATTATAAACTTCCGTTCGGCCATCATCGGGGCCCGGCTGGCTTTCTGTTGCGTCTTGTTCTTTCAGGTCTTTCGTATTACCGAGAACGGTTTTGCCCGTTCCATAGCTTTGAACCGCTTCGTCATTTTCAAAAACAGTCCAGGTTGTATCATACAAGTTCGGGCTTAGGGTTTCTTTGAGCGAAATGTAACTGCCGCGGCGGAACTGGTCACTAAAGGTAACGGTTTCACCGTTTTGCAGCATAAACTGGCCGTTTTTGTCCACAACCTGCGTATCGTTGTTTTTGGTGGTTGTGAACTGTGCGCCTGCGGCATTTTTCAGGCCTCCGGCATCAATGGAACCATAAACAGGGATATCTTCCTGCTTGGTGGTAAAGCCTGTTTTGGTTGTAGCTTTGGCCTGGGCCGAGAATACAAAGTTCTTGAAGTAAATGTGCCGTGGGTAGTTATCGCCCACACGGATCGTTTTTACTTGCTTTGGGTCAAAGCCTTCCACCGCATTCAGCTTGTACAAGTCCAGCTTTACGGTTATCCACTTATCATTTGCCAGCGTTACCGTGCCGTATGTAGTACCGTTCAGGCACGTTTTGTCCAGGCAGCCTTTCTGCTTTCCGTTATTGTCCAGCAGTTCAAGGTACAAGTTGCCAAGCGACAATTCGCCCTGGCCGCTTTCCGACTTTGCGTAAATATCGTACGTCAGGTATCGCATCTGGCTGATATCTATCGCATGATTCAATGTCAGTATGCCGTACCGTTCACTTCGACACTCGCTGGGTGGATTGGTATCTTGGTATTTCGCGTACCAGTGCAATGCTTCTGCATCACCCAGCTCTGTGGTTCGTTCAAAAATATTTCCCTTGCTATTTTCGGTTGCTGGTTTACAGCTCGCATAGTCGCTGTTATTCAACTTAATCAGGTTCACATCCGAATCAATGGTAGCGTCCTTTTTAGGATTCTGATAGTGCGTTGCCTGGTTTTTGATGTTGAATGCAAACAGATCGGGAGTATCGAAGCAGCTCTTGAACCAATCATTGACATCTGTTGTATCAACGATTTTTTGAACCTGCAGCTCGTTATTATCCGGGAAGTTGAACGCCACCGCCATGTTGGACTCCCACATACCGCGTTCCATATAGTACATGGTAAGGGTGTGCTTGCCGGTGGAAAGATTGGGGATACCAACCGTATTGGAATAGTAATACTTTGTCGGATTATATTTTTCATCCTTCAAATCATTACCAGTATATACAATCGTTTTCTTTTCCCCAGCACTATATTCCGCATTTGTAACCTTGTTATATTTTACCTTACTGACATAAGCGGTAACTTTATTTTTATTGGTTCCTCTCTGGTCAAAATCAATAATACCTGCCGCTTTGCCATGGGCACCGCCAATGTCAAGTACCAACTGGCCATCAATAAATACCCAAACATCATCGTCACCAGAGAAATAGAACTTGATTGACTGCTCCACATTTTTGTTATCAAGAACCGTTCCATCCTCTGTTAGTGTAAATGGAATTTCAAGTTTAGCTCCATAACCATAATTGTATCGGCGAACATCTACACTAAATACTGTTTCGTTGAATGGGAAAAAGCCATGACCATTTGGCGTATCCTTATTTTGGCTGTCCTTATTATTAGAATTATCAGAAAGAGTATTTACTGTTGATCCATCGCCATTTCCATTGCCCAGGTAATACGCTCCGGTAGTATTATCCTTACGCAAGTATAGTGAAGTTTTTGCAGCATCATACCACCAGTAATTAACCCCGGGTTCGTTGCTAAATATCTGCTTTTGGGTAAACGGAAATTCAACATTTTTGTAAACCTGACCAAGTTTGGTATTTTTGCTGTTTTCTCCATTTAAGAAAGCTTCATTAAAGTGCGGTTCAACCAACCCTGTTCCATCTGTCCCATTGGATTCCCGCATCAACAAATTGCCATTACTGTCAAGTTTATTGCCAACAATGCCTAAAAAAGCAAACTCATATTTTTCGCTTCCACTACCTTCATCAATTTCGGAGTTGTTCGCAGCCATAAAGGATTTATACTTACTTTCATCCTTGTCCCTATTTGACCAACCAAATAGGCTTAAACCCTCGGCTACACCGCTAAAATGATGATTATCTGCACACTGAAAGTGTCCTGTATAAATAGGGTACAAGATACTGTTTGCATTTTTGTAGTTTTTGTAGTAATCACTTACCGCTTGATCAAACTGACGGAAAGGAACCTGAATACGATATGTTGAACAAGCGGGATCTGTTGCATAGTTATCGCGGTTATTGCCATTCAGTTCATAATCTGTATAGTAATCATATAAAGTACTGGTGATGTACTTTATATCTTTACTACTGCCTCTACTATAATTGCTTGTAATGTCTACAACAGTACTATCCTTGCCTGCTTCTGCATCACGGACATCGTTTTTCTCGCCCCAGTAGCCATCACGGTTTACATCTGTTCCCCAGTAGGTCTTATCGTCACCGTCATCCGCAAAGAAACACGGCTCATTTAGATAAGTGGGAATTTCCTGCATATCGGTAAGATCATATTTTTGGGCAATCTTTTCACCAGTCTCACGTGGTATCACTTTCCTGCCTGAAAATCTCACCTTAGTATAGGTATAGCCTTTTGGAATAGTGGCAGACCAAAGTTCACGACTGCTCCCTGCCTCTGGAGAAATTTTCTTCATCTCAATGATATCAGAATAATTTCCCTGGTCATTCTCAAAATAGCAGTACATTTTTCCTGAACCGCCGTCTTGAGTTGTTGGCATAGAGTTTTTCTTTGAGTCGTAATCGCCTGCATATGCGTAGCTTGATAACGTTGAATCAAAGTATACTACTTCTGATACTACTTCTGAACCGCCTTGCGGGGTTCCCCAGGAACCTGTGTTCTCTGCCGTATAAGTATAGCAGTACTTATCACTTGCATCATATTGGAAAGCATTCTCTGTTTCCTGGTCATAGAAATTATAGACCACGCTTAACTGCGTTTGTTTGTCATTCGCAAAGAACCGAACATACGAGCATTTAACATTAGGAATTTCAAATTTTTTCTTTTTTCTTGCAGCCACATTGCCAATCGGTACCGTTTTGACTACTTTTAATGTATCACCATCTTTTTCATAAAAAACTGCTGTTACATTTGCTAATTCGGAATTGCTAAGGTTCTCAAAGATCATCTTATTTCCGGCAAACGACAAATGGTTGTTCGGGTCGTATGCCACAAAATCTGTCCATTTTCCTTTTTCACCGTCATAGCATTTGCCTTTATACTCTTCAATTCCCAGCCAGTTACTTTGAGTAATATGACAAACTTTTTCGCTATCATTTCTTACATAAAAGCGAAGGTCAAAAAATCCTCCATAGGGGCAATCCGAATTTAAATCGGCATGAATTGCAGTCAACGTGATCTTATACACGCTTTTCTTGGTTCCGTCAACTATTCCGGTTTCTGTTCCATCTACCTTCTTGTCAAAGGTCGTCGTGTTATTATCACTTTGTTTTCGCGCATAGCACCATACTTCTTGTCCATCCGCCAGTGTTCCCCAACTGCTTGGTGCCATAAAGTAAAGCACAAAACTACCGTTTGCCTTCTCACTAACTGCCTGCACGTCATCCACGCTTTTTGCGGCGTACATCTTCTGCGGCTGTTCGGTCGGTTCCGGGGTGGCGGTGGGGGTCACGGTCGGCACAGGGGTGGCCGTTGCGGTGGCTGCCGGTTCCGGGGTCGGGGTAGGTTCTGCCGTGGGCTCCGGCGTTTCGGTCGGGGCGGGCTGCTCCGGCTCGGCGCTTTGTTCCGGTTCCGGGGTGGCGGCATCCGGCACCGGGGTGGCGGCGTTCTGCTCCGGCGGAACGGTATCCTCCCCGGAGGCCGTTCCCTGCTCATCCTCCAGCAGCTCTACTTCGCCAGGTGCGTCGGGCAGAAGATCCTCCTCGGCGTATACAGGCAGGGCCATTGCCATAACCAGGCAAGCGGTGACAAGCAGCGCTGTCAGCCGGCGCGCCCAACCTGTTGTGTTGTTTCCTGTTCTATTCAATCTGCTCACCCGTCTTTCGCGCTGGCTTGATGGAAGCACATTGTTCCACAGGGGATCCCTGTGAAACAGTAAAAGAAGCCAGCTTCTTTTACTTGCGCAACCGTTGCCATGTTGTTTTCAAAAAAAAACCGCATCGAGTTTTCTCATTGCGCATTTACTTTTTATTGTTAAAATATAGCACCTTTACACCAGAAAGGCAATACAATCCACGTAAATTCCTGTTTTTCAGCATTTTTACTGATTGCGCTTTCCTCCGATTATACAATATGTTCAAAGCCTTTGTATAATTTATTTCTAATTTTCTTTTTGGCAGCGGTCATTTTATATACTTTGACCGCGCGTTTTATGATCCTCTGCGCACGCAGAGCGCAACTTTGCAGCAAAATTCGCCTTTTTTGTTGCGTTTCCCTGTTTTTGCGCAATTATTTGTTTCGCATGCGCCTGTTTGCGGCGGGGCCTGGCGGCTGGGTGGGCGCCTTGTGGGAGGGATGGCAGGTTTGCGGCGCACGGTTCCCGTTTTTTTGCGGCGCGATGGGTAACCGCGCCCCTGCAAACGGTTTGCGGTGTTTGCGGCGGCGGGTGTGTGTTTGGTGGGTTGCATGCCCGCCAACGGGACGCCGTTCTCCCTTTACAACGGGGTGCGGGTTTGCTGCAGATATGCCATTCGCTTTTTTGTCCCCCCTGCCCCGCCCCTGATTCCCGGTTCCCCCTTGCCGATTTCTATTTGCGCCAGCTCCTGAGGTGCATCTGAAAGCAACGAAAACAGCGGATCTTTCGCAAGCACAAAATCCGGCTGCGTTTGCTGAAACAGACGAGCTTTTTGACGTTTCAGATAGATCCCAGCTCCCAGCTTTCAATCTATCCTGTGTAAACTGCAACCCCTCACGCGCCATTCTGTGCGGCACTTACCTTATAATAAGGGGGTGCTGCCCTGTGTAAATTTGCAACTGATCTATTTGAAGCAGCTGTGAGCTGTTGCAATTTTGCACAGGGTATTGCCCGCATTCTGTGCCGAACATTCCCGAAACGTGTTGGAAAAACGCACAGGATTGCCTTGTTTCCCTATGTCGTTTACCGTTGGAAAAACGCACAGGTTCCCCCCGGAACAGTTGCAATTTTACACAGGGTATTCCCGCTCCCCTGCCCCGCCGTGACCCGCGTACCTGTTGGAAAACCACACAGGATAGGCCCGTTCCCCGTGTTGCAATTTACACAGGTTTGGCTGTTTTTGGCTTATTTGCAACTTTACGCAGGTTGCTTTCCGCACAGGAAAGTGGTGGTGGAATGCACAGGCTGCAATTGGTTGAACACACAGGTTTGCGTTGTTAAATTACACAGGCTCTACCTATTACTAATATAGAACTAAACAACTAAGCCATAATAACAACCAGAGGTAAGCCGGGAGATGGGGGAGAACGGGAAAAAATTGGTGTTGCCATTCCATCAGGTTACAGAACCCTGAAACAGCAGGACAGAAAAGCACAATAAAACCCTGTGTAACCTGCACCCTGGCTGCAACCCCCACAGGATATATGGCAAACCACAACGCGGGTGTTGCATTTTGCACAGGGTAATGGCGGTGAAACCCTGTGTAAATTTGCAATTCTTGCGCTGGATAACAGGATGTGCTATAATATCTAACATGATGTGCGTGACCACCCGGGATACAGCAACCGATACAGGAGGCCCCTGCTTATGGCGGCAAGTAAACAGAAAAAAGATGATCCGTTTGTCGTTACGTTTGAAGAACGCGGGGACCAGACCATCGTTCGCAAATCCAATGACCTTGTACAGATGACGCGCAACAACCTGACGCTGAGCCAGCAGCGCCTGATGCTGCATATTTTTTCGATGATTAAGCCGGAGGATACGGACCTGCCCTCTTATGAGCTGAGCATTTATGATTTTATCAAGATGACCGGCATGGACCCGCACAGCGGGGCGCTGTACAAGCAGGTGCGCAAAAATATTGAGGAGCTGGCCAACGCGCCCATCCAGTGGATCAAGAATAACGGAACTTCCACGGTGGAAACATTCCGCTGGATCGATAAAGTGCGCATTGATGAGGGCCGCGCGCGCATGACCATCACGCTGGATCCGGTGCTGAAACCGCACCTGGTGCAGCTGAAAACCCTGTATACCACCATGGATGTGACCTACACCATGCTGATGCGGTCCACCTATTCCATCCGCATTTACGAGCTGTGCAAGAGCTACCAGAGCCTGTACCTGAAAAAGAAAGCGGCCGGGGAACCGCTGGTATGGAACCTGAGCATGCTGTATGAACAGCTTTCGTATACGGCCAACCGATGGTCGGATTTCCGCCGCCTGGCACTGGAAAAGGCAAAGGCGGAAATTAACGAAAAGACGGATATTATTTTTAATTACGATGTGTACGAAAAAAAAGGGCAGAAGGTTCTTTCGCTGGTGGTAACGATTGACCCGGTGGATGATGCCGCCGCACAGGCCAACCTGGACAGCATCAACAGCACAGTGCGCAAAAAGAGCAAAAAGAAGGGCCGCCCCACCGTGGCGATTGAGGATTCGCTGCTGGATGATCCCAGCGTGATCACCTTTGATTATGTTTCGGCACCGGAAACAACGATCCCCTATTCCTTTGGACGCCACCGCACCGAGCTGCGGGAGGAAATTGTTGTGAAAGCGCGCATGGATCAGCTGCGCGCGGAGATTACGCCCGAAGAGCTGCACGCGGTGGAAGTGATCATTGATGTGTTGGCAGATGCCTGCTGCACCATCCAGGCAGGCGATGGCGAGCAGGACGGCGGCAACAAAACGGTGTTTGGAAAGATGAATGCCATCATCCTGGATTGCGGCGGGCTGACCAGTTGGCTGGCCGGTGTGGCACCCCGTTATGCACAGGAGATCATTCCCCGGTCGCAGACGATGCGCAGCCCGGCGCGGTACCTGAACAAAGTGCTGCGCGAGGATATGGATAACTATCGCATTTATATTTTCCGCAAGGCAAAGCCGGCAGCAGAACCCAAAGAGGAGCTGTTGGAAGCGGAGTACCATGTGATGGACGAGCCGGTGCAGCAAACGCTGCCGGAGCCGGAGCCGCCCAAGGTAGAGCTGATTCCCGAAACGATTGTAAAACGGCAGGATATGCGAAAAGAGTTTGCAAAGTTTGTAGATGATGGATACCTGGAAAAGACGTTGACGAGCGGCCAGCGCGGCGCTTACCACGAAATTTACCGCCACCTGGCAGCGCGGTGCGTGCCATCGCCTTCCAGCCTGCGCAATGGGCTGAAAGACGAAATGCGGCTGCATTACCTGGCCTGCATGAATGAAGTGATTGAAAAGTATGGCAGCCTGACCCCATTGATGGAAGCTATGGCGCATGAACTGGACTTTGATGTGTTTTGGGCAAAGGCCGCCAAGGACCCCAACGTGAATAACCCGATGGGGCTGTTCTACCACATTATTGAAGAACGCGCGCTGAACCCGATCGGCACCATAATGAACGACCAGGCACAACGGCAGAAGGTTGCCGCCAAGGAAAAAGGTGAAAAAGATAAGTGGCACAACGAAAGCTGGATGGATGCTTTTGAGGAAGATATCCCGGATGACAGCGAAGAGTAATTGAGATGAAGCGGAGCGGAACATCCGGGAGCGCTATTATAATAAGGTAAGCAGCGGCTGGCAGATTGCTGGCCGCTGCTTTTTTGTTGGGGTGCAGCTGAGAAATGGAAATATCCGGCGTTTTTTGATTTCAGATAAACCTTGGAATAATAGGTGAGAATGAAGGTGCGTGAGCGGGAATGCCTGGATGAAGTGAAGAAGGATGGGAAGGAAAAGCGGCAGAGAAAAAGCGTGAACAGCAACGAAGAGATGCCTGCATAATATTCGTCAAAATATCCGTTGACACACGCGAAGCATATGATATAATAGAAACTATAACAGCAACGAAGAGATGCCGCACGGCATGGGGTGCCCGTTTTTGCAACACGCAGTTAGATTAAGATACCGGCGTGTGGTACCGCAGAAAGAACCGAACAAAAGGCAAAGATTAACCGACAGCAACGAAGAGATGCCTACACAAAGGCGCTCGCAAGGAGGAAAACAATGGGATATTGTATCTCAGTCTGCATTGAAAAAGGCGGCGTTGGAAAAACCGTTACCGTCTGCAACCTGGCGGCGCTGATGGCGCAGGACGGCAAGCGGGTGCTTGTTGTGGATATGGATGCCCAGGGCAACTGTACCTATACCCTAACGGGCACCCGTGTAACCGATAATACTTTTGACCGCGCTGGCGTGTATGATATGTTCCGTGCCTATGGCATCAGCGGCACACAGAACTATATTTCCCGCACGCAGTTTGATAATATTGATATAATTCCGGCAAATGGCAACACCCCAATGGCGGCCAAGCAGCTGCAAATCCTGGAACAGTCCGAAAGCACCAGTATCAATATGTTTTTGGCCATGTGCCTGGCACAGGTTGCCGGCGAATACGACTATATTTTGATCGATACCCCGCCGTCCCGCGATGTAATGGTGACCAACGCCCTGATGGCCAGTGACTTTGTGCTGATCCCCTGCGTGTGCGATGACTACAGCCGTGACAGTGTGTACCGCACTGTGGCCATGTGCCAGCAGTTGGAGCACGATGAGGGCGAAAAAATTGATGTTTTGGGCATTATCCTGACTATGGTGGAAAAAACTGCCCTGACCGAAGTGATCCGCAATGAACTGCGGGAAAGCCAGCTGGGCAGCAAGCTGTTTGCTGCCGAAATCCGTAAGGGACAGGCTGTAAAGGATAGCACCCGCCTTGGTGCGCCGGTTGTGCTATGTGCACGCAGCAGCAACCCGGCAAAGGATTATGCAAAGGTGTATGCCGAGCTGAAAACGCGCGTTGAACAGGAGGCAGAGTGATGGCAAGCAAACTGGACCGACTGCAGAAGAAAGGCTTTAAAGTAAACGAAGCAGCGTTAAGTAAGATCGCGCGCGGCGACCAGGAGCCGGGCGGTGAATACAGCGAGATCAATATCAATGATATTGAAGAAAACCCGGATAATGCCCTTTACCGTGAGCTGGATACCGAGGAAGATATTGCGCTGCTGGCCGATGATATCCGCCGCGCGGGGCTGCTGCACAACCTGGTTGTGTTCCCTAAGACCGGTTTTGGCGGAAAATATGTGCTGCTTTCCGGCGAGCGCCGCCTGCGTGCGCTGCGCCTGTTGGTGGAGCAGGATAAACGCGAGCAGGAAGAAAAGAAGCTGCCCAACCGCATGAGTGAATGGCAGAAAGTGCAGTGCAAAGTGGTGCGCAACTTGGCGGAAAACGAAAAAGTTGTGTATATTGACAGCGCAAACCTGCAAGTGCGCGGCGGCATCAGCAATGAACGTGTGATGCGCCAGGCGGCGGCGCGTTTTGTGGAAAACCTGCAAAAAGCACCGTATAACCTGAGCGCAGCGGAAGCGAAAAAAGCGCTGAAAGAGGTCAGCCCGCTGAATTCCCGCACGATTGATAAGGCGCTTTCGATTCAGAATGATCTCAACCCTGATCTGCGCCGCTTGCTGGATGAGGAATTCCTGAACCGAGCCGAGTGCGAAACCTATCTCCGCTTGACCCTGGAAGAACAGGCCCGTGCAGCCGCAGTGTTTTTGAAAATCGCAGCCCTTGACCCACGCAGCCATGAGCGCCGCGCCATTAAGGACGCATTGACCACCGCCATGCTGGATGTAGCAGTGGAACGCCGCAGCATGCAGGAGCGCGAGAGCGTATTTGCAGCAGCGTTGCAAAATGCACAGGATGCAATCGGTCAGGCCAAGACGCAGGAAAACAAGGCGGCGGCAGTAGATAAAGACCACAACTTTATTTCGGCCAAGCTGCCTACCACGGCCCGCAAACTGCGTAAAATTGCAGCGGCAAAAAATATTGAAGCTAAGATCCGCAGTTATACGGCAGAGGACCGCAAAGCAATGTCGGACCAGATGCAGGAGCTGATTGCGGCAGCGCAGGAGCTGAAAGCACTGATTGATGCTGTGGAATAATCCAGATCCACGAAAGTAACAAACAACAAAAATCCATGCAAATAGGAATACAGGAATCCACGATATGAAACAGCGAATTGTCATCCGGCTGCACCTGGCTGTGCGGGCAGTGCTGCAAAGCGAAGCGGACTGGCGCGGCACGCGGCTGGGCACCCTGACATCGGAGCTGATCCATGAACAGGCTGCGAAAGCGCGCCTGTGCGGGGTGCAGAATTACGAGTTGAACCCCGTCAGCAGCCGCTATGTTCCCGTTACAAACGGGACAAAATATAAGCAGACATCTGGCCTGGAGCAGATCTCCATCTATCTGAACGATGAGGATATGCAAACCCTGAAAGAGCTGGCACTGGCCAACGATAGTGTGCGTGTGATCAACGGCAGGCAGGCAATCACCTACCGATATGTTGTTCCCGGAATGCTGCTGAACGACCCGGTGTTTACGGGACTGACAGAGCAGAACAGCACGGCAGGGTAAGCACTTCAAAATCTTAGGCAATACCGCATAATTCTAAGTGCCGATACGGCGAGCGAGGTGCGGCAG
>ERZ773264.1556-NODE-1556-length-26358-cov-6.601148_pt1 | contig 26358 bp, 57 predicted proteins | sample MGYA00511910_ERZ773264 | MGnify/ENA primary metagenome ERZ773264 (study PRJEB29015, sample SAMEA2737739) | human gut metagenome | biome: human gut; feature: human-associated habitat; material: faeces | place: China | collected 2012 ...
ATAAGGGAAAAACAATCGTAATACAGGCTATGATGTATGCGATGGGAAATGAACCAACATTTCCAACATCATTCGAATATCAGAAATATTATTACTGTTAGCATTATAATTAAGTTTCAAACCTCCTGAACCGCTTATATGTCCGGTCGTGACAAATGAAAGTATGATAGCTCCAAGCACAAACAGCCAGTAATTAAGTTTTAACAGATTTTTTGCCTGTGTTTTTAATTCAACTCTTGACCACATAGCTTCTCCTCCTTTTTGTAAAAAATGATAAGATGACCATTTACAGATGCAACGGATTGATGCATTGCAATCTGTTTTACCCTTTTATATCATATTACCATTTTTTTACTTTGATTACCATAACAATAATCAAATTTTTATCTTTTTTGGGGCTGAACTGTTATATTTTCATCTTTTCAGCGATAACTTTGCATCTCTTTTTGCAAAATGCAATTCCATAAAGCAAAATATCCCGCCTGTCATCATTTAACAGATATTCCTGATACCGCCTGTCTTTTATCTGCTCTAATGCTTTACTGCAAGCCGTTTCCATTTCTTTAAAGTCTTTTGTATATTTAAGTTCGGCTATAATTCCTGCATCCGGGTCATCCGTTTCTACTATAATGTCAGCAAAGCCCTCTCCTGCTTCTGCATTTGACTTGACAAGCCAGTCATCGTTACCGGTAAGTATGCCTACCAGAAGATTGTGATATGAGCTTTCTTTTTCTTCTTTTCTTGCTTTTGTGTCGAATACACTTATCGAATTGCTAAGCACCCTGTTAATGTATTTTTCTATTTCTACCGTATTTCCCTCCTCAAAGGATTTCCAGAAAGCCTGCAGACGGTCAGTGTTAGAAAATATCGACTTTTTAAACCACTCATTAATCTGTAATTTAAATACTTCCCTTACTTCCCTGTTGGGTATCACAAGCTTGTAAGCACCGTCTTTTGTCAGTCCTGTCTGTGTCAGATACCCTGTAGTAAACAAGACGCTCCACAGATTGTCAATGCTGTTGTCTATCTCATCATATGTAAGGTCTAAGCGTATATGCTTTTCTATCGACTCGCCTGCTATAAGCCTTTCTATCTCATTTCTTGTTGTCTTTCCTGCCCTGTCAACAAATCTTTTCACCAGTTCATTTCCGCTGGTATTTATCCAATAAGCCTCCGGTCCGGCATTGGCATCGTCCTTTATCCTGTCCACATGGTTTATTACATCCCACGGGCAGTAAACATCTGCATTTCCAAAGTGATAACCGTCATACCACCGCTTTGTTTCCTCAAATCTGTTTTCAATATGATAATAAGCTAAAAGTTCTTTTACTTCTTTATCGGTAAAACCAAACTGCTCATCAAACCTTGTATCTGTGACAGACAGTATCTTAAAGTTGTTTAATCCCGTAAATATGCTTTCTTTTGATACACGCAGACAGCCTGTAAGTACTGCAAACTCCAATGCAAAATTTGTCTTAAGTGCCTTTCCAAACACGGCACGTATCAGAGCAACCATTTCCCTGTAATATCCATGTCCAAAAGCCTTATCCAAAGGTACATCATATTCATCTATCAATATTACTGTTTTCTTTCCGTAATGTTTATATAACAGCTCAGATAATGTTTGCAATGACGCATACAATATATCATCATCAATCACATACTTTCCATTTACTTTCTTTGTCAATGCCAGATAAACTTCTTTATCATTTTCACTTAATCTTTCACTCTGTTTTAAAAATCCAAACCTCTCTGCTTCTCTGCCTACCAGTTCAGCCATCTGATATTTTGCATTTTCAAAAGTCAATCCCTCAACATTTTTTAAAGACAAAAAGATTACGGGATACTTTCCCATATGTTCTTCACATAACTGTCTGTTTCCGGATATATATAGTCCATTAAATAATGTTTCGTCTGCTCCAATCTCAAAAAAACATTTGAGCATACTCATATTGAGCGTCTTTCCAAAACGGCGTGGACGCGTAAAAAGATTTACTTCACCCCAATTAACAAATAATTGTTCAATTAATTTTGTCTTGTCAATGTAGTAAAAAGTATTTCTGCGGATTTTCTCAAAATCATCTATTCCAACCGGCAATTTAAGTTTGTCTCCCATATCGCATCTCCATCCTTTTTATATAATCTATTTTTTATGAAACCACCTTTATTTGTGAATAAATTGTGCAAATATAATTCTTTTCACAATTCCCTTTTTATATAGTCTAGCAAAAAACAAAATGGCGGTCAAATGCATATCTATACATTTAACCGCCATTATAATTATTTGTTATACCATATCAGTTCAGCCGTTAATTTATTACATTCATAAACCTGCCGGTGAACTGTTACGGCATATTTACATACTCATTATCCAATATATGACCCCCAACAAAAAGCTGCTGAATATTCCGTAGAGGATTACCGGTCCCGATATGGTAAATATCTTACATCCCACACCAAATACATCCCCTTCTGCCTGATACTCTATTGCCGGAGATACAACTGAGTTTGCAAATCCCGTTATCGGAACAATACTTCCCGCCCCCGCAAACTGACCGAGTTTCTGATAAATATTAAAGCCCGTAAGTATTACACTTACCCCAACAAGTGTCAGTGTGGTGAACATTCCTGCAAGTTCCTTATCATTTCCAAATGACATATAGACATGGTTCAATATTTCACCTATAAGGCAGATTGCTCCACCTACAATAAATGCTTTAAGACAATTTAACCATCCGTTTGATTTTGGCGTCATGTTTTCCACATATTTATTATACATTTCTTTCTGTTTGTTTTTATCTTTCTCATTTAAAACTGCCCCAATACCGGGTTCATTACTGTTTTTTTCACTCATATTTAACCTCGTTTCTATGCTGCCGACATATTCTATGTTACCTGCAAAACCATTCATTAGTGCATATTGTGATATATAGCATCAAACATTCACCCAAATTCTCATAAATATTATCTAAAATCACAATATTACTTTCTGTTCCTGTAAAACGGACATTGACAATCCACTTTCGCTACTTGCGTTCAAAATACATCTGATATAATGTGCCGAGGAATTTTCCCGCTGCCATCATAAATATAAGAAGATAAATGCCATAACTTAAATTTATTCTCTGGCACAGCACCGGAAAAACCTTGACCGCTTCAGCGAGTGCCATTGAAAGGCATCCCACAAAAATTCCCGCAAATATGCCGAATATGACAAGTCCAACATCCCCTATCCTCATTGGAAAATGATATACGGATAAAAGACTTCCTATCGTCCCTCCAAGCACTATAACACTCTCAAGTTTATACACATGACCTGCAACTCCCATCCTTGCGGCAAGTCTCGGAACTATGCCAAGTGCCGTGATAAGAGCAAATGTTCCCGCTGCCACCGAAACACCTCCGGCAAAACCTATAATGGCAAGTGCCACTTCCTGTATTATCTCCATATCTCTCCTCTTATTTTCTTATAGTTTCCTCTCTATCCGCATCTTTTATGATAGCCTTGTTCATATCTTCCTCATACTTTCGCATCTCAATATGAACAGGTGTCGGGTCATCATGCACCTTGTCACTTTTAAAATGATTATAAAAACACAATATCCCTATCGGTATTCCAATGCTATATGATATTTCAAGTATGCTTCCCGAGTTCTTGTCCACTCCCTTTACTATCTTATAAAAATCATCAAAAACATCACCTACACTTACATCCGTGTTAAATGTCATAATAGTAAATGCTGCTCCGAAAAAAACGATTATACAGGTTATGGCAAGCTTTGTGTACTCCCATGCCGGATTTGGTTTCACGGGCATCTTATATTCGACCACAAAATCCGGTTCACCTATGTTTACGATACTAAATGCCGGGCACTCCTTTTGTATCATATTTATCACTTTTGTAATAGAAAAAATAACTTTCTCGTTCCTGTCACCTTTTACCGTATGGAGAACAATATCACCGGCACGTTTTACCGCATCATTGTCAAGCGATATAATATCGAGTACATCAGAAAGAATTATCCTCTTATTTGTAACCTGTTTGCTCTGTGACGCTTTTATATAAAGCGTTTTATTTTCAACCTGACTCATATTTAGCCCTCATTTCTGTTTTCAGCCTTCTTCTTGAACTTTTATTAAAAAACATCATTATCTTTTGCTCAGTAAAATATATTTCAATAAGTCTGTCTAAATAATCCTTCCGTTTGTATATTCCGTGCGTGTATTTCTCTGTATCGTAAAATAACATACTGTTGTCATAAGTGCTATTCCTATAATAACGGCAATAAGCCATCCTCTGTTTCTCATCATTTTCACAAACCTCCAAAATATTTTTGTGATGTTACCTGTCACACTAAAGATGTGAACCTTAACTTCATGATAACAGTAGTATGGCTTATTATTTTTTGTTTATTCACAAAATGCCCCTTTTTGAATATTTATTTATATTGCACAAACATAAACAATGTCTCTTCTATTATAAGTTTAACAGGCATTTCAAAACTATAATAATCTTTACTTGAATTATTCTGCATCAACTCTTATGAATTTAATTCAATATACATACGCTTCAATATCTTCTTTTCAAGTCTGCTGACCTGAACCTGACTTATGCCAAGTTTGTCCGCTATCTGCGTCTGCGTCATTTCCTTAAAATATCTGTACTCAATTATCTTTTTCTCCCTGCCTTTTAATTTTTTTATAAGATTGTCGATAAGTATATGATTTATAACTTTTTCCTTTTCTCTGTCACTTACTGTTTCTTTTGCCACAATCTGGTCTACAAGCATAACCTCCCTGCCATCATCCCTGTAAACGCTCTTATAAATAGAATCAATCTCCGAATTTGCATCAAGTGCAAGTACAATATCCTCCTCCGTTATCTCCGTTGCAGCAGCAATCTCACTTATCTTTGCATTTCTGCCTTTTTCATAGCTTATCTTTTCTGCCGCTTTTTTTATCTTCCAGCCATTTTCCCTCAATGTCCTGCTGACCTTAATCATCCCATCATCCCGCAAAAACCTCTTTATCTCGCCCATTATCATCGGCATGGCGTGTAGTATGTGCTAAAAATTCTTTAATTGTATCTCAATATCTCCATTGACAATTATTATCTTGTCAATTATAGTTTTAAGTATCATATTTTTATTTCTTTTGTCGATGCTGTCCCAAACATCGGCAATTTTTTTGATGTTCTCATAGGCAATACTTTTCTTTTTATTTGCTTCTTTACTTGATAATTCAGTTTCAAGTTGTTCTTTTAAACTGCTGATAGTATTATCTGACTGCTTTATCATATCTAAAACATCATCATTTCCATCTGCATAAAGATTAAAAAGTCTTTTACGGCGCTTCTCTTCTTTTTGGATTTGAGCTTGTATTATCTCAATTTTGCTTTGCTTTGCGACTGGCTTTTGTGATGATAAATTTAAAGATATTTTCATTATCTCAGCTTCGACTTGCTTTTCAATGTCAACCGCCCATTCCGTTGAATTATCGCAGTCTTTATTGTAATTCGGCAAATAAAATAAATTTTTGTTTCGTGAGCAACAGTAAATCTTTTTAGGTGCATCAGATTCACTTCCCCATTTTTGATAACGCATTTTACAGCCACACACACCGCAATAACATAAACCTGTCAATAAATTTGGTTCTTTGTTAAGGCTAACTGTTTTCTTTTTTCTTCTGTTTTTTCTCGCTTCCTGTGCAAGCTGAAATCTATCTTTATCAAAAATAGGCTCATGCAAACCTTTATATAAATTGCCCTTATATGGTATCATGCCGATGTTTACTGGGCTTGTCAAAACCATTTTGACAGTATGCTCATGAGTAAAATTAAGCATTTTTTTAATTGCAACATCCGAATAGCCGTCAATAAACAAATCTAATGCTTGATTTGCCTGCTCTTTCCGTTCAGGTATAGGTACTAAAATTCCTTTTTCCTTATCATACTTATAACAATAAGGAGTGTTACCACCACCCATCCAGTAGCCTTGCTTTACTCTTTCCAACATACCGCCACGCATACGCAACATCATTGTATTTTTATCAAGCTGCGCAAAAACTGCCATCATCTGAGTATATGCTTGCTCCATCGGACTGTCGTAGCTTATACTGTCATGCACACATTTAAACAAGATGTTGTTTGCTTGAAACACTCGTTCGATGATATATATTCCATCAACCATGCTTCGTGACAACCTGTCTAATTTAAAAGCAACAACACACTTCACTCTTTTCGATACACAATCGCTGATAAGTCGTTGTAGCTGTGGTCTGTCCATGTTTGCACCAGTATAACCATCGTCAATATAGTAATCACTGATTATATAACCGTTCTTATTGCAGTAATTATCAATATCTCTTTTTTGGCTTTCCAGCCCGTTTCCATCTTCTGCTTGTTTTTCTGTTGATACTCTCATGTACGCAACACATTCCATCTTCAAATCCTCCTTTTATATAAAAAGAATGTGCCGCATTTATCGTACTTACGACACATTCTAACCTTTTTAAAACACAATGTCAATCAAGGCATGATGTTATGATTTTTACAATATCGGCAGATAAAGTTACATCCTCTGCTTTTATCTCGTTTCCATTTATTGTTATTTTAATCATTTCAAAACCTCCAATTTTTCAATCTTTACTTTTATCTTGTCAACTTTTCTCTGTACAGTTCGTTCACATATCATATTTCTTTGTGCAACTTCTGTAAGTGTTTTTCCTCTTGCAAGCATTGTAAATATATTCTCTTCTTCCTCTGTAAAATTGGCGTTCTTTAAAATTTCATCAAGTTCCGGCTTAGTAAGTTCTGAAAACTTCATAAGCCATTTCTCCTATATTTCTACTTTTGGTACTGCATCAAGCAAGCAGTCTTTACACAACTGCCCTCCGTCATATCCGTACAATTCTTCTACATCTTCGCCGCAACAATCGCATATAAGGTGAGGTATATTGCGTTTCGGGCAACTATCCCCAAGGCAACCTATTTCGTTGGGGCAGTCAATACATTCACTTTCAAATTTTATCATCTTGCTTACCTCCAAATAATAGATTGTTATTCTTTTTCCATACATCTGTATTTCTAAATTTAGGTAAACAGCTTACAGCTTTTGTTGCACACTTTACGCACAACTTCCCGTCTCTATCAAGTGGGTTTCCGCAGCGATAGCAAAGTCCGTAAGCTGGTCTTTCGCTTCTTGTTATACCTACTTTTTCTTGCTGTTTTCGTATTTCTCTGCCTTTCTTGCGTCTTTTCTCGAGACATTCTTCACAGTGTATATGTCCCTCTGCACGCTGTCTTATTTTACACATTACGCAAAGATTTTGCTCATCGTAACGCTGTCTTGCTTTTTGATAAAGCTGTTTATAATATGCTTCTTTACTACCAGCTACTTTATTTGCGTGTTTAGCATTTACTTTTTCAGCATAAGCTAAACACTCAGGACAAGTTTTTTCACTGCCAAATAATTTGCTTTTGCCGCATTTTGGGCACAATCCCTGTGCTTTGAAAAATTCTCTATCTTCTCGATATTTCTTCTTTCTTTTTTCGGCACATTCCTTGCATAGAGTTTTGTTTGTCATTGCAGGTTTACCGCACTTGGTACATAAGCTATGTTCTTTTCTTTGACGATAACGCTCTTTAAGCCACTTCTTTTTATTCTCGCTATACATAATTTTATGGAGTAAAACCGGTTTTTACTGTGCACAAAACTCTTACTCCTTTCTTAGTTTTAGTTTAGTCTACAATCTCATACTTATCTTCGTGAAATTCTCTATCTTCTTCATTAGAATAGGCTCTTTTACAAGTTGTACAAAATTCTAAACATATCTCTATATCTGTGCTGTTCTCATATTTACATCCTTTGCAATCATTCATTGTATAATTACCTCGCTAAATCCTTATTTTTTAACTGCTCCATTATTCCTAATGCTATTGTATGTACTGTTGATTTTTCTACCTGTGGAATATTTTTCATTTCTTCGTATGCTTCAATAATTTTGTTATAGAAATCATCAACAGCCTTGTTATAAGACTGCTTTCTGATTTCACATTCGTCTGCACTTGCTTCGCAAATACATTCTTCGTGCATAGAACAATTTTTACATTCAATCGTCATTCTTTCCACCTGCCTTTACTATTTCGATTGCATCTTCTAAGCATATAAAATGTCTATTTAATCCATGCGACTGTATATCTAACATACAGTCTGCTAAATTAAGATTATACTTGTTTAATTCTTTTAAATGCTCCACAACCTTATCTACATCATAGGCGGTTGGCTGTTTGCTTATAGCACTTTTTACATCTTCTACAGTCATAGTTATAGGAAAGTTATCAATATCTCTATTAGGGCATATCTTTCCTTTGTGAATAAATAAGCACTCATTTAACTTGTTTACATCAATCAATCTCATTGTTTGTCCTCCTGTTCCATGCTTTAACTTCTTTTCTCTCTGCGGCATTATAAGAACCCGCCCATGTCCCACCGCTTCTTCCGTGACAATTATTGCAGATAATCTGTGCCCAAAATCCTTTATCTTCTCCCGGAATCCGTTCATAATTTATTTCAGCTTTCCCGCCGCAGAACGGACAGGACTTTAATTCTTTACTCACTTTTCTCACTCCTCTCCTCTCTATCACTTTCCACAAGTTCAAAACACTCATCACGCCATTTCAATACATTATCAATATTGAATGAACTGTAACCTACATGGTAATAATCTTCGCCGACTTTTTTGTACTTGATTTCGTAATATGGCTTGTTGTCTATCATTCGTACAATTATTTCTAAGCTATTTATCTTAACCTTATTTATCTTTGCCGTTCTGCTATCATATCTGTAACAAGGCTCACTATCTCTTGAATTGCCGTTGTGCTGGCTGTCGCAGGTGTGGTTAGTTTCATAATTCTGTATGCTTGCCACTTCTGCAAAAGCTGTGAGCATATCAGCAAAGTATTTCAGCATACTATCTCTGTCAATGTTATGCTTATTTGCCATAGCACATACGCTTGCTAATGTATCAGTTACTATGTTCTGTAAATCTTCCATTTCTTTGTCTGTGAGATTGCTCTGCTTATCGCTCATTTTCTCCACCTCCAAACTCTTTAACTCTTGGTTCTTCTCGTTTAATTCTTTCAGTCTTGCTTCTGATTCGGATTTTGTAAAAAACATAGTCTCTCCAATTGCTGTAGATGTTACTTTGTTTCTATATCTTTCCTCATCTTCTGTAATTGTGGAAAGCAGAAAATTCATCTGATAATCAACAGATATTGTTATGACTACCGCCTTAAAAATACCATATTGAATATTTTTGCCCTGTACTCCTACAACCATTATCTGCCAAACTGCATCTCCTACCTTGCAAGGCAACTTAACAAGTCTTCTCTGTTCCTCTAAATCTTCATAATATGCTAACTTATCAATCAATTGCTGATTTTTCGTCCGTATGCTTACTCTTTCGTAACCATCTTCTGTTTTCATAGTTAATCTCTCCATTACTGCTCCTTTCCTTAAACTCATTATTTAATGCCAAATTCTTTTTTATATTTCTCAGGCATAGGAACACTGTTTCTAACTTCCGTTTTGCCTGTTTCCTCAGCTTCTTTATCTTCAAGTAATAACTTTATAGCCTGTTTGTTTTTGTTTGCTATTTGAGCCGATGTGGAGTTTGCATTTACCATTTCTACAAGTTTTCTTATATCATCAGGCATTTTATTCAACTCTGTTGCTCGCTTGACCTCTGTTCTATATGTCTTTATAAAATTACTGCTCACAACATTTTCATTAAATTCACTATCGCAAGCCCAAATTCTTAACTGTTGCGGTGTTCCGACAGCTTTTTGAACTGCTGTCGGTAGTTTTGCAAATTCTTGTTCTGAATTGTAGCCACAATTTCTTAACGCTTTTCTCACTATCGACCACGCTTCCAGCTCGTTCAACTCAGATGGTTGTGTCAAAGTCTGCAATATTTCTATAAGTTGCCCTGGAACAGGTGCAAAACCACTTGTATTCGTAGTCATGTATGCTTTAAATGCCGCCATGACAATATTATTATCATACTCACTTAAACACATAAGCCACGCATTTACCGCCGCTTCTCTGCTGGGTGGATTGTAGTTAGGATATACAGCCTGTGTCATTGCAAGTAATTGTCTTACTTCTTTTTCTGTCATAAGCTACAACCCCCAACCGCCTAAAAATTCTTTTGTGCTGTCTTTCTGTTTGATTTGTTGATTCAGATAACTTTCAAATTTACTCCCGAACAAAGTATCGGGTCGTAAATACAATTCAAATTTAGTCCCTTGCCATTCAGCAGACTTCTTGTCAATCACTGTCATGAAGTCTGAAATCGTATAGCCATCAGCAAATCTCGCTGCTATATGCTTTCTAGTGTTTGCTGTGTTACATCTGTAATGCGTGCCGCACTTTTTATTCAGATAAGTAACAATTTCCTTTATATATTCTCCTGTAATGTTCTTTTTATTATTTACAGTATCAGTTTCAGTAACAGAATCAGATACAGTATCAGAAACAGATGCTTGTATGGGGTATCTGACTGGCTCTTTATTACCATTCTTCACACTTTCTGCAACACTTAAAACATAATTTCTAAATTTTTCGCATTTTATGTACTTCGCCGCTGACATAACGCCTGTAATAGTTTTTGCGGAACTACTCCAGTTGTACTTGTACCAGTTCAAAACTAATATTTCTTTTGTACTTTCGTTAAATTTGATAACATTATGTACTTCATCAAACCTTTTTAATAATCTCAGACAAGTATCTTTGTTATATCCTGTGTCCTCACTCATGCTTTTATAACTTATCTCATAACAACCGCACAAATTTGTCTGAGGATTTGTGAGCAAATACAGATAAAAATACTTATCCTCAGGTGTAAACTCGTCTATTACTTTGTTATCCGTCCAAAACGATAAGCGTACATTTCTGTAAATTGCCATTTAATCACCGTCCTTATAAACATATTCATCTTTTGCAACCATTTCTGTAATAACATTCGCCAAATCAACCCAACTGCAATACTTCTTTATGTCCTGCATATCTTCATCGTAATACTCATATTCAATCAATTTCTGTGAAGTAGCCGTACACATTCCATGTATATAGCAAGGTTTCTTCTCAGGCGACCCGAAACCGCCTGTTCCGTATTCGTTTTTCAAAAACGCAACCTTTTCTCTCAAATTATGATTTTCAAGGAAATAATCTTTTATCCGTTTCATCCCACCTCGAACCCTTGTACCACATAAAGCAAGGGCTTTTAATGAATTAAACTCTTTCACTTTGTTCTTATCTTCTAAGAAGTCAAATATATCCATCTGTACGCTACAAGAATAATCGTTACACTCCATACAACATCACCTCACATAAAATCACTTAATCTCATTTGTGCCATTTCGGTATCTAACCTTTGCTTTGATACCTTGTAATAGTATTCGTCAAGCTCAAATCCAACAAATTTATGATTTGCGTTATAGCAAGCTATCAGACTGCTGGCACTTCCTACATGAGTATCAAGAATAATATCATCAGGTTTTGCATATCTACTTAACAGCCATTCGTATAATGCCACCGGTTTTTGCGTGGGATGTATGCGTTTCTCGTTTAGTTTCTTGTTGCCCTGCTGAACAGTTCCTTCAGTAATAGATTTCCCCTGAAACATACCTCGCCACATATAACGAAAAATATCAACTCTATCATTCATACTGCAGTATGCTATTTCTGCATCCGATTGGTCGCTACCATCATTACACTTATCCCAAATAATGCGACCGCCTATTAGTGGGTAATCAAAATAATTGCAACCAAAAATAATTTGATTCTTTGAAACTCTCATAAGTTCATTAAAGTATTCTTCTGAAGGTGGTTTGTTGTCCCATTTCCGATTTTCGTACTGTCCATCTTTTACGAATATTTTACTTCCGTTCTTCTGCCTAACATATCCGCTTCTATTTCTTCCACCGTGTTCCTTTCTCCCATATGGTGGGTCTACAATCGCAAGGTCAAAATATTTGTCGGGAAATTCTTTCATTCCTTGCATATAATCCATGTTGTAATATCCAAAATCTAACATTTTCTCTTACCAAAAGGAAACCTCGGTTTTATGTCGCGACAACCTATTCCTTTCTTTGATTTCTAGTTAGTTACTGTGGTTTTCTGCCTGTTTGAAAATACTCGTCATAAGCGTCAACTGTATAGCGTATTTCAGTCATAGCTATATCAATCGTTACATCTTTTTTATCCAAGGCTCTTTCTACACAATCTTTAATTCTCATCATTAAAGCCTGTGCTATTACTATATTCGCATTGTTACTCATTCTGAATCACTCGCTTTCTTTCAAAAACTCATCCAGGCATGTATTCCAGCCGGATGTAAATGCCTTTCCTAGTCCACCAAACTCGTATTTTTCAACCGGAAGTTCCTCTTTTCTCTCCGGCAGTTTCCGAAGAGGACACCACTCTGGCTTTTCAAATATGTCAGAATTAACTTCTTTTGCTGTTTCATATGCCTGACATGTTGTTCTGTCTTCCTCATAGTCAATATGACATAAATTACAGCCAAAACACGATTCCGGCATATCCATAACCAATACTGCTTTAGCCATCTACTTCACCCACTTTCGTATCATCAACAATCTTGATTTTCTTGCCGCAAGCATTGCAGTAAATATCAATACCTGTCGCACAGCTAAGCCTTATTTTTCCACAGCCTGTATTATAAATAGGCATTCCGTATGGAATATCAACAATTCTCCATTCACAAAACTTACTTTCTTTTTTATTGCCCATTTTTTCGTTTCCACCTTTTCAATGCTTCTACAGTCAACTCAGAAAAGCCTTGCATTTCTTCTTCAAATTTTTTCCTAGCTTCTGATTTATCCTTGTCTCTCTCTTCAAACATTACGCACGCTTCATTTTTCGGTTTATCCTTTATCGTGCAAGTAAAGAGATTTTTACAGTTTACACATTCGGGTATCACTTAACCACCTCAAATCTATATCTCTGCTTTGCATCAGGATATTTCTTTTTATCAACCTCGCTCATAAACATTTCAAGAGGTCTATTCCAAACTTGCCCTTCACAACCGTACACCACTGAAATTTCTGCGGTTTCTGTGTGTCTGCAAATCCCAATGATATTAACTATTTTGCCCCGCTTAAAATGTCTATATTTTTCACCTGTCTGTGGAATTGGTCGGTCAAAGTTGTAATCAACATCTTTCTTAAAATGCCTTGTGAGTAACGCAAGGTCACAATTTTCTTCCAGTTCTCCATCAATTACAAAATCCTCACCCTGTTCAATGTGTAGCTGATGAACAGCATAGCTTTCAACCATTGTTGTTATTTCATCAAGAAGGGCATTTTCAAGTTCCCAATCTTCATACGGGTACTTGTCATTATCTACAAAATAACCACTAAATCTAAATATCCTTGCCATGTTTATTCCTCACTTTCTTCTGACCAATCCAACTTCTGACCGCAATTATCACAATATTTCTGCTTGTCAAGTAAACCTTTACCATTGCAACAAGGACATAAAGCAAATGTTTTATCTTCTGTAAAATTCGGTTTCTTCGACATCTGTTTTTCTTTCGCCGTCCGGCACTCTTCCAGTGTTCCAATTTCCCGGTACTGTTGTACTTCTTCAAGTGCTTTGATTGCCATTTCGTTAGTTGTATAATCATCTTCCGTAAATTTATGTTTGCTATTCTTGTCAATAATCTGCATAAACAGTCGCATATTTTTCAGTTTTTCTATTGCTTCGCTCTCTTCCATCAAATCACCTCACCATCAATACAATATTAGCTTCACAATCACCTTGATACCTGTGTGTTCTTGCATACACACTTTGTACCTTTCTGCTGCCGTATTCTTTCTTGTCTTTAAGATACTTTCCTGTGTGTATATCACGCACTGAAATCTTAGTATCTACCGCAAGCAGTTTAAATTCGTCTACCGTCATATCTAATCTCCTTATGCTCCCATATTTGAAATCAAGACAGCCTGTTCCTTGCTAATATCAATCTTTTTAATAGATAAATTTTTAGCTTTTTTAAAGTCTCGAGAACTCCATCTTGCTCTTCGCTCAGCGTGCAAATCATCCTCTGCAATTACAATCATTTCAATATCCTCGCACCAACTGATTTTGTCTGTTCTGCTCACTAAATATACATTCATGTTATCAAACTCCTTTCACGCTTCGCTAATATCCACTTCTTTTTGCGTGAGATATTGCAGCAGAAATTGTATTTGTGTCTATTCCGATTTTTCTAGATAATTCACCTAAACTGTCAGCAACAAAAATCGGCAGTTTATACTTATCTTTTGAATAAGCTACATATACATACTTTTTCATAATGTTCTCACCTCACTCTAAATTCAAATAACACATTATGCCACAGTCGGGAAAAATTTCAGTGTTCATATTTCCCCTGTTCGGGTCTAATTCGTCAAGAAAAATAGGTTTGCCGTCACTGTCTTTCAGTATCGAGTAGCCAACTTCTCTTTCCAACTTGGCTCTGCTTTCAAATACCTTAGGGAAATCCTTGCGGATGTTATTCCAGTAACCCATGCCACCTTTTACACATCCGATGCAGTTATTATTTGGGTAACCTAAGTCATACATGAGTGGTCGCTTAAAATCAAAAGTCCGTTCAAATAGTCCATGCACCTCTTCCTTAGACAAGCATTTATCAATAAGTGGGAACTCATGTTGTGCCTGTGGATTTGCTTCGATTGTTCTCTCTGCTCGGTTTTTCTCTTTCAAATCAAATCCCCACACATAAGTCAATTCACAATCTTTGTGCCGTTCTTCCCACTCCTTTCTCACTCTCTTTTTAAGCCAGTTTGTACATGGTGCAAAGTTGTTACTAGGATTTCTAAAACCGCCAAAAACCTTGACGCAATCTTCGACACTCTTATACTCTGCACTACTTAAAATTTCTATTTTCTTTCCGATTGCTTTCTCGCAATCTTTGATAAATCTGATACTGTCCTGATGTTGGTCGGCAATGTCAATATAAATCCATTTATCTACATTCCCTGCTAAATATCCAGCCATAAAACTTGATATTCCTGCACTTATCCAACATACTTTTAGTTTTGTCATAACACCACGCTACAAATACCGTAACATGGATAATCCTAAATGGCTTCACACGCTTTTTACACTCTACTAATTAGGATTTTTCGCTAGCAGTTATACACCCTCTGCATCAACCCGGTTTACCGGGTACTCGTTATTCCTTTCTTAAATCGGATTTGCTTTGTTCTCTTGCTTCAATCTGTAATATATGTATAAATTCTCTTTGCGTTTCTACATATTCACAGTTTTTCTTTTCAGGATATTCTTTTATATAAGTATCTATCCTGTTTTCGATTTTCTTAATAATCTTCTTTTCGTCTATCATATTTACCTCTTAATGCAACTTATAACCAGTCCGTCTTAACATTCGCTCAAAGTAATATTCTGCTGTGTTATTATCGGGGTCAAGTTGCATCTCTAAATACCGATTTGTGCAATACTCCATGATGTAATCAAGCCGACCAGTGTTTTTATCGTTACTGCTAAAATTCCATAATTCATTTAGCACCATCAAGACTATTGTGACCGATGTTACAAACAACTCATGCTTTGATGCACAATAAATCTTTGTAGCAATATCAGCTGTATCTTGATACATTCCCAGTGCATCTAGTTTCTTTTCAAACTTCTCAGCATAGTAATTTGCAACAAATCTAACACCTGTATCATCAAGTCTTGCACTTTCTCTCCCCATAACATTGAGTAACTGTTGTGCTTTATTATTGCTAAACTTGTATTTGCTGTGCAACACTTCAAGGCACGCACTAACACCTATCGCTCTGCCATCAATAATGCCTTGCTCTTTTGCTCTTTCCAGTTCAGCCATAGCACATTTTTTCTTGTCAATTTTGTTCCTTTGCAATCGTTCCCGACGCATAGCCGCTCTCCTTGCACTCATTTGTAGTTCAACTCCTTAGTTTTTAGATTTGCTCAGCTTTAATTTGCTGAATTTTTCCAAGTACAGCCATACAGCCTCTGCTACAACCAATAAATTCTGAAACATAATCTTCTACCATAGTATCTCCGTACTGCTCAAAATAATCTATAAATTCTTTCTTTGTATTTTTAGTAAAACTGTTTGTATCTGCGTAAATATCTTGTATAATAGCTTCCAAAACTATAAACTCTGAAAAAACTATTTCTATATCGGACTTATGATAACTATGCTTTTTCCAAATATCATCAAAAGCTCCGAATGCACATTTGTAAGAAATTCTTACTGCAAATTTAGCCTTACTTTTCTTGTTCCTTTTCATATACATATCAAAGAAACTTATATCCTCTTTTAACGCTTCAAGTTCTTTGAAATATTCTTCTCTATCTTTAAAAAGTCTTTTAGCAGTTTCTATAACATCCATTTTATCCATATTACACCTCGCTATTCCGCTATTCACTATCATCACATGTACAAAGTTTAATAAAATCTGCTTTAAATTTATCATGTATTTCATTTTGCATATTATCGTCCGCTAACTCGTAAGCACAAATCGGTCTCCCCATGATTTCCTCTACATACTTGTTAAATGCGTTTCTCTCCTCACCTACTGTCATACAATATCCTGTATAGGCTTCTACAACAACTCGCTCTCTAAGTGTCATTTACTCACCTCCATTTCGCTGTCCTGCGGAAACGGAAACTGAAAGATAATATTGTTAAAGCACTCGACTTTTGACGGTTCATCTACCAGCCGTACCATAATGCCATCTTTCTTTATTCTTTCAATAGCCTTTATCTCTTCTTTTGTAAGTTCAACATTCTGCATCATAATAGGCATACCAGCATATGTTTCTCTTAGCATTTCCATAGCCTTAATTGCCTTTGCTTCACTTGAATACTGAGCCAACAAGTATCTCTCGTTTTCAAATCTAGCAATAACATTTTCGTATTCAACAAAAATTGCTAGATTTTCATAAGGTAAATCAATTTTTCCATTCTGTGATATAACTCTCATTTAAAAAACTCCTTTCTGACATCAACTACCTTGCACTTTAATTTATAACCCCAATCATCAATCGGTGGTCTTTTACTCGGACAGCAGATAAACTCTCTGCAAATCCTAGGTCTGACTGAATAAATCTCGCATTTTTCTTTTGACTTATCATCATTAAGAAACGGACAAGTTATATCCATTGTTGGTGTAGCTGTCGGATAATTATGTCTGTGTTCCTTAATGCGGTGCTTCTTTATGTACTTGTGGATTGTTGCAATTTCATCTTTTGTCATAGGAAGTAAGTTACTGCAACAATTACCGCATTGAGTACACTCTCCATTGCAAGTCAAGTCATAAGTGCCGTTATTCATATCAGCCATCATCTGTTCTAAATTTGCTGATTTCATATTCTTACTCCTTAATATATTAAGTTGATGGTAATGTATGGCATCGCCCCTATTACCGTTTTGCATTCATGGATGCCCTCGTAGCTCACATCCTCATCAAACTCTGCACTAACTGTCACTTCCTGTATGTCATTTTCGTCCTCTCTGTCAAATTCTGCTTCAACATCGGTGTCATATACAGCTTCGCAATGAAACTCGACTTCTGTATCCGCACTATACTGACTTAATTCCTGTATCAATTCATATACTGTCATATTCTCACCTACTTTCTTTTTTCCCAACTTTTTAAATCCGAATCATCAATAATTTTTATTTCTTCAAGTATTGAAGTTCCTATGGCATACAATTTTTTTAATATCATATGCTCAACTCTTACAAGAAAATCTCTAAAAAGTTCGTTTTCCTTTTCCCAAACAGTAATACTCACATTGCCATTAAAGTGGTTGCAAGCATATGTTCCTGCTTCATATTCTTCGCCATAATAATAAAAATATAAATTGTATTTTCTTCCAAGCAGCCCTGGTTGGAGACATGCTATAGTAACATATTCATTTTTAATTTTTATTAAAAAGTCATACTGACTTTTATTTCTCACTATTTTCAATTATTTCCCCTTTCTATAACCTCAATCTCCACTACAACTCTCGGGTTTTCTTTGTCTATATTCGTGTGAAAAACGCTGTCGTAAACATCATCCCAGCCATCATTTTTAATAACTTTCGCCAACTGCAACGCATCTAAAAAACTTTTCTCTGCTGCCGAACAAAGATTTCCTCTGTCATGCATCTTGTCGGCTGCGTAAATGCAGAAAGTGCATTTAATTGGCTTATCAATGTGTACTGCTGGCAGACATTTTTTTATTGCCTTTAAACAAGTTCTGTCATTTGAAGTCTTGACAGAATTTGCATATCTTTTTGTGCGTGGGTTGTATAATCTCGCACCCAACAATTCATTTAAACCTTTTAAAGGAAATGTATTGTTTTTCTTGTCAATCATCACTTTATATATCATTACTTCTTTTCCTCTTTCTGTGCTTTCTCTTTTTCTTCTTTCTCAGCCTCTTCAAGCAATGCAGTCATCTGACTTGCTGTTTTTGGCTGTTCAAACCAATCTGAAACCGTTGTTTCTTTCTGTGCCAAACCGTTGAAAATACCTATATACTCGGTCAGTTCATCTTCACTGATACTCTCGACAGTGTGGTCTAATCTCTTTTCAAGCATTTCCTTTGTAACACCGTATTTTGCAAACGCAACCACCATGTTTTTAACTTTATCTTTAAAAGGAATGCCGTTCTGCCCTGCAAGTGTCTTTTTGCACTCTTTTATGCAGTCCTCAACCAAATCGGGCGGTAAGATTGCCAAAATGCGGCTTCTTAATCTTCTTGCCCCGTCGTTAGCTGTGCGTTCGTATATATCACGCTGACTTGTCAACTTTCTATTCCCTTGTCGTGTTTCCATGACATGCTCAACTGTAAAATTCTGACTTGATACTGTATTTGTTTCCAAATCCCACGCGTATGCCTGCATCTCGGATTTGCCATCTTCGTGCGATAATTCTTTGATACCGTAATCAAGATTGCCGTAGCATCTTGCAAGTTCCTCAGCAAATCTGATTGTTACTCCTGTTACCGTCTGACCGCCTCTCGGATAAGCAAAAAACGCTTTATCTGCAAAGCCTTTACGCTGGCACGCTTCAATGGCTGTTACATAGCAATTTGTATAATTTCTCGGAAACTGCTTTGCAAGTAACAATTTCCCCTGTGCTTCTGTAATTGCACGACTACTTTCGACTGCTACCGTACCTTGATTTATGTTGTTAAAAGGTACATTATTGTTGTTATTAACGCTCACTTCATTCATGTTCTATTCTCCTTTTCTTCTTAATTCCTCAACTATTTTCGCCAAAACAATATATTTTTCTTCTAAGTCTGAAATTCTTCTATCTAAAACTTTACCATTAGTTAAGCTGTTAGATGCAGCAGGAAGCCTTTCAATTTCAAAATCTTCTGCTTTAAAACCAAAAGAATTTTTAATCTGTTGCCACACATCAGAATACATAGCACCGTATGTTGTGTATTCATCAATTTCAGCCGTAACCTTATTTTTATATGAAGAAACAAATCTATTCTCGCTTTTCGACAAAATACTTGAATTTAAGTTTTTACGCTTAAAACAATCTGTCATGCTATGTTCATTGTTTTTCTTTACATACTTATCAATAGCCACTCTTAAACGGCTTGTATTTAAAATTACAATATCCATATTATCTCCTTTTCTATTCATACTGTTTTTGCAACCAGCTTGGCAAACCAAGCGTGTTTACCTCGCCATTTGTGTAACCATACCAGTTACCGCTTTCTAAACACTCTTTGTAGACATTAAGATAGGTTCTATACATATCCCTACCACTTTTCAAAAAGTATTCGTTTGCTTCTAAAACATTCACACAATACGGCGGTGTTTTTTCCTGTGCTATGAAGATTACTGAGTGTTCATAGCCTGTTACTTTATCCATAATGTCTTTATAAAATGCCATTTGTAGGTCATACATTAAGTTGATTGCGTCACGCATGAACTTATCGCCACTGGCATCTGCACAAGATTTGTAGTCAATAAGAATATGTGTATCTCCGATTTGTGTCTGACAATCGGGACGGCACTTTATTGTCAATCCTGTTTCATCATCTTTCGTGAAGTAAGATACTTCTTTTTTGCCTTTTAACAACTGACTTACAAAAGGTGTCTGATATAATGTTTCCCCCATAGCTTTTATCTTTTCAAAATCTTCAAGGGAAATAATGTCTTTGCCCTCATTTTGGTCTTGAAATAAAAGCCACTGTGCCTTACCCTCTTTGGTTCTTTTGTTCACTTCGGGTGCTATCGCAAATTCCTCATTAAACTTATCTTTTTCAAGAATATATTTATGTACGGCTCTGCCGAAAAGCAACGCTGGGGTGCTTTCTTCGGGATTATCTTTCCAGTAACGGAAATGGGCTGGGGACTTTGCAATCTTCTTTAAGTCTGTGCTACTTACTCCCTCTCTTGCTCGATACTCTTTATTACTTATTGTCAGACCTTTCATTTTTCTTTTTCTCCCATCTGTCGGCTTCTTCAATCGCCAACTCTGTGCCAAGTGTTCTTAAAATCTCGTCTGTTGATACATAGTCGTTGTTTTCCAGCATATCTAGCAGAACATCTACACGCACTTTTAAATCTAAAAGATTATTATAAATACACACCGAAACCACTATATCTCTTTCAAATGTTTTTCCTTTCGGGAAAGATGTGTCAACTTTCAATATTCTCGAGACATCATCTGACATCAGCGTTCCATGACACATCAAGTCAACTATAATATCAACTTTTGTTGATATGCTCGAAAGTTTGTTATATTCATCAAACGGCACTCCGACATTTTCAGTCGGCTTGTCCACACTTCTACTTGCGTCTATCATCTATTATTTCTCCTTTCTAACAATCTTTATCTCGTTACCGTTGTTAATAACAAGTTCAAACCTCAGCACTTTTGCTAACTGTTCTATTTCAAAAACTGATAATTCATTTATATCGGTAACAATCTTACTCATATCTTTTTCCTTTCTATTTTTTACTTGAAATCCACGCCCAAACAATGAACAAAGCCATCTCCGTGAATAAAGTTGCCAAAATTCCTAAAATAAACGGGTTTACGAACATATTTATATTCCTCACTTTCTGTGATATAATTCCTCTATCTTCAATATAGAAAAGAGGTGAACACCATGTTTTTAAAGTTTCAAATTTCCTGTGCTTGTCATTGCAAGTATTCTGTAAACGAAAATATTGATACTGACAAGATAATTTGTCCTAACTGTAATCTTGAATATCCTTACTCTGCCAAAGTATTGTCGATACTCAAGACTGCCAAAGAAATACCCGACAATGAAGCGTTTGGAGAAACTTCAATCAAGGTTATTTCCGCTGAGGAAGATATGAACGATTATCCACAATAATTTTCATATATTCCAAGAAACCTTTAATTTCAGAAACGGTCATGGAGTGTTCAGCGATAAGATTTAACACATCTTTTGTCAGCTTATCTATCTCCTGTCCGTTTCTGTGGTATTTAAAGAAGAAGTTTGCTCCATCAATATCTTTGCACATTGTTTCTTTCAATGCCTTTGCCTGCTCATTCATCTTTTAACCTCACTTTCCTTTCATACTATGTTATAATCTCCTTATCATTTAATAAGGAGGTGAAACACATTGTCTACTGAACAAATTGCTTCATTGTATGCTACTGCCAAAATCTGTGGTTACAACGGTTCGTTTGATGACTTTAAGAAACTGTACGCCCAATACTATTCAGAAGTTATTGAAACTTTACCTGTTGAAGAACCTCAGCTTGCAGAAGTCAATGCGGCGTTCAATCCATTTAGTAGCGTGAAACACTATTAAAAGTTTCAACTACTGGGGTTATGGCGTTAAGAACTTTGATTGACAGTTTTATGTTTGTTTCATCAATTTTCTTATCGCCTTTTATTATGTCCTGATAATCCTCGATAATATCCATTGCTATATGCTGTGCCAGTTCATCAATACCGATGTAGCGGGCATTGTCTTTTTTAACAATAATATTTTTACCTGTTTTGTCTACAATGCCGTATCTCTGTTTATCCATGTTTTATCTCCTTTCTATACTGCCACTTCTGACTTCTGCAAAAACTTATTAACGAAATAAATCTGCCTTTTGCCTGTGACCTTAGTTGTGCGTGTTATTCTCACGCTACCGTCGGGATTTTGGACATTGCTTTCTTTGATTTCAAACAATCCCTGTTCAACAAATCTCTGCTGTGGCATATTTCTTGATGAACCGCATTTAATAAGGAAGTTATTCGTTCTTAACCATTCAAACAACCTCTTTTGTCCGATTTTGTAACCGTTCTGAGAAATCAGCTTTGCTAAATCTCCGACAAGGATTGATGTTTCACTAGCCGATACTGCGTCAGCAAATATCTCTTTTGGTTTCATACGTTCAATCTGTTTGTCTCTCTCAGCAATCTTATTCTGTGCCACCATAAGTGCTTTTGCCATGAGTTCATCGTCCGTCATGTTTTCCTGCCCTACTATGTAACCGCCGTTTTTTCTGATTGATGGAAGTACCTCAGATGTTACCCACTTACGAAACTTCTTTGCATTCGGTTTATCGCTTCTCAATATGACTGCATATAAACCGCTTTCTGTTATGAAATTTGTCTCTCCTTGACGCCCTAAGTCTAACTTAGTGCGTTCATCATCATCCAATCTCTGTGCAACCATTGTCGGGTTGCTCATTTCCAACGCCTTGCAAATATCTATCAAGCAAAACATTGGTTCTTCATTTACAAGAGCCGTTCTTACTTTTCCGAACTCTTCATTATTAAATATCTGTAAATCGTTCATATTGCTCCTTTCTGCTTAACTCATAAGCACTTTATCTTTCTCTTCTCTTTTAGTTTTATCAATAACCATTTTTTCGGTCATTCCTAAAAGATAGCCTTTTTCAAACTCTGACATTTTCGGGAGTGCTTCTTTAAGTTGAAGTACAATTCTTTTTTCTTTGTCATTCATTTTCATTGTTCTCACCTCTTTTCTATTTGACTTTGTGTGATTATAATATCATACAGTGTAATACTTGTCAACCTTTTTATTCAAAAAAAGTTTGACTTTGTGTGACAAAAATGTTATTATACGATTGTAAGGAGGTGAACCCATGAAAGAACGCATCAAAAAACTGCGAAAAGACTTAAATATGTCGCAAGATACTTTTGCAAAGAAATTAAGTTTGACTAAGAATTACATTTCATTAGTAGAAAATGGAAGTAGAAATTTATCCGAACAATCTTTAAAACTTTTATGTTCTATGTTTAATGTTAATGAAGAATGGTTAAGAACTGGTATAGGCGAGCCATACATTGAAAAGTCCAAAGATGAATATATAACTGAAATGTTAGCTGATGTTTTAAAGTCAAATGATAAGAATAATTTCAAATATCGTTTTATATCCGCTTTATCTAAATTAGACGATAAAGGTTGGGACGGTTTGGAAGAATTACTTAATTTAATGTCAAAAGACAAGGAAAAATAATTAGAATTTTTAGAAAAAAGAAGAGCCGAAAGTTTTTAGATAAACTCTCGGCTTTTTGTTATGATAACAACCTTTTTACAAAGTTGCTTATGATTTTGAGAAATCTCTCGTTATTGCATTGGTTTACAAGTTCACAAATTTCTTTCTTTATCTCGTCCATTTAACCCTCCTACGACATATTATAGAACAACCGTTCTTCTATGTCAATCCCCTCAATGCAGGGCAGTGCAACGCCAATTACACCGCCCCTTGCCAAAACTTGATGTTGTCAGATAACTTCTGACAAGTTTATTGTACGGCTTGAGGATAAGGGAAACAAGAGGATTTGGCTGTTATAGTTCGACATTTTGTGACTTAATCTGCCATGCTTTGGGCTATGTATTCGCTGACTGGTGTTTTAAGTTTGTTTGGGACTTCATCAATCCTCGACAAATCAAAGCCTATTCTGTAAGCCCAAAATTTTACAATTCCATTCATATTATCACCTCTTTCTATGAATATACTGTTTCTGACATACTTGCAATGGCATCGCCTTGTAAGGCCTGTTCTTTTTCCAGTACATTTAATCTTACTTCCATGTCACTGTACTGACGGATGTTGTATGTAGCCATAAACTTGCCGCCTTTTTCTGCATAAGTGACATTTGTAAAAGTGCAGTTTTTATATTCTCCTACTATCGTTCCGTCATCATTTACATATGCAAAAGATGATAAATTCTCGTCTGTAAGTTTTTTACGGAAATCTTCAATTTCCTCAGCTGATGTAAATTCAGCTACTATTGATGTTGATGTGCAAGCATCTGTTACCGTAAGTTCTGTGTTGTCTTTTAATTTGATTTTCATAATAGTCATTCCTTTCTTTATATAAAATCAATATAGAGTTAAATACTATTTGCAATGGTAAAAAAATGCAGCATAAGCATTAAATTCATTGCATGGCGGAGCATATATGCATATGTTTTGTCCGGATACATATCCATACGATAATACTATATTTCCGGTTGTACCATCCCAAGCGCTAACGGGAAATCTATATTTATCAGTATCTATGGTATGAGCATTGTCGTTAAGTATAACTAGACTTGTTGGTTCATTTACACGAGCTATATTATAATTAAAACTCACAAACATCATTTTTGTAATTGAATTATAAAATGCTATAACATTTCGGGTTCCACTAGCAACATTTATAAATGTGAATGGTTTTAAGGCATTGTTTAATGCAGAGATACTTTTATCAACGCTCTCGGCGAAACTGCCCGCCACACTTTTATTTAGCTGTCTTGCATCAAGTGCATATCCCTCTTCGGTCGTAACAAGGTTGTTTACAATGCCATTTGGTATTCTACCTTGTTCTTGCCACTGAGCTAATGTACCGTTCGCAACACCTGCCTGTCGGCTTGCACTGTTAATCGCAGCAGTTACTATTTTGTTCTGTACTGGATTTGTGCTTGTTGTCGATAACTTGCTGTCAACTTCTATAACTTCTCCTATTTCTGTCTTTTTAGCATATGTATTTTGAATGTTGTTGCCATCTTCATCTGCCACCGCTTTTTCAACTGCTAAGTTAGCATTTAATACAGCTACACCATTTGCAACACCTTTTTCAGCTTGAGTTATAAAATTACTGCCAACAATATCTTCTGCTTCTTTCGCAAATTTTTCTGCCTGCTCTGAATAGTATTTTGCATTGTCAGTATCTTCCCCGTCACGAATACCACTCTTACCAACGCTGTACGACTGAGATAACTTAGCGTCCATATCAGCATTTGTAGCCGACTGAGACGCCGCCTGTGCCGATGCAACCGCATTGCTTTCTGATAATGTTATAGCCGACATAACTTCACTTGACAGCATAGCTTTTGTTATACTGCCGCTTTTAATAGACGCATTCACTTTTCCATCACTATCAATGCTAAAAGCTATCGTATCAGTGCCTTTAAACTCATACTGAGTAATCAAAGCCGACATATCAATGTATTGCTTTTCACCGTTTTCAAGTGTAAGTATAAGTTGTTGTGTCTGTGCGTCATACTCAAAGTTTACGGCTATTTTTTCCATTGCGGTATCAATATTCAATACTGTACCGTTATATTTTGTTATACTGATAACACCGTTTTTGTCATTAAAAGATATATCAGTTACCATGTTGTTAAGCTGGTCTTTATCGGCTTTTGTTGTATCAAGACTTTCCGCAGTCGCTGAAATAGATACCACTTCGTTGTCTATAGTGTCTATTGCTTTATCCATCTTATTTAAGTTTGTTTTTCCAAGCGGTGTTGTCAAGCTCTCCGACTTGTTAAGCCAGTTTATGCGGCTATATACTTTTATTACTGCCATCGTGCGTCACCTCTTATTCTGCTGTTTTTGTTTCCTCTGTTTCCATAAGGCTATATACATAATTGTCAAATGCCGCAAAGTCTTTTAACACTTCCTCTTTGTTTGCGTTGAATAACTCTACATTCTGAATAGTACGACTGATATTAGGTGCGCCGCCGACTGGAATTGAAGCGTTCATGTACGCCACCCGTTCTTCCTTACCATCAACTGTTAATACACATGCTCCTGTTACTGATACTTGTTTGTTTAATTTAACCATTTTATTTTCCTCCTAAAATCTGTTGTTTTAATATCATAAATTCACCTTGTAAATTTAAAAGCTGAAATTGTAATTGCTGATTTTTCGTTGTTTCCTGCTTCAAATCTCTTTTTAAGCACTGACAATATTTCGTCAGAGGTGCGATAAACTCCTCATACCGCAATGCAGCATAGTCTTTTTTATCTTCATCAATTTGAACTGTTGCATATG
>ERZ773264.1583-NODE-1583-length-26091-cov-3.806844_pt1 | contig 26091 bp, 20 predicted proteins | sample MGYA00511910_ERZ773264 | MGnify/ENA primary metagenome ERZ773264 (study PRJEB29015, sample SAMEA2737739) | human gut metagenome | biome: human gut; feature: human-associated habitat; material: faeces | place: China | collected 2012 ...
TGGCCTCCAATTTGGGCGTGGTAGAGCTGACCGTGGCGCTGCACAGGGTGTTTAACAGTCCGTCCGACCCCATTATCTTTGATGTGGGCCACCAGTGCTATACCCACAAGATCCTCACCGGACGCAAGGATGATTTTGTTACCCTGCGCACCGAGGGCGGCATCAGCGGCTTTACCCGACCGGACGAGAGCGAGCACGATATTTTTTCCTCCGGCCACAGTTCTACGGCTATTTCCCAAGCCATTGGTTTGGCTAAGGCAAAAGCGCTGCGGGGCGAAAAGGGCAAGGTGATTGCTGTGATCGGCGACGGCGCCATGACCGGCGGTCTGGCCTATGAGGCCCTGAACAACTCCGGCACGGAGAATGATAATTTGATCGTTATTCTCAACGATAACAATATGTCTATCAGCAAAAACGTAGGTGCTTTGGCAAAAAACCTGACCAGTATTCGCACCTCCCGGGCCTATTTTACCTTTAAGAGCAAAGTAGAGCATTTTCTGTCCCGCATTCCCAAGGTGGGCAGCCAGCTTTGTCGTTTTTTTACCAATATGAATTCTGCCATTCGTAAGCGGATCTATAAGGCCACCATGTTTGAGGATATGGGCTTTCGTTACTACGGGCCCATTGACGGCCACGACCTGCGAGCATTGACGGATGCTTTGACAGTGGCTAAGGCGCACAAGCACTCGGTGCTGATCCACATTAACACGGTGAAGGGTATGGGTTATCGCCCGGCGGAAAAGAACCCCACCCAGTTCCACGGTATCGGCAAATTCGATGTAAACACCGGTGAGCCGCTGAGCAAAGGGGAGACTTTTTCCTCCGTATTCGGTAACACGGTGTGCGACTTTGCCGCCAAGGACGCCCGTATTTGCTGCGTAACAGCGGCTATGGCTGCGGGCACCGGATTAACCCGTTTTGCCGGCGAATATCCCCAGCGTTTTTTTGATGTAGGCATTGCGGAGCAGCACGCGGTCACTTTTTCCGGCGGCTTGGCGAGAGGCGGTATGGTGCCGATTTTTGCGGTGTATTCCACCTTTTTGCAACGCGCTTATGACCAGCTGATTCATGATGTATCCATGCAAGGATTAAAGGTGATCCTGGCAGTGGATCGGGCCGGCTTTGTCGGTGAGGACGGCGAGAGCCACCAGGGGATTTTTGATACCTCTTACCTCAATTCCGTGCCCGGCTGGACGGTGTATGCGCCTACATATTATGCAGAGCTGTGCTCCATGCTGTACCAGGCCATTTATGTGGACCCGGGCGCTGTGGCGATTCGTTACCCCAGAGGGGGAGAGCCAACCCCGCCGGAAGGCTATCAGTACGAGAAAGAGCCGTTTCGTATCTTCGGCGATCCGGGCGCCAAGCGCTGCCTGGTGACATACGGGCGGCTGTTTGATACCTGTCTGGAAGCCATAGAAGAGCTGGACGATACTTTTGTTATTAAACTGAACCGGATTCGACCCATTGCGCCGGAGGCGGTGGCTGCCGCTGCCCAGGCGCAGGCCATTTGGTTCTATGAAGAAGCCACGGTCAGCGGCGGCGTGGGGCAAACTTTTGCCGCTTTGCTGGAAGAGAAAGGTGGAAATGCTCGGTTTTTCCACAAGGCCGTGCCGGATACATTTGTAAAACAGGCGTCTGTGGACAGCCAACTTCGCAAGTTTGGATTGGACAAGGCGTCCATAGTCAGTGAGGTCAACCATGCAGAAGAAAACCCGGCTTGATGTGGCTGTGTTTGAGGGCGGTTACGCCCCCAGCAGAGAAAAGGCGAAGGCCATTATTATGGCCGGTCAGGTCTATGTAAACAACCAAAAAGTGGACAAGGCCGGTTTTGAATTGAAAGAAGGCGACAAGCTGGAGGTGCGTGGCAAAACGCTGAAATATGTGAGCCGCGGCGGCTTGAAGCTGGAAAAGGCCATGCAGGTCTTTCCCATCACTTTAGCAGACAAAACCTGTATGGATGTGGGAGCGTCCACCGGTGGGTTTACGGATTGTATGTTGCAAAACGGCGCAAAGCGGGTGTATTCCGTTGATGTGGGCTATGGCCAGCTGGCCTGGAGCCTGCGCACGGATGATCGGGTGGTGAACCTGGAGCGCACCAACTTCCGCCATATTACAGAGGAACAGGTGCCGGAAGCCATTGATTTTGCGTCTGTAGATGTATCCTTCATTTCCTTAAAGCATATTTTTCCGAATTTGCATTTACTGCTGCGCCCCTGTGGGCAGGCGGTGTGCCTGATCAAGCCCCAGTTTGAGGCCGGTCGGGATAAAGTGGGCAAAAAAGGTGTGGTGCGGGAAGCCGCCACCCACCTGGAAGTGGTCGAACGGGTAATCGGTATGGCTATCGAGAACGGCTTTTCTGTTCTCGGTCTGGAATTTTCCCCGGTAAAAGGGCCGGAGGGGAATATTGAATACCTGTTGTATGTGGAAAAGTCTGAGGCGCCTGCGGTTGCGCCGGAGGTAGACCCGGCCCCGCTGGTGGGTCGCTCCCATGAGGCATTGGTATGATTATTTCTGTTTTTCCTTATATTGAAAATGAGTCGGTACGCCGTCTGACCGGTGATGTGCTCAGCGAGTTGGATCGGCTGAAATGTCATGTATATGTAACCAAGGAGTGCACCGGTCAGCTGCCTGGGCACCATGTGGTATACAGTAAGCCGGACAAGATGATGGAGGACTGCGATCTTGCTATCGCCATCGGCGGCGACGGTACCACGCTGCGGATTGCCAAGAAAGCGGCTTTTTATGACAAGTGCGTGCTGGGCATTAACGGCGGACGACTGGGCTTTATGAGCGGCCTGGAGGCCAATGAACTGTCCTTGCTGGGCAATGTGGTTACCGGCAAATATAAGGTAGACAAACGGATGATGCTCCAGGCGGACATTATCCGTGAAAATCAGGCGACAGAGACTTTTCACTGCCTGAATGACGCAGTGGTCACTCGTGGTGATTACGCTCGGCTGATAGATGTAAATATCCACTGTGAGGAGCGCCCGGTGTGGGATGTGCGGGCGGACGGTGTGATCGTGTCCACCCCAACCGGCTCCACGGCGTACTCAATGGCGGCAGGCGGACCGGTGGTCAGCCCGGAGACGGATTGCTTTGTGGTCACCTCCATTTGCCCACATTCGCTGATTGACCGCAGCATTGTGTTCCCCAGCAGCAAAGCGCTGTATGTAAAGGTGCAGAATGATGTGGACAACAACTCGATTTTTACAGCGGACGGCAAGCGCCCGGTACAGATTGACGGTCGCACGGTAGTGCGTATTTCCAAATCTCCCTATGTGGCGCGGCTTATTAAAGTGAAGCCGGACAATTTTTACGAAATTCTGCGAAAAAAGATCATTGAAAGGTGAATGGGATGAAGAAAAGACGACAGGCAAAGATCCTGGAGATCATCTCCAAATACGAGACGGAAACCCAGGAGGATTTGCAAAAATATTTGCATGAGGCCGGCTTTGAAGTCACCCAGGCCACCATTTCCAGGGATATTAAAGAGCTGCGGCTGGTGAAGGCACACAGTGCAGACGGCAAGTATGTGTACTCCACCGGCAAGCACCCGAAGGAGGAAAGCGTCGGCCGCACGGCAGGTATATTCAACGAGGCCATCTTAAAGGTGCAGTACGCTATGAACACCGTGTGCATCAAGTGCTTTTCCGGTATGGCAAACGCTGCCTGTGCCGCCATTGACTCTATGGACTGGGACGGCGTAGTGGGTACCATCGCCGGGGACGATACCATCTTTGTGCTTTGCCGCAGTGAGCGGGAAGCCCAGATCTTTACCGTAAATTTGGAGAAGATGCTCCATGCTTAAAGTGCTGGAAATTGAGAATATTGCCGTGATTGAAAAAGCGGCGGTGCAGTTTGACACCGGGCTGAATGTGCTCACAGGTGAGACCGGCGCCGGTAAGTCCATTGTGGTGGACGCCATCAACGCCATTCTTGGTGAGCGCACATCCCGGGAGCTGGTGCGCCACGGTGCGCCCCAGGCAGTGGTACGCGCCTTCTTTGAGGGGGTGGACCCTGCCGTGCAGGCTGTGATCGGCAATTTGGGTCTGGAGCCGGAGGCGGACGGTTCGCTGGTGCTTTACCGACGGATTTCTGCTGAGGGCAAAAGCAGCTGCAAGATCAACGGTGCGCCCTGTACTGTGACCATGCTGCGCGCGGTGGGTAATGCACTGGTGAATATCCACGGTCAGCACGACTCCCAAACACTGCTGGACCCGGAGGCACATGTGCACTTTGTGGATATGCTGGCAGAGAGTGACCGTACCTTGACGGCGTATCAAACGGTGTTTCACCAATTTTTATCTGTGCGGCGGCGGTTAAAGGCGCTGACGGCGGACGAGGAAGACAAAGAAAATAAGCTGGATTTGCTGAATTTCCAGATCAAAGAGCTGGAGGACGCGGATATACAGATCGGCGAGACCGAGCGTCTGAACGCCCGGCGCACGGAGCTGAGTGAGACAGAGGCGGTGCGCGTCGCCCTGCAAGATGTGGCTTATACCATGGGTGGAGACGAGGAGTTCTCTGGGGTGTGCGGCTATTTGCGGGCGTTGGCAGCCAAGACGGCACCCTATTCTTCCTTGCAGAGCATCAGCGAGCAGCTGTATGCCTTGTGTGACAGCGCCGAGACCTGCAAAGATGACGCGGATCAGAAGCTGGAAACCTTGGACACTGATCCGGAGGAGCAAGCCCAAATTGAGGAGCGGCTGGATCAGCTGTACCGCCTGTCCTTAAAATACGGCGCTACGGAGCAGGAAATGCTGGGCAAGCTGGATGAAATGCGCGCCCAGCGGGAGGAAATTCTCTTTGCCGACCGGGAGTTGGAGACCCTCAGTAAGTCCTATGACGACTTGCTTTTGCAAGTGCAAGCGGCGGCAGAGAATTTGACCGTGGAACGCAAGCAGGTGGCTGCCAAGCTGGAAAAGGAAGTTTGCAGAGAACTGGCATATTTGGATATGCCGGGTATTCGCTTTGTGGTGGACTTTGGCAAAGGTAAGCTGTCCTCTATCGGGCAGGATACGGTGCAGTTTTTGATTTCCACCAACCCGGGCGAGCCGCCCAAGCCCCTGGCTAAAATCGCCAGCGGCGGTGAACTGTCCCTCATAATGCTTGCCATCAAGACCATTTTGGCCCACAAAGATACGGTGGGCACCCTGATTTTTGACGAGATTGACACCGGGGTCAGCGGCCGTGCCAGCCAAAAGATCGGCTTAAAGCTGCGGGCTGTGGCTGAGGACACCCAGGTGATTTGTGTAACGCACTCGGCTCAGATTGCATCTCTGGCCGGGGCGCACTTCCTGATCCAAAAGCAGGTGAAAGGGGAGCGCACGTATACGCATGTGCAGCGCCTGGACTTTGACGGCCGAGCAAGAGAACTGGCGCGCATTATGGGTGGACTGGAAATTACACCGGCACTTCTGTCTACGGCAGAGGAAATGCTGCGCACTGCCCGGGAGGGATAATCGCAATGGGCGTGAATATGGAACAAAAAGTAAAAAACGGCACATGCGCCTTTCGCCTGTGACCGAATAGATAGACTGAATATTGGAGGACAAACAAATGGGAGTTTATGAAGATTTGCAAGCACGGGGGCTGATTGCCCAGGTCACGGACGAGGCGCGGGTACGCGACCTGGTCAATACCGGTAAAGCCGTGTTTTATATTGGCTTTGACCCTACCGCAGACAGTCTGCATGTGGGACATTTTATGGCACTGTGCCTGATGAAGCGGCTGCAAATGGCCGGCAACAAGCCCATCGCTTTGATCGGCGGCGGTACCGCCATGATCGGCGACCCCAGCGGCCGCAGCGATATGCGCCAGATGATGACCAAGGAGACCATTGACCACAACTGTGCCTGCTTCAAAAAGCAGATGAGCCGCTTTATCGACTTTAGCGAGGGCAAGGCCATGATGGTGAACAACGCCGACTGGCTGCTGGATTTGAACTACCTGCAAGTGCTGCGGGAAGTGGGCGCCTGCTTTTCCGTGAACCGTATGCTCACTGCCGAGTGCTATAAACAGCGGATGGAAAAGGGCTTGTCATTCCTGGAGTTCAACTACATGATCATGCAGAGTTATGACTTCTACACTCTGTTCCAAAAATATGGTTGCAACTTGCAGTTTGGCGGCGACGATCAATGGTCCAATATGTTGGGCGGTACGGAGCTGATCCGCCGGAAGCTGGGGGAGGACGCCTCTGCCATGACCATTACCTTGCTGCTGAATTCCGAGGGCAAGAAGATGGGCAAGACCCAAAAGGGCGCCGTTTGGCTGGATCCGGAAAAGACCTCTCCGTATGAGTTTTACCAGTACTGGCGCAATGTGGATGATGCAGATGTGATCAAGTGCATGAAGTTGCTCACCTTCCTGCCTATGGAGCAGATCAACGAGTATGCCAAATTGGAAGGCCAGCAGCTGAACTCCGTCAAGGAAGTACTGGCTTATGAACTGACCAACCTGGTGCACGGCGAGGAAGAAGCCAAGAAAGCCCAGGAAGCAGCTCGCGCCATCTTCAGCGGCGGCGCAAACAGCGCAAATATGCCCACCACCCAGGTGGAGGCAGACAGCCTGACTGACGACAGCATCGGCCTGATGGATCTGATGGTGCTGGGCGGTATGGTCAAGTCCAAGGGTGAGGCCAGACGCTTGATCACCCAGGACGGCGTGAGCCTGAATGACGAAAAAGTGAGCGATGTGTATGCCACCGTCAGCAAGGCGGATTTAGAAGCCGGCGCTGTGGTGCGTAAGGGCAAGAAAGTATTCCGCAAATTCACCCTGTAACCGAACAAAATCACATTTTGGCACCTGTGGCTCCCGGATCGGCGGCGCAGGTGCCTATTTTTTGTACTCCGGGTAAAAAATGGCGTATAATTGTTGAATACCCGGACAAAAATTGCTATAATAAATGAGATTATAAACAGATAATAAGCAGGTGAAAATGCAGTGACTGTTTTACAGGAGATCGAGGACTTGCGCCAAAAGCTGCGCTACTACTCGGATAAGTATTATAACGACGACGCGCCGGAGATTGAGGACTATCAGTACGATATGATGATGCGCCGGCTGGAGGCGCTGGAGCAGGCCAATCCACGCTATGTCTCCCCGGACAGTCCCACCCAAAAAGTGGGCGGCAAGGCGGATAATTCCTTTGCTCCGGTGGCTCATGCAGTGCGTATGGAGAGCTTGCAGGATGCGTTTAGTACCGCAGAGCTGCGAGACTTTGACCGGCGGGTGCAGGGAAGTGTGGACCACCCGCGCTATGTGGTGGAGCCGAAGATCGACGGTCTGTCCGTAAGTCTGGAATACCGGGACGGCGTGTTTGTGCGTGGTTCTACCCGAGGTGACGGCGATGTGGGCGAAGATGTGAGCGGCAATTTGCGGGTGATCCGCAGTATTCCGCTAAAAATCAAGGATCCGCTGCCGTACCTGGAGGTGCGGGGCGAGGTGTATATGCCGCACCGCAGCTTTGAGCAGGTGGTGGATCGACAGCAGATTGCCGGAGAAAAGCCCTTTAAGAACCCACGAAATGCGGCAGCCGGTTCTCTGCGGCAAAAAGATAGTAGCGTGACTGCTACTCGTGGACTGGATATTTTTGTATTCAACATTCAGCAGATCCGGGGCAAGACCCTGCATTCTCACAAGGAGTCCTTGGATTATCTCAAGTATTTGGGCTTTCACACAGTAGATGATTTCCCGTGCTATGCAGATTTTGACAAGGTGCTGGATGAGATCCACGCCATCGGTGAACGCCGGGGCGATTTGGAATACGATATTGACGGCGCTGTCATTAAAGTAGATGATTTTGGCCAGCGGCAGGTTCTTGGCTCTACTGCCAAATTTCCCAAGTGGGCCATTGCTTTCAAGTACCCGCCGGAGGAGAAAGAAACAAAGCTGCTGGATATTGAGATCGCCGTAGGTCGTACCGGGGTGCTGACCCCTACCGCTGTGCTGGAAAGCGTGCATCTGGCGGGCACCACCGTCAGTCGCGCCACGCTGCATAATCAGGATTTTATTACGGAAAAAGGCATTGCCATCGGTGATACGGTTACTGTGCGAAAAGCCGGAGATATAATCCCGGAAGTGTTGTGCGTCACGAAACACGGCGGCAATCCCTGTTATACTTTTCCCAGCGTGTGTCCCTCTTGCGGCGCGGCTGTGATCCGGGAGGAGGACGAGGCGGCGATTCGCTGTGTGAACCCGGAGTGCCCGGCACAGCTGCTGCGCAATCTGATCCACTTCTGTTCCCGGGACGCTATGGACATTGAGGGGCTTGGTCCGGCAATCATAGAGACCTTTGTGCAGGCGGGCATGCTCCGCTCTGCCGGTGATATTTATCGACTGGAGAAAGAGAAGATCGCCGCCCTGGACGGGTTCCAGGAGACCAGCGCCGGGAATATTTTAGCCTCTGTGGAGAAGTCCAAAGAGAACGACCTTTCCCGGTTGCTGTTTGCCCTGGGCATTCGCCACATCGGTGCCAAGGCGGGCAAGCTGCTGGCGACCCACTTTGGAGATATGGACAATATTATGGCGGCTACTGTGGAGGAGATCGCTGCTATTGACGGCTTTGGCCAAATTATGGCGGAGAGTGTGGCGGACTTCTTTGCTACCGACGGCGCCAAGGCGCTGATCGGGGAGTTGAAAGCCGCCGGCGTGCAGATGGTTAGCAAGACGAAGGTGGAGGATCACCGCTTTGCAGGTATGACCTTTGTGCTTACCGGTACGCTGCCCAACTTAAAGCGCAGCGAAGCGGCGGCCATGATCGAGTCCTTTGGGGGCAAGGCCAGCGGCTCTGTTTCTAAAAAGACTTCTTATGTACTGGCAGGCGAGGCTGCCGGCAGCAAACTGGATAAGGCAAACGCTTTGGGGATACCGGTAATCGACGAAGCGCAGTTTATGGAAATGGTGAAATGAGAGAAATTCGAAAAAAGCAGAAAAAGTTATATAAAGCCATGCGCATTTTGCTGTACGCAGCTATTGCAGTGCTGGTGGTGTATATCGGTGCGGAGCCGATGGTAGCAAAGGCCAGTCACGTGGCTGCACTGGTGATGAATTATGTGTGCGACGCGCTGGTGATCGCCTCTATGTTCATGCTTTTGATGTACTACTCCAAGTACGGTAAAGTGGACGGGTATCTCAGCCGCATTGAGGACGAACTGGCAGATGCCGGGTATTATTTGTCCGATCGACCGGAGCGGGAGATCCAGCCGCTGACCGCAGCGGTGCTGGCAGACCTGGATCGGTACGGCTACACCGTTGAGCGAGATTTGGAACTATGCGATATGCCCTTTGACGCTCGAGCCATGAAGAAAAAAGAATTCTTTTATGTGGTGGAGACGGAAGCGCTGACCCGGGGCGATATTTTGGCTTATTCTGACGCGGCATTTACCGATCTGACGGTACAGAAGATGAAGCGCAGCGGCAGCGGCGTGATCTTGTTTGTAACGGACACGGCAGGGGAAGACGCCATTGACCTGAGCAAATCCATTACCTGCTATGGCAAGCGGGATCAGTTGCAGATCGCCTATGCCATTGCAGAGGCGGACACCGGACGGGTGTACTTCTTGGGCAACAGGGTGAGCAAATGCCAGCAGATGATTGCCAATTATGTAATGGGTTGCGAATTACCCATTGCCGATGCAAATAAGGGCGAGCGCCTGCCGTTTCAGGATAAGCTGGAAGAAAAGATGAAAACCTTTACTCTGGCAGAATTTAAGAACGGCACATTCTTCGCACACGATTAAGGAGACAGCTATGACAGAAAAGGTAAAAGAATATATTGCGTCCCTGCGGGGCAAGAAGATCGCTTTTGTAGGCATGGGGGTGGCCAACGCGCCGTCTGCGCTGTTTTTGGCACGCCATGGCTTGCAAGTATATGCCTGTGACAGTCGGGACGAGAGCTATATTGGAAAAAAGACTTGTGAGGAGCTGCGCGCCTGCGGTGTGCAGTTCTCCTTAGGCAAGGATTACTTGCGCATTTTGCCGGAGATGGACATCGTTTTCCGCAGCAACGGCATTTTGCCGTTCCAAAATCCTTGGATCGGTGAATGTATTGAGCGGGGCCAAACGGTTACCAGTGAGATGGAAGAATTCTTCCGTTACTGCCCGGCCAAGATCATTGGCATTACCGGCTCCAATGGCAAGACCACAACGACCACCTTGATTTACGAAATGCTGAAAAAGGCTGGCAATTCCGCAGTGATCGGCGGTAATATCGGCAAGGCCATGCTGCCGTATTTGGAGGATCTGACCCCCTCTGATTATGCGGTTTGTGAGCTGTCCTCCTTTCAGCTGCTGACCATGGGCAATCTGGTGCATCAGCCGGATATTGCGGTGGTGACTAATATCGAATCTACCCATTTGGACCACCATATCTCTCTGGACGAATATGTGGACGCCAAGCGGAATGTGCTGATATATCAAAGTCCCTCCCAGCGTACGGTTCTGAACGCAGACTGTGATTATTCCATCGGTCACCGGGTATACCACGATATGCGCTACGATGTGCGTGGCAAGTTGGCGGAATTTTCTTTAGAAAAACCGGTTAATACCGGCGCATACTTAGATGATAACGACAATATCGTCTATGCAGAGGACGGTACGGTGACGCAGATTATGCCCGCTTCCGATATTCGTTTGCCCGGGCGGCACAATGTTGCCAATTACTGCACGGCCATCGCGGCGGTGTGGGGACTGGTGCAGCCGGAGCAGATCCGAGAGGTGGCCCGCACCTTTGGCGGCGTGGAGCACCGCATTGAGTTTGTCCGTGAGGCGGACGGGGTAAAGTATTATAACGATTCCATCGCCACTTCTCCCAGTCGAGTGATCAGCGGCGTGCGTGCCTTTAATCAAAAAATCATTGCAATTCAAGGCGGCTCGGATAAGGGCAACGATCTGTCCGAGATGGTGCCTGACCTGTTGACCCATGTGAAAATTTTGATTTTGAACGGTGCAACGGCGGATAAGATTGAACAGGCCGTTTTGGCTGCGCCGGATTATGATCCGGATCAGCTGCAAATTATAAAAGTGAAAGATTTGGCACAGGCGGTAGAAGCGGCACGCAAGGCAGCACAGCCCGGAGATATTGTGTCTCTTTGTCCGGCTTGCCCCGCCTTTGACCAGTTTAAAACATTTGAGTACCGTGGACGGGAATTCAAAAGGTTGGTGAACGCATTTTGAGTACAAACACAGCGGCGCTGCTGCAGGAATTGACGGCAGTTACCGGCACGTCCTTTTCTGATGAGGAAGTGCTGAACCTGCTGACTGCCAAGTTGGCGTCCTTTGGCGATGTGCAGGTAGACGCCATGCACAATATCAGCTGCACCTTTGGCAGCGGTTACCATGTGGTGCTGGAGGCCCACTGGGACGAAATTTGCTTTGTCGTCACAGGTATTAGCGACGACGGCTATGTGCACTTTGCCAAGTGCGGTGGGATCGATCCCCGGATTTTGCCCGGCGCGCGGGTGGTGGTTCATGGCAAGCGGGATCTGCCCGGGGTCATCTCCACCTTGCCACCCCATTTGCAAAAAGGGGAGGACGGCAAGAAAGCGGCACCTATTGACGAGCTTTCCATTGATCTTGGGCTGACCGCCCAGGCGGCCAAGGATTTGGTAACGGCGGGGGACTGTGTAACCTTTGCTAAGCATTTTACCCCGCTGAATGGCAGCCGGGTCAGTGCCAACTGTCTGGACGACCGTAGCGGCGTGGCGGCGGTTCTGCTGGCGGCGGAGCAGCTGAAAGATGTGCCCTGCCGGGTAACCTTGTTATTCACCGCCCAGGAGGAAGTAGGCACCCGCGGTGCCAAGACGGCGCTGTTTGACCGTGGCGTAGATGCCAGCGTTAGCGTAGATGTGTCTTTTGCCTACACACCCGGCTGCAAGGCGCGGGACTGCGGTGTGATGGTCAAGGGGCCGATGATCGGTATTTAGCCGATTTTGGATCGGCAGTTCAGCAAGGAGCTGCTGGACCTTGCTAAGGAAAATCAGATACCCTATCAAACGGAAGTGATGGCCGGGCGCACTGGCACCAATGCAGATGCCATTAGCATTTGCGGCAACGGTGTACGCTGCGCGCTGGTGTCTATCCCGGAAAAATATATGCACACCCCTGCAGAGGTTGTAGATACCGCCGATGTGGAGCAGACGGCGGCGCTGCTGGCTGCTTTTGTCCGAATGAAAGCAGGTGAGCACCGTGCTTAAAACCTTATGCGATTTGAACGGCACCAGTGGCAATGAAGCGGCGGTGCGTGACTACATTTTAGAGCAGATCCGGCCCTATTGCACCACCTGCACAGTGGACGCGATGGGCTCTGTTATCGCCTTTAAGAAAGGCAAGCGCACCCCGGAAAAGCGGGTCATGCTCTCTGCCCACATGGACGAGGTGGGCTTTATCATCACCGGCACCACCGAGGAGGGCTACCTGCAATTTGCACCGGTAGGTGGGATTAACCCATCTGTGGTGCTAGGGCGCCGCTTGGCGCTGGAAAACGGTGGCTTCGGTATGGTCGGCACGGTGCCCATTCACCTGCTCCATGAGGATGCAGGGAAGAAAGTGCCTTCCTTTGATGAATTATTGATAGATGTGGGCGCTGCTGATGAGCAAACAGTGGAAATGATGGCGCCTGTGGGCAGCTTTGCCTATTTCAGCGAGTCGTATATCGCCTTTGGCGACGGTAAAATTTGTGCCAAAGCTTTGGACGACCGAATCGGCTGCATGCTGATGATCGAGCTTTTACAATCGGAGCTGGAGGCAGACACCTGGTTCTGCTTCCAGGTACAGGAAGAAGTGGGCCTGCGGGGCGCTGCCTGTACCGGCAGTCGGGTTCAGCCGGATCGTGTTTTGGTGCTGGAAGCCACCACCGCAGCGGACTTGGACGGTGTGACCGGCGATAAGCGGGTGTGCGTGCTCGGTGATGGTCCGGTGGTCAGCTTTATGGACGGCGCCACCATTTATGACCGGGCGCTATATCGTATGGCCAGAGAAACAGCCGACGGGAACGGTATTCCCAGCCAAACCAAAACTGCCATTGCCGGCGGCAACGATGCCGGCGCTCTGCAACGGGCCGGACAGGGAAGCGCAGCGCTGGCTGTGAGCCTGCCCTGCCGGTATATCCACTCCGGCGCCTCTTTGGTGCAGCAGTCGGATATAGACGCTACCCGTGCACTATTGGCCGCCCTTTTGCCCAAATTATATGATTGAGTATCAACAGAATTTAGATCTGCTGCGGCAGTATGAACAAACGGATTTGTTTTCCGTACGGGTGCTGGCGCTGGCAGAAAGCTACGGCTGTGATTACAACTTCGCTCGCTTTTATGTGCAAAGAACGGAGAGCGGGCAAATGACTGCGGTTTTATCGTATTTGGATCGGGACTGCACTTTGTCCTTAACGGAAAATGCGGACCGGGAGGAATTGACGGCCTTTTTTGCGGCCATGGGATATGGTACGCTGCTTTGTACAGCGGATTTTTGCATGGATCGGCCTTACAGAGAGGGGCCGATGATGCAGTCTGTGCGCCGCTACGATGTGCAAAGCGGTATGGCTGTGTTTGACAGCTATCCAAAACTAATGGATCTATATAATTTTATTGACTACGACAGCCAGGATTTTGAAAGCTGGTATGTAGATCTGAGCCATCGTATTCGCCACGGCGGCGCCAAGGCGCTGACCTTGCGTATGGACGGCATGATCCTGGCCAGCGGCATATTATCATCCGTTACGGATAAGGGCGCAGTGCTCACCGCCGTGCGAACCCAGCCGGAATTCCGCCGCATGGGTTACGGCTCTATGCTGGTGCGGCGGCTGGTGGCAGACTGCAAAGGCACTGTATACTTAATGCGTGAGCAAGGGCGCAATGAACAGTTTTACCTGCAAAACGGATTTATCAATCAAGGATTATGGAGACAATATCAATGACCCCCTTTTTTCAACTGGACCCGAAAATCGAGTCCGCGTCTGCCGCTGCGTTGCAGCAGGTGGCGCCACGATTTACGGAGATTGACGAGGTAACGGAATACAATCAGCTGAAGGTGCTGCGGGCCTTTATGGACAACGGTATCAGTGAACGGCATTTTGGCAGCAGCACCGGCTACGGTTACGGCGACGAGGGTCGGGAGACCCTGGACAAAGTATGGGCGCAGGTGTTCGGCGCGGAGGACGCACTTGTGCGCCACAATTTTACCTGCGGCACCCACACCCTGGCGGTGGCGCTGTTTGGTGTGCTGCGCCCGGGGGACAAAATGCTGTGCGTCAGCGGTATGCCCTATGACACCCTGCACAGCGTGATCGGGCTTACCGGCGAGAATATGGGGTCGCTGAAGGACTATGGCATCGCTTTTGACTGCGTGCCGCTGAAAGAGGAACATTTAGACTATGAAGCCATTGCCAAAGCGGTGGACGATACGGTGACCATGGTGTATATCCAGCGCAGCCGCGGGTATGAGTTGCGCGCCAGTCTCTCTTTAGAGGAAACGCAAAAGGTGGCAGAGATTGCCAAAGAGAAGAACCCCAACTGCATTGTGATGGTAGACAACTGTTACTGTGAATTTGTCAATAAGCAAGAGCCCACCCAGGTGGGGGCAGATCTGATCGCCGGGTCGCTGATCAAAAACGCCGGCGGCGGTATGGCCCGCACCGGCGGTTACATAGCCGGGCGCCACGATTTGGTAGAAAAGTGCGCCTTTCGGCTGACCACCCCCGGACTGGGGCGGGAAGTGGGCGCCACACTGGGAATGAATCGGGAGCTGTATATGGGCCTGTTCTATGCGCCCCATACCGTAGGCGAGGCGCTGAAATCCGCTGTGTATATTGCGGCGCTGTACCAGTCCTTTGGCTACGATGTGACCCCCAAGTGGGATGAACCCCGGCAGGACATTGTGCAGTGTCTGGGACTTGAAAACCCGGACAGCTTGGTGGCCTTTTGCCAGGGGGTGCAAAGCGGTAGTCCTATTGACAGCTATGTGCTGCCGGAGCCGTGGGATATGCCCGGCTATGACAGCCAGGTGGTGATGGCCGCCGGTGCGTTTACGCTGGGTTCGTCTATCGAACTGTCGGCAGACGCCCCAATTCGGCCGCCGTATTACGCTTGGATCCAAGGCGGTCTGCAATTCCATTCCGCCAAGATCTGTGCGGAACTGGCAGCCCAGCAAATGCAAAGCAAAGGACTCTTAAAGCATGACCAATTTTAACGGAATTACCCCAAAAGCCATTGAGCTGCTCAGCGAGAACCGCTTTAACGATTCTAAGGCATTTTATGAAGAACATAAGGAAGAATTAAAACAGCTGGCCACGATCCCCATGCGGCAAATTGTGCTGGATCTGGCGGAGATGATGACACAGCTGGACGATAAAATGTACACGGATCCTGTGTACACTGTTTCTCGCATTCGCAGAGACACCCGTCGCTCCAAAAGCAAGATGATGTATCGGGAGAACCTGTGGCTGATGCTGCGGCGACACAAGAAGCAGTACCCCTGCGCACCATTTTTTTGGTTCGAGTTTTCGCCGGTATGCTACACCATGGGTCTGGGTTTCTTTGTGCAAAAGCCTGCCCAGTTTGACGAACTGCGCAAGGTGATTTTGGCCCACCCACGCAAGTGGACGCGTGCAGTTAAACAGGCAGAAGACGCAGGTATGCACTTTGCCTGCTATAACAGCTACAAAAAAGACAGGGTGCCGGATGCACCCAAGGCGCTGCAGCCCTATTTGAACGCAAAGGACATGTCGTTCTCTTATACCGGGTGGAACTTGGAGCACATTGGCTCTACTGCGCTGATCGACGAGTTAAAAGCCGGATTTGCCGCGGCATTTCCGTTATATAAAATCTTTATAGAAGCATACGATAACATGCTGTCGGAGGGATTGATTGATGATGAATAAAAAAGAATTCTTGCACCTGAAAAGCGGCACAGATGTGCGCGGTACGGCGGTAGAAACGGCAGAGCACGGCGTGCAGCTGACAGACGAGACGGTGCAGAAGATCTGCGTGGGTTTCTATAAGTGGTACTGCCGTAAGGAGCAGGTAGATACTTTTGGCATTGCCGTAGGGCAGGACTGTCGCATTTCCTCCCCACGCATTGCAGCGGCGGCTATGACGGCCTTTTGTGCCTGCGGGTGCAGGGTGTTTGACTGCGGACTGGCAACTACCCCCTCTATGTTTATGAGTATTGTAGAAAATGAGCCGGTGCAAACGGCGTTGGAGATCACCGCGTCCCATCACCCCTTTGACCGAAATGGGCTGAAGTTCTTTACTTCCGGCGGCGGTCTGGAAGGGGAGGATGTAAGCGCCATTTTGGAGCTGGCGTATGACGCGGAAGTGCCGGCAGGTACCGACAATGCACCTGTGATGCTGCCCTTTATGAACGATTACGCCGCCCTTTTGCGCCGGCAGATCGTGGACGGCGTGCAAAATGGTGACCGCCCGCTGGAGGGTCTGCACATTGTGGTGGACGCCGGTAACGGTGTAGGCGGATTTTACGCCGATCAGGTGCTGGCGCCGCTAGGTGCCGATGTAAGCGGCAGTCAATTCCTGGAGCCGGACGGCATGTTTCCTAATCATATTCCAAACCCGGAGAATAAAGGCGCTATTGATGCCGCCTCCAAAATGGTGCTGGACAGCAGCGCCGACCTGGGTCTGATATTTGATACGGATGTGGACCGTATGGGCTGCATTGGCGCCACCGGGCAGGAGATCAACCGTAACACGCTGGTTGCCTTGGCGGCGGCCATTGTGCTGGAGGATCACCCGGGCACCACAGTGGTGACTGACAGCCTGACCTCCGACGGTCTGCGTACCTTTATTGAGCAGGACCTGGGGGGCAAGCAGCTGCGCTATCGTCGCGGCTATAAGAATGTAATCGACAAGAGTATTGAACTGAACAATAGCGGCGTAGACTCTGCCCTTGCTATTGAGACCAGTGGCCATGCAGCACTAAAGGATAATTATTTCCTGGACGATGGCGCCTATTTGGCAACGAAGATTGTCATTAAGGCAGCCAGACTGCGCCGAGAGGGTAAGACCATTGAGGACCTGACGGCCGATCTGCACCGCCCGGCAGAGAGTGTGGAGATCCGTGTGCCCATTCTCTTAGAGGACTTTCACGACTATGGGGAAGATGTGATGGCGCAGCTGGCTGCATTCGCGGCCGACCATGAGAATTGGAGCGTGGAGCCGGAGAATTATGAGGGTGTGCGCATCAACATACCCGGCGGCTGGTTTTTGCTGCGCCTGTCTGTGCACGATCCGATCTTGCCCTTGAACATTGAGAACGATGTGGCGGGTACTGCCGCAAAGGTTGCCGATGAGATTTCGCAATTCCTGACCCGCTTTGATAAGCTGGATCTTTCCGGCTTCAAAAAATAAAAGGAGACCTGTATGCTGCAACTTGTTTTTGGCAGATCCGGGTATGGCAAAACCGAATATATAAGAAATCGCATTGCAGACAAGATTGACCGGGGAGAAACACAGGTGCTTCTCATCACACCGGAGCAATACTCGTTTATCAGCGAGTACAGTCTGCTGGAGCAACTGGGGGAGGCACGAGCGCACGCCGTTCGATGTCTCTCCTTTTCGCGCCTTTGTGATGAATGCGACCGTTTGTACGGCGCAGACGGCAGAAAACCGCTGACCAAGGGCGGCAAGGCTATTTTGATGAAAACGGCCATTGACCAAGTGCGCCCGGATCTGGAGTTGTTTGAGAAGAAAGGCAGTTCTGCGGCCTTTGTGCAGTCCATGACCGGCATTTATGACGAGATGAAGTCCTGCAATCTGTCCGGTGCGGCGGTATATGCGGCGGCGGACGATCTGGATACGGATATTCTGCGGTGCAAAATGCGGGACTTTTCGCGTATTATGACCGCGTATGAGGCGTTGCTTGGAGACCGTTTTGCAGATCCGGCGAACCGACTGACTCGCTTGTATGACCAAATCAAGGATCAAAACTACTTTGCTGGTCAAACCGTGTTTTTAGACGGATTTAATGGCTTTGTAGCCCAGGAATATAAGATTTTGGAGCGGATTATAGCTGAGGCCAAGGCGGTTTATATTGCACTTGACAGCGACTCCTTTGGTACCGGAGACGGCTACGACCTGTTTGCCTATGTGAATGAGACAGCAGGCATTTTGCAGCGCATTGCCGATAAAGCGGGCGTGCCTACCAACGCGTTGCAGCTCAGCGAAAACTGCCGCACGGATTATGCGGATCTGCGCCGGGTAGAGCAGTATATTTTTGCCGACCAAGCGCCGGAGACGGAGATTCCAGCGGAGCACATTCGCCTGTATGCAGCTTCTACCGTGACGGATGCCTGCAATGATTTGGCCTTACAGATAAAGGGTTTGCTGCGCTGTGGCTACCGTGCCGGGGAAATTGCTGTAACTATGCGTGACCGGGAAAAATATGCACCGGTGCTGGCGTCAGCTTTTGAAAAATACGGCGTGCCGTATTATGCAGACGAACGGCAGCCGGTGACCGCCCAGCCGATCTTGGTCTTTCCTATGTATCTGATGCGATCTGTGATCTACGGCTGGCGTAGCGACGATCTGTTCAGTCTGATCAAAACCGGCCTGACCGATGTGTCCGACAGCCCGGATCTGCACCGTACAGAAAATTATGTGTATACCTGGGGTATCAATGGTGCTGCCTGGAAGCGACCGTTTGACAAGTCGCCTAAGGGCTTTGCCGGTGCGCTTAGTGACAGCGACCGGGTGCAGTTGGAACGGATCAACGCCCTGCGGCAAAGCTTGATGGAGCCGCTCTTGGCGTTCCAAAAGAAAGTGCACGGCGCCACACCTCGGCAGATCAGCACCGCTTTGTTTGAGGCCATAAAAGCCTACCATGCGGATAAGCATTTGCAACAGCTGGCGGCAGGACTTGCGCAGGACGGTGCGTCTGCGCTGGCAGAGGAGCAGGGGCGCACTTGGGATGTGCTGATGCGCATTTTGGACCAGCTGGCAACAGTGCTGCCGGAGAAGCCCATGGCGTTGAAGGATTATTGTGCCCTCTATGCGTTGGTGACCCATACGGAGGACCTGGGCGAGATCCCAATGGGGCTTGACAATGTGCAGGTGGGCCAGGCGGATCGTATGCGGTTCAATAATCCGCGGGCGCTGTTTATTCTGGGCGCCAACGAAGGGGAATTTCCCCAAACGGTCACCAGTGGCGGCCTGCTCAGCGACAATGAGCGCAAGCAACTGGCGGCGCATGATTTTAAGCTGTATTCCTTTGGTGAAATCTTGAATTTACAGGAGAGGTATTTTGCCTATAAGGCGGTGAGTGCCCCTCGGGAGCGGCTGTTTGTTACCTATACCGCTACCGGGCGGGCTGACGCACCGTCGGCCATTGTCACCGGCATACAGGCGCTGTTCCCGAATCTGCATGTAGAAAAATGGAACCCGGCAAACGGCCTGGATCTGATCGATACACCGCAAAATGCCTTTGAACTGATGTCCGGGCTTTATGACAGCCCGGATCCGTTCTTCGTGGCGCTGCGTGCTTATTTCAGCGACGAGCCGCAGTATGCGGCGGTACAGGCGCTGGCGGAGAACCGTACATCGATAATCAAAGATACTGCCACTGCACGTAAACTGTTTGGCAAGGATATGGTGCTGTCCGCCTCCCGCATTGAGGATTATTACAACTGCCCCTACCGCTACTTCTGCAAATTCGGGCTGGGGGCACAGCCTCGCCAAAAGGCGGAGATCAATCCTATGGAGCGGGGCACGCTGATCCACTATGTGCTGGAGAAACTGCTGTCTGAGGTGGGCACCAAGCAACTGCCCAACTATGACAGAAAGCAGATTACTGCGCTGGTGGACGGCTATATTGAACAGTATTTTAAGGAGGAAATGGGCGATCCGTCGGATATGCCTTCCCGCTTCCGCTACAACTTCCGCCGCTTGTCCAAAATGCTGGTGGATGTGGTGTGCCGCTTGGCAGGGGAGTTTGCCGAGAGCGATTTTGAGGCCAAGGCCTTTGAACTGCCCATTGATGTGGACGGAGCGGTGCATTCCAAGGTGATCCCGCTCCAGGATGGCGGCAGCCTGCGTATTCGCGGATCTGTGGATCGAGTGGATGTATTGGAGCAGGACGGTCAGCAGTTCGTCCGCGTGGTGGACTACAAGTCCGGCGCCAAGGCCTTTCGTCTGGCAGATATTGTTAACGGACTGAACCTGCAAATGTTCTTATATTTGTTTAATGTATGCGCCGACGGCAGCAATCCCTATGCGGGTGTGCCTGCCGGTGTGCTGTATATGCATGCTGCCCGCAGTGTGATGACAGTGGAGACGAAAAGCAGCGCGGAAAAGGATATTGCCGGTCAGGAGGACAAGGCGTTCGGTATGAACGGTATAGTGATTACCAACCCGGATTGCGACATTCCGGCGGCCATGGAGCACGACCTGGCGGGCAAGTACATTCCTGTACGGCTGAAAAAAAGCGGCGTTGGCGGCTCCCTTGCCAGCTTGGAACAGCTGGGGCTGCTTCAGCGCAAGATCGAAGCGCTGGTGGCGGATATGGGCAACGCCCTGCAAAACGGTCAAATCGGCCAGCACCCGGTACAGGCTAAGGACCATGACAAAACCTGCGAATACTGCGATTTTGCCTCGGTCTGCGCGTTCAAAAAGAGCGTAACCCCACGCACTTATGACGACCAAACAGACAGCGCCGTGCTGGCTGAACTGGAAAAGGAGGGGGAGAACCATGCCTAAGTGGACAGATGCCCAGCAGGACGCTATCAACGCCCGGGGCGGCAATATCTTAGTGAGTGCCGCTGCCGGCAGCGGCAAAACGGCTGTGCTCATTGAGCGGGTCAGCAAGTGTATTACCGACCCGGGGCACCCGGTAGACATTGACCGACTGCTGATCGTTACCTTTACAAATGCGGCTGCGGCAGAAATGCGTTCTCGTCTTTCCGTGCGGCTGCGCCAAATTTTGGCGGCAGATCCCGGAAATGCCAACGCTAAGCGCCAGCTGTCCCTGCTCAGCGGTGCGGATATTTGCACCATAGACGCATTTTGCCTAAAGCTGGTGCGTGAGAACTTTTTTTCTCTGAATCTGGCGGCGGACTTTCGCCTGCTGGACGAGAATGAAAATGACCGTCTGATCGAAGAAGCCATTGATACCGTGCTAACGGAATTCTACGAAGAGGCCGATCCGGACTTTCTGCATCTGACAGAGGCGTTCACCACTCCGGACAAGGACAGGGACCTGTTTGGGCTGATTAAAGAACTGATGCGGTTTATGAATGCCCAAGCCTTTCCCTTTGACTGGTTGGAGCAAGCTGTGGCTGCTTACGATCCGGCAGTGCCGCTGATGGATTCGCCTTGGTATCCTGTGCTAAAGCGCCAGGTGGAGGAAATGCTGGAGACTGCCGCTGCCCTTGTAAAACAGTCGGCAGGGCAACTGCCTCCTGAACCAGCCTACGATAAATATGCAGAGATGCTTGCCGATGATCGGCAACTGATCGCTCACTTGCAAAGTCTGCTGCACAGCGGCTGGGACGCATTTATGAAGCAGGGCTTCCCGGTGGCGTTCGCCAATATGCCACGGGTGCGTAAGGATATCGACCCGGAGGTCAAGGCGGCTTTAGCTGCCAATCGTGATATCTATAAAACGATTATTACCAAGGATATTAAGACCTTTTTGGTGTCTGACAGTGCCGATTACGCCCAGGATACCGCCGATTTGTACCCAATCTACCGTGCGCTGCTCCGTGTTGTGCAGGCGGTGGAGCGCCTGGTGCGAGAGAAAAAGGACGAGCTGGGTGGTTACGCATTCTCAGACATTGAGCATTTTGCTATTGATCTATTGATGGAAAAGGCCGCAGACGGTACAGTGCAGGCAACGACACTGGGCCGCCAGTTGCAAGGGCGCTATGCGGAGATTTTGGTGGACGAGTATCAGGACACCAACGAGGCGCAGGATCGGCTTTTTGCCTTTCTATCCAACGGCGGCAACCGCTTCATGGTGGGCGATGTGAAGCAGAGCATTTACCGCTTTCGTCTGGCCATGCCCCAGATCTTTATGGCAAAGAAAGACAGCTACACCCCTTACAATCGGCAGCACCCGGCGTTCCCGGCATCCATTACGCTGGATAAAAACTTCCGCAGCCGCGCCGGTGTGTGCGCTTATGTGAACCAAGTATTCTCTTTGTTTATGACCCGCAGGGTGGGGGAGTTAGACTACACCCAAAGCGAGTATTTGAACCCATTTGACAGTACGCCCCCTGACTCTGTGCCCCACGCGGCACTGCATATTTTAGACGCTGCTACCGGCAAGGATCATGGGATGGACGAACCCATGGCGGTGGCGCGCCTGATCGCAGAAAAGGTGCAAAGCGGTGAGACGGTGCAGGACGGCGACAGTCGCCGACCGCTGCGGTATGGAGATTTTGCCATCTTAATGCGCAGCATGCGCGCCCACGCCGGAGATTATGCCCAGGCACTGCAAGATCTGCATATTCCGGTGGTCTGCGACAACGCCACCGGCTTGTTTGAGAATGGCGAAATTCGTCTGCTGCTTTCTTATTTGCAGGTGATTGACAACCCAATGCAGGATATTCCGCTTTTGGCGGTACTGTCCTCTCCCGTTTACGGCGCTACGGCAGATGAGCTGGCAGAGATCAAGCTGACTGCCGGTCACGGTCGGTTTTATTCCGCCGTGTTCCACCCGGACAACAGCAGCCGTCTTTGCTGCGCTGCGCTGCGAAAGGATCTGTCTTTTTACAAAAAGCTGGCGGTGACCATGCCGGTGGAGGCGTTTATTCGCCGCCTGATTCGGGATAAGAGTCTGTTTGCTTATATTCGCGCTTTGGGCGACGGTCAGCAGCGGCAGGAGAATGTGGAGACATTTCTTTCCATTGCCGGGCGTTTTGACCAAAACGGCGGACTGGGACTGGCAGCCTTTTTGCGCTATGTAGACAGTATGATCCGAGGGGACGGCAAAACGGACAGCGCGCCGGTGATCGTTACAGACGAGAACGCAGTCAAAATTATGAGTGTGCACCACTCCAAGGGGCTGGAATTCCCGGTGTGCATTTTGGCAGGCGCCGGGCGCAAGTACAATATGCAGGATCTGACCGGCAAAATGCTGCTGCACCCGCAGCTGGGACTGGCAACCAAGTGCCACCAGGAGGAAGGGTATTTTGATTATCCAACCCTGCCGCTGGAAGTGGTCAAGCGAGAGAGCCGCCTGGCTGCTATGAGCGAGAATTTGCGGGTGCTGTATGTGGCCATGACGCGCGCCAAAAGCCAGTTTATCTCCTTTGCCAGCGTGCGTAGCTTGGAAAGCCGAGTCAAGACTCTGGCTGCCTATATGCAGCAGGGCAAGCCCTTGCCTCATTTGTGCTCCAAATTGCTGTACGATAGCGATTTTCTCTTGATGTCGGCGCTTTGCCACCCGGACGGCGGCGCCCTTCGAGAGATGGCGACTGTGGAGGTGCCGGTGCACCCGGCTGACTTTGCCCTGCAAGTGGTGTTCCACACCCCGGAGACGGAAGCGCCTGTGCAGACGGCTGAAAGAAAAACGGCGGCGGATCCGCGCATCGTTGAGCAGATCCGGGAAAAGCTGGATTATACATATCCTTATGCGGCACTGTCCAAAGTCAGTGGCAAGCGCAACGCTTCCGCACTGGATGAGGCTGTGTTTACCGGTGCGTATGTTGCCCGGTCCGTGCCGGCCTTTTTGCAGCCGGACGGCCTGACTCCGGCCGAGAAGGGTACAGCCATGCACACCTTTATGCAGTATTGTGATTACGCCGCCGCGCGTGCAGATTTAGAGCAGGAGATCGCCCGAGTGCAAAGTGCCGGGTATCTGCGACCGGAGGAGGCGCACGCCTTGGATCGGCAAAAACTGACCGCTTTCTTTACCGGGCCGTTTGGTGCCCGGGTGTTCGGCGCCAAGGCGGTTTACCGAGAGCTAAAAGTGGCGTCATTCCTGCCGGTGCGCGCACTGGAACAGGTGGACGCAGATGATCCGGTCTTTGTACAGGGCATTGCGGACTGCGTGTTTGAGGAGCCGGAGGGTTTGGTGCTGCTGGACTATAAAACCGACCGGGTGAAAACGGAAGAAGAACTGCTGGCGCGCTACCGGCAGCAGCTGATGTTTTATAAAACCGCGGTGGCTCGCACCCTGCAAAAACCGGTGCACGCGGTGTATTTGTATTCGTTTTGTTTGTCCAAGCCCTGCGAATATAAATAAATTAAAAAAATGCTTGCATTTTGCTACAAGATGTGGTACTATATCAAAGCATTATGACTAATTGGTAAAGAGGTGACAGTAATGAAGGACGCAATTCATCCCAACTACGATACTTGCACAGTAAAGTGTGCCTGCGGCGCTACTTTTGAGACTAAGAGCACAAAGGGCGATATGAAAGTCGATATCTGTTCCAAATGCCATCCGTTCTATACCGGCAAACAGAAGCTGGTGGACACCGGCGGCCGTGTAGACAGATTCAACAAGAGATTCGCTAAGAAGGGCTAATCAAGTAAAGACGGGCAACGCTTGGGCGTTGCCCTTTTTTCGTAGGTGATGGTATGGAAAAGCCATATAAAACCATATTAGAGCCGGCAGAAGACGAGTTTGTGGAGAAGAAATCCCGCTTTATCGCTTACACTTCGCCGGTGCATACGGTAGAGGAGGCCAACGCCTTTATCGCCGGTATTCGCCAACGGCATTGGGACGCTACCCATAATGTGCCTGCCTTTGTGCTGCGCTCCGGCGTGCAGCGTTCCTCGGATGACGGTGAGCCGGGCGGTACTGCCGGTATGCCGGTGCTGGATGTACTCTTGAAAAGCGGAGTGCAGGATGTGTGCGTGGTGGTGACCCGGTATTTTGGCGGCATCCTCCTGGGTGCTGGTGGACTGGTGCGCGCCTATTCTCACGCCTGTTCTTTGGCGCTGGAGGCTGCCGGTGTGGTGACCATGGCGCCTTGCGCCGCCATGGAGCTGACAGTGGATTATAGCTATTATGAGCGGGTGAATAACCTGCTCGCCGACCACGGCGCGCGGGTGCAAAACGCGGACTTTGGCGCAGCGGTCACCCTAACCTATACCATGGAGAAAACTCGACTCCCTGTTTTTGCAGCGGCTTTGACGGAGCTGTCCGGCGGCAAGTATGCACCAACGCAGACCGGTAGTCTGTTTGCCCCTGTATAAAAATACCAAAACCTGCCAACACTCTTTTTGAAAGGCAGGTTTTCTTGTATGAAAAAACTATACTTATTTTCCGCATTATTTCTCTCTTTTTGCTTGTTTGCCGCCTGCTTCGCCCCGCTGGTGGAGACCGGCGAGCGGGTGAGCGAGGATGTGTTTCGCCTGCATATTTTGGCCAATTCCGACACCAAGGCGGACCAGGACTTAAAGCTGCTGGTGCGGGACGATGTGCTGCAGGCGTGCACTTTCTTCTCCGACTGCCAATCGGTAACGGAAGCCAAACAGGCGGCGGAAAACAACTTGCAGCGCATTACGGAAATCGCTCGGCAGCGGATTCGACAGGAGGGCTACAATTACCAAGTCACCGCCCGAGTCGTGCGGGAGTATTTCAATACGCGGGTGTATGAGAATGTGACTTTACCCGCCGGGTATTATAACGCCCTTAAGATTGAGATTGGCGCAGGGGTAGGGCATAACTGGTGGTGCGTGCTGTTCCCGGCAGTGTGCCTGTCTGCTTGTACCAAGGAGGATCTGTCCGCTTATCTGGACGAGGACGAGGTGCGCTTGATTGAGAACAGCGACGGTTATGCCGTGCGGTTCAAAGCGATTGAAATTTACCAAAAAATCAAAGAAAATTTGAAATAATACCTTGACATTTTCGGCGGAATATTCTATTATATTAGGGCTATGTGCTGGTATGGCGAAATCGGCAGACGCAAGGGACTTAAAATCCCTCGGTGGCAACCCCGTACCGGTTCAAGTCCGGTTACCAGCACCAAGCTGGCCGGTACAGCCCCCGTTTCGGGCTTAATACAATAGAATACGCCGATGTGATGGAATTGGCAGACGTGCTGGACTCAAAATCCAGTGGTAGCGATACCGTGCGGGTTCGACCCCCGCCATCGGCACCAAAGGCTCTTCGCAAAATGCGAGGAGCCTTTTT
>ERZ773264.1584-NODE-1584-length-26071-cov-3.532672_pt1 | contig 26071 bp, 20 predicted proteins | sample MGYA00511910_ERZ773264 | MGnify/ENA primary metagenome ERZ773264 (study PRJEB29015, sample SAMEA2737739) | human gut metagenome | biome: human gut; feature: human-associated habitat; material: faeces | place: China | collected 2012 ...
TTCTTCTCACCATCCTTGTCTACATATGAAAGATTAAACTTGGCTGGAAGACAGAAGTCTAACTGGCATGTTGAAAGTGTAATCTCGTTACCTACAGCTGGCTTTACATTAACATCAAGCTTAGGTCCATAGAATGCTGCCTCACCTATTTCTTCTGTATATTCAATTCCAAGGCTGTTCATAACATCTCTTAATGCATTCTCTGCCTTGTTCCACATTTCATCATCATCATGGTACTTTGTCTTGTTTTCTGGATCACGAAGTGAAAGTACACAACGATAGTTAGTAATTCCAAAATCCTTGTATGTGCTGAATATAAGATCAACTACACTTGATATTTCATCCTTAATCTGCTCTGGTGTTACGAAAAGATGGGCATCATTCTGACAGAAATGTCTTCCTCTCTCGATACCTTTTAAGGTTCCACTTGCCTCAAAACGAAAGTCATGTGCGATCTCGCCGATACGGATCGGCAGATCTTTATAGGAATGCATTCTGTTCGCATAGATCATCATGTGATGCGGGCAGTTCATCGGACGGAGTACAAAAGATTCACCCTCCATTTCCATTGCCGGGAACATATTCTCTTTGTAGTGATCCCAGTGACCGGAAGTTTTATAAAGATTTACGGTACCAACACAAGGTGTCATAACGTGAAGATAACCAAGTTTGCGCTCTTTCGCTTTGATATAATTTTCAAGTTCCTGCCATACCGTGTATCCTTTTGGAAGAAACATCGGAAGTCCGCGTCCAACCAGATCGTCAGACATAAACAGGTGCATCTCTTTACCAATCTTTCTGTGATCACGGTCTTTTGCTTCCTCTAAAAGTTTTAAATGCTCCTCTAACTCTTCTGCAGTCGGGAAACATACACCGTAGATACGCTGCATTACATGGTTATTTGCATCACCTTTCCAGTAAACACCGGAATATTTGATCAGTTTAAAGTTTTTACATAATTTGGTATTGTCAACATGCGGTCCACGGCAGAGATCCGTGAAATCGCCCTGATCGTATACGGAAATATTTCCATCCTCTAAACCATCGATCAGGTCAAGTTTGTACTCATCATCTTTAAAAAGCTCTAACGCTTCTGCTTTTGAGATCTCACGTCTGTAAATCTTTTTACCTTCTTTGCAGACTTTTTTCATCTCTTTTTCGATCGCTGCGATCACATCATCATTGACAGCAGTATCGCCAAGATCGATATCATAATAAAATCCTTCTTTTACAACAGGTCCTACCCAGAACTTTGCGTTCGGATATAAGTGTTTTACTGCCTGTGCCATCACATGTGCACAGGAATGGTTGAGCGTATTCAGTCTCTCGTCTTCTTTAAAATCTACCATGATTAATCTCCTTTTCCTAAACTAAAAAGTCCCTTATACAGACAACATATCTGTATAAGGGACGAATAAACATTTTTATCCGCGGTTCCACCCCGTTTATCTCCATGTGGAAAATCACTCATTTTGATGATAACGGAATCACCGGACCGGATTAGGGCCGCTCAGAGGTGGTCTTCCTGAAGTTCCATTTTAAGATACTCACACCAAAATGTATCTCTCTCTTTAAAATTTCCGATCAGTACTCTTCTCTTCAATGCGTTTCTTTGATTTTATTTCATAGAATGCATTCTGTCAAGTTTATTCTTTCATACATCACACCTCAATATATGGATATTCGTGGAAATAATCCATGATCAGTTCCACCATCTCCACATTGATTTCTTTGACCAGCGGACATTCTGTGTAAACATCATATCCACCAGCACCGCTGTAACGGTAATTATTCAGGCATAATGTAAATTTATCTTCATCTAAAACCGGCTTTCCGTCTCTTGAAAGCCCCACGATCCTGCTTCCGACCGGGTTTTTTGGATTGATTTCAAAATCCACACCCATATAATAGTCATAATTATAATGTTCCACCTTTGGAACCAGGAAGCTGTCGGAAACACAGACATTTCCTTCGTTATCATATGCAAAGTATTCTGCACTGCGCTCCATTACTGTCTTTAGCTGTGCACCCGTGATCTCACAGACCACAAGTGTATTCGGATATGGATAAGTGGCTATGATATCGCGTGTGCTCACTTCACTGCGGAAACCTGCGATTTCATTTGCCAGACCGACGGACGATAACATTGCTCCCGAAAAATGAAGCTGGATACGGTTTAAAAAGTCGGCGATCGGTGAGCCATACAATGCCATTTTTGCCTTTTCTTCCGGCATGATTGCACGGCTCAAATGACCAATTGGCTGATTTAACCATGCCTGCACGGAATTTTCCGTAGAACGGTATTTATCTGCAAGCCCAGCCCCCTTTGTGGGATCTGACTGCCGCAATTCGGACCTGATGCTCTTTTTATCCTCTGTCACGGTGACCTCCAGATACTGATATTCTTTTGCATTATCACATGGCTGTACTGTATAAGTTCCAAACAGCTCTCTTCCCGGCACAGACATATGCTGATGTCCGGTCAGTAAGATATCAAAATCCAGTTCCTTACAGATCCTGTAACCCACATTTTCAGTCGTCTTAGAAAGCACCGCTCCGCTTTCTAAATCACACTCAAAACCTCCGTGATAGATGCAAATCGTAAGATCTGTCTGCTCTTTCATCTGGGCAAGTGCCCTCTTCGCTGCCTCAAAAGGATCTGTAATATGGATTCCTTTTATGTTTTCTTCTTTTTCCCAGATATTTACATAATCCGTTACAATACCAGCGATACCGATGCGCAATCCGTTTTTCATCGTATGAAGTTTCCATGGAAACAGGGTGTTTCCTTCCTCATCCATGATATTCTGGCACACACATACACCGTTATTTCTATTGCGATATGCCGCCTGATAATCTAATCCGTAATTAAAGTCATGATTGCCAAGTGTATAATAATCGTATCCGCAGTCGTTCATAATATCTGCGATCACTTCCGGAGAGTTTGCAACCTGACGGCAGTAATAAGCAAAGGCGGAGCCTTGTAAAATATCTCCGCCATCTATGATGAGTGTCTCATCATCCTTGTTAAAATCTGCCGCACAGCCAAAAAGTCCTACCGGTTTTACATCCATATCCCCATAAGTCGTCGGATAAAAATATCCGTGCACATCTGAGGTAAAATAAATTTTTAACTTTTTCTGCTGCATGTTTTATCCCTTTCAATAACCTGCAAATTTGAGTATGCGACTCAAATTTGTATGCGTAAAATCTTTCATATATGGATTTTTCGCACTACTAACCCCTTGCTAATTTTGTACGGATCTTTGATGAGATAACTTCAATAATTAAGATCAGTACGATCAGTCCGGCAAGAATTGCTCCTACCTGATTCCATTTGTATGCACTCATCGCAAAGATAAGCGGTGCACCGATACCACCGGCACCAACCAGACCAAGTACTGTTGCATCTCTCAAGTTCATGTCAAAACGATAGATCAAAGTAGACATAAAATCCGGGAACAACTGGGATAAGATACCGTAACGGATCTTCTGGAACATCGTACATCCTGCTGCATCTAAGGATTCCAGGATCTTAGTATCCAGATCCTCAATGCTCTCGATAAACATTTTACTGATCATACCGATCGAACAAAGTGACATGGTAAGCAGTCCGGCAAATGGTCCAGGTCCTGTCACACGGATAAACATAAGTCCGTATACAAATGCCGGAATCGTACGGATCGCCATAATAAATACACGGAAGATCAGTGCAACCGGCTTCGGCATCAGATTTGCTGCCGCAAGGAAAGAAAGCGGAATGGATAATACTGCACCGACGATCGTTCCTAAGAATGCGATACACATGGTTTCCAGTAACAGATAAGCAACACCGGATGTGGAGAGGTCAAACAGTAAATTCGTATCCGGGTGGAAAATTCCGCTGATGATCTTTCCTGCGACGGAAAGTCCGCTTCCGTTTGATCCGGTAGACTGAACCGTAGAAAGTGACCATGCAAGAAGCGCTGCAACAATCAAAGCCACAATAATCTTTGCGTACCAGGTCTTTGGCTCCTGCTCGTACATTTTTTTGATTGATTCATTCATTTTGCCGGTTCCTCCTACGTTAATTTCTTTCTGATATAATGGCTGATCGCTTCAATAATAAGAACGGTGCCAAAGAGAACGATCAGAATCATTCCTACACTGTCATATTCGCGCCATCCGATCTTTTCATTTAAGATCAGTCCAAGTCCGCCTGCTCCAACATATCCCAGGATTGCTGCGTAACGCACATTTCCCTCGAAACAGAATAAACATACAGACATGTATGCCGGCAGTACCTGCGGCATGATCGCAGAAATAAAGGAGTACGCCTTTCCAGCACCCATAGCCTCCATTGCCTCATAAGCGCCCATATCAACAGTCTCGATCATTTCATATAACTGTTTTCCAACATAAGCAAAGGTAAATACTGCAATCGCAAAAGTACCTGCCATCGTACCAAGTCCCCAGATATAAGTTGCGATAAGAGCGGCAACCAGTGTCGGGATCGTACGCACAATACTTAAAAACACACGGACTACACCAATCACAACTTTATTTTTGATCAGGTTGCTGGATGCTAAAATAGCAAAAGGAATTGCAAGTACACCACCCACAAAAGAACCGAGCAGTGACATTTTGATCGTATCAAAAAGTGGTCCCCAGATACTTGAGATGTAGCCGGCTTTCGGCGGGAACATCTGCGCTAAAATGTCAAAGAAAAACCGGATCCTCGTTACCAGTGTTGTCATGGAAAAACCTGTAACTTTCACAGAGATCCACGTTGCTATCACGAGCAGAATAATGATGAGCGGCGCGCGGGAACATTTTTCTTCCACAACTTTGCCGTTTGCAAGCACAAGTTTCTTCGGTTTAAATATTTTATCGTATAATCCCATTACGCTTCCTCCGTTTTCTCCGGAATCTTTCCTTCGTAAATTGTGTTCAACACGTCCTGTGTCACATTTTCGGAAGGTCCGTCATAGACGATCTTTCCGGCGCGGATTCCAATGATGCGGTCTGCATATTCAAGTGCTAATTCCACATGATGAATATTGATAAGGATAGAAATATTCATATCCTGATTAATTTTTCTGAAATCACTCATAACCTGTTTTGCCGTTACCGGGTCAAGTGCTGCAACCGGCTCATCTGCTAAGATGATCTCCGGATTCTGCGCAAGTGTACGCGCTAAAGCAACACGCTGCTGCTGCCCACCGGAAAGCTGGTCTGCACGGATATATGCTTTATCCAGAATACCGACTTTATCCAGACTCTCAAGTGCCTGCATTTTGTCTTCCTTTTTAAACACACCAAGCAGAACTCTCCAGAAAGGCATCTCCGGCACTTTTGCCATCAATACGTTACGGATTACTGTTGTTCGTGTGACAAGATTAAATGACTGGAAGATCATTCCAATCTTTCTGCGGAAAGTACGAAGCTCTTTTCCTTTTAAGTTCTTAACCTCTAATCCATCCACCGTCAGAGTTCCTGATGTGATGTCATGCATACGGTTGATCGTCCGCAGTAACGTGGACTTTCCTGCACCGGAAAGACCGATGATCGCTACAAATTCACCCTGTTCGATCTTTAAATTGACATTGTCCAGTCCCACTACCCCGTTCGGATATACCTTCGATACGTCCTTAAACTCGATCATAAATTTAAACCAAACCTTTCTTTCACCTGCTGTTTTTATGGTGTGTGTTTTTTATAGGTGTATACTCATTGAAAGGCTGCCGCAAAGCCGGTTTCCCGGCTCTGCAGCAGCCCTCCTGCTGCCCGTCATACTGCCTGTTATTATTTCGTTGTTACTGTCCACTCCCTGTCAAACGTTCCAGTAACGATTAGTTTGCTGCACTTAATTCCTGGATCAGTTTCTGTGCTTCTCTCTCTTTATCATAATCAGAAGACTGTGCCGGCTCATATCCGTTGTGGCTGTAGATAGAGATAACTGCCTTACCTTCCTCTGTGTTACCGATATTGATGAGTGCTGTCTGGATTGCTGATTTTAAGCCGTCATCCATGATCGGAGATGTCTTGCTGACACAAACTGTATCATTGTAGATCGGATCTGTTACACCGATAACATTTGTCTCTTCCCAGATAGATTTTGTACGACCAAATTCACTTGTCCAGCTTTCTTCATAGTCACGTCTTGCATCTGCATAAGTTACAAGTACGTCGATCTGTCCGGAAGCAAGTCTTGCAAATGCACTTGCGTAGGAATCAGACTGTACTGCAGAAGAAAGATCTGTAATACCTTTCTGGTATCTGTCCTGTAACCATAAAGCCGGGTAAATATAACCTGCCGGTGAGGAAGATGACATAACACTCCAGTTTGCACTGTTTAAATCATCCCATGTAAGTTCTTCGCCGGAGTTTACTTTATCAGCAAGTTCCTGTCCTTTGTCAGAAGGACCTGCGATGAATAATGCACGGTAAGAAACTGCCTGTTTGTCAGTACCTTCTGTAGGCTGTCCGTCATTCCAGTCTGCAGGGTTGTCCGAATCTTTATTTAAACCATCTCTGGTTGCTGTTAAGATCACATCTGCTCCATCATCATAAAGTACATAGGTACCACCCGGAATAAATCCAACATCAGCGGTTCCTGCTGCAAGAGCCTCACCTACTGCCTCAAAAGTTGTACCAACGGTGATCTTAACCTCTCCGATATCATATCCTAAACCTGCTAACTCTGTCTGCATTAAATTTGCAAGCGGTTCTGTTGCAGTTACGATCTCATCCGGATCTCTGGATGGAACAAAGTATACGTTTAACGTATCAATCTTTACGTTGTCAGCAGAAGCTGCCACGTCAGAACCCTCTGTTGCAGCTGCCGTATTATTTGTCGTATTGTTGTCTGCTGCGCTGCTGTTGTTTGATGTGCTGTTTCCACATCCTGCAAATGTACCCATGCATAATGCTGCTGCAAGTAACATAGCAATTTTTTTCTTCATAATGAAATGTTCTCCTCTCTCTCCTGCATCCATTCCCATGCAGGCGTGCACACTTTTGTTGTTGCTCTTTCAGGAATTGTCCAGCCAATGATCAGGCACTGTCTCCAAGTTCAAGCTTTGTTGGCAGATATACCTTCATCGTATCTCTCCTGCCATCTAAGAGCCGCTCCAAAAGAAGCTTTATGGCAGTCGTCCATACGATATCCGGCAGCATGCGAAGACTTGTGTACGTCGGGTATTTTGTCGAAAGTGTCTCAATATCGCGGTAAACCACAACCGCGACATCTTTCGGAATCCGGTACTTTAATTCTTTGATCGCTTCAAGAGCTCCCTCTGCAACCTCATCATTTCCCAGAATCAGAACCTCCGGCACGTCCTTCGTCAAAAGCATTTCCTTCGTAAGTGAATATCCACTTTCATGACTGATCTCTCCAACCTTAAAATAGTCTTCCCGATAACAGCCTTTTTTTTGCAGGATCTGCTTTAATCCATTCAGACGCCGTGCTCCGATACGCACCATATCATCTTCATAAATACCGCCAATATAGCCAATGCTGCGATACTCCTTCTCGTCCATCAGGTAATGCACCATATCGCTTAACCCCTGATCGTAATCCATAAGGATCTGATCAAACTCATAATCCTTCTTATCTGAATTAACAAACAGGATCTCCGTGCTCAGTGACCGCAAAAAGTCAACTTCCACTTCCGAGAACAAGCCAAATGCAATGATACCGTCCACCTGTTTTACTTCTCCATAAATCAGACGTAAAAAGGCGATATCTGCTTTCTGCGCAATACTTCCGGATAAGATATCCTCCGATGTAATGCTCACATCCGGTCTGTCTCTTCTTACGATATGCCAGTCCGCAACTCCGATGACGATCTGTCTGTCTCGTTTGGCATGACGCATCTTAGGCGGGACATATTTCAACTCATGAGCGATTTTAATTATCTGGTTTTTTACCTCAGGTGTCACAGATAATGTCTCATCCTGATTCAACACTCTCGACACCGTTGCCGCCGACACATGTGCCAACTTGGCAATCTCTTTGATTGTTGCCATATAATCACGCCTTTCTTCTGCATTATATTTCACGATTTTACAGATTTCAATAGCTTTAGTAAAGTTTTACTAAAATTTTACCCAGTTTATACAAAAGAGAGAATATCTATCAGGTACGTTAATAAAAATCATTAATTTTGCTGATAAATATTCTCCCGTTTACTGGAAAACAAACCTGTTTTTTTCTTTTTTATATGATCATATTTTTGATTGTTCCGATGGATATGTAATTGGAAAGAACTGCTCCCGCATCCGTTCCATCCGCCGCTTCCGTTTCCGGCAGCCCTGCCGCTGAAAAAATACAGCTTCCGTCCGGTCTGTCCGTTCTCTTGTAGTTATCCCGGTAATACTGGTTCTGATCCGGGATACGATCCCACAGGATTCCTTTGTATTCCTCTAAAGTGCATCCCGGGAAATTGACGTTCCAGATCTCATTTTGCGGTAATGTTTTGGAGATCAGTTCTTTTGCAACCGGTTCTAAATATGTATTTAAAACCTCACACTCCTCTTCCTCCGCAACGGAAAATGCGATCGCCGGGACACCCCAGCAGAGAGCCTCCATCGCCGCTCCGATCGTACCGGAATATAAGATATCCCGTCCAACGTTATAGCCTGCATTGATCCCGGAAAATACGATATCCGGTTTTTCTGTCATCAGACATCCAAGTGCCACTTTCACGCAGTCTGCCGGGGTTCCCCACACACTGTACGCCGTCACACCTGTGGCCGGAAAATCATACGGTTTTACCTCTAAATCGCCACGCACGGTGATCCGGTGTGACATGGCACTGCACTGTGCTGCCGGAGCCACCACCCATACTTCGCCAAGTCCTGCTGCCATCTGCACAAGACGCTTTATGCCCGGTGCTTTAATTCCATCATCGTTTACTACTAAAATCCGCATAAATTCTCTCTTCTACTTATTTTTTGATATAGTATTTGAATGTGCGTCTAAAAATTTATTTCCATTTTTATGAATCATATGTGTCGGTTCTTCTGCCACCCATATTTCCGTATCCCATGCAATTGATAAAAATTTTTGTTGGCATTTCTTCATTGTCTGGAATGCCGTCACAAAAATAATTTCTATATCTTTCGGACAATCTTTACAATATTCCTTAATTTTGGATATACGTTCTATCGTAAGTTCTCCTGTTGACGTATATGCCTCTATAAAAAGCAGCCATTTCTTTTCTTCCTGGTATAATATCAGATCCGGAAGCATTGCATGTTCCAACACTGTTATGTTCAACTCATTTAAAAACTCAACGTCTTTGACCAATTCCCGCTTCTTTGTATCACCAATATATAATAATTTTGCACCTGGTACAAATATAGGGACAAACTCTTCTAAGATTGCTGCTTGAAGCTTATTATGAGCCGATCTTTTCAGATGAAACTGTTCCCCATTATATAACACTGACAGCCCTTTATCTACTTGTCTTATTTGAGAATATTTCTCCTCGTAAGTCTGATGTGTCTCACAATAATAGCAAAGTTCCTCTTCCCAATTTTCTGTTCCGTACGCTCTTAACAGAGTTGCAAACTCTTTCGTCAAACGATAACTGCTTTTCTCACTCTGGGATTTAGCACCATTATGTTCCATAACTGCCATACTGCACAAAGGTGAAACAGAATCATCTCTAATTGTCTCACGGGAATTTTCACTATAACCACCACGCTTTAAATCTGTTCCACCTTTATTAGGATAATATTCATTCATGAACACAATCATATCATGTGTTCTGGCATAACTTTCCTCTACCTGAGACCATTTTGATTTTTCTTTTACACGTGCAACAGCCAGTAAAGTCAGAATAGTCCGTGTATTTTTCAATTTTGAAGGCATCTGCAATACTTCAAGTATTTCGCGCATTTCATTCATCTTTCTGTAAGGGTATTCTTTCATTTAAAGCTCCTTTTTCTTCTGCTCTATCCAATACATTGCCTTAAAATTTCATCGCTGGATAACATATTATCTCTGGTAAAATAATCACCCTGTTTTTTCCATTCTCTCATTGCAGTTTTTCCTATTTTCTGTAGTACATCCTTTGCCGGAATCGGCATTGTATTTAATTCTGCCGAATTTACCTGTGTGCTGCCATTTAACATCCGATAATAACGTTCCCATATATCAGAAGACAATAACGTATAAAACCCATATACCTCACAAAGACTAATCCGTTCTCCTACTTTAATTAAATAATTTAAATGATTTTCTGCGGTAAATTGTTTATATGCAAAAGCATCTGCTAAATGCAAGGCTGGCTGTAGTCTGCGTTTTTCTTCTTTTGCCGTCGCTCTCTTTAAAAAAACTGTATTCTGATTTTCCATCACATTCTTCTTAGATTCATCTTTTACTACAAAATACTGTGGTTTCTCTGTCTGAGCAGGAAATACTATTCTTCCTTCTAATACATTACATGAATGAAGCAATGGAATTGTAGACTCTTTTTTCTCCCACGCTATATACTCCTTATTACGAAATTCTACTACCTGTCCCGTTTTAAATCGAAAGCCCGCCTCTTCGACCGTATTAGGCATTTTCTTCATATAGTTTAATACCTTTAAATCTTCTTCATCTGATGGAAGTACAAAATAATGCTCTTTTCCTTCTGGCAAACAATTTCCACTCTCTACCTGAATTTCTTTTACTTTGCCTAAATCCTGCGCATTCTGACTAATCGCAATGATAATATTCCGAGACTGACTTTTCGATTTCTTTCCATAAGTAATCATTGTTTCCTGCAAGATATCATCACTATGTCCCTCTTTCCCTTTGAATACGCTATTTCGAGATTCAAACAAATGTACACGCTGAATATCCATACTATCCATAAAATAGCTTCTGAAACTTTTAAAATATGTCCCTGATGTCCAGGATCTTGGCGTAATAAATACAAACTCTCCATTTGTCCTCAGCATTTTAACTGCCATAGCCATAAACAGGAAATACATATTAGGCTGACCATGCACTATTTCACTCATACACACGGACTCTGCGGCCTCCTTGCGAATTTTCAAATATGGAGGATTGCTGATCACAATGTCAAATAATCCTTTGCTTTTCTGCATCTCCCAATATTTCTGATTGTCAACAATAAAATTTTCTTTCTGGGTCTTTATAAATAATTTTACCTGTTTTTGGCTGCAATAACTACTTATTATTTCTATATTCTTTTTTAACAATGACTGTATATTTTTGTCGTTCTCATATAATACTACAGAAATTTCCCGTGCTGTTCCTCGTGCAATTAAATGCTCTACCACTGCTGCTGTCAACAGACCATTCCCGGCACCTGGATCGAGTATTTTAACCTTTTCAGATTCCGTTCTTATAAGCGATGCCATATACTCTGCCGTCTGTATCGGAGTAAAAAACTGACCGTAGCTCTTTCTTTCTTTTTTAGGAAAAGAATTTACATATTCAATTGTATTTTTCATTATCTCTTTCAGCATACGATCTCCTCCATCTTGTCTTTTTATTATACTTTATACCTCGAAAAAAAGCAATGATTATCGAACATATATTCTGTTTTTTCCCAATTATATCAAAAAAATCCCTACATTGTCTGTAAATACAACAGACTTTGTAAGGATTTAATTTGCTTGTGTCCTCTATTGTAATGAAAGTGTTACCGTCAATACTCCACCCGATGCAGATGCCTGGATCAGAAGCGGTTGTGAAAAAGTATTGGTAAACTTAAGGTCTTTGCTCGTTCCTGCGATCGCTGCATCATATCCTGCCGGAAGATATATTACCGGCAGTGAATGCGGATAACGCTCGGTTGCAGGAAGACCTGCATGCAACATTGCAGCGTAAAGTGTCGATGATACCTGGCACACACCTCCACCGGTTCCCGTGCCGACCGTTCCACTGATATAGATCGGTGCTACAACATAACCGTTCGCTGATGTACGCGGCAGAATAGTCGAGCTAAAGGAAAATGATTTTCCCGGCTGTACTACAACACCATTGATGCGGGCTGCTGCCAGCTCTACGTTAACAGCTCTCGGAACTGTCGCATCATATTCTGTTGTACAGGTACCGATCACATTGCCCTGTACCGTGGCAGTATCCGTTGTAGCTGCATCAGTAACAGTAGCAGCGGATGCGCTTCCTGTTCCGCCTCCGTCTCTTCCCTCTGCCTTACCACATGTCACATAATGGCGGCAATATGCTGCCATGTCGTCACCAAATGCCTGCTGCAGATCTGCGTATTTTGCCCGGTATGCCTGTGGATTGAAATCCGCAGAACAGCTTCTTCCTTCTCTTAATCCGTAATTTACAAAATGATTAAAAAGTGCGGCTTTATTATTGCCAAAAGCAGCGGCTACATCCGGATATGCACTGCGGTAATAATCTGCATCAAAAACTGCCTGATATGCGCTGCGTTCTGCCGCTGTTGCAGCTTCAGTAAACGCCGGGTTCGTCATCAGAAGCCCTGCACATGCCGCAACCGCCAACATCTTTTTCGTCCAATTTTTTCTTTTTATCATGGTATCCTCCCCGTGATTTTACTCTTTATCTGGTACTATAGATATGGATTCATCATATCAGACATGACAAAATTATACAATAGTGCTCTTTCACAATCCGTTTATGCTTTCTCCCCCTCGTACACCACATTTCCATCAATGATCGTATACAAAATATGAGTATCCACAGCAAATGGATTTTCCCCCGTCAACACGAAATCCGCATCCTTTCCCGCCTCAATACTTCCGACACGGTCTTCGATTCCGATATGTTTCGCTGCATTGATCGTGATTGCCTTTAACGCATCAAATTCACTTAACCCGTTAAATACCGCCCTTCCTGCGCAAAGTGCCAGATAGCGCTCCTCGATCACCGGGGAATCCGTAATGATAGAAACCTGACATCCCGCTTTTGCAAGTGCCGCAGTGGTATGAAATCCTTTGTGGCGCAGTTCATATTTGGTTGCATGTCCAAAAGATGGGCCCACCGCAACCGGAAATCCTTCCTTTGCAAGATCATCTGCGATCAATGCTCCGTCCGTTGTATGATCAATTCGAAGATCCACATGAAATTCCTTTGCAATGCGGATTGCGGTGTAGATATCATCGGCGCGGTGCGCATGGGCTTTTAACGGCATCTCGCCGCGGATAACTGGAAGAAGCGCCTCCATTTTTGCATCGTAAGCAGGCATCTTTGAAAAATCCACCTTCCTATCCGCGTCTGTTTTCTGCGAATCGTCCATCACTTGTTCCTGTGCCTGTTCCATCTCAAGTTCATTCCAGCCCTCCGGACAGCCGGCAGCGTGTAATTTTGTGTCATATATTTTTGCCTTTGTGAGTGCCTCCCGCAGCTTCGCGGCAACAGACATTCTCGAATAAACACCTTTTTCCTTATAACAGTTTTTCGGATTCTCACCGAAAGCGATCTTCATGGCTGTTTTTTCTTTGACTAACATGTCATCCACACGCTTTCCGTAGGTCTTGATGGCGCAGAATGTTCCGCCAATGACATTTGAGCTTCCCGGTCCGGTGCACACACAGGTCACACCGCCTTCGCGTGCCATCTGGAAAGTCTCATCCTGCGGATTGACTGCATCAACCGCGGAGAGCTGCGGTGTCACAGGATCCCCTAATTCGTTATAATCCTCGCCGGCAAATCCGGTCGCATACCCGTCTAATCCCATGTGACAGTGCGCATCCACAAATCCCGGATAAACATCGATCCCGGTTGCATCGATCACATCCGCGTCATTGATGATCTTCCCCTCTAAGACCGGTGCGATCTTTTTTATTTTTCCATTCTCCACTAAAATATCTGCCACAAATGGCTCTTTCTCTATGGCGTTGTGGATCGTTCCCTGTTTGATCAGTAAGTAATTGCTCATGTGTGCCTCCTGTTTTATGTCCGGTGACTGTAAAAATCCTGTTTACCGTTGTTTTGATCAGAATCCGCATTTTGCGCCTTTCTGTCTTACATAATTAATTCCCATATCATACCAACATTATACCATGTATTCTTTTTATCCGGCTCCTCATTTTCCATATACAGGAAAAACCTTGTGATTATGCCCAAAATCACACAAAAAAATAAGCATAACAGCAGCGTTTCTGCTGTATATGCCCATTTCACCGCACAACTGACAATCATGCCGACACCTTATAGCGTTATCCTACAAAAAAGGATCTGCATGCGAATCATACGCTGCAGATCCCTGATGCACTTTTATTTCACTGACAAATCCGTATTCCTGATCTTATCCCTGATCCGAAGGATCATGGACGGTGATACGGAAAGCTCGTCAAATCCCATCCGAAGGAATGTCTCTGTGAGCGTTTCATCCGCGCCAAGCTCACCGCAGATGCCAACCCAGCATCCTTCCTTATGTCCGTTATCCACAACCATTTTTAACATCCGAAGGACTGCTTCATGGTGTGAATCATAAATATTATCCAGTTTCGGATTCTGCCTGTCGATTGCAAGTGTATATTGTGTCAGATCGTTTGTCCCGATCGAAAAGAAATCAACCTCTTTCGCTAAAAGATCACTGATCATAACTGCCGCCGGTGTCTCGATCATAATACCGAGTTCCACATCCTTATACGGAATACCGTCGGCATCAAGTCCCGCTTTCACTTCCGCAATGATTTCTTTGATCTTTTTCACCTCATTTACGGAAATGATCATCGGGAACATGATCGCAATCGTTCCATAATAGCTGGCACGGTAGATTGCCCGAAGCTGTGTCTTAAAAATTTCAGTGCGGTCGAGGCAGATCCGGATCGCACGGTAACCCATTGCCGGGTTTTCTTCTTTCTCAAGGCCAAAATAACCGACCTGTTTATCTGCTCCGATATCAAGTGTACGGATAATAACTTTTTTACCCGCCATATTTTCCGCAACTGTCTTATATGCTGCAAACTGTGCTTCTTCTGTCGGGTAATCCTCCGACTCTAAATAAAGGAACTCACTCCGGAACAGTCCGATTCCACCCGCATCATTGGCAAGTACATTTGCCACATCGGAAACACCCCCGATATTGGCATAAAGATTGATCTTCGTTCCATCCCTTGTGATATTTTCCTTACCCTTTAATTCCTGAAGCAGACGTTTCTTCTGCTCATTTTCTTCTTTTAACTTCCGGTATTCCGCTTTCGTATCCTCATCCGGTTCTACGAAAAACTTTGCATCAAATCCATCCACGATACCGAACTGTCCGTCCACACCCTCTTCCGGAAAATCAACTCCGATCAATGCCGGAATATTCATGGTTCTCGCTAAGATCGCCGTGTGGGAATTGGTGGAACCGTGACGTGTTACAAAAGCAAGTACTTTTGATTTATCAAGCTGCACAGTCTCACTCGGTGCAAGATCATCCGCTAAAAGGATAAACGGTTCATCACCGCTTAAGCCTGCATCGCCGTTTCCCTGTAAAATAGAGATCACGCGATTGGAGATATCTTTGACATCCGCCGCACGTTCTCTCATATAATCATCATCCATCGCAGCAAACATCTGCGCAAAATTATCTCCGGTGGAAGCAACTGCAAATTCTGCATTGACCTGCTGGGTTTCGATCATGTTTGTGATCGACTCTACATAGTCGAGATCATCCAGCATCATCTGGTGCATCTCAAAAATTGCCGCATTGACTTCACCGACTTCCCTGACTGCTTTTTCATAGAAAACACCAAGCTGCCTTTTGGCTTCTTCTTTTGCATCCTCAAAACGTTTTTTTTCTGCTTCTATATCCGTTATCTTTGTTCGTTTTACTGCGTTATCCGTCTTATGATAGACAGACAGTCTGCCCATGGCAATTCCGCCGAATACACTTTTTCCGTGCAGTTCCATGCCCGTTACCTCCATTTTAGATTTTTATTTCTGTTTTTATCAATTTTTACAGATTTGCTTTCAAAAATGCCTCGATTGCAGCACTTGCTGCCTCTTCATTCTCTCCATCGGTGCAGACTGTGATCTCCTCGCCGCATTTTACACCAAGTCCCATAACTCCAAAAATACGTTTTGCATCTGCTGCTTTTCCATCTTTTGCAATGGTAATGCTGCATGGAAATGCGGCTGCTTCCTTTACAAGTGCTCCTGCCGGTCTTGCATGGATTCCCCCTTTGTCTGTGATCACGTATTTAAATTCTTTCATGATTTTCTCCTTTCTTTGTACATAACACATTGTTTTATGATTACATATTCACAGGCTCTATATTGTTGCAACATAAAGCCTGCGATTTTAATTACCTTTTCCGTTTCCTATCTTTTTGATACATCCTTCTTTAAAAGTCCAAGGATTACGCATCCTACAACAGAACCAACTGCCAGTGATATGAGATATAACAGCGGATGGCCTACGGTTAAGAATACGAAGATTCCACCATGTGGTGCCATTAATGTACAGTTAAATGCCATGGATAATGCTCCTGCAACTGCGGAACCAATGATACAGGACGGCAGCACACGCAATGGATCCGATGCTGCAAACGGGATTGCTCCCTCTGAGATAAAGGAAAGTCCCATAACAATGTTTGTCGGTCCTGCTTTTCTCTCTTCTTCGGTAAATTTGTTTTTAAAGAACATGGTTGCAAGTGCGATTGCAAGCGGTGGAACCATACCACCGACCATAACAGCTGCCATGATATTGTAATTGCCTGCTGCGATAGATGCGGTACCAAATACATATGCTGCTTTGTTTACCGGGCCACCCATATCTACGGACATCATTCCGCCGAGCAGTGCGCCAAGCAGGATTGCCTTTGCACCATTCATGCTGTTTAATCCGTTGTTGATCATAACGTTTAATGCTCCGATCGGAGGCTCTACCACATAAGTCATGATCACTCCGATCAAAAAGATACCGATTACCGGATAGAGAAGCATTGGCTTGATACCCTCTAAGCCTTCCGGCAGTTTCTCAAACAGTTTCTTTAACAGACGTACCAGATAGCCTGCAACAAAACCTGCAACGAGAGCTCCAAGGAATCCGGATGTTCCGTTTGCTGCGATTGCTCCGCCGACAAAACCGACCGCAAGACCAGGACGATCTGCAATACTCATTGCGATAAATCCGGCTAAGATCGGAAGCATAAATCCGAATGCAACACCACCGATCGATTTAAACATTGCCGCCATCGGTGTGATCGTACCAAAGTTTGAACGCTCATCAAATGGAAGGCTGTTTAAGTCAACTGCAAAACCATCGATCAGAAATGCGATCGCAATCAGGATACCACCGCCGATAACGAACGGTAACATATGGGAAACTCCATTCATCAGGTGTTTGTAAATCTGGTGTCCAACGCTGTCAGATTCTTCCTCACTGTCTGCTGCCTGACCGCTTCCCTTCGCCTGATACAGTGGAACATTGCCGTTTAACGCTCTGTCTAACAATTCTTCCGCCTTACTGATTCCATCAGAAACCTTACACTGGATCACAGGTCTGCCTGCAAAACGATCCATCGGAACCTGTGTATCCGCTGCAACAATAATACATGCAGCCTCTGCAATTTCAGCTTTTGTCAATACATTTTTGGCACCGCCGGAACCTCTTGTCTCAACTTTCACACGGCATCCAAGCTCTTTCGCTTTTTTCTCAATATTTTCTGCCGCCATATAAGTATGTGCGATTCCGTTCGGGCATCCGGTTACAGCGAGGATCAGCTTTCCATTCTCTGTGTTTTTCTCCTCTGCCGCATTCTTTGTATCTGCGCTGTTCTTTTTCTCTTCTTCGGCATCTTTCTCAGCTTCCGCGCGGTCGATCACACTTAAAAATTCCTCAACCGTCTTTGCATTGCGAAGTCCGCTTGTAAAATTCTCATCCATCAGAAGAACAGATAACTTGCTAAGTACATCCAGATGTACGTTGTCTTCCGTATTTGGTGCTGCGATCAGGAAGATCAGGCTGACCTTTTCTCCATCTAATGCATCAAAATCCACCCCGTCTTTGATGACCATTGCTGCAAGACCAGGTTTGCTGACTGCATCTGACTTGCAATGTGGAATGGCGATTCCCTCACCAATTCCGGTTGTTCCTTCTTCCTCTCTGGCGTATACGCCCTTGCGGTACTTCTCAACATCGTTGATCTTTCCGCTCTTAGCCATCAATGCAACCATTGCATCAAGGGTTTCGTTCTTTCCAGTGACTTTGCCATTTAAGTCAATACTCTCTACGGCAAGTAAATCCCTGATTTTCATGCTTAAATCCTCCTTGTTTTGCGGAGCAAAATGTCTGCTATGCCTGCATAGCATGTGCCCTTGCAGGAGCAGAGGATTTTACTCCTTGTTTTGCGAAGCAAAATGTCTGCTATGCATGCTATGCCTAATAGCTTGCATAGCATGTGCCCTTGCAGGAGCAGAGGATTTTACTCCTCCTACTTAAATATGCCTTTGTTTTTATCTAAAAGCGCCAAAACTTCCGGTTCTGTTGCCAGTTCCTCTGAAAATGCCGATGCACTTCCAGTACAAACCCCCATCTGGAAAGCTTCTTTATAGCTTCCCGTCTTTAAATAACCTGTTACAAATCCGGCTACCATGGAGTCCCCGGCGCCAACCGAATTGACGACCTTACCCTTTGGTGCCTCCGCCTGAAAGATGCTGCCGTCTTCAGCAACCAGCACTGCTCCGTCGCCAGCCATGGAAACGAGGACATTTCCTGCACCCTTTTCCTGCATCTTCTTTGCGTAAGTGATCACATCTTCTTTTTCTGTTATTTTCACACCGAAAATCTCACCAAGCTCATGATTATTCGGTTTAATTAAAAACGGATGATACTGTAATACATTTACGAGCAGATCTTTTGTCGCATCCACAACGATCTTTAAATCCTTATCTGCAAGATATTTCATGATATCCATGTAGATGGTCTGCGGCATCACATCCGGGATACTTCCCGCCATAACCAAAACATCTCCATCTGAAAGCCGATCCAGTTTTTCATAAAGTGTTTTGATGTCAGCTTCTGATATCGCCGGTCCCTGTCCGTTGATCTCACTCTCCTCGTCGGAACGCATTTTTACATTGATCCTTGTCATTCCTTCTTTTACCGGAATAAAATCCGCCCGGATTCCTTTTTCCCTGATCAGACGCTCCAGTTCGTTTCCGGTAAATCCGGCATAAAACCCAAGTGCCGTGTTCTCCAGTCCAAGATTTTTTAACACCATGGATACATTGATTCCTTTTCCACCCGGAAAAATCTTCTCCTCTGATGTCCGGTTGACCATTCCGCAGGTGAAATGCGGAACTGTCACAATGTAGTCCAGTGATGGATTAAATGTAACAGTGTAAATCATTTTCTCAGTCTCCTTTCTGCTTTTCCCGCGTTTTTGTTCCGCAGGTCTTCGTATTTTTTATACTTCAATTACATTTTTACATTTACGGTACGCAGGTTTTGTAAGACCTGTCGTGATGACCTTTGCACTCTCAAACGGAGCAAATGTCACACTTGATATCTGATTGAACTTGCTATCATCTGCTAAGATATAACATTCTCTGCAGTTCTCCATGGAGCGTTTTTTTACGAGCGCTTCTTTTAACTCCGGTGTGGAAAATCCGCGCTGCATACTGATTCCGTTTGCTCCCCAGAATCCTTTTGTAAAATTATATTTTTCAACCGAAGAAACAGCTTCCTCTCCAACGATTGCCTCTGTCACCGTCTTGAACTCGCCGCCAAGAATATATACCGTACAACCTTTCTGCGCAAGTTTTTTTGCATGTGTGATCGCATTTGTCACAAACACTGCCTGTCTGACCGTAATAAAATCGATCATCAGATCCGTCGTCGTACCTGCATCAATATAAACAAAATCTCCAGGTTCGATCAGCCCTGCCGCATATTTTGCGATCTTTTCTTTTGCACCTTTGTTCCGTTCTCTACGCTGCATGACTTCGTCATCCTCGGTACTGTATGAGGTGTTTTTTAAAATTGCACCGCCATGGACTTTAATGAGCTGACCATTTGCATCCAGTGTATTTAAATCTCTCCGGATCGTTGACTCTGATGCATCCAGTTCTGTCATAAGCTGCTGAACGGTCACGCTGCCCATACTCTCTAGTATGGATAAAATTCTTGTAAATCTTTCTTCTGTCAGCATATCTTTTCCTCCAATTTCATTCACAACCGTTCAAATTCGTTCATCTTTGATAGCTTTATTATATGATTCCATTCCGTCACAGTCAATCAAAATCCGTCAAAATCATTCACAAAAATTCATTTTAAAAATTGTGAAATATGCAAAAAAACTGTCGGAAGAATCGTCTCTGTTTCCACGACAGAATACGATTCTTCCGACAGTTTTTACATTTTTGATCTGATTCATACGAATCTCTGTTATTGCGCTATGTTTTTGCACATCCAAAGTCTATTTTTCACACTGCTTTCCGTTATTCACACGATCATGAACGCTTTACTCCCCCTTTTGAAAACGTTCGATCGCATCTTTTACATCATCCGCAAAAATTTCAACCACCTCTGCATTTTTCGTCTTATACCGTATGATACCCATTTCCTCAAATGTCTGTCCGGCAATATAACACCGCAATGCCATCAGTACGCCACTGTGCGTTACGATCAACACATCTTCCGTCTCCCGTTCTAAGATCATTCCGAGTGTATCAAGCGCACGCCTCAGCACTTCATTGTAACATTCTCCATGCGGTGTATGGACATAACGCCTGTTGGCATCCCAGTCCTGATACTCTTTCGCATTTTCCTGCGTAATGCTTTCCCAGCTTCTGCCTTCCCAGTCGCCCATATCCATTTCCCGCAGACCATCCGCCGCAATACATGGAATATCAAGCGCGATCGCCGCCTCCTGTGCCGTCTGTGCTGCACGAAGCTGTGGGGATGTATATGCCCGCACAACCTGAAGAGTCCCTTCCTTTTTCCGATCCAGAAGCATGTCCGCAAGCTCTTTTGCCTGCTGCTTTCCATTCTCATTCAACGGCACATCTGTCTTGCCCTGTATTTTCTTTTTTACATTCCAGTCCGTCTCTCCGTGACGTACAAAATATAAAATCATTGATTTCTCCTCTTTTGGGTGATGTTGTCATAAATCAAGTATAAACAATTCGTTTTGATTTGTCTATGTGAATCCATACAACGGCAGATTCTTCTTGCAATTTATGATTTCCCCATGTATACTACATCTATCGCAATTCAATTTTATTTTCATAGAATCATTTTCTGAATACCACTCTTTTCATTCCGGCATTTCGCCAGCTATTTCAGAAAACTATTGTGAAAAACACTTAAATTTTTTATAATTAAAGGAGAAAACTACATGGGGAAAAACAAAGGAAAACGCAGTCACACAAAACATGTTTTTGTGCAGAAGAAGTACCGGGATGCCTTGTTCCGCAGGATTTTTAATGAGAAATCAGTTTTGATGGAGTTATACAATGCCCTGAATCAGACAGATTACGATGATGCAGATGAACTGATTTTTTACACGATCGATGACGTGATCTATCTCGGATATAAAAATGACGTATCATTCATCGTCCGAGGCACGCTGAATCTGTATGAGCACCAGAGTACCTTAAACCCCAACATGCCGATCCGCGGACTGATCTATTTCGGCAAACAGTATGAAAGCTATATCAAACAACATAACCTGAACATTTATGGGAAAAAAATGCTTTCGCTGCCGTTTCCGCAGTTTGTTATATTTTATAATGGATTTGAACCGTTGGAAAATGATAAAGATTACATGGAACTGCATCTTTCGGATGCGTTTGTATATGCCGGATCAAATCACCTGGCAACAGATGCTGCATCCAGCCCCATCAGCACCCGCCCCTGCTTAGAGTGCACTGCACGGGTTTACAACATTAATTATGGACACAATCAGGAATTAATGGCACGATGCCGGACTTTAGAGGAATATTCCATTCTGATCGGCAGAATTTCTTCGAAGGTCAGAACCGGTATTCCATTAGAACAGGCAGCGGATGCTGCTGTACAGGAATGTATCAGGGACGGTATCCTAAAGGATTTTCTTATCAAACACAGATCGGAGGTCGTTGGTATGTTATTGGAAGAATTCGATATGGATGAGTATATTAAGATGGAACGCAGGGACAGCTATGCGGATGGACATGAGGATGGCTTAGCGATGGGTTTAGCGGAGGGTTTAGCGGAGGGCAAACGTCTTGAGCAATTACACATCATCCACAACATGTTCCAGGAAAATATTCCTGCACAAAGCTGTGCTAAACTGCTTAACAAGGATACTGCTTTTATTGATAAAGTATATTCACTGTGCCAGGCTCACCCTGACTGGTCAGATGAAGATCTTTACAATTCACTAAAAGAAAATTAAACTCATTATTTCAAACAACAGACTACACACTCCACGCATATTCTATTTTCAAAAACACCTGTAATTACATGCCCAACAACATATAATTACAGGTGTTTTTATTACTGAAATATTTCTTTTTTACAGATCACATAGGAAATCCCTGCCACGACCACTTCCGTGATCCAGAACGCATGCCAGACGCCCGCAGCCCCCAATATTTTACTCAAAATAAATGCCAATGGTAAAATAACTGCTATGTACCTGAGCACAGAAATTACCAACGATTCTTTTCCCTTTCCCAGTCCTTCCAACGCACCTGATACCGTGACGGAGACCGATGACGCAATAAATCCAATGCTGATCAGACGAAGCGCCTCTTTTCCAAATTGTATCGTCTCCGGATTACTGGTAAACAATCCAATGAGCGTCTGCGGCACTGCCATACAAAGTATCGTTCCGATTACCATGACCCCCGCGATCAATACCAGCGCTGACCGGAAAATTTCTCTGACACGCTTTGACTCTCCCGCACCGTAGTTATATCCGATCAGAGGACGCATCCCCTGCACGACACCATTTCCTGTCAGATATAAAAATGTCTGTAATTTAAAATAAGCCCCAAGTACAAGTACATAGCTGGCAGAATAAACCGCAAGAATCGCATTTAATGCAGAGACCTGTACAGACGGCAGCGCGATGCTCAATGTTGCCGGGACACCGATCGAATACATTTTCCTGCTAAGTTCCGCTTCCGGTTTCATATCTTTCCATCTTATTTTTACCGGAATCGGTTTAAAAAAATAAAACAGCAGATAGCTGACAAGAGAAGCCATCTGACCGATCCCGGTTGCGATAGCAGCTCCCCGGATCCCCATTTCAGGAAAGAAACCAATTCCAAATATCATAAAAGGATCTAAGATAATATTGGTCACACAGCCGATCAGCATACAGAGCATGGACGTTTTCATGCGCCCCACTGACTGAAAAATTTTTTCAAAGCAAAGCCCTGCCGCATTGGGTACTGCAAAAAGAAATACGATCTGCGCGTATGCTGCGCCCATGTCTATGATCGACCTTTTATCTGTAAACATGGCAAGAAAAGGTGCTGTGATTGCAATGCAGACTACCGCTAAGATCAGTCCGTGGATCATGTTAAAAAGTGTTCCAAGCGACGCCGCCTTATCCGCCGTGTTCTGCTTTTGTGCTCCAAGAAAATATGCGATTGTCGCATTGATTCCGATTGCAAATCCGATAACAACTGCATTGACCAGATTCTGCAATGGGAACACCAAAGAAAGTGCCGTCATCGCATCTTCGCTGATGCGCGCCACAAAATAACTGTCAATGATATTGTAGAGCGCATTGACTAACATGGAAAATGTCATTGGCAATGCCATGGAGATCACAAGCGGCATGACCGGTTTTTCTTTCATAAAATTCTGGTTCATTTTTCATTCCTTTCGTTTCATGACATGAGGACACATCGTGGTTTCAGACTTCTTAATTGGCAGATTCCACAAAACCGGGACTGCTTATGTGCAATCTGACAACAAAAAAACGCCACACAGTTGCAAATCATTGCAGCTGTGTGGCGAAAAATAGAGTTCATCACTCAAGAAAAGTCCACTCCATAAAATGGTTTTGGAGCTATATTATAACCAGTAAATTTTATTTCTGTCAAGTAAATCTTATTTTGCAATATCAATACGCACCAGTGCTTTGCGAAGTGCAAATTCAGCACGTTTGACATCGATTGCCTCTGTCCGGTGGGCAAGCCGTTCCTCAGCGCGCGCACGCGCAGCTTCAGCACGGTTCTTGTCGATCTCATTCGGCCACTCTGCAATCTCTGCGAGAAGTGTTACCTTATCCGGCAGAATTTCCGCAAAGCCGGAATGTACTGCCGCGATCACGTCATCTTCACCCGTCTTGTGGATCTTTACGATGCCGGGTGCTAACACGGTCGTGAGCGGAATATGCTTTTTATACACACCGATCTCACCGGAGGCAGTGGTAAACTCGATCATATCACCCTCACCTGTATAAAAAACACGATCCGGCGTAATGATCTCTACCTGAAAGAGTCTGTTTTCTTCTGCCATACACACCCTCCATTATTACTGCATCTTTGCGCGGACATCATCGATCGTACCTGCATTTAAGAAATAACTCTCCGGTACATCATCATGCTTTCCTTCAAGAATCTCCTTAAATCCGCGGATTGTCTCTGCAATCGGAACATATTTTCCATCCAGACCGGTAAACTGTGTTGCAACGAAGAACGGCTGGGATAAGAATCTCTGTACCTTTCTTGCACGGCTTACAACCAGTTTATCATCCTCGGAAAGCTCGTCCATACCAAGGATTGCAATGATATCCTGCAATTCTTTGTATTTCTGTAAGATCTCCTGCACACCGCGGGCTACCTCAAAGTGCTCCTGGCCAACGATACGCGGGTCTAAGATACGGGAAGTAGAACCAAGCGGATCCACTGCCGGATAAATACCGAGTTCTGCGATAGAACGCTCAAGTACGGTCGTTGCATCCAGATGTGCGAACGTGGTTGCCGGAGCCGGGTCGGTCAAGTCATCCGCAGGCACATAAACCGCCTGAACGGAAGTGATAGAACCGTTCTTTGTAGATGTGATAGGCTCCTGCAGAGCACCCATCTCTGTCTGTAATGTCGGCTGGTAACCTACGGCGGAAGGCATACGTCCTAACAGCGCGGATACCTCAGATCCTGCCTGTGTAAAACGGAAAATATTGTCAATGAAGAGCAATACATCCTTACCGCCTTTATCACGGAAATACTCTGCCATCGTAAGACCTGTTAAGGCAACACGCATACGTGCTCCTGGCGGCTCGTTCATCTGTCCGAACACCATGGTGGTCTTATCGATAACTCCTGATTCTTTCATTTCATAGTAAAGGTCATTTCCCTCACGGGTACGCTCACCAACGCCGGTAAATACGGAATATCCACCGTGCTCGGTTGCGATATTGTGGATCAGCTCCTGGATTAAAACGGTTTTACCTACACCGGCACCACCGAACAATCCGATTTTACCACCTTTCTGGTAAGGGCAGAGAAGATCTACGACCTTGATACCTGTCTCTAACATCTCCTGGGATGTTGCCTGTTCCTCAAATGCAGGAGCAGGTCTGTGGATCGGCCATTTTTCCACGCCGGCCGGAGGATCGATCTCGTCGATCGGATCTCCTAATACATTAAACATTCTGCCCAATGTATTCTCACCTACCGGCACACTGATCGGTCCGCCGGTTGCAACTGCATCCATGCCGCGGACTAATCCATCGGTTGATCCCATTGCGATACATCTGACTGTATCATCGCCCAGATGCTGGGAAACCTCAACGGTCAATTCTTTTCCCGCCTGATCGCCTCTTAACGGGATACGAATCGCATCGTTGATCTCCGGCAGATTGCCCTCTGTGAATTTAATATCCAGAACGGCACCGATAATCTGGGTAATCTTACCGATATTATTTGCCATCGCTTCTTTCTCCTTGTAATCAAATTTTGTGCTGCTGTCTTTTTATTCGATTGCAGATTACCTGCAGCTTCATCTGCTTATCCAGAGATTGCCGACGCACCGGCAATGATCTCTGTTAATTCCTGTGTAATCGAGCCCTGACGTGCCCGGTTATATTTGAGCGTCAGATCACTGATCATATCCTCTGCATTGCTCGTTGCAGAATCCATCGCCTGCATTCTCGCACCGTTTTCACTGGCAACTGCCTCCACGAGTGCACCATAAAA
>ERZ773264.1593-NODE-1593-length-26004-cov-5.545840_pt1 | contig 26004 bp, 15 predicted proteins | sample MGYA00511910_ERZ773264 | MGnify/ENA primary metagenome ERZ773264 (study PRJEB29015, sample SAMEA2737739) | human gut metagenome | biome: human gut; feature: human-associated habitat; material: faeces | place: China | collected 2012 ...
CCATCCGTTCCGGTTTCAGCCAGATACGCATACTGTATGTATCGCCCAGCTCCATCACGTCTCCCACTCCCTCGATACGTTTAATCTGGGGAATGACATTGATGTCCAGATAATTGGCAAGGAACGTCTGATCGTATCGACCGTCCGTGCAGACCAAAGCGCCAATCTGCAAGAAGCTGGTCTGCCGCTTCATCGTGCTGACGCCGACTTTCGTTACTTCAGCCGGAAGCAATCCCTGTGCTTTCGCCACACGGTTTTGCACGTTGACTGCCGCCATATCGGGGTCTGTGCCCTGCTTAAAATAAACTTGTATAATAGCCAAACCTGCATTGGAAGCACTGGAACTGATATACATCATGTCTTCCACACCGTTGATACTCTCCTCCAGTGGCATGATGACACTGTTCATCACTGCCTCGGCATCGGCACCCGTATAACTGGCAGTTACATATACCGTTGGAGGCGCAATGTCAGGATATTGCTCCACCGGCAGCGTGAAGAGCGAAATAAGCCCTATGGCCAGAATCAGGACAGAGATGGAAATAGCCATCACCGGCCGTTTTATAAACACATTTCCTTTCATAATCAATCTCCTTCTTATTTAACTTGCGTGCCTTCACGCACCAGTCCGGCGCCTTCCGATACGATTTCATCACCTGCTTTCAGTCCGTCCAGCACCACATATTCGCGTCCGTCATTGTTTTCGGCCACTGTTATCAGGGTAGAGACAGCCTTCCCGTCCACTACCTTATATACAATCGTCTTATCCTGCATCTTCACGGTGGCCGTCTGCGGAATGGCGATACAGTCTTTATAAATGCTTGGCACTACCACCGTGCCCGAGGCTCCGCTATGAAGCAACCGCGATTCGTTGGGAAACACCACGCGCGCCACCACAGTACCCGTTTGCCGGTCGATGACGCCGCTGATGGATTCGATGACACCTTTCTTGTCATAAACCGAATTATCATTGAGGCGCAGTTCCACTTCCGGCATGTTCTTCAAGGCTTCGTCCATGTCACCATGCTGGCGGGTGAGGGCAAGCAACTGATTCTCGGTCATGGAGAAATAGACGTACATATCCGAATTGTCGCTGACCGTAGTAAGCGGATAGGGCATATTGGCACTTACCAATGCGCCTGCACGATAAGGCAATGCACCTACGACTCCGTCACTGGGACTTTTCACTTCGGTATAAGAGAGATTGTTGCGGGCACTGATCTCCTGGGCTTCGGCCTGCGACAGTTGAGCTTTGGCGGTGAGATAAGAATTCTCGGCCGTTTTCAGACTGAATTCCGAAACTACTTTCTGCGCATACAGTTCTTTGTTGCTCTTGTAGGTCAGTTCGGCAGTACCCAGCGCGGCACGTGCTGCTTCCACATTGGCAGTGGCGGTTTTCAGTGCGGCCTTGTAAGGCACTTGGTCGATAATGAAAAGCGATTGCCCGCGGCGTACTTTTTGCCCTTCGGTCACACAGAGTTTCTCAATCGTTCCCGACACCTGCGGATAAATATCAATATCCTGCCGCCCACGTATGCTCGCCGAATAGGAAGAAGAAAATTCCTTATCCACCGCTTCTATCTGCATTACTGCATAAGAAGAAGATTTCACTCCCGCATCCGATGCCTGCTTGCAAGATGCCATCCACACTGTACAACCGACAATCCCTATCAGCCGTATCCATTTTTTGCTTACTGTAATCATACTTTCTCTTTTGATCTTTTGTTAAATCCTGGACAAAAGTAGGAGAAAAGAACAAGGCAAGAGTGACCAATTTCCCTCCATAAATGTCCCATTCTCGCCATTTACGTTTATTATAGCTAACTATTTGGCAATAAACGACATATCAAACAAATCTGAAGAAGTATGGGACATTCTGTTTTCCCGATTATTCACCAACTTTGCAAAAAGTAAAAAAGGAAAAAACATGGAAAAAGAGAACATTATTACGGTGGATATAGAGGATTTTAAGGACAGTCAGCACGTCCTTGATTATATAGATGATGACTTTGCGATAGTCAACAGTCTGGAGGGGACTCCTTATAGTAATGATACAATCAAACTGAATTGTTTTCTCATCGCGGTTTGTATAGAAGGGTGCATCCAGCTAGATGTCAACTACCGGACCTACAAGTTGCAGGCGGGCGAGCTGCTGCTCGGTCTGCCCAATACGATTATCAGCCATACGATGCTTAGTCCTAAATATAAGGTCAGGCTTGCCGGATTCTCTACCCGTTTCCTGCAACGTATTATTAAAATGGAAAAGGAAACGTGGAATACTGCCATTCATATCCACAACAATCCGGTGAAGTCGGTTGATAACGGGGAGGATCAAACAGTCTTCGGATTCTACCGGGATTTAATTATAGCCAAGATAAACGATGAACCTCATTGTTACCACAAAGAAGTGATACAACATCTCTTTTCCGCTATCTTTTGCGAAATGATGGGGCAGCTTCATAAGGAAATGGAAGCCGCCGGCAATACGGAAGGTTCGAAAGAAGGCATCAAACAGGTGAATTATATTTTGCGGAAGTTCATGGAACTGTTATCGAAGGACAAGGGTATGCACCGTTCGGTGAGTTATTTTGCCAACGAGCTTTGTTATACTCCGAAGCATTTCTCGAAAGTCATCAAGCAGGCGTGTGGCAGAACTCCGTTGGATTTGATTAACGAAACTACCGTGGAGCATATCAAATACCGATTAAAACGTTCGGAAAAGTCTATCAAGGAAATTGCGGAAGAGTTCAACTTCCCCAATCAGTCCTTTTTCGGGAAATACGTAAAAGCGCATTTGGGAACATCACCGGCCAATTATCGGAACAGAAAAGAAGAATGACAAAAAGAACAGATTCTTATGTTAGAAAAATCTTTTTGGGAGTCTTGCTCATCTTACTATAAAAAATGAGTAATAATGTGCACATTATTACTCAATAACACTAAGATAACTCCCGATTCTTGACTTATACATAAGTCTATATTGCTGTTTCAGTTCTTTAGAAAGGAAAGAATGTTCAATCAGTTTATCTGTTAATTCATATACCTTAGTATATTTCTCCAGACAAGAGTTTACCAAACGTTCGGGTAGGCCTATTTTCAAACCAAAATAATAGAATGTTTTTCCTGTAACCGCCGATGCAGCACCGAAATAATCCGATTCAGGATTAACAAACAGACCTTTGCTCATGGCAAAGATACCATCGTTTATATGGAGATGAGTATTCAATAAATCGTATGCAGGAGATAGGCGGAATCTTCCTTTTTTCTCTTCCAATAAAGAAAAGTTCTTTAAATGAGCGTCGCCGTTAGAATAGACAAAATTGAATAAAACAAGTTCAAAGAAACGTAGTTTATCTACTTGTGGCACAGAACTGTATTTATCTATAATTCCTGCGAACTCTTCATAAGCCAGATTATCATATTTATAATCGGAACCTCCATTTTTCCTGGTAAGCCCGGCTAAAGAAGCAAAATCCTCCTTTTGCAACTTTCCTTTCCCCGACAAATCAAAACGTCGTACAAAATAAGCAGGGGTTCCGTCCTGAAAAAAGCATAATCCATTAGGAGCTGTCGGAATCCCATATACTTGCGCAGCTATCTGCATTGTCAAATGTTCGTTGGCAGGGCAAAACTCCTTGTTACGAAGATTATTAGGGACAGGCTTTAATATGAATTCGCCCTGTTCTCCCTCTTTGGTTAATCGCAATATCCCGTCATCGGCAACTAAAGAATACTTAATCTGGACTCCTGAAACAGATATGCGTTTGCTATTGTTATTGAAGATATCAATGCCGACATTATCATCAAAATGCTTATAAGGCAATTCACAAGATATATTTTCTCCGTCAAAAAGCAGTTTCAAGGCTTTGGGTGAGTATCCGCTTTCTCCGCCAGTCTCCCGTAAAAGTGAGGGACAAATATGAGTATCTGTTTCCATTATCATATTCTTTTAACTGTTATTGCTCCGATTGTATCTGTATGGGCAGTAGCCAGAAGAATACCAAAATCATCCTCTTCATCAATATGCAGGTTTCTAGCTTGAATAATACGATTATCCCCTTCAGATGTCATATTAAAAAAGACAGGGAAAAGATAGGAAGAGGTATATTCCTGCTGTGTCTTGGGCATGGTCAGTGAGACAGCTGGGAGTTGTGGATTATTATAATAGTCCGTATCATAACAGAATGAATAGTGTTCACGATCTATTTCTGTTAACAGACCGGCATAAATACCTTTTATATAGACTTTGGCAGATCGACTCATATGCGTGTCTATTATTGAATATGAATACTAAGTCCTAAAGTTTTCAGGACATTAAAAAGGACATCGAAGCGGGGATTACCACTTCCACGTTCCAAGCGGACCAAAGCGTTAATCCCTATTCCTGCAAGAGTTGCCAACGTAGCCTGATCCAAGCCCAACTCTTTACGCCTTTCGCGAATATGTTTTCCTATCTCTATTAAATCCATAATTCACCATATATAGTGACTTTCTCACAAAGATAGAATCTTTTTAGTAGAAAAACAAGCTAATTCACCATATACAGTGAATTTACGCATAAATAGCATAGTATAAAAGCATACTATCATGCTTTTCACCATATATGGTGATTTAAGAGAGATACATACTTATAGAGAAAAGACATTGATCGCTGAAAAAAGTGCCAACATGAAGAATTGTATATTTTATCTGTCCTGCTCTTCATCATTCGAGCCGTTTCCTTGCACTTCATGAAAAACTCCCGCCATTTAGAGTTACAGATTTCGCAAATAACATAAGATAGGTACTATTAGCAAACAAGTTGCAATAAAAGTAGCCAATCAAAAGTACAAATAGCTATCATCTCACAAGAAATGCAGCAGATTGCTATTTATAAATAAGCAATAGAAAAAGACAAAATAGCGCTAAATACCCTCTTCAAAAGCCTAGTTCCGCTTCCTTTAAAAGGAACCAACGGTTTATTTATACCAAAGAGAGCGTTTGTTTTAAACAAACCGAAGCTTTGATTACACCAAACCGATGGTTTAGTGACGCCATATATTGCATATTTCAAGGAAATAAATACAATATAAAAAGAAAAAACGCATATTCTTGCAATTGTTCATGCAGTTTATTTTCTGTTTGGCCCTTTTCTTTCTTTCCTTTTTCCGTGAATATCTTAAAAACAGAACAGATTTAATTCAACTACCTTTCATATAATCTTTCGGTAATACTCCAAATTGTTTCTGAAAACAACGAGCAAAATAAGAATGATTGCTAAAACCTACCAGATAACAAACTTCATTCACCCGATACTTCCCCTCTTTCAAGAACTGCGCAGCTGCCTTCAACCGAACAAGCCGTATGTAATCAATAGGAGGAAGCCCCGTAACTCCCTTCAACTTACGTTGTAAATTAGAACGACTCAAAGCCATTTCAGAAGCAAGTATATCGACCGTGAAACCTTCATTCGTGAAATTACGGATAATAATTCCATTAACCTGTTCAAGCCACTCAAAATCAGAACGTTTAATTTCTCCCTTACCATATTCCAAATTAGACATACTGGCAAAACGCTCAAACAGAACCTTTCTGTTTTTCAAAAGATTATCTATTGTCGCCTTGATATGACTCAAAGAAAAAGGTTTCTCAATATAGGCATCCGCTCCGTAATCCAACCCTGTTATTTTTGAATTAACAGAGCTTTGCGCTGATAACAAGATAAATGGGATATGACACAACATCTTATCCGCACGAACCGCATTCAGCAACTCAAAGCCATCCATCTCGGGCATCACAATGTCACTGATGATGATATCTACAGTGTTGTTGTGCAATAGCTTTAATGCTTCTTTCCCATTAGTCGCACCCAAGACGTTGTAATTATAGCCCAGATTTTTCAGCAAGAACTCCAACATATCATGCGTGTCTTCTACAATAAGAAGATTGCACTCGCCTATCTCGAAATGCCCACCGGATTCATGCTCGTTCCGGTTAACGGTCGGTTTGGTTGTACTTGCCTCAATCTTAGGTAGATGTATTGTAATCAGGAAACCTCCCTGACTACTTCTCCCTACAGAAATTTTACCACCATGCTTATCTACCAGCAATTTCACAAGACTCAGCCCTATTCCGAAACCGGTCTCCGTCGAGTTGTTATTTCCGGAGCGATAGAACGGTTCGAATATCCTAGCCGCTTCGACTTCCGTCACTCCCGGACCATCATCACCGACAGAAATCTCAAGCATCGGAGCATCTTCCACCACTACTTCACCGGTAGAAACCCAAATTCCGGTACGTGCATATTTAAAAGCATTGGTTAGCAGATTACTGACTATTTTCGTCAGAGCCTCAGCATCCACATTATATACCAGATGTTCTTGCACAAACTCCGTATGAATGCTTACAGATGATGAGAATGAAGCAAATCTTTTAATAATTCCTTTCATGAAAGGTATGATATCCACTTCGCTATACGACAGCTTATAACCGTCTTGATCCACTTTACGGAAATTCAACAATTGCTTGATCAGTTCGAGCAGCCGGTCTGTGTTTTGCCGGATGATAGAAAGGTTGGATTCAGTTTCCTCATTCCATGCACCGGATTCAAAAACAGCCTCCAACGGAGCCTTTATCAAACTGACAGGAGTTTTTATCTCATGCGCTACATGAGTAAAGAACTGAATCTTAGACCGATACATCTCCTGCTCCATCATCAGTTCCATATCCTTTTTCTCACGTTCACGCTTTTCACTTTGCTTTTTAGAATATCTGAACAAAAGCAAACAGACAGAAAGCAGAAGTAAAAAGACATAAACGACTTTAGCCGATGTAGTTTTCCAAAAGGGAGCCTCTATATGCAGGTTTATGAAACAAGGATTATCACTCCACACCCCATCATTATTCGCTACTCTCACCATAAATTTATAGGTGCCCGAAGGTAGATCCATGAAAGTCACCGAGTGTTTATCCGTATAAACCCAGTCATCATGCACTTGGTCTATTTTATAAGCATAACGATTTTTGGAAGGAGCCACAAAACTCAGGCATTCATATCCTATCTCAAAAGAAGAAACATGATAATCAACGGTAAACTCACTTTGCCTACTGATATTTATCTTACGCGTTTCCGCACTCCCACTACTATCATGCAAATTAATTGAAGAAATTACCGCGGTAGGCTTGACCGTATTTGTATATAGTTTATCCGGATAGAAACAATTAAATCCTTCCACTCCTCCAAAATAAAACAGTCCATTACTGGCCTTTAGAGATGAACGGAAATTAAATAGATTGCTCTGCAGACCATCTTCATGAGTATATAGCTTCGATTCCTCCGTGAGCGGATTATACTTTATGATTCCATGATTGGACGACAACCATAAATTGCCGTCTTTATCATCCAATATCCCATATATGACATGGCTATACAACTTCTTTTGATAATTATAATTCACAAAAGAATCGGAATCATAATCATAGCGGGATATCCCGCCTCCTTCCGTACAAAACCACAATTGCCCGATACGGTCTATGTAGACACGGATCACCCGGTTATCACTCAAAGAACCTGCATCAGAAGCTGAATGCTTATAGTTCCTAAACTTCCCCGTTTTACGATCATAACGCCATATTCCGCCTTCCTTGGTAGCAATCCACAGTGTGCCGGCACTATCCTCCAGCATATCATATACAAACACATCCCTCAACTCTTCAAACCGATGAAACTTATTTATCTCCGGAAGAAACTGACAGAGTCCTCTCATCGTGCCGACAAAGATTTCCCCATATCTATTTTTATATAAAGAATAAACATAATTATGAGGGATGGAGTTAGAATCATTCATATTATACTGATAGTTCCTCACTATGGAGCGTGTTTTCAAATCCATGACGTCAATGCCTTGAGAGAAAGTTCCGATCCACAACCGATGATCATCCAGCAATAAAGCATGTATATTGTTATAGCTGATATTCGTAGAAGAACCGTTTGCCATATAACGCGTGAACTCCTCTGTACGTGGATTAAAGTAGTTCAGTCCCCCATTCTCCGTAGCAATCCATAAGTTTCCCCCAGGATCTTCACAAAACTGACTGACTGCATTTCCGGACAATGAATTCTGCTTATGCTTCTCATAATACCATTTGATATAATTGCTTTGCGGTGATATATAATATATCCCGTCAAAGTAGGTCCCCACCCATACACCACCTTCGCGATCACGGCTGAATGAATAAATACACTTGGAGTCGAATGCCTCCAACTTATGAAGACTCTTTTCCTTCTGCCGAAATAAAAACAGCCCATCTTCCGTTCCTATAAAAAAGACATCCGGGCTGTATTGGAAAAGAGCACGGATCCAAGTATTGCCTTGATACGCCGTTGCTACAGGGTAAGCAGTAAAAGTGCCATCCGATCTATCCAAGTGCAACAGCCCGTCGTATCTGGTACCTACCCATATTTCCCCATCGGCAGTTTCCATCAAAGTGCTTATTTCAAACGAATGAGAAACCTTTGTGAGACGCGGCAAGCGATATACCGCGAAATTATCCGAAGCTTTTTTATATTTCGCCAATCCCTGGCAAGTCCCGAACCACAAAGTACCTGAAGAATCCCTGAACACCGAAATGACTTGATTGTCCGGAAGAGAAGTCGGATCTACCTGTGATCTTACATATCTCCGTAGCTGCCCTTTCCTTTCATCATATACAAACAGCCCTCTCGAAGTACCTATCCACAACTGTCCATCATCATCATAACATAAATCATTCACGGCACCAGCAATGCCAATTCCCTGCTCTGTTTTCTCATCAAACGGGGTGAAACTCTTGGATTGGGTATTGAAAAGATACAGTCCGTCTGTGGTGGCTGTCCACACATTGACCCGATCGATATGCGGATAAAGTTTCAATACATTGAGCAATGTATTATTCGACGGATCTGTCGAATCTGCAAATTTAGTAAATTCAGTCCCGTTGAAACGGTTCACCCCATCTCTTGTCCCCAACCATATATATCCGGTCGAGTCCTGCATAATGGTCCTTACCGTATTATCGGACAATCCGGTTTTAACATCATATTTTCTCATCACAGAAAATGTTTGTCCGCAAAGAGAATCGGTCTGTGCAATCACAACGATCAGCACCAATATACGAAGTAAATGATTCATCGTGTTATAGATTTGAGATACGCAAATATAGAATTTATTTTCATTCATCACCGCCTGTCGCATGAATATGACTAATTAAGAGCCTTATTTGACTAACTTGAGCTATTCTCACATTTCCCTATTTTTCACCCTATTACTAAAAGTGGCATTATTTTACTTGTTCGGATTATTGATATTGCGATATACCATCTATTTTTGCAGTATCCATAATTTAGTCCACTGACATATTTCCAATATATACCAGTTATACTTTTCACTTACATGTCCGGACAAGTTATTTGAGGTATAGCGGTTGAACAAAAAATATCAGGCGGATTATTGAAAGGAGTATTTTTTAACCAATTGTCCCATTATGTATTATATGAGAAAACACATTCTATTTATGGCAATATTTGCTCTGCATTGCCTGACAATGTATGCCCAGCAAATAAAGATCTCGGGAAAAGTCACCGATGAAAGTAACTATCCGTTGCCCGGAGCTACAGTTTCTATCGTAGAGTCAGGCAGTGGAACCTCTACGAATCTGGAGGGAGAGTATTCCATTCAGGTCATGCCGGGAAGCAAACTTCAATTCAGCTATATCGGCTATGTCTCCCAAACAATACTCGTGGATAATAAAACGATACTAAATGTGACTCTGCTTCCCAAATCAGAATCACTTGAAGAGGTAGTCGTAGTAGGATACGGCGTTCAGAAAAAAGCAAATCTGACAGGCTCCGTGTCAACCGTAAACTTTGATCAGGAGATGTCAAGCCGTCCCATCGCCAATGCTTCAAGTGCGATGGCAGGACTTTCGGCGGGTGTACAAGTACAACAAAGTTCCGGAAAGCCCGGTTCGAATGGAGCAACTATCAGAGTTCGCGGTACCGGAACATTGAACTCCAACAATCCATTGGTACTGGTAGACGGCATCGAATGGGATATGAATAATGTAAATACAGAGGATATCGCCAGCATCACTGTACTGAAAGATGCAGCTTCGGCAGCAATCTACGGTTCACGTGCCGCCAATGGCGTAATCCTTGTGACAACCAAGAAAGGGCAGGGAAAAACCCGGGTAAACTATTCGTTCTATGGATCTATACAAACACCTCAAAACAAACTTTCATTAGTCAGCGATTATGCCAGACACATGGAACTCATTAACGAAGGGACAGACAACGTAGGAAAAGCTCATGTCTTTGAACAGTCTACCATCGACAAATGGCGTGAAGCCAAAAACAATCCCAACGGAGTCAATGAATTCGGGGTGCCCAACTATATGGCTTATCCCAATACAGACTGGTTCAATGAAATCATGGGAACGGGATTCTCACAAAAACATAATCTATCTATTTCAGGAAGTAATGACAAGGTAAACTACTTTTTATCTTTAGGATATCAAGATATAGATGGAGTCATGAACCAAAAAGGAACAGACTCCGGATTCCAGCAGTTCCAATTCCGAACGAACATCGAAATAAAAATTAATAAATGGTTTTCCGTTGGTACCCGTCTCAATGGATTAAAACAAGATATAGGCCTTGCCAATATCAGCCGCGGATTTGAATATCTTTATAAAACAACTCCCGGAGTCTATCCGGGAGAAAATGATAAATGGGGGCTACCAGCGGCAACAGAAGAATCCACTAATGCCAATAACATATTCGAAAAAATGAGACGCTGTGGATATGATAAAATGTTCCGCGGCAATTTTACGCTCTTCGGCAGCATTCATCCGCTGAAAGGATTATCTATCGAGGCAAGCTATAACTATGCTCCTGATTGGGGAGACTACGCCACATGGGGAGCTCCGAACGGCACATGGAATTACGTACAAAATGTACGTGCCAATGAAAGCGCCTTAGAGAATGCAAGTATCAATAACAAATCATTTAAAAGACGCAGAGAGAACTCTGAAATTCTGATACGCTACAATACAACCGTTGCACACGATCATGAAATAAGTGCACTGGGCGGATTCACAACCTCCTACTATAACGAAAACTATTTCGACGTGACACGAAAAGGAATGTCGGACTGGAGCCTGACACAGCTCAAAACTGCCACAGAACTCGCCTCCAGTAACAGTAATGAAACAGACTGGGCTCTGATTTCTTATTTCGGACGGCTCAATTACGCCTTCAAAGGTCGCTATCTGTTTGAAGCGAATGTACGATACGACGGTTCATCACGATTCGCCCCGGAAAGCCGTTGGGGAGTTTTCCCGTCTTTCTCTGCCGGCTGGAGAATGAATGAAGAAAAATTCATGAGCTTTGCACAAGATTATCTTTCCAATTTCAAGATTCGCGCCTCTTGGGGGAAACTCGGTAATAATGCATCAGGAAACTATGACTGGCAAGCCAACTATACCACTAATAAAGTGGTTCTTGACGCTACACCCACCACAGGACTGGCTGTCAGCAAACTTGGAAACAGCCTTCTCGAATGGGAATCTACCACTACCACCAATATCGGCATCGACTTAGGTTTCTTCAACAATAGACTGACAGGAGAATTTGAATGGTACAATAAAATGACCACGGGAATATTGTTTACCCCATCCATTCCCCTGGCTATGGGTAAAGTTACCGGTTCGACAGAAAACATTGCAGAAGTACGCAACCGTGGTATCGAACTGACCTTGGGGTGGCAGGATAAAATCAAAGACTTTACATACCATATAGGAGGCAACTTTTCCTACAACCAAAACAAGGTAATGAAGTATAAAGGAAGCCTTAACAGATATTGGGAATATGATAATGCAGGAAATCCTGTCAGATTCGTCAGCAACTACGGAGATGTAGCACAAAGTGGCTTTGGAGGTGTCATCGTTGAAAACAGAATGTTAGGAGAAATGTACTTGAGACAGCTTTATCATGGTGACGGCTCATACTCCGGCGGAAAGCCCGACATCAATGCAGGTCCGAAGGATGGCATGATTCGTACGGAATCTGATATGGCATGGGTAAAAGCCATGATAGCCGATGGATACAAGTTCAATGGAGTGACCAAGGTAGCGAAGGACCAATTATGGTATGGCGACTTGATTTATGCGGATGCCAATGGAGATGGCAATTATGGTGACACCAACGATATGAACTTCACCGGAACCTCCACGCAACCGCGCTATAACTTCGGGTTCAATCTTTCAGCAGCCTACAAAGGATTTGATTTTTATATGCTATGGGCTGGCAGCGCAGGATTCGACCTGTACTGGAACCACTCTTCATACAATGGCACCCGTACTGAAAACGGATTTGGAATCAGCCAACGCGTAGCGGACGACCATTACTTCTATGATCCGGAGAATCCGTCAGACTCCAGAACAAACATAACAGCAAAATATCCGCGAATTACAGATCAAACACAGCGTGATAATGCTGCCAGCAGCGTATTTTGGAAATACAAAGGCGATTATGTCAAACTGAAAAACATTCAGATAGGATATACAATACCTGTGAAATGGACCAGAAAATTCATGGTGGAGAAACTCCGTTTCTATTTCTCAGGAGAAAATCTGCTGACCATAACGGACTATCCGGGGCTTGACCCGGAAATGGGTACTTCGATAACTTATCCATTGACCAAGCAGTTTGCATTCGGTGCACAGTTATCATTTTAATTTCTCATTACTCATATAACAAATAAATGAATTATGAAAAAAGTAATAATATTCTGCCTGACAATATGCAGCATCCTTCAGGGATGCACCTATATGCTTGATACAGCCCCGTACGATCAGGTAGCCACGGGCAATATGTGGACAAGTGAAGAGTTGGCAGACAAAGGAGTTGCCGGTATCTATGACGTATTGTATAACAGAAGCCTCACTGTACTTAACCCTGAGAAATCGGCAGTGACTGGCATCAATAAATTAGGAATAGAATGTATGGGATTTTGTTCAGGATACTATTCTGGTATCGGTTTGCTTACCTCAACCGCTCCAAGTGCCGGATATGCCTATATCTCGCGCGAATGGCAATTCGGCTACGAGGGAATCCACAGATGCAATGACGCTATCGCCAATCTGCATAAAGCCGGACTTTCGGAAGAAAAACTGGAACGCCTGACGTGTGAATCAAAATTCATGAGAGCCTTCTTCTATTACCGCCTCAATATGTTCTTCCAAGGAGTTCCCATCTATCTGGAACCTATCAACAGTAGCGAAGCCACACGAGGAAAATCTTCTGCCGACGAAGTGTGGCAAGTTTGTCTGGACGACCTCACCGCATGTATTCAAAGCCCGCATTTGGCCAACAACACATTGACGGAAAATTATGGACGCCCCTCCAAAGGAGCGGCTTATGCCTTAAGAGGAATGGTATATATGTGGAAGAAACAATATGACCTGGCTATCAAAGATTTTGAAGAAGTAGGCAAGTGTGGCTATGGTTTATGGGAAGGGAAATACATCGACTTCTTTAAATATGAGAACGAAAAAGATAAAGAGATGATACTTCCGTTACAGTATGATGAGGACAGCGGATATTGCGACAATATCCAACTGATGGTCGGCGCACGCGACCACTATGACTGCTGGACCGAATTGCTCCCGTCTGCTGATTTCGTAGATTACTATCGTAATGCAGACGGCTCCGAATTCAAATGGAGCGCTTACCTGACCGGATGGGATGATCTTACCCCCGCTCAAAGAGAAGTATTCTTCCTGCGTGACAATCTGACTTCCAACAAAACAGCCTATAATGATGCCAAATCGCGCATAGGAACCGCTGTGATGAACAAATATTATCTCAACTCCGGAAACGAGGCACGAATCAAAAAAGCATACGAATCTCGCGACCCAAGACTGCAACAGACCATCATCACTCCTTATTCAAGCACCAACTGCTACAGCCCATACTGGAATAGTGGAGAACCCATGCAAAATAAAGTCCTCAGATGGCCATATCTGAATCGTGGAGGAAACAATGGAGATATGTGGCACAATCAAAGAAATGCAGGATATTATATTTATAAAAAATACAATGAAACCGAGAAAGGCCGTTATATAGAACGTCTGCGTTGTCATTGCGACTTCCCGCTGATCCGTTTCACTGATGTATGGTTGCTTTACGCTGAAGCGCTTAATGAAGAAGACAGACTGGATGAGGCAATCGCTGCAGTCAATAAGATTCGCCAACGTGCAGGCATGGGCAACTTGGAAAAAGGAGGTACAGGGTATAATTCCGTCTCCGACAAAGAAGATATGAGGGAAAGAATACGTTATGAACGCCGAGTGGAATTATGTCTCGAAAGTATCAACTATTTCGATGAAATCAGATGGGGTACTTACAAAGAGACCAAGTTTCAAGGTGATTACAGTGGTTTGAAAGCATGGTGGGGAAACATTGTCGGAAGTAAATGGTATTGGAAAGAGTATATGACGGTATGGCCCATTCCATTGGTGGAAACTCAAAGAAATCCGAATCTCAAGCCAACAGAAGGATGGACATATTAAACGAAAATAGAATGAAACGACTATTAATAATCATACTTATATTTATCGTAGGAGGGGTAAAAGGCTATGCAAAAGATTTCGACTATAGCCATATTACTCCACATCCACGCCTGTTACTCAAAAAAGGTGAGGAGAAAAATATCCGGATAGCTTTACAGAAAAATCCGGTTTTACAAGCATTTCATAAACGAATATTAGACTACTGTGATGAAACTCTTAAAGAAGCTCCGGTCGAAAGAATAAAAACTGGCAAACGGCTTTTAGAAGTTTCACGCATCACCCTCAAAAGAGTTTTTTACCTGTCATACGCTTATCGTATGACAGGCGAAAAAAAATACTTTCAGCGAGCTGAAAAGGAAATGCTAACCGCAGCCGCCTTCATTGATTGGAATCCCAGCCATTTTTTGGATGTTAGCGAAATGAGTATGGGGTTGGCCATCGGATACGACTGGCTGTTCGATGAACTATCTGCGGGTAGCCGGAAGAAAATCCGGCAGGCTATCGTAGAAAAAGCAATAGAAGCTTCTAAAACAAAAGATGCAAGTTTCTACAAATCAAAAACAAACTGGAATCAGGTTTGTAACGGAGGACTTGTATGTAGCGCGTTGGCTATCTATGAAAATGAACCGGAAAGGGCTAAAAACATCATTGACAAAGCACTGCAAACAGTTCCTTTGGCGTTAGAGTCTTATGCCCCCGATGGCGGTTACCCGGAAGGTTTCGGTTATTGGACTTATGGTACTACATACCAAGTGATGCTCAATGACGCATTGGAAAGTGCTTTAGGCCATGACGCCGGATTGAGCAACTATCCCGGTTTTCTGCAATCAGCCAGATATATTCAGTATATGACTGCTCCAACAGGTGATTGTTTCAATTTCTCTGATGCCAGTCCTAAAGCGTATGGAAATATTATGATGTTCTGGTTTGCCCATAAAACCCAAAATCCGTCGCTGCTTTGGCTCGAGAAGCAATACCTGAATGATGCAGACCTGGAATTCGGTGAATACCTCGAAGAAAGGTTCCTGCCATGCTTGCTCATCTTTGCTTCACGCATTGATCTGAACGAGGTGACCAGCCCTGAAGGCAGTACATGGTGCAACAGAGGTAAAACTCCTGTTTATATCTATCGGGCCGGGTGGAATTCAAAAACGGATACCTATTTAGGAGTAAAAGGTGGAACTGCCTCAGCATCACACGCACACATGGATGCAGGATCTTTCATCTTTGAACAAGCAGGCATCAGATGGGCTATGGATTTAGGCATGCAGGATTATTACAGCCTCGAAAGCAAAGGAGTGGACTTGTGGAACACTAAACAACAGTCACAAAGATGGCAAGTATTCCGAATTGGAAGCAGCGTGCATAATACACTTACCATCAACGGGCAAAACCATCAGGTGAACGGCTTTGCCAAACTGACAGATCTCACTGACAATCAAGGGAACAAGGGAGCAAAGGTTGATTTGACTTCAACATTGGGACAAACTGTCAACCAGGCAACACGCACCGTTATTCTCACTCCCGACAACTCGTTGGAAATAACAGATTATATCGAGAACAAAGACAGCACCTCTCTGATCCGATGGACAATGTGTACTCCTACCGCTCCTAAAATAACGGATGGGCAGACTATCATACTGACCCAAGAGAACAAACAACTTTCACTACAAGTTGACTCTCCGCGGAAAGTAAATCTGCATATCTGGGACAATACTCCGCCTCATGACTACGATTATGAAAATCCGGGTACGTGCAGAGTGGGATATGACATTGCCCTAAATCCCAAAGAAAAAATTACAATCAAAGTAAAACTCAACCTTATTAAAAATGAATAGACACATGAGTAGAATATTATTATGTACGCTTCTATTATTGGGAGCCATCGTTACTTTCGGAAGCTGTGACGTTGATATTCCGGAAGTTGAGAAACCAGTTTATCCTGAGAAAGAACCTTCGTTTCCGGATGATGAGGATGATCCCTCGGCCGACCCTAACGGTATATTCGACTATTCAAAAATAGGAGAACACCCACGCTTGCTCTTGAACGCTCAAGATTTCAGCCGTTTGAAACAGGAAGTTACAAGCAATCCAACGCTAAAAAGTATCCATGAAATCATCATAAACAGATGCAACAAAGAATTTGTCGGAGCTTCTGCACTCACTTATCAGAAGAATGGAAAACGACTTCTGACCATCTCACGCAGAGCGTTGGAACGTATTTGCCATTTGGCATATGGATATAGAATAAATGGCGATTATACCTATCTGGGACAGGCCGAGAAAGATATCCGTGCGGTATGTTCATTCCCCGACTGGAATCCGACTCATTATCTGGATGTAGGGGAAATGGCCTTAGCCGTGGCGATCGGATTGGACTGGTTGTACAACGACCTACAACCAGAAACCAGAAAAATGGCTTTGGCTGCACTTGAGAAATACGCATACCAGACAGCTACCGACAATACATATTCAAAACAGTTTATTCAAGCGACAACAAACTGGAATCAGGTCTGCAATGGAGGATTGCTGGCTGCCGCACTCGTCACTTACGAGAAAAATAAAAGCCGTGCCGTTGAGATTATAGAGCAAAGCTTCAACAGCAACAAGAGCAAGGGTATGACCACCTACGGTACTTACGGAAATTATCCCGAAGGATATATGTATTGGGGGTATGGAACGACCTATCAAGTAATATTAATCGCCGCACTGGAAAAGATATTCGATACGGACAACGGACTATCGCAAACAACAGCCGGATTTCTGAAAACTGCAGAATATATGTTATTCATGACTGGAACAACTGGAAAATGCTTCAACTACTCGGATTGTTCCGAACCCGAAGAGCCTAAACTGCCCATGTGGTGGTTTGCCAAAAAACAGGAGGACAGCTCTCTATTGTTCAATGAACTCAGGCTACTGAAAAAAGGAGCATATGCCAACAAATTCGAAGAACGCCGACTGCTGCCCATTATCATGGGATTCATCAATCCTGAACAAGTAAAAGAAACGGTTTCTGCTCCACAAACGAAGTTATGGTGGGGAGACGGAGATACACCGGTAGTGCTCATACACACAGACTGGACCTACTCGAATACGGATAAATATTTTGGAATGAAAGGTGGACGTTCAGATACAAGCCATGGACACATGGATGGTGCAACATTCGTATATGATGCCTATGGAGAACGCTGGGCGATGGATTTAGGAATGCAGGAGTATGCTCCCCTTGAAGCTGCGGGTATAGACCTTTGGAATAGTAAACAGAACTCTACAAGATGGAGCATTTTCCGTCTCAATAACTTTAGCCACAATGTAATTACCATTAACAACAATCCATATCATTATCATGGTAAGGCATTTGTGCGAACAGATTATATGAAAAATATAGGAAATAAGCTTGGTGCCAAATTCGAGTGTTATGGAGTAAACCTGAATGGAAGTGATTACGATGTTGACGCCCCTGTACGTACCGCAGAATTTGTTGATAACGGCAGCGATCTGGAGCTGGTTATGAAAGATGAAATCAAGAGCCGTGCCAACAAAACACCTTTGGTACGTTGGGCAATGGCTACACCGGCACAAGCAGAAATAGTTTCAGAACACTGCATCAAGTTATCACAAAATGGAAAGACTTTGTATCTGACCGTACAAGAACAGAATAACAATCCGTTTACTCTGAAAACATGGCCGGCTTCTACAGACAATAAATATGATGAAGCCAATCCAGGGGTGACAATGGTAGGATTTGAAGCACAAATGAGTGCGAAAGATACAAGGGTATTTACCACTACATTTGCTAAAGAGCCAAAGAATATTAATTAAAAATTCAATCAAAAAAATAATGAGAAAAATAATCATCTTGCTGACTCTGTCATTAACAGTCATATATACGAATGCCCAGACAGAAAAGAGCATCCAACAAATAACACAGGAAGTCATGGAACGAGCTTCTATCCAATATACCAACATGGCTTCCACCCTGGAAAAAGATAGAGTCCCACGCAGTTTCTCAAAAAACAGACTCATCACTTCAGATATCTATTGGTGGTGTAGCGGTTTTTATCCAGGCACATTGTGGTACCTTTATGAATATACCGGTTCTGAAAATATAAAAAAACTAGCCCACACCTATACACAAAAACTTGCTCCACTGCAATTCCTCAAAACAGATCATGACATCGGTTTCCAGCTATTTTGCAGTTATGGTAATGGATATAGATTGACAGGCAACAAAGAGTATTTGAATATTCTCCATAATGGCGCTATGTCATTAGCAACAAGATTCAATCCTATCATTGGTTCCATCCGTAGCTGGGACTCCTCCCGCGATAAATGGAAATTCCCGGTTATCATAGACAATATGATGAACCTTGAACTGCTCATGTGGGTAGGTAATCAGTATAACGACCCTTATTTAAAAACTGTTGCCATTACACATGCAAACACAACAATGAGGAATCATTTCCGACCGGATTACAGCACTTACCATCTTGTCAACTATGATCCTGAAAACGGGAAAATAATAAAGAAGCAAACTGTGCAAGGACATAATGATCACTCCAGATGGGCACGCGGACAAGCATGGGCACTTTATGGATTCACAATGATGTACCGAACGACTCATTCATCACGTTATCTCAAACAAGCGCAATCCATTGCAGATATGTTCATTCCGCTTCTACCTTCAGATGGCATTCCATACTGGGATTTTGATTCTCCGGATATCCCCAATGATTTGAGAGACGCATCTGCAGGAGCCATCATGGCTTCAGCACTGACAGAATTAAGTGAATATCTACCGGAAAAGAAGATCCAGTATCGGAGTATAGCAAAGCGCCAACTCCGCACATTATCTTCCCCTGAATATCTGGCAGCTCCCAACACTAATGGAAATTTTATTCTCAAACACAGTGTCGGACATAAGCCGATGAAAGGAGAAGTAGACGTTCCGCTTACTTATGCTGATTATTATTTTATCGAAGCATTAATAAGAATGAACAATCTCGAAAAACAAGAATAAAAGAACCCTTTATCGGATCGATATTATTAGCTTCAATGAATTACAATCTATTTTTATCAGAAAATGAACAAATAATTTTATACTATTAAAAAAATAGGTTGTAATTTTGTTTCATACACATTTTATTAAATATCTTATAATAAATAATAGTATGAAAAGACATCTTTTAATTCTCGTTTTATCACTTTTATTCTTCCCTGTCACACAAGGTAAGATAAAACTCCCTGCAATGATGGGGGATCACATGGTACTTCAACAGAATAGTTCCGTTAAATTATGGGGTTGGGCGGACGGCAAAAAAGTAACCGTCACTACTTCGTGGAACAACCGGACTTATCAGGCGTCTACGGATAAAGACGGGGCTTGGATGGTGAAAGTAGACACTCCTGAAGGGGGTTATACACCTTATTCTATTACCATCAGTGACGGCACTCCGGTCACTCTTTCGGATATACTGATAGGGGAAGTGTGGATATGCTCCGGACAGTCGAATATGGAAATGCGTATGATGGGAAATGCAGCGCAACCCATTGACAACTCGCTTGAAACGCTACTGAACTCGGGAAATTACCGCGACCGTATTCGTTTTATCACTGTTCCGAGAACTAATGAAACAGAACGTCGCATGGATTTTGAGAAAAGAAAATGGGAAGTATCGTCACCTGAAACGACCATTGATTGCAGTGCTGCCGCCTATTTCTTTGCCAGACAACTGACTGAAAGTCTCCATCTCCCGGTAGGACTGGTTATCAACAGTTGGGGAGGTTCGGCTATCGAAGCATGGATGGATGAACCGACATTGAAAATCGTTGAAGGTATGGATATTGAAGCTGCCAAAAATCCCAAGAGGGGAGTTCATCAACGTTTGGAATGTCTGTACAACTCGATGTTATGGCCTGTTAAGAACTTCACGGCACGTGGTTTCCTCTGGTATCAGGGAGAATCGAACATATCCAACTATCAATTCTATGCTCCGATGATGACTGCTATGGTGCAGCTATGGAGAAATGTATGGGAAGATCCCGCTATGCCTTTCTATTATGTGCAGATTGCTCCTCATAAATATAAGGACAGCCGGGATACGGGTGCCGCTTTATTGCGTGAAGCACAGATGGAAGCCCTGAAAACGATTCCTAATTCGGGCATCGTACCCACTACGGATATTGGTGATGAATTCTGCATCCATCCGCCACAGAAAGATGTAGTAGGGCTTCGGTTGGCTACGCTTGCATTGACTAAAACATACGGCATCGGCCGATTGCCGTCCAACGGTCCGATGATGACTAAAGTAGACTATGAGGACAACAAGGCCATAGTAACATTCAATAACGCACCTGCGGGACTGTTCCCTACTTTCGCCCAACTGGAGGGATTCGAGATTGCAGGAGCCGACAAGAAGTTCTATCCGGCAAAAGCACGGATTGCAGGTCGCACAAGAAATGTGGAAGTATGGAGCGATCAGGTCGCCCAACCGGTAGCCGTACGGTATGCTTTCCGCAATTATGTAGGAAACATCACTTTACGCAATACATTAGGGATCGCTGCTTTCCCGTTCCGGACAGATACATGGGATGATGTAAAGTAAGAGCTGATTAGCCTCTGTGCAGGGTATATATGCCCTGTGTACAGGAGCTATATATCCAACGCGCAGGAGCTATATATCCAATATGTTGGGCATATAGCTCCTGTATATTGAATAATAGTCCTTTTTCAATACACTATATTTTATTCATTCCTGCACAGTTTTGAACTAATAGAATAAAGATTACTATCTAATAGAATGATTCTCACTTCATAAAAAGAGTATTCAAATGAAGAAATCCCTAACCAGATTAAATATGGAGGTAGCAGACTGAAGGACTGCTTGTGAAAGTAATCCTTCCCGTCTGTCTCCCAAAGAGGATGCCAATAGTTCCCCACAGGCATCCTCTTTTATTATATATCAATGATTTACACGAAACACATTCTAGAATGAATGCATCCTCAGTTGCTTATCAACCAATATTCCGTCTTTCAGATTCAGAACAAACTTCACTTTACGTTTCGCTTTCAATTTCAGAATAAAGAGTTCTTCCGAACCTTCCAAAGCCTCCTGTTTTCCCATATTGACGAAAGTAGGATAGAGAGATTTCACACCATTCGTATGCAGGCGGTCATAAGTCAGATTTTCCATTGCTTTCATATTCAGCGGTTCCACACCTACAAATTCATAGTCGCTCTGATCATAAGGCAAAGCAAAGCTAAGTGCATTAACCGAACGCAGATCATTACCTTTCACACGGATTTCAACGATTTCGTCCTTCTGGTACTGCTTCTTCGGAGTGCTGATAGACAGAGAGCCGGATACTTTCTCCGTAGCTTTCCTGTCGACACCGCCGTCGAGCTGAGTGGCTACGACAGAAATATCATAAGCATCTATCAAGTCATTCATGTTGATATCGCCTTTGCTGATATAACCTTCAAAGTCTGAATCACCACGACGCAATCCGGTATAGTTCATATAAGAAGTCAGGTCATTGCGGTCGATCTTGCCATCATTGTTGATGTCGCCTTGCAGGGAACTTGCCGTTCCCGGTACTTTGAATACGTAGATTTCACGACCTGAACCATAGTTTCCTACACCTGCCGTAACGTTCAGTTTGATGTAACGTGCATTTGGACGCTCTGTGAAAGTGAATACTTTTACATCACCGTCCCGCTGCCATTCGAATGCTCCGGCTTCCGTCCAGTTTTCTTTGTCCATACTGTAGGATACTGTTCCTTTCAGCAGTGTACCGTTGCCGGCATCCGCACGGGGCAGATAATGGAACTTATCCAGTTGGTTAACTGTTTTGAGGTCGATAATCAAATCTAATGGTATGGAGTTAACGTTATACTTCGTGTGCCATGTATCTCCCGATTCGGAGAAGTTGAACAATCGGTCTACACCGAATCCTCCCTGCGATGCGGCAGTCGATTCGCCTTCAATGCCACGAATAGCAAATTCCAGCGGATTAGTCTTCGTTTTCACCTGAATCTCTGCCCATTCGGACACACCGTCTTTGTTGACAGCACGCACTTTGAATGCGTAAGGAGTATCCGCTTTCAGATCTTCAAACAGTAAGTGAGTATCCCGGATAGTCGTATAAAGCATTCCGTCAAATTCAATCTCATAGTAATCGGCATTGGGTACTTTGTCCCAAGTCGGTTGCAGGGTATATGCTTCTCTGTTCTGCTCGCTTACCTGAGCGTTTTGCGGTGCAGACAGGGTTCCGTTGCTTACCAAGTTCCGGTCGGCCGGCTCAAAGCGGAAACCTTCCACGTCCAGCTCGATACGATTGGCGGTGATGTCGGTGCTGCCCAGTTTGATGTGCAACAGCGGATTCTTTGTGATAACCACTTTCTCAAATTCACTTCCTTTGGTTGCAAACTTATTCAGATTGGGGGTTTCTTCGTACCAGAATACGTTTTCTCCATTCAGAAGTTCCGCTGCCGTGCTTACTTCCGTCAGTTTTACTTTCTTGTTGTTGATTCTTGCAGTCAGTTTCTTTGGTTTCTCCGTGACGTTGATGCGCAGTTCCGTCTTTTTATCTTTTACAAAACCGTCGAAACTTCCGGCTGTGGGATGAATGGTGATAGTCACACGGTTCTTTGCGTCTACGTTCGATTCGATCAGGGTAGATACCGATTTCTCCTGACGGTAGGCTTCCGTCACACCGTCGTCGTCATATTCTACGGTTGCAGTATGGCGGTTCAGATAAAATTCATAGATGCGAAGTGAGGGGTCTATTTCGCTGACATTATTGTTAGGTTGTGTCATCGGAATAATAGCGCCGTTCTTTACGAATACGGGTAACTTCCAGACCGGAGTATCGAAGTTGCTGAGAATACGGTTGCCTTCGTATTTCTCTCCGCTGAAATAATCTATCCAAGTGCCTTCGGGCAGATAAATTCCATTGCGGATATCATTGCCTTCTTTATCAGCTTTCGTATTCTGATAGACAGGGGCTACGAGAAAGTCGGTACCATACATATATTGGTAGCGGGTAGCCGTTCCGTAGGTATATTCATTCGGATAGTCGAGGAACATGGCACGGATGAGAGGCATACCATCCACCGCTTCACGGGCAAAGCTATACGTGTAAGGCATCAGTTCCGATTTCAGTTTGAGATACATACGGTTAATGGATGTAGCTGGTTCGCCTAAAGCATGGGGGTACTTTTCGTTGGCGCCCCAGCCATCCATATTCAACTGCATGGGGGTAAATGTTTTCCATTGGAAATCACGTATATTGACTGCCGCATTTTTTCCACCGAAGATACCGTCCATATCCGAGCAGATATTCGGCTGGCCGGACAGACCGGAACCTATATAAGTAGGGATGTGAAAACGGATATATTCCCATTCGCCTCCGGTCTGGTCGCCCGACCAGATGCCGGCATAACGCTGTGTGCCTGCCCAGCCGTCCAGTGAAATGATAAAGGGACGGGCATCATTGCCATAATAAGGCATAATATGTCCTACGTCCGCCACTCCGTTCAATCCGAAGGAATAGCCGGCTCCTACCCATGCCACGTCGGTTTTGAGTACACGCACACCGGCATCACGGACTTCTTTCACGATGTCACGTTGCAACAAGGCGCTTATACCTTCCTTCGGGTGCAGGTCCGACTGTGTCCAGAGGCCTATTTCCACACCGTTCTTACGGGCGTAGTCTCCCAGGCTTTTCAGATTGGCGATGTTGCCGTCCAGTGTTTCCGTCTGTCCGTATCCGGCTCCGTAACCGTCGTTCGGAAGTAACCATCCGAGAGGCATATCATGATTCTTGTAACGGTCGATAACGGCACGTGCCGAGAACTGATAATTGTTCTTTTCACCATTCAGAGACTCTTTGATGCCGCCATTGTCTTTCTGGCTTTCTTTATATCGCTTTCCGTCTTCAAAGAGGATTCCTTTCTCGTCTTCCTTCCAGTAGTCACGGTTGTAGGCATTGAGATGTCCTTCGTAAAAACCGAATTTGGGCAACAAAACGGGGTTTCCCGTCAACTGATAAAAATCATTCAACAGGGAAACGACTCCGTCGTTGACCATATAGAAAATATCAAGGTAAGAAGAATTGTGAGACAGTTTCACTATGTTTTTCTCTGTTGCTCCAAAATCGTATTCACCTTTCCGGAATGTGTACCACATCATTCCGTAACCATTGGTAGACCAGTAGAAAGGGGCAGGGGAGGCCACTCCGCCATCCGTCCAGCTATTCTGATTTTCGATGGCAATGACTTTGCCTTTATGAGAAAAACGTCCGTTTTGCACACCGCCTCCGTAGAAGTATTCTTCGGGATTCTCCTTTAAGGTTACGGTCACTTCTTTAGGACCGAATATCACCGGAGCGACTTCTTCGATCACACATTTGCCGGTTAACGGATTAAAGACTTTCATCAGTCCGGTCTGCTTATTCAGTTCAATCCGTACTTGGGCGGTGGTGAGGGTGATATATCCATCTTTCTCGTCCACCGACAGTCCGGAAACCTTGCGTCGGGGCTGGTCTACAAGTATCTGCGCTTCAGGTTTCGCTTCGGGGTCACGGATGATGCCTCCGGAATTGTCCTGAAAGACACGGAAAATATTCTCTCCGTAAAAGTCGATAGTCATCCGTTGCTGGTTCGCAAACAGTACATCAACCGTCGTCGGGTTTATTTTTTCTGCACGAAGGATTCCCAAAGTCTGTTCCTGATGGACGGATGCCGAAGAAACGTCACTCTGATCCGATGCTGCGGATGCCTGTATGGAAGAAAGGGAAATCGGACATAAGAATAAAATGGCGGTAATACGCCTGAGATGTCGTAAAGAGATGGGGGTTTCTTTTTTCATGTTTTTATTTATTTGGTATTAGAAATTAAGACTGTTAATGTCAGATTGTAAAATTACTCGTTTGGTAATAAATACACTTCATCTTTGGGTTACCCTAAATCAGAAGCTGCTTTATTATTATTTATTCACAAATCCCATGAGGATAAGCGGAGGTCAATAGCGTGTCACCTTATTCGTAGTCGATTTCAGATATTCAAAGCGGTTGATCAATTCGCCCAGCTTCTTCGGGTATTTGGTTGCTACATTTTCCTGCTGCCCGATATCTTTTTTCAGATTATAGAGCTTATATCCATATCCCAAACCGATAAAGTCTCCGTCTTCCTTGCTATACGGATTATAATAAGGAGGAATCAGTGCCCAGTCACCCTGACGGTAGGCGTAATTGAACATTCCTTCAATGACAAGTTCTTCACGTCCTTTCTTGCTCTTGCCCAAAAAGGTGTCCAAGGTATTTTCACTGTCCAGCTTGTCCGGATAAGACTGCCCTAACAAGGCGGCAAAGGATGCCAGCAAATCCATCTGGCAGACGAATGCATCGGAA
>ERZ773264.1615-NODE-1615-length-25737-cov-15.866443_pt1 | contig 25737 bp, 29 predicted proteins | sample MGYA00511910_ERZ773264 | MGnify/ENA primary metagenome ERZ773264 (study PRJEB29015, sample SAMEA2737739) | human gut metagenome | biome: human gut; feature: human-associated habitat; material: faeces | place: China | collected 2012 ...
AAACATTTCAAATAGCAATACCAGATGAATATAAGGAAAAGTAAAATTTCAGTTTTGTGTTGAATCTCTAAGCAAAATAGCTTATAATTTGACATGCTACATATAGTTATTATCCACAGTTATCGAGTAGGTGTTATCAATGCCGATAACAAAATGATAACATTAGCTCGTATAGGCAGGATAATATGGATATATCAAATAATCAAAAGAACGAGAAACATTACAGAGAATAATTCCTAAACAAAAAGCGTTAGTCTTTGTAGAGTTTGAATAAAAAGGTAAATCCCTGCAAAGCCTGTATTTATGGGCTTTGTAGGGATTTTTTTAGTGTGAATGGGTACGTTTTGGGTACAAAATTTTTTTAATAATAATTAATTGATGCTTGAAAAAATTTAATTAACGGATAATGGATAGTAATTGGCATTATTGGATCAATATCAGTATCACCTTTAAACATAAATCTAGAAGTTGAACCATAGTTACCAATTATTCCTATATCGTATAAATCTTTTAATATTTCGGGTGTTTTTCGTTTAGTAACTAACTCATTCACTTCATCAAAAAAGTCTTTTTTGCTATTCAGATGATGTTGGAAATCTGAAACTGAAAAAGGCAACTGTATTCCTGTCAACGATTTTTTTATACCCTCTACTTCTTTATCACTATATTTTACCGTTAAAAATTCTTCAAATTCAATCCATGATTCTTCTGCATAAGATTTGCGTGCGGTATCAAAGCATTCTTGATCAATAACATTTTTATTTCCGTGAAGTCGTTGGATAACAGTAAAAAGTCTTATTATATCTCTTGGCTTATACCATGTCTGATCAAGTATATAATTTTGTATTTCTTTTTTGTTGTTTCCAATATATGGTATAAAATATGTTTCCCAAATATCAGGAGATGGTTCAAGCCCTAATTTAGATTCACTGAAATGTATTCTTTTTTCTAACATTTTTAATAGAGGGTGGTTTCTGATATTTCCCCCTTTTTGCTCCCATGAAATAGTAACACCAAAATCATGAATAGTTTTATTTATTTCTAGTCCTTTGGAAATTATATTTTTGTATACTTCACTACGTATTGCAGTAATTAAGAAAACATTGAAATTATGCGTTCTATTAATATCGGATAAGTACTCTATTGCAAAAATTAAATCTCGAATCAAAGTGACATCTCGCTGATATTTTTTTGTCTGTTTAAAGGCTAATTCAAGCTCATCAATGAAAATATAGATTTTATCTTCTACAGGGGTTAAAACAGAATATAGGTTTATTATTTGTTTGGCCAAAGATGTAAATGATACAGATTTTTTTTCTGAATCAACCCATTCAAATTCTAAATTGGCTTTAGCTATTTTGCTAAAATCAATTTCAAGGTTTCCACGCCTCATTTTAGGAAGTATTTTTTTAATAGTATTATCAGCTCCTAATTCGCCATAGATAGCATTAAGCAATGTATATAACTTTGTCCATGATTCAGTGTTGCGATCGAATACGCCATATTCGGTTCTCGAAAGTCTAGATACAATCACTTTGATTAGGTAAACCTGCCATGCAAGTGAACAGTCTAATGTGAAATCAGTAGGGATTTCACTATCTATTATTTCTTCGAAAGAATTATTGGGGAGAGCAGATCGTTTTATTTGATTACGTTCTTCCTCATCTACATCTCTTTTAAAACGAATAAATTCACTAAAATTTTGGGACGGATTTTCAGAAATTATACTTTCGAGGTATTTGAGAAGCATGGTTTTACCAGTGCCTTTGTTTCCAAAGATATAATATGTTGAGCCATCAAGTAGGCGTGATATATCAATATTAGGAAACTCATAAAAAAGTCCTTTGCAAGTATCTTGTCCATATTCGAGAAATTCGTTATAACCGTCAATTTTTCCAAAATAAATATCTTTAATTTGTAAATTTTGCATATAGATTCTCCTTTGCATATTATTAAGAATTTTATAGTGATTAGAATTTAGAATTTAATCCAATCTTATCCAAGGTTTCATCATGTGTCTTCTGAATTTTCAATCTATCCTGCCACGTCTCCGATTCCGGATATATATCCATCCAAAGATTAAAGTCCGCTTCTGCCTTCAGCAGTGCTTCTCCACGTTTTTTGACATCTTTTATTCCATTGCATTTCTCGACTTCATCCATATATTTTTCATATCGTTCTAACCATGATCGCATCAGCGATAATGTTCCAAAGCTGATTCCTACCATATCATTTCCGTCTTTATCCTGATATTCAAATAATGAACCGTCATACTGGCGAAATACCTGAAACAGTCTATGCATGGCTTTTACACCATCAAAATCTGAATTTGCAAGTACTTCGGGATTGACCGCAAGTGCCTCTGCTATTTTTTCAAGGGAAGATGGTTTCGGATTTCTTCTGCCACTCTCGTAAGCACGAATATAGGCTTCGCTTGCACCAACCATTTCTCCTAATTGTCTTTGCGTTAGGTGACGTTCCTGACGGATGCGTCTTATATTTTCGCCAACTGTCATTGTGATTTCCTCCTGCTTTAAAGCTATGGATGTTTCAATATCATATATAGCATACCACACAAGATAAAAAAATAAAAGAAAAAAGATATTGACACGAAACAAATGTTACGATATTATAAAAACGAAACAAAATGATACTATTCAGAAACAAAGAAAGGAAAGAACACTATGAACGAAAAATTTACTACAGTGCAGAAGACATTGCAAAGATGCTCGGTGTGAGCATGGGAAAATCCTACAAGATTTTACGAGAAATGAATAAGGAGCTTGCCGGAAAAGGTTTTCTTACAATCGCAGGCAAAATTCCGGTGGAGTATTTTCGTGAGAAATGGTACGGCGGAGCCAAGGAGGTGAGTGCATGAGCTGCAGTGCAAAGCGAGATCCAAACGGAACATGGCATATTCAGTATCGATGGACGGACTGGACAGGAACCAAGAAGAAATCCCAGAAGCGAGGATTTAAGACAAAGAAAGAAGCTGAGGAATGGTATGCACATTTCATATTGCAGCAAACTTCTGATCCGACCATGACCTTGAATGATTTCTGGGAGATATATAAGGCAGATATGGAGAAACGACTGCGGAAAACTACTATGAAGCAGAAAGAATATGTGATGAAAGATAAGGTGCTTCCGTATTTTGGAAATATGCCTATCAATGCAATCACAGCTCCTATGATACGAAAGTGGCAGGGAGAAATGATCGATAAAGGATTTAAGCCGACTTACCTGAAAACGATAAATAATCAGCTTAGTTCTATTCTAAATTATGCGGTGCGATTCTATGAATTACGCTCCAATCCATGCCACAAGGCAGGCAGTATGGGAAAAAGCAAAGCGGATGAACGCCCGTATTGGACGTTGGAAGAATTTCAGAAATTTTCAGATGCAATTATGGATAAAAGAGATTCTTGGATGGCATTTCAGATATTGTTTTGGACAGGTATGCGTATTGGAGAATTACTTGCTTTGCAGGTGAAAGATGTAAATTTCGAGGATGGAACTATCCGGGTGGATGAATCGCTTACAAGGCTTGATGGAGAAGATTTGATTACAGCTCCAAAGACAGAAAGCTCGGTGCGAGTGATAACTATTCATAAGGAATTGAAGGACGAGATTCGGGAATATATCAGCACATTGTATCGACCAAAACCGGGAACCAGATTGTTTGCTGGAAGAACAAAGAGTTTCTTTGAGCATGAGATGGAACGCGGAATTAAGTTGTCTGGAGTTAAGAAAATCACAGTACATTGTACCAGACACAGTCATGCAAGTATGCTGGTGCAGATGGGGTTCAGTCCGATTGAGATTGCTAAGAGGCTGGGACATGGAAAGGTGACGACAACGATTGAAACCTATTGCCACCAGTCAAGGGATGCACAGGAGAAAATTGCAGACCGTCTTGGAAAAGTGGATCGAGGTGAGGAAGATGGCGTGTAAACGGGAGGATAGATTTCGGCATAATACAATCGCATTCTGGCTGAGTGATGAAGAAAAAGCAGAAGTTGAGGCAAAAATTATATTATCGGGAGTGCCGAAAGGTGAATATTATCGAAAGTCAGTTTTAGAGCAGGAAATTAAGGTAGTGTCAGGCAATTATATGTCATTTCGATTATCAAAGGTGTTAGAGCGGATATGTGAGGAACTGCATAACGAAAATTTAGAAAATGAACTGCTTTTAAGGGCATTGGTCAAAGAATTGATTGCATTACAGAAAAATGCCCCTGCTGGTAACAGGGACATTACAGAATAAAAAGGATAAAGCCTTTCTATCCACAACAAATTTATTATAGCAAAGGCTTTCTCCGCAGGAAAGGAGAAATTTGTGATTTGAATATATTTTTAGAAGTAAAAGAGCAGCTAACCACAAGACAGGTAGCGGAAAGTTATGGACTTCGTATCCGCAAAAATGGTGTTGCCTGCTGTCCATTCCATGATGACAGACATCCAAGCATGAAGGTGGATAAAAATTATCATTGCTTTGCTTGTGGTGTGGGTGGAGATGTGATTGATTACACAGCAAGAATGTATGGATTATCCCAATACGATGCCGCAAAGAAATTGATTGAGGATTTTGGATTACATGTTCAGACAGAAGCTATGAGCAGAGAAGAAAGGCAAAGGCTTCGCAGGGAAAAAGAGGAGCGCATGCGCATTATTCAGATTAAGAAAAAATTTTACAGATGGTGTGAGGAAACAATAGAACTGTTAAAAGATGCGTTGGTACAGATTGAAGATAGTGGACAGGTTCTTTATGGCAAGTCACCGGATGTAATGTTTTCTGAGGATTATGCAATGATGCTTCATGCAGAACCAATCATCAATTATTGGCTGGATATTCTCTGCATGGGAAGAGAGCAGGAGAAAAAAGAACTATTTATGCAAGGCAGAAAAGAGGTGGAGCAGGTTGCAGGAAATGTCAGAAAATGGAGCAGATGTATCATGGGACGATGTCGGGAAAGTGCTTGAGGAGGAAATGAGCAGTGCAGAGGATATTCAGGCTGACCTTGTAAGAAATAATAAAGGGAATATCTGCCAGAGCATTGATAATTGTATGACCGTTTTTCAGCGCGATCTTTTGTTAAAAGGTGCCATCAGAAAAAATGAACTTTCCGGAAAAATAGATATTGTTGGTGATCTTGGATGGGAAAGAACATCTTCCAGTCTGACGGATACCGATGTGTACCAGCTTCATTGGTATCTGGAAAAGCAGTACGGGTTAAAAAATGAGAGGAACATTAACAAAGCTATGAATATCGCAGCCAGCGAGAAACGGTATCATCCGATTCGGGAGTATCTGGAGCAACTTGTATGGGATGGAAAGCATCGAATTGGGAGACTGCTTCCCAAATATCTGGGAGCCGAGGAGGATGCCTATACCAGAGAAATTATGCAGCTTCTTATGCTGGCTGCGATACATAGAGTATATGAACCGGGATGCAAATATGAAATTATGGTGTGTCTGGTGGGTGGACAGGGGGCAGGAAAATCTACATTTTTTCGGTTCCTTGCAATCAAGGATGAATGGTTTTCGGATGATCTGAAACGCATGGATGATGATAATGTGTACCGGAAAATGCAGGGGCATTGGATTATCGAAATGTCAGAGATGATGGCTACGGTCAATGCCAAGAGTATTGAAGATATTAAATCATTTATCAGCAGACAGAAAGAAACTTATAAAATTCCTTATGAAACACATCCGGAGGACAGACCAAGACAATGCGTGTTTGTTGGCACATCAAACAGCATGGATTTTTTACCATTAGACAGAACCGGCAATCGCAGATTTGCACCGATACTGGTACATCCGGACAGAGTGGAGAAGCATATTCTGGAGGACGAGAAAGAGGCAAGGAATTATATCATTCAGGCATGGGCAGAGGCAATGGAGCTGTATCGAAGCGGTCAGCATGAATTGAAATTATCCAAAGATACAGAAAATTATCTGCGCCAGATGCAGAAAGAGTTTATGCCGGAGGATGCGAAAGTCGGAATTATCCAATTGTGGTTGGATGAATTGTCACAGGATTATGTATGTAGCACCATGATATACAAAGAAGCATTTGACCATGAATACGATACGCCGAAGGACTGGGAATTAAAGGAAATCAATAATGTCATGAACAACAGTATTTCCGGTTGGGAGAAAATATCGTCCCACCGATTTGCGGAATATGGCATACAAAGAGGATGGCGCAGGATAGCAGATAAAGAAGAATTTCATAAATTGCCGGAACATGCAGAAACGCCATTTGATAAAAAATAAGTTTTTTGATCCCCGTTTACAAATTCTGTTTACCGCTTGTGTATGCGAGATAGTAAACACTATGGTTTACGGAAAATCCAGTAAATACGTAAGGTATAGCAGTTGTAAACAATGTAAACGGGAAAAACAGCAAAAGAGTATTGTAATAACAAATGTAAACAACAGGAGGAAAAATAGATGCAGAAATTCAATTATCAGAAAAGCAACAAAGCAGCAGGAAAAATTTATATAGGTCTGGATCATGGTTATGGAAATATCAAGACGGCGCACCAGGTATTTCAGACTGGGATAGAGTGCTATGACGAGGAGCCGATTGTCAGTACTAATTATGTAAAGTATAGGGATAAATATTACGTGATTGGTGAGAGCCATCTGGTATATCAGGGCAATAAAACGGAATCGGATGATTTCTATATTCTGACACTTGCAGGACTGGCAGAGGAAATGAAGTACAGAGGACTGCATGAGGCAGATGTGGTGCTTGCAGTGGGATTACCGCTTGCATGGGTAAAGACGCAGGCTGCGGAATGGAGAAACTATCTCATGCGTGAAAAGGAACTGGATTTCTCATTTCGCAAGGAACGATACAAAGTCCATTTATGCGGCTTGGAAATCTTTCCGCAGGGACTTGCAGCAGTTCATAATCAAGGCTCTATGCCGGGCATGAATATGTTGGTTGATATAGGAAATGGTACTATGAGTATTTTGGAAATTCATGATGGCAGACCTATGGAAAACAGTATAAGCACAGAAGTGTTCGGAGTACATCAATGTATGGAAAAGATACAAAAAGAAGTATCAAAACACAGTGGTGTGGAGGTGCCGGAGATGCTCATTGAACCGCTTTTGAGGAATGGAATCGGGGACAGGACAGATGCAGTAGCTATGACGACCAAGCGGATTGCGGAAAACTATACAGCGGAAATTATGAAGAAACTCACAGCGCATGGATATCGGGAAGAATTGGTACACCTTTATATCATTGGTGGTGGAGGCTGTCTTTTACAAAATTTCTCTGACTTGACAGCCAAACCGGAAGTAACCGTAATCACAGATATATGTGCTAATGCAAAAGGGTATGAGGCACTTGCCATGATGAAACAGAGAATGAGAGGATGATTCAGATGCGGAAGGAATACCGCTCAAGTAACGTGCGCTTCTGTATGGATGATGAAAATCAGCGTAGAACATGGGAATATTTGCAGAGTATTACAAGAAAAGAAGGCTCTTACGGGAAAATACTTTCAGACGCATTTGTTCAGATATTGGATGGAAACCATGCAATAGAACAAGAAGTATTACAACAAAACCTTTAAGAGTGTGTAACGGAGAAGATGCTTTCCATGCAGTTATCAACGCTAAAGAGAGAGCTGCTAGAGGAAATGGAAAGTATATATGGAAATGCCATACCTGCTGCTTCACAGACCGGAGATCATAGAGATGAGATGGAACAAGAAGCAGCAGGAGTGCCAGAGACAGATATGTCGAATGCAATGATGACGATGGCACTTGCAATGGGTGACTGGGTACCGGAATAGACATATCCGGTACCGTCAGCCGAAGCGAACGCTGGAAGGGGATTATCTGACGGAGTGAGCAATCTGCCATGTATTCTATGGCAGATATGCCAGCCATAAGGCTGGCAAGAGCCTCGCAGAGCCCTCGGAGAGCGACTTATGTTTTGATGCCTGCGTCAAAACTAATAAGGAGTTACTTTTGACAAAAGTAACAAAAGAGCCAGCGGAGCTGGCGATACTTCTCGAACTGTTAATGTTCGAGAAGGTACCTAATAAAACAGCATTTAGAGCATTGCTAGAAGAAAGAAGGTAAAAAGACTGGGAGCAAAAACAATTTCATTTCCAAAGGGAAAGGGACATCTGACACATAATAACCGCGAGTTTATCAGTAATAATGTGGTACCCGAAAGGACAGCTTGGAACCGAATTTATATACAGGAATCTTTGGAACAGGCGTATGAGAAATGCTTTGGGCAGGCACTTATGGAGTATAATGCAGGACAAAAGCGTAAGGATCGTAGAAAGGAAAATTATCTGAAAGAAATAGAGAATTCCGGTAATAAGGAAAAGACATTCTACGAGAATATCGTTCAGATAGGCAAAAAGGATGACACTCCTGTGGTGGGCGCAGATGGAAATCTTACAGATGAGGCAAAAGCAGCCATTGAAATATTGGAGCAATATGCAAAAACATTTCAGGAACGTAATCCCAATTTGTATCTGTTTAATTGTGTTATGCACTTGGATGAAGCAACGCCGCACTTGCACATTGATTATATTCCGGTTGCAAATGGCTATAAAACAGGCATGAAAACACGCAACAGTCTGACTAAGGCATTGCAGCAAATGGGATTTGCAAAGGCGGTCAGCAAAAAGGAAAATGAAACAGTTGCATGGCAACAGAGGGAGCGAGCTTATCTGACGGAACTTTGTCAGGAGAAAGGGATTGATGTCGAGGTGTTGGGCGTACAGAGAGATAACCTTACCCTGCCGGAGTATAAAGCTGCGATGCAGAAAGTGGAAAAGTTGGAGCATCAAGCGGTGAAAATAGAAGAAAATAATCAAAGGCTGGTAGAACAGGCAGAAAAACTTGTAGATCAGATTGCAAGGCTGGATGAGAAGGAAAAAGATAATAAGGATGTGCTGAAAAAACATGATTTGAGAGCAGATACCCTAAAGACTATAGCCAAAGAAACAGAGAAAGATACGAAGAAATTGAAAAGTGCAGCGGTTCCAGTCAGCAATATTTTTGGTGGCGAAGAATATGTCAAAGTAAAGAAAAGCGACTGGGATAAAATCATAGATGCTTTTAGCAGAGCTGTATCCAGAAATAAGTTGTTGGAAAAATACGAAAAGAAGATTGTTGCACTAGAGAAAAAAGTATCAGATGTGAGTGGACTATTGGATAAAATGAAGCAGTTTATTTCCAACGGAGGATTGGGCGAAGCCTTTACAGAATTTGTGAAATCGTTGGAACCTAAAACCATGAAGGAACGTCTGGTGGAAAAGCAGAAAATTATAAAAGAACAGTCGCAACAACAATCCATGCATACACAGGAACATGGAGTGTCGAAAAAACGCAATATCAGTACCGAAATATAATTCGGAGAAGGAGAGACAGAGTATGAATATTACATACGAGAAAAATGGAGATTACTTGATACCAAACTTAATTCCTAATCCAGAGCCGGAAGGAAAATTGAGAAAGTTTGGACTTATGAGAAGACATTATCTGAAAGAGCATCGGAGCGGTATCTATCAGGCGATGCTATTAAGTGGAAAACTAAAGGAACATTTGCTTATGATGCAGGAACAGGCAGAGACACAGTTTGATCTGCTTGTAAAGCAGATGGCAGAACAAGAGGGCGTGACGGAACATTTGAAAGAGGAAAATCAGATGCTTTGGGTGCAGAGGATGAACAATATTCGGGAGAGAGCTGAGGAGATTGCAAGAACAGAAATATTATATGGCTGATAAGAAATAGTTGGAGAGACATCAATGAAAACGATGTCTCTTTTTAACTGTATGTGATTGGAATGAAATGAGAACTGAAATGAGAAAAAGATCAGGTTGCTTTTGTTCGCCCCGTAGAATATAATGATATATGAAAGTTGAGGTAAATAATATGGGTTATATGACAGCAAATCAAGCTTCAAAAAAATGGAATATTTCTCAACGCAGAGTACAAATATTATGCTCTGAAAACCGGATAAAAGGTACATTTAAGTTGGGAGAAGCTTGGGCAATTCCAGAGAATGCAGAGAAACCAGAGGATAATAGAAAGGTAAAAAAACAAAATGAAAACAAGTCTAAACGCCATTGATTTATTTTGTGGATGTGGAGGTTTATCTTATGGATTTGAAAAGGCAGGCTACAATATTTTGCTGGGAATAGATAATGATGCTAAAGCCTTAGAAACATTTGAATTAAATCACAAAGGGTCAAAATCGATTTGTGGAGATATAACAGAATTAACATATGAAAAGGATATAAAACCATTAATTGGAGATAAAACTATAGATGTCATTATAGGTGGACCTCCTTGTCAGGGAATGTCACTTTCAGGACCGAGAAAATTTGATGATCCTAGAAATAAGCTTTATTTGACATATATACGTTTAGTGGAAGAAATCAAGCCGAAAGCGTTTGTAATTGAAAATGTTCCGGGGCTTGTAAGCTTATTTGGTGGACAGATCAAAGATAGTATTATCAAGAAATTTACTGATTTGGGCTATGAAATTCAATATAAAGTATTATGTGCATCAGATTATGGGGTGCCGCAAAATAGAAAACGTGTAGTGTTTGTGGGAATGAAAAAGGGACACTACGAATATCCGAAAGCTATCACTAAAATTGTAAGTTGTAGCATGGCATTGTCAGATCTTCCCACATTAGAGAGTGAATTAGGTTGTGAGAATGCGCTATATCTCACAGATGCACAGAACGATTATCAAAAACTAATGAGAAAAAATTCAAGTGTGGTTAGAAATCATGTTGCTGCAAATCATTCTGAAAAAGTCAAAAAAATAATATCTTTGGTTCCAGATGGTGGAAACTATAAGGATTTACCAGAAGAATATAGAAATAGTAGAAATTTTCATGTTGCATGGACAAGATTTGCAAGTGATAAACCTGCACCTACTATTGATACAGGACATAGACATCATTTTCATTATAAATATAATCGAGTACCAACGGTTAGGGAGTGTGCAAGATTACAATCATTTCCAGATGATTTTATTTTTTTAGGCAACAAAACACAACAGTTTAGACAAGTGGGAAATGCAGTGCCACCGCTTATGGCACAGTGTATTGCAGAGCAATTAACAAAAGCGTTAGGAGATGAAAATAATGGCTGAATATCAAATACCAAAAGAGTATTATTTTAGGTTGCATCATGTTAGACCTCGCTTTAAAGGAGATATAGAAAATGTTTTAATATATGTTGCAGAGGAAATTGCAAGGGTAGGTGAGAAAGCAACGGATGATTTTGTTGCTGATGTAAATGCTGCCCTGTTTCGATATCCGGGAAATGCACATAGGGAATTAAAAACAATAAATAATTGGAGAACAGAGATTTCAGCATTGTTTGGATTTATACAACATACGGAGATAACAGACAAACCGGGTAGACGAGCAATAGAATTAGCTAATAATCAAGATTTGGTTGAGTGTTTTAAAGTATTTCTATACAATTTTCAATATCCGGGTGCACATATAAAGCCTAGGGCGGTATTGGAGCAGATAGAGCAAGGCATAAAATTCAAACCTGCACAATATGTTTTGCAATTATTAAGATATGCTAATAGAGAAGGTGAAAATTCTATTGGGATAACTAAACCAGAGGCATGCCATTGTATATTTAACGATTTGCGTGTGACTAGAGATCACGAAGGTGTTGAGAGTACATGGAAGAGGATTTCAGATAATCGAAAGAATAAAATGACGTATGATCAAACTGGAGATGTGGTACGTTATGCAGGCGATATTTTGGATTACATGGAGATTGCAAATCTTTTGAAGACTTATGATAGTAGAACATACTATCTTAATACGTTGGAAGAAGAATCGATTATAAAATTTTGTGAATCCAATGAGTGGTTTGATGGATATGACAATATGATACAAAGTCGTCATGGAAGTTTGGAGACGGTGAAAGCCTGTAGTGACGGCTGGTTTGCATATGTCAATAGAGATATGAAGAGTACGGATTTTTCAACAGATATTTTGGCATATATTGCAAATGATGCGGAAGAATTAAAGCAGCTTAAAGAAAATGCAAGAAATGCCAAAGATGCTGGATTAGCAGACTTTATTGAAAGGGATGATGTGATTGAAAAGCGTATTGCTACATATTATGATATGCTGACAACAAAAGACATAGGTGACATAGGTGAAAGTCTGGTTCATGGGCATGAGTGCATGAGAATTAAATTAGGTGGTCGTGAGGATTTGATTCATTTGATTAAGCGAATACCTACGCAATTTGCCGTTGGATATGATATTAGTTCGGTAGAGCTGGATGAGCGAAAGAGATATATTGAAGTCAAAACGACTATTAGTTCAAAACCATTACATTTTAACAGAATTCATTTGACAAAAAATGAGTGGAATACAGCGAGCAGTACTCATGATAGATATTTTGTATATCGTTTGCTTCTTAGTAAATCGGAACGAAAATTGTTTTTGTTACAAGATCCGGTAGGACTTTATAAGCAAGATAAGATCGATATGATACCTGCGGATGGAGCGGATATAACATTTGATCCCAAGCAAGTGGGACAATTTGAGGAGTTGTTAACATGGAAAAATTAAAAGTAGCATCATTGTTTTGTGGATGTGGCGGAACGGATGTTGGATTGTTGGGTGATTTTGATTTCTTGGGTAAACATTATGAGTCTAATGGCATGGAGATAGTTTATGCCAATGATATTGATGATAATGCTTGTAATATTTTTAAAGAGAATTTTGGAATTACGCCTGATAACCGCGATATCAGAGAGGTAAAGTCGGAAGAGATCCCAGAGTTTGATATTTTGACAGGTGGTTTCCCATGTCAGTCTTTTTCTATTATTGCACAGAATCCCAAACGTCTCGGCGTAAAGGATGAAAGAGGAAAGCTGTTTTTCGAGATGTGCAGGATATTAAGGGAAAGACAACCTAAATGTTTTATTGCAGAGAATGTAAAGGGGATTCTTACAGCAAATAAAAAAAGTGCATTTCCATTAATCATGAAAGAATTTGAAGAAAGTGGGTATGATGTTCAGTACCGCATTTTGAATTCAGCCAATTATGGAGTGCCACAAAAGAGGGAACGTGTGATTATTGTTGGATTTAGAAAAGATTTAAATGTAAATTTTTCATTTCCAGATGTGGAGATAGAAGATGAAAATAATTTTGCACCATTAAAAAAGGTCATTGAGAAAAAAGTGGATGAAAAATATTTTTTTAGCGAACGTGCTGTAGCTGGAATGATGAAAAAAAGAGAGAGTATGAACAAGGGAAGGGCACAAGATATTAATAAGCCTTGTAATACGGTGGGGGCGCATTTGGCAAAAGTATCTTTGAACAGTACTGATCCAGTGCTTATGGAAGGAAAGAGATACCGGAGATTTACACCTAGAGAAGTGGCAAGAATACAGTCTTTCCCAGATGATTTTGAGCTTGTTGGAAGTGAGGCTGCTCAGTATAGAGCCTTGGGAAATGCTATTCCACCGGTGATGTTTTGGTATGTGGCAAAGGCGGTAAAAGAGGAACTAATAGTTTAACGATATATATGGAAATATGACATCAGATTAAAGAATAATAGTGACAATGGACATTTAGTTAATATTACTAAGAGGATTATTTATGGAAGAAAAAAGAGTGTTATCATTTATACATATTTCTGATATACATTTTAGAAAAGAGAGCGGAGACCCATATGATATTGACAATGAATTGAGAAAAGCTATGTTGACTGATTTAGAATATAAAGCGAAAAAGGAATTGGTCAATGTGTGTGGGGTACTGGTATGTGGTGATTTGGCGTTTAGTGGGCAAGAAAGTGAATTTAGTGTAGCCAAAAATTTCTTGAATGACGTGACAAAAATATTTGGAATATCATTAAAGGATGTTTTTTGTGTCGCAGGAAATCATGATGTTGATCAATCTATTGCACGTAATTCAAGAATATTAGAGTGTATACAAGATGATTTGGTATTAATAGATAAGAACGAACCAGATTATCTTGATGCGGAAATTAGAAAAATCCAAAATGATCAGTTCATAAAGGGCGTATTATATGAACCGCTTTCAGCTTACAATAAATGCGTAAAAGAAATGGCTAGTGATTATTCAATCGAAGAACCAACATGGCAATCTCTAATGATGCTAAGTGAAAAATATACGTTAGCTATTTATGGAATGAATTCTGTTTTGGTATCTAATCATAAGGATCATTTAGATAAAGATGGAAATAAACTTATCGATGCGGAACGAAAAATGGTTATCAATAGAAAACAGATTCCAGATTATTGCGAAAATGTTATTTATCTTTCTTTGTGTCACCATCCACCAGAGTGTTGGAACAATGACAATCTAGAAGCATTTATGGATTCAAGAGTTAGAATTCAGTTATATGGACATAAGCATATTCAACATATTGAAGTTAATGATAAAAGGGTGCGGATTGGTTCAGGAGCTCTGCACCCAGAAAGGGGTTGGGAATGGAACCCAAGATATAATTGGCTCGAGATATGGATTGAGGAAGATACACTATTCGTTAAGATTTATCCTAGGGTATTTGAAGATACTAATGGAATATTTATATCGGATGTTAAATCCTGTGATATGGATAAAGAATATCGATTGATCGAGATGCAGCTTTCAGATAATGCAAACGAAAAAGCAAAGAGAAAGTCTGAGATACTAGAACAAAGAGAAGTACGCAGTACTGACATAATTACAAAGGAAATTATTTACCGTTTTTCAATTTTATCAGATTCTGATAAAAAAAGATTGCTTCGGTCATTTCAGAAGATAGATTATACTATTGAACAAGATTTATATATATTGTTGCAACAACTAAGAAATAACAATCTTGAAATGGATTTTTTAAATGCAATGAAAAAATAATATTATCAAAGGAGAAGAAGAATGAGCAGGGAATTGGCAAAATGGATGAGAACAGCAGGTATTGCTATTACTAATGAAATTGTAAATTTAAGAGAAGAGGGAATCGATAACTTCCTTAAAAAGAAAATGACTAAGGAAGATGCAAAAGAAATTACAAAGCTTTATTTTACGGGAAAATGTAATGAAGATTTTTTTGAATCTCTAGTAGATACTTTTTATGAAGTCGATAATACATTCTCTGACGATATGAAGCAAGAAATAACGGTGTTGGCAGGTATAATAATTTTTGAAATGATAGAAAGAGGAAAATCGAAAGACATTATAGAATTAATTGAAATGTATGCACAAACATATTTATTTTTGGGTTATAGTTCTGTTGTTGATGATATTTCAATAATGTTACAAAAAGATTTAGAGAATAGGATGCTTGCCTTGCGTGAGGACTTATCATTTGAAAATAAATCACCTATAAATGGTTTGGGAAAAGAGTTTTGCTTTTCAATAAAAGAGGATGAAACGGAAGAATATAATTCCGCTGTTATTGAAAAATTAGATATTGTTGTTAAAAAGGTAAATGAGTTGTCAAATCAACTTAATAGTATTAACAAAATCACATTACACCATGAATCGATTATATATGAAGATTTACAATTGTTATGGTGGCTGATGACAGAATGCTCCGACGATAAGGAGACAAGATACTTAAATATTGAGCCGCATTTTGCGGCTATTTTGGCAGGAAAAGATTTGGCGCAACGTGTATCAGTCGTTCCTGGACCATATTCTGCAAAGGCATTGCTGAGAAAAGTACTAGAATTTAGTGAAAAAGAGCCAGAATCGTCATTGGAAAAATATATTGATTCAGTAGATGATGATATTATAATGAGCTTATTAGAAAAAAATGATATAGAGATTCATACACCGATTTTATTTGCTTTGAAAAAAAAGATGGAAAATGGCGAAAATTGTTGGAGACAAGCTTTTAATAAGGAATATTGTTTAAAAAAAGAAAGTTTTTTGGCAGTAGAAGTGGCTTATGAAATGTATATAGAGTGTCTGATTTGTAATGTTTTACATTAAACCATTGGAAAGCAGGTGATATATGTTGGATAATATAAATGATTTAGAAATTGACAATGTTGACAATTTGGAACAAGACATTTTTAATGATTCGGATAAGGACTTAGAAGTTAATTTTGAAGGCGAGAAAGTTGAAGCAGATGATTATATGCTTTCTCTTGGAAAAACATTAAATGAAAAAGAATTATATCGATTGTCATCAAAAGTACCAATGCGTATTATTTATGTACTAGGACCTGTGAGAAGCGGAAAAACGACTTTTGAGTCGATGTTATATGCTTTCTTTTTAAAAAATATTGATAAAAAAATATTATTTGCTGGTTCAGAAACATTAGTGGGATTTGAGGAGAGATTAAATTATTTGCGTATTAAATCCGGTAATTCAGATGCACAGATGGAGAGAACAAATAAAGATGAAAGAAGATGTTTTTTGCATTTGAACTTATTAGACGTAAAATTAAATTATCATTACAATTTGGTTTTTTCGGATATATCGGGCGAAACATTTGAAAATTGTAATTCTAATAGAGCTAATATGGAGCAAGATTTACCATGTTTAGATATGGCGAAAAATATTGTTTTGTTTATGGATGGGGAGTCGTTATTAGATAATAGTGAACGTCAAGGGAGTGTTATGAAGATTAAGTGTTTCTTAAAGACATTTAAATCTTCTAGATTTTATAATAGAAAACCTAATATTGACATTGTCATAAGTAAAAATGATGTTATTTATGATAAAACGAAACAGGATAAGAATGATTTTATTGACAATATAGAAAATCAATTTAGAAGTTTTGAAAAAGATTTTTTTATAAATTATTTTAGAATTGAAGCAATAAATGGCTCATGTATAATGGATACTGAAAATAGCATAGAATTAATAGACTTGCTTAAGTATTGGATAACCAACAGAAATGAAGAAATGAAAGAAATAAGCAATAAAGTGGCTAAAGATATACATAACGATTTTAATAGGTTTGGAGAAAGGTATTAAGATGGTAACAAAAAGCTATATTATAGGATTGCCTGCTAGTGGAAAGACTACTTTTTTGGGCGCATTAGGATATTCGTTATTGAGCAACACTGTTGAGGAAAATGTGTATGAAATAGATTCGATAGACAATCTTGACTATATAAAGAGTTTAGCTAATACATGGTCACAATGTAAGGAAATGGACCGGACAAAAAGAAATAGTTATGTTAATACTAAGCTGCAATTGAAAGACAAAGATAATAATAAATTGGAGTTATATATTCCGGATCAGTCCGGAGAAGAATTTGAGTATATAGTAAATAACAGAAGTATGAATAATACAATGTATAATGAAATAGCTGTTTGTGATAATATTTTTTTATTTGTAAATCCAAGTAAGATTTCAAATGATTTGTTTATAAAGGATTTGGCACCAGAATATAGAAATGTATCACAAGAAAAAGTTAGTGCTTTAGATAATAGTATTATGCACGAACAAACGCAATATGTATCTATTTTACAAGACGTTTATGCATTACGGAAATGCAGAACTAAAATAAAAATTGTTATTTCGGCTTGGGATGAATACGAAACAGAAATGTCACCAAGCGAATTGTTGAAAAATAGATTACCATTGCTTTGGCAATATCTCACAGCAAATTGTGAAATTTATGAATGTGAATATTGGGGAATAAGTGCTCAAGGTGGAGACTTAACGAATCAAGAAGAAAAAGAAAAATTGCAAGGCATGAGTAATGCAATTGAAAGAATTATCGTTGTTAATGATAATAAACAGGTGACACATGATATATCTATTTTATTAAAATAAATGGAGTTTAAATATGGATGAAATAAAGATAGAACAACTACTCTGTGGTTATGATAATGGACATAGAGTGTTAAGCACATCTCTCAAGAAGCCGTTAGTTCAACAAAAAGATGTTGAGATTTTGAGTGATGCATCTGGAAATGGAAAATTTAATAATTATATTAGTTGTTTTCCTCTTGTAGAAGACGGTTATTATGTATTTTCAAAAACGTGGTATGCTGAAGAAATGAAAAGACCAGGATGCGTGTGGACGCATATGTTACTAATACGTTTTGAAGATATTGAGTGCAATATGGGTTATATAAACTTGCAATCATTATTTCATCGTCCGAATATAGGAAACAATTATGATGAATATAAAAGTACACTTCTTTTGAAAAAAGAACAGGTATTCTTTGATTCATCATACTATTATTATGTTATTTATACTCTGTTTTATAGTAATAAAAAGGCATTAATTGAAACTGATTCATCGGAGGAGTATGAATTAACAATTTTAGATGTTTTAACAAAATTACCTAAACAGATATTAATGGGGCTATCTATATGTACATGTGCTTGTTCAAATAGATATATTGATAATGAAGTGTTTTCATATCAAGCTACATATTCAGGAAATGCTAAACAGCTATCGAGAGATATAGAGGATCCGATTTTTTATAAAGGTAAAAATGAGATTGAGGAATATCCTTTATGGGTAAAGTATATTTCTGAAAAATTTATAGAAAATAGACAAGAAGAATTGTATAAATATTGTATAGTATATCAAAATTATGACAGGAATTTCATAAGGGAATTTTCGAAATTATTATATGCGGTCAAAGAATTTCGTACAAAAGTAAATTTAGGTACTTTTGTGCAATTATCAGAAAAATTAGATATAGAAACTGAAATAAAAGTCAAAACGTTAGAATTGTTGTTCATTAAAGATACGGGAGAAATGGATGAATGGTTTAGTGAGAATAGTATTATAAATCAATTAGTATTGGAAATGGGAAAAAAAGAAGGAGTATTTGTGAAAAAAAGGCTTAAAGACAATTCTATTAAAAAACAAGCGAAGAGGATATATAAAGAGAAAAATAAAGAACGAATATATTGCATATTCGAAAAATTTATTCATAAAGAATTAAATAGCAATGCTGAAAGTATTGTAAAAGAAATTATAGGATTACTTAAGCCGAGTGATTTATTTGAGTTGTTTGATATGAACAAAAACATATGTAGTGTGTTAGTGAGTACTGATTCCCGTTTTTTGCTTTGTAAAGATATTTGGGAAAAAGATCGAAATTATCAATTGGAAATGTTAAGTTGTGTTAGAGGCAGGCAAGTACCATATTGTAAGGATATTTTGTCTTGCATACTTGATAATACAAAAGAGAATATAAGCAATGAAGTATATGAAATCTTTGGAAAGGAGTTGATCAATTATTTATTTTATTACTGTAAAAATGGCTTTATGCATGAAGAAAAGCAAATTAATATTTGGATACCTTATTTAACAAAAGATAAAGAAAAATATATTGATTATTTACCTCAGGTTTCCAATATTGACATTTTGTTTGTACTTATGGAAAATGTAGATAGTTATGCTATTAGTTCATATCCTGAGTTAGGAGCTTGGATTTCTGTTTGTGAAAAAAATTTATCACAAATTAGAAAAAAAGAATATTTATCGTCCATTTTTTTGTTGCCAATTGTTTTGAAGTATGATAAAACACCGGATGAAGTAATAAATTTTGTATATGAGGTTATTTATCATAGGTTAGAAAAATCGGAGTTAGATTATGAATGTTGGAAGAAAATGGATCCATTGTTGCCACAGGTTGCTATAGAGCAAAGTTGGGATAAATGTTTACGACTTAGGATGGCATTTAATAGATAAAGCTGATGACTATATAGTGATTTGCTGGGTACAATTTGGGTACAGTAGTTTTGAAACTATATTGACGAGGTGCAAAAAGCATCAAAATGATACGGTTTTGATACTTGATAACATAAGATTAACAAGAAAAATCAAACCAGAAAAAGAGTTTGAATAACGGACTTGTTAAAGGGCAATATGGTTTATCGTCTTTAGGACAAAAAACTGTATCGTCAACAATAAAATAAAAAGTATCAGAGACCATAAGATGAGTCCAAGTATTCCTCATCTTACGGTCTCTTTTATTTTTATTTCATAGTAGCCGAAAGCCTTGTAGAATCAATGTTTTATGAATTATGAGAAAGAATTTAAGCAAGAGCAGCATATATTGCTTTTGATTGTTCGAGGGCAGTCACCTTTATCTATAAGAGGATAGAAGAGTTTGCCCCTGAGGGAATAAAGGGGAGTGCCCTTGGACATAGTGATATTTTTAATATTCATTTTTGGGAAAATATAAAAAGCCAGAAAAGTCCATAAATGCTGGGATTGTTTAGAATTACACAAAAATATTTAACATATGAATCTGGGTATTTTATCGTTTTTGGGATAAATCTGGGCGAAATTTGGGAAGTTTTTGGGAAAACCATAATTCATAGCATAAATACTTACAGGAGGTTACTTAAAATGCGAAAAAGAAATTTTAAAGGAAGGTGTACAAAGCGTTATGTACATAAGTGTACAGATATATGTCGTACATATGATTCATTACAGGAAGCATACGCTGATGTATTGTCACAATCTAATGATATTGAAGAATTTAGATGTAATGTGTATTTAGAAGGATTAGCAGAAGGAGATTATACAACGGATTTTGTCTGTACGAAAACTGACGGAACAATCATAGTCAGGGAATGTATTTATCGCAGTAGATTAATCAAGCCAATGCATTATAAGCTGCTGGAAGCATCAAGAAGCTATTGGAGACGCAGAGGTGTTGCAGATTGGGGGATTGTGATAAATGACAAAAAATGAATTATTGTATCGTGATGATAAGATTATCAGAATCCTACAGGTAAATGATAATCAGCTATTGGGAATTGACTGCATCAGAATGACTATGCCTGTCTGGAAGCCATTAAAAGAATTTGATGGATATGAGCCAATGAATGAACAGAGGCTGCATCAGCAATATGGATTTGAATGTGAGGATGATGAGGTTATAGAAGCATACCGCAGGCAGATTATGTATAAAAGGTACACAATGATTGCTGGAGCTATTGCATTCATAGGAGATATAAAACAGCGTAATGCAGCTATACAGAATGCATCAGATGAATATGGCATATCAAAGCAGAGCATAAGAAAATATCTGTGTAAATACCTTGTGTTTCAGAATATGCAGGTGCTTCTGCCAAAGAAGAGCGAGAAGCAAAGAGAACTAACACAGGATGAAAAGAATATGCGGTGGTCATTAAATAAATTCTTCTACAACTATAAGAAGAATAGTCTCAAGACAGCATATACCATGATGCTTAAAGAAAAATACTGTGATGCCTCTGGAGGGCTCGTTAAAGAATATCCGTCTTTTTATCAGTACAGGTAAAGGACCGCTTCGCCTATGCTGTTGATAATTTTACAGATCCTAAGGCGATATATGGCTTAATGGTAGATGGATTCCGTCTGGATAAAAAGGCAGATGAATATGTCTATATGGGGGCATTTAATAACAGGATGAAGCTTCTTGGAATGTTTGAAGTAAGTCATGGTCTGTGTGATGCAAGCCTTTTGGATGCCAGAGGCGTGTATATGAGGGCTTTGCAGATAGGTGCGAGTAATATCGTGGTGATACATAATCATCCGTCAGGTATTCCGCTTCCGTCAAGAGATGATTTTAATGTGTTCAGGAGAATCAGGGATGCTGGAGAACTGCTTGGAATCCCATTAGCTGACTTTATTGTTATTGGATGTGGTGATTTCATGAGCTTTAAAGAAAAAGACCTGTTGAAGCTCTAAATTGTCTATATGTGTCTAGGGGAAATATGCATAACTCATTAAAGGACATCGGTAGGTTAAATTAATAAAAATATGCCGATTCTTTCTTGAAAATGTTACATGGAATAACAAAATTAAGGAAGATATCGGTATATTTTATTGTATAAGCAGTGGTACATGATAGACAAAATAATTTTGAATTTCTATATCAATGTCTACAGGAGGAGATATGCATTATGGACGATAAATTGAAAAGAACAATAGGTAATCAATTGTGGGAGTGTAGAGTTAAAAAAGGCTGGACACAGGCTTTTGTTTCCAGACAATTAGGAATTTCGATCAGAACTATTTCAAGTGTGGAAAATGGTTCAGGGATATCTAAAACATTATTAAAGAAAATGTGCAGCTTGTACCATGTCTCTGTTAATGAATTGTATAAGCAGGATGAGACAATCATAAAAAACAGAGTTTCAGCTCAAATAGATGTTATTCCAGAAGATGTTGCAGTAAAGATATTATGTCAGAGTTCGTTTGTAGGAGATATTCAGAGAGAATCCATTTTAAGATTTAATGACATCATACAAAAAGATGGTATAATGTATAAAGAACAGATAGAAGAGATATTGTCAGAAATGATTAGCATAAAACAGAACTACTCCTTATCAGATGTGGTGTACTGTTGCATGATAATTAATCAAAAGACATTAGATAAAATAGACAAAATAATAGAAGATGCTTAATTACGAATGAAAGGTGGAATGATTACGAGAATTAATGACGAATTAAAGGCTATAGAAGAAAATTTTTCTATAGAAGAGCTTTTTTTGAAACATGGGATAATAAGTCTTATGTTTTATGAGCCACTAGAGTTCCAACAGTTAATTATAAAAATTAATATGGAAAGGGATAAGCACTCTGATACTCAGAGTAGAATTATGTTTATCCCACTTTACAAAAAGGTATATTTAGCACAACGTAAAAAATTATTAGAATTATTTGATGCGGTAAAAAATAGAACAATAAAAATAATTCCAGAACCAACGAGAGAGGAAATGCAAACATATACTAATGAATCATGGGAATATTTACCGGATATTTCAAATTCAGAAAACGTGTATTTATATGCAGAAAATAGAATTAAATACGCTATTTTTAAAACGGAAGAAGAATTATATATTCTTAGAAAGTATCCTTCGGTTTATTATAATGATAGAAGCAACTATGTTGGGGGATTGTTCAGCTATAGATATGATGATGAAATAATTATTTACGATAAGGTGAATATTATATCAGATGAAATGCATCATTTTAGATTGTGTTGCAATGATAGTAGCAAGGCGAGTGATAAAAGAGCTTTGTTAAACATAATGGCATATTTAAATGGATGTCCCAATTTTGAATTTTTGGCTAACAGGGAAATAAACAATAAATTGAATGAATTGTATTATCGTTTTGATTTATTGGATTGTATCAGATTACGTCATCCTAATTATCTTAAATCAAATATTGAAGAGGCATTTCATTTAGAGTTGCCAATAATAAAAAATATTAATGCGTATAAGATGATTGCATTTGAAAAACTACCACATGAAGGAATATTGGATTTATATCATGCATCATTAAAACAATTTGAACCATTGCCACGTTGCGTCTTTTTGTATAGAGTATTTGAATATGCAGCATCGTATCATTATAAACCGACAATTATGCCTGCAACATATACACCAGAGGATGCTTTGAATTATTATTTGCCATTGGCTTTGACTTATAATTGTAATCCATTATATTACATAGACTGGAATAAACATGGAAAAAGAGAACAGTTGAGTAATTATTTTACGGTTTTGAAACATGAAGCTAAAATCATTTTAGAAGAGTGGAGAAACAGTCCTTATCTTTCAAGAAAATCACCAGGAGAAATAATATATTTAACGGGTAGAAATTTTACAGCTCATGGAGCTTCTGGAAATAGGGGGGATAGGAACATGCAATATGATTATGATAAAAATTATTTGCATATTAATAATGTTAATATAGTTCTAGAAATTATTGCTCGGTATGTTGTAGAGTTATTGAATCCACAGTTACAAAATGTTGTAGAACGAAGAAAAAAATATTATATGGAACGATATAAAAAAATTGAAAATAAAGATAACTAGGTAGAAAAATATGAAAGCTGATTATATCAAAGAAATTATTAAAAAATACGATGAGATGCCATATAAATGTATATTAATAGATGGTACATGGGGAATAGGAAAAACATATGCAGTAAAAGATGCTTTAAAGGAGAATAATAATGTATGCTATTTGTCAGTGTTCGGAATAAAAGATGTACAGCAAATTTTTCATGAAACATTCTATCAGCTTGGATTAAAGGATAAAAAAGAAATAAGAAAAATTGCTTTTAAGATACTTGACATTGTTTCGGTATTATCAAAAAAAGTAGGAATTGCAAAAACAATTATAGAGTCTATAATACAAGAAAAAGAATTGTTTTTAGAGCTTACAAAAACATTTCAAAAAATTCATGTGATAGTTATAGATGATTTTGAACGTATGAATAAAAATATAAGTGTGGAGGAAATATTTGGTGTAATAGATGAGATTAAGAGATGCAATTATGTAAAAGTTATACTAATTGCAAATACGTCAGAAATTAAAAATAAAGATACATTTGATAAATACAGTGAAAAGGTGATTGATAGAACGTATGAAATGACCGAGCATACAGCCAGTATTAATTGGACTGAACTGCGTATTGATTGTGATTTTATTGATGCATTTTTAAAAACACATAATGTTCGAAATATAAGAACACTTCAAAAAGCTCAGAATTTATATGACGATGTAAAATTACAATTAAAAGATGTATATTCTGATGAATTTTATAACGAAATAAAACTTGCTTGTTATGCTATTGTTGTTGAGTCAACGGATGAACTATATTATAGAGAAAATAAACAAAATACTAATGATTCTATTGCAAATGTAACATTTTCTATGACAAATAAATTAGAGTTCAGAATTAAAAATTATTATTTGAGAGGAGTACGCATTAGCGGAAATATGGTAAACATAATACAGAGTTATTATGAAAATAAAGCTGAATTAAATCCAGATGAGATTGATGTAGAGTATCAGATATTTTTACATGCAGGTGATAAAGCAAATTATTATAAAACGGATGATGAAATGAAGTCGTTTTTACCTAAATTGGCAGAAAATATTTGTAAAGAAAATGATATACCTAAATTAATTAAGTATGCTGATGAGTATTTAATATGGAGTGAACATTTGGAGGTGGATACGAAGCAAACTTTAAAAGAATATGAACATAAATTGCATGACTTGATTTATGCCGAGGCTGTGAATGGAAAATTAGATTATTTATCCTATGGTATAGATATTCATGTGCAATCGGAAACAAACCGAAAAACTATTAAAAAGTTGATTCAGGAAATAAAGAATGAATTGGTTAATCTATATGTTCAGTATCTCTCAGAAAATACTCATAGTGATATAGCATATCAATATTCATATAATCTGCGACAGTTTATAAGTAATAGCTATTATAAAGATGCTCTATCTGGAAAAGTTGAAAAGTTATATAACAGGAAATCTTTTCCTATTGATGATGTAACTGAGACCCAATATCATACAGCATATAATATCATGTATGTACTATACATAGAAAATAAGGAAAAATTTTTACGATATTGTGACGAAATAAAAAATACTTGCGACCATATGGCGTCACATAGAATTGATGTTCTTCTGAAAGAAATTACTGGGGAAGAGTAGTAAGATATGTAAGTGTAGATAAATGTGCATGTGCAAGAGAGGAAACAATAGAAAGTTCATGAATTTTTGTTTTGCAAATGTGTGCATAGTATTCATATAATGCGCATAAATAAGTCTTGTGAATGCAAAGAAATAAGGGTATAATAAGAATGCAACAAGGTCTCTACTATGTTAAAGGGCAATATGGTTTATCATCTTTAGGGCAAAAAACTATATCGTCAACAATAAAATAGAAAGTATCAGAGACCATAAGATGAGTCCAAGTATTCCTCATCTTACGG
>ERZ773264.1625-NODE-1625-length-25462-cov-54.140316_pt1 | contig 25462 bp, 37 predicted proteins | sample MGYA00511910_ERZ773264 | MGnify/ENA primary metagenome ERZ773264 (study PRJEB29015, sample SAMEA2737739) | human gut metagenome | biome: human gut; feature: human-associated habitat; material: faeces | place: China | collected 2012 ...
GGAGCACCTCAAAAACACCATCATACACTAAATCAGTAAGTTGGCAGCATCACCCAATCGCTAAATAGTTAAAAGCATCCGTGTTAGCTGCGGTTGACTTCGCAATAAACCCAGTGGTAGTGGGCGACGAAATACCTACTGCTGTTGGCTGTTGTGCTGAAGTATAAGAGGGGTCAATCTGACCGGTCGTAATGATGACAATCCCTGACGGGAATGGAATCGGGAACGTATTAGATATTCCCGTTGATGCTGAGTTACCCGCATTCGCAGATCCCCACTGCAAAATGTATCCTCCCGGTAGTTTTTGATACCCAGATCCTGACGCGAAGGCGGACATGTCCGGTATCTGATTTGCCCCCGTCCCGACATTCCTTTTCGATGCCGTTCCCAAACCAAGGTATGCGAGAAGACCTGCTACATCCTTTCCACTCAAATGAGTCAGCGTATTGTCCAGCGGTTGTTTACCTGCCAGCGCATTAAGCATTGTCGTGGCAAAGTTCGGATCATTCCCCAGTGCCGCCGCCAGTTCGTTCAGTGTGTCCAGCGTGGCTGGCGCTCCGTTAATCAGAGCAGTAATAGCGGCCTGAACAAACTCTGTGGTCGCAATCCGAGTGGTGTTATTTCCTGCTGCAGGCGTCGGCGCTTTTGGTTCTCCGGTAAATGTCGGATTATGTTTCTGCGCATACTGGGTATGAGGATCCTGTGCGGCAATGTGGTTTCTCATCTGGTCATCCACATACAGCTTTAATTCCAGGACTTTATCATCCACGTATTTACGGGTTGCCAGCACTACAGCAGGGTCGATTTTCAGGGTGATATTGTCCGTGCTGCTGGTAATCAGCACCATGCGCACGGTCTGGGTACGCCCGCTGCCTTCAGCCAGTTGCGGCTTATAGCTTTCCGGGCAGTTTCCCACGGCAATCAATGCCCCGGACTCATCAAACAGGCCCACTTCACGTATCCACCAACCGCCCTCGTTTTCAGGTATCACCTGTTCAGCAATAATCTGGCTGCTGTTCTGCGGGTCGATATAAAGCATATTCAGCGCAGCCCGGCGTTTCTCATTTACCAGTGCCGTCTGCTTTGCGTCCGGCGTTGGCAATACTCCGCCGCCATCGCCCACCGCCATATGGGTAATTTTTAGCGGCACACCGAGCGCGGCGGCGCTGGCAAGTTTCGCCGCGCCAATATCCGTCAGCAGGGTATAAAATTTTGTGCTCATGGATTCACTCTCATTGTGTCAATAACATGGACCGCCCCGCCTTCATGCGCGGTGCCACCGGAAATAATCGTTTCGTTGATATACGGATAGATCGTGATTTCTTCGCCAAGATAGCTGGCGGCTCCCACCCAATGCGGGCCGCTGGTCTGCAGATTGATGGACATGCCGATCATGTGGCGGCTACATGGTTTGGCATCGCTTATCAGTCGCTCAAGTTCCAGATAGGTATCTTCAGTGATGCCCTGGTCCTGCACGCCGATATCCAGGCGAAACGTGCCCGGTGTTTCTCCGGTCTGCCACCACTCAATAATGCGGATCAGGAATCCGAACGGCTCCACCACCCGCCGCACGGCACTGGTGGTCCCTTTATGCTGATGAATATAAAAAGCATCCTTCACCACCTGGCGCTTGACGCTTTCTGTCCAGCCCTCGTCCCAGCGATCCACAGAGAACGCCCAGGCGAGATAAGGCAGGAAACTGACCGGACAGGTTGCCGGATTCCACAAGTCACGAAGCGGCACCTGCAGATCAGAAATCCCGCTGCAGGTTTGCGCCAGTCGGCGCTCCAGTGGTGTTGAACCCGGTGGCAGCAGACTATTCATCCGTTCCTCCGTTGGTTACGCTCCACTGCGTACATGATGCCGCCTGTGTTTTGTTCAGGACCACATCCGCCAGAGGAGAAGCCAGCTCCACACGCTGCACCCCCTCAACATGCAGGGCGGCAAAGATGGCGCTACGGCGAATATCCCGACCAAGACGCGTCTGACTGGCGATGTACTTCTGCAGGCTGGCTTTTGCCGCTGCCATTACCGGCTCTGCTTCCGGTCCAGGATAGAGAAAAATGGTGGCTTCCACGCGATACGGGATGATTTCTGCGCTGCGAACCGTAAGACGGTCAGCCACCGGGCGGACGTTCTCACTGTTCAGAGCTTTTCCCACCACGTCCAGCAGGTCTTTTTCTGCAGTTCCATCGCCTTCGCGGCTAAGGACAGTCAGCACCACCTCTGCAGGTGCCGGGCTGGTTGCACTGGCATCCGCCACCCGACCGTCGGCGCTTCGGGCATGAAATTCATAAGCTGCAGTTGGCCCCGCAACAGAAAGCCCTTCAAAGGCAGCAGGCACACGCAGGCGCAACGCTTCATCGCTTTCCATCACAGCTGCAACGGGCGGCACAGCATCATTATCAGCAGGCGTCACCGTCAGGCGTGTCACGTTGTAGTTGGCAGCGAGCTGGTCAAGATCGCCGCCCATCGCGTAAGCCACCATCACCGCCTGCGCGGCTTCGTTAATGCGCTGGCGCAGAAGCAACTCACGGTAAGCGTTCTCCTGCAACAATTTAGTGGCGGGTTCAGATTCCAGTTCCAGCGTGCGGATCACTGCTTCCTGCTCATCTTTCGGATGAAGCGCCACAAATTCTGCCTTGCGTTCGGCAAGCAGCGTCTCAAAGTCCGGCACATCCACAATCTGCGGTGCAGGCAACTGCGAAAGGTCAATCACTGCCATTCTCTGCTCCTGTTGATACGGAAAGGGACACAGGCACACCGTTATTCCGCCGCCCGGTCAGCTCCACCACCATTGAACCGTCAAAATTGCTGTTGATGGTGATGGAATCCAGCGTCAACCGTGGCTCCCAGCGACTCAGCGCCACATACACTGCCGACATGACCTGCAGGCGTAATGCCGGATTTTGTGGCTGATCTATCAGTGCCGACAGCAGGGAACCATATTCCCGGCGGGCAATACGGCTACCCTGCGGTGTCAGCAGAATGTCCCGCACCGACTGGCGCAGATGATCAATATCAGTAATGACTTTGCCGCTGGTATTGTTCATCCCGCTATAAAGCGTCATACCGGGCCTCCGGTTGTATCACCGCCTTTCAGGACGCCAGTATGCTGATGCGCATCAACCACGATCCCATTAGAACTCATCGCTCCGCCGCCCTGGGTAACGCCACCATTGATCACCACTTCGCTGTTAATGCGCGTGCGGTCAGCCTCCAGTACAAACTCACTGGTTTTCATGGTGATGTTGTCAGCGGCCTCAATGACCATTGATTTGATGCCCCTGACATACCAGCGCCCGGTGGCGGGTTCGTATTCAAACCAGCCACCGTCAGGATGTTCTGTCACGCAGGCGTCCGCCGACGTCGACGGTGGCGCGAACTGATTCGAATAGATGGCGGGTAACGCAAAGGCGGTTTCCAGATTGCCGCCCAGACTCAGCAGCACCACCTGCTCACCTTCCGATGGTCGCCACCATGTGCGGGCATTCCCGGCACGCAGCGTCAGCCAGCTGATCCAGTTGGTTTCAAGCTCGCCCGTTTTCACCCGGCAAAGCCAGTTTTCCCTGTCCACTTCGGTGACTACCCCAGTGCGGATCAGGTTGGTGATAAGGCGCATGATTTCGGTTAATTGTGCGTTCATAGGGAAAGGTTGCCATCAGGGGAAGAAAGGCGGCAGTGCTGCAACTTGTATCAGTGCTGATACAAAGATCACTCCGCCAGCCATTGCAGAATCATGTCGCGGGTCATTGCCTCAACATCATCATTTACACCCAGCAGGCGGCGCTCTGCGTAACGGACCTCCGGTCCTTTGCGACTGACGCGATCACGCAGGCCGTAATGGTGAACACGGGCAATACGCTGCACCTTGCCTTCAAACTGTACGCTGGCAGAGTCGGCGTTGGCGGCAGTTTTCAGGTATTTTGTGGTGCGCAGCTTTGCAAACATCTGACGTTTGATGCGGCCTTTTTTACTGCGTGCTGTTACCCGTCGCGGTTCATAGCTGCTGCCGTCAGGGTTGCGCTGCATCCTGATGTTCTGCTGCTGTGTCCGGCGCAGTTCCTGCGCCAGCTGGCGCATCATGCGACTTCTGGCGGCTGGCTCCAGATTCGCCAGCAAGGCACTCAGCCAGTCGTCCACTTTCTGCAGTTCAGCCACGTTTCACCGTCCACATTTCTTCAGGTTCATCAGGTTCCGCTACAGCTTCAACGCTCGACACACTGCCGTCAGTGCTGACCAGCACACGCTCCGTCAGTTGCAGGTTCAGGCTGATATCACAGACATCGTTGCGCAGAATATCCACCTCAAAGGTGAATAGTTTTTCCCGTAACGCCGGGTTATTGATGGCATCGGGCTGGTTATCCCTCAGCCACAGCAAAACCGGGGCCATCAGCAGATTCTGGTCGCCGCTGAAATCCTCAATCACCGCGTTCAGGGTGTAACGGTACTCCCACGACATGGAGCTGCCCCCCGTGGCAACCAGCGAACCGTTATCCACAAACAGATGCAGTTTGTCCGGGTTATTGCGGACATAAGGCACCGCTTTATTGAGGGCGTGGCGCAGGGATTGTGGTTTGTTCACTGTTTCGCTCCTGACACGCAATAATCATGTCCACTTTGTCTGCACAGACCGCCCAGGCAGCCTCCGTTTCATCCAGCAACGCGTTCAGATCACCATTAGTGCGCGGCGTTGCCTGATCCAGCCGACACGGCGTCACTCGCGGACAACCACTGACGGTAAGCTGCACCTCCGGTGAGTGCCGGACGTTCCCGCAGCCGGATAATGTCAGCAGGCAAAGGAGTATCAGCCCAGCGGCGTAAATCCTCGTTCTCACGTTTCAGTTCCTCCATCCGGCGTTGTCGTTGTCTCAGCAGTGCGCTGGTCTGTTCTGCTTCGGCATAGAGCCGCGCCTGCTCCCGGTTATTGGTTTCAGTCAGAATGGACAGGCTGATAAGCTGGCTGTTGCTCTTTGCCAGTACCTGGCTTTGGCGCTGCAGCTCGTCTGCCTGCGTGCTGATGGTCTGGCTGGCATCAGCCAGCCGCCACGTCTGCCAGCCCAGCGCCGCCAGTAATAACGTCAGCATAACCAGCAGCAACCGGTTCATGCTGCTACCTGTTGCGCCATCTGATTACGGGTGATCCAGAAGGCAATAACGGTCAGTAGATAAAAGACCAGAGTAATAGCCCACCCCGTCCAGGCGAGACTTACGACAATCAGCAATCGCATCACCCAGCTGATAAATACGTTTTCTTTTCGGGTAATGGTCTTAAGCAAAGATGCCCTTAACTCCTGCCAGAGCGGGCCATTCTTAATTAACGCAGCCAGTGCTACCGGAATTACCGCCCATGTCAGTAAACAGGCTACCCAAACGCCGGACGCTGCCAGTACCGGAAAAATCCCCTGCGGATACACCATTGCTGCGATTAACAGCGCCATCCATAACATCAGAAACAGCCCGCTGATTAATTTCTTTTTCATTTCAGTTTGCTCCCTGTAAACACCAGGCCATCTCCCGCGCACGGCGGTTATCCAGCCCCTGATTAAACACACCTTTCACATAAACCCAGCGCGGCAACTGTCGGCACGCATCCGCCCAGCGCCGCTGATTGAGTAATTTCACCAGCGTGGAACTGCAGGCATTGCCCGTCCCCACGTTGAAGGCAAACGACACCGCAGCGTCATACACCTTCTGCGGCGGCTGTTGCTTCACACACCTTTCCAGCGCCCGCTCCACACGTAGCACGTTGGAGATCAGCCCTTCCGCTGCCTGTCGTTCCGTAATGGTTTTGCCCGGGATGACGCCCGATGTATTACCAATGCCGTCGGTCCAGACACCCGCGCTGCACTGATACGGCTGCAGACGACAGCCTTCGTAATCAGCAATCAGTTTCAGCCCCTCCACGGAGGTGTGAAGCTGCTGAAAACCCGGCAGCGTGGCAGTAATAGCCAGCACGGTCCCGACAAGGCAGCGTTTAACGATTGATGGATTCATAGTCCTCCCGCGAGATCTGCCCGTCGCGCAGAAGCTGGTAGGCTTTGTGTTTGTAGTACCAGTTGATAGCCAGCATCAGCACACCAATCATCAGGCCGCCCAGCGTTGAGGCATCCTTGATGGACAAATCACCCAGCCAGGCCAGCACGACGGCGATGCAATACGTGATAAAGGCGCTGATTCGCTCAAGCGTCATAATTCAGTCCCATAGCTGGACGGTCTGCACGGTGGTGGTGGTCGGAATGTCCGGCAGCTCCACCTGCAGCCCGTGAGGTAAAAAAGGGCCAAATTCGGCAAGCCCCGGATTTGCCTTCAGTACCTGCTCCGTGACACCCTGCGTGCGCCCGTAATGACGCCAGCAAAGCGCGTCCACCGTGTCATACTGATGCGCACGCACTTTCATCAGATAAGCTCCACTGTGCAGTGCGGCGCATCCTGCACCCGGCTGATGGCCCAGCGGGCGTCACGCCACAAATCACCGCTGGCTTCTGCCAGTTCTTCGCCTCGCTTCACACCGGATGCCGTGGCGTCATAGTCCTGGTATCGTTCGTTGAGCATGGCGCGAGCCCAGCAGTAAACCGCGTTGAAATAGTGCTGAATGCGCTCGCTTTTCCCGTCCAGCGATTCCGCCGGAACCTCTGCCAGCGAGGCATATCCCAGCATCTGCTGGCGTCTGCGAAACTCAAACAGCTCTGCGTTGACCTCCGAAATTGCCGACAGCGCAACCTGCTTTAAACGCGGCTGCGTCACCGTGCCGTCAGTGCGCATCACACTGCGAAACTCCGACAGGTCCACATCAGGCCAGAACGGCGTATTTCTGATGATTTCCGCCTGTTCCGGTGCCTGTTCTGGCGCAACAAACTTCATGCTGCTTTCTCCTGAAATAGAGGGCGGTGGACGGGATTTTGATGTGGCAGTGCCTTTCGCCACCCCGTGCCGCCCGTGCGCGGGGGCACGTTCTGTCAGCGGCTGTCATTGCGCAGTCTGCGCTCCAGCTGCTGTTTGTCTTTTTTCACGCCACAGCGGGGATCGAGCTGTAACGCATGGTTGAGATGATTAAGGGCGGAAGCCGGATTGCTTTCACTCAGGACAGCGCCAATCGCTTTATGCAGACGCGCCCGTGACTGGTCCGGCATATCCAAACCGTCTGTCAGCTCCAGCGTCTGCAACAACAGATCGGCATCAAAGCCGGTGGCGGCAAGCATTGCGCTCTGCGCGGCGTCTGCCATTTCCTCTGCCAGCACGGTCTGCACGTTGCGGTTACCCAGCGGCATCACCCAGCCATGACGCAGGGCATGACGCCCGATCTCCAGCGCCCCGGCATAATCTCCAGCATCAATACGCCACAGCATCACGTACATCAGCACGTCATCCTGTTGAGCGCCTCCGGCAGCCAGGACACCCTCTGCCCAGGCGGCGTACTTCGGCAGCAGCTCCACCTTGATTTCCGCTTTTTTGACCGTGGACTGAACGCCCTTGAGACGGCGGCGGTCTTCCGCCAGTTGCAGCAGCATCAGGTCATAGCCCGACGCGTGGCGAACGCTGCCACCCTCGCGGGCGGCCTGTTCAGCCTGAACGCGCAGGCGATGCTGCCGTGCGGGACTCAGGCTCATGGATTACGCTCCGGTTTCTGCTGCGGCGGCGCTGAAGTCGCCAATCTGGATGTTTTCCACCAGTGCGGCGCAGCGGTAGTCCTCAACCACATAGGCTTCGTTAACGGATTCAAAATTTTCAATCCGGTCACGTTTCGGGTTGTCGATAACTGAACGGCGGCGGGTATCTTCCTGCCAGTAGATGGACAGGTTATCCAGACGGGTGATTAGCAGCGCATTCGGCGGGAAGAACGGCGCACGCACGGCCTGCAGGCCCCCCATGCGCTTCTGACTGATGATCATATCGGCAGCCAGTTTTTCACTGTTTTCCTGCTCTTTGTTGACCAGCGGGAAATACTTGTCAGACAGCAGTTCACGACCGCAAATCACCACCAGATCGTCATCGTCCTGGTAAACCACGTCGATAAGCTCATTGACGGCATCCATCACCACAGCGTCCAGGTTGGCATATTCGCCACCTTTCCCGACTTTCACCGCACCCGGAGTGGTTTCGCCGCCCGTGGTGGTGCTGCCCATGACGTGATCCGGTGCATCTTCACGGATTTTCTGTAACCAGCCTTTGTTCACATCCTGCAGCAGCGGGTTTTCGCTACGGTTGGAGGTTTTCGCACGCTTCACGCCGTTAAAGCCGATCATGATGCGGTCCAGTGCCTGACGTTTCACGATGGCGTCACGGATACGCACCTGGAAATCCTGAAACTTCGCCCACAGGTCCAGCTTCGCGTAGGTCAGTACCGTGTCAAAGTTGGTCTGCTCGCATTTGTATTCAACATCGACCATCAGCGTAGGATCGACAGGTTCACGCTCTTTCGCGGTGGTGTCAGTGGTTCCGGCAATGGTGCTACCAACACCCAGCCCCAGCAGCTGACCGGACTGCTCAGTCACTGGCGTGACGTTAATCAGCGTCAGGAAAGCGGCGGACTGCTGGATCTGGTCTTCCAGCGTCTGCTGTACAGACGGCTCCACGGTGAACTTGCTGGACAGTTCTTCAACTGCCACACCGTTCAGACGCGCCAGCTGCTGCAGGTAAGCGTTAAAAGCAAAGCGGGTATTCTTCTTCATCAGGTTTTGTGCTCCATCAGCAATTGGTCAGAGTGTCAGCGGGGGCGTTACCGCCTGTTGCACGCTGGCGGTAGTCCTGGCGGCTGTCTTCATGACTCAGCTTATTCACCAGTTCGTTAAAGGCGGTTTGCTGCTCCTGCAGAGCAGTCTCCAGTTCAGACAGGCGTTCTTCCTGCTCAGACAGGGATTTTTCTGTGCGTGCGCTCAGGTTCTGCTGCTCAGTGGCGACCAGCTCCACGGCCTTATGTACATCAGAGAACCGGGCGTCATCGGACTGCTCTTTTTTGGTAAACAGCGCCGTGACACGGGCAAACAGGGACGGTTTGTCATCCTGGATTTCTTCCAGTTCGATCACCGTTTCCTCTGCGGCGGTAAAGAGATTGGCGGGATTCTGCTTGCGGTTTGCCAGCGGGTTATGAGCTGCGCTGGCGCTGAATGTCAGCATTTCAGTGCCCAGACTGGCAGGATCATCAGTGGCAGCCAGGCCGACCAGGTAGGCTTTGCCCGTATCAGCGAACTTCGGGCTGACTTCCATAGAGGTGAATAATTTCTGGCCTTTTTTCACCAGTTCCACTAGGGACTCCGTTGGCTCAACGTCGGCATACAGCGCCATCTTGCCTGCCAGCGGGCCTTCCGTGATTTCTTCAGCAAACAGCGCCGTCACCTTGCCGTAGCGGTTAAAGGTGCTGTCCGGGAGATAAGACTTGATGTGCTCAAGGTTAATCAGCGCGGTATACACCGCCGGGTTGTAGCTGGCTGCCATCTGTTCCAGCCATTCACGCTGGATTTCGCGTCCGTCGGTGGTGGCACCTTCCACCCCGATGCGAAAACGCTTTGCTTTCACTGTCATGAGCCGTGCTCCGTTAGAAAAAACTTACTGGAGCCTTATGGTTGCGGTGATGGGGGCCGTGAAACAATGCGCGGTATTTGTACCGACAACCACACAAACCGCAGGCGGGGAAAGCCTTCATTCAAGGCTGTAGGTTTGTGCCATGAACACCACACTGACACCCGCAGATCTCGATCCCCGTCGGCAGGCCATGCTGCTGTACTTTCAGGGATACCGCGTAGCCCGCATTGCTGAAATGCTGGGCGAGAAAGTTGCAACCGTTCACAGCTGGAAAAAACGCGACAAGTGGGGTGATTATGGGCCGCTGGATCAGATGCAGCTCACTACCGCCGCACGCTACTGCCAGCTCATCATGAAGGAGCACAAAGAAGGGAAAGATTTCAAAGAAATTGACCTGCTGGCGCGCCAGTCGGAGCGCCACGCGCGGATCGGCAAGTTTAACAATGGCGGTAACGAAGCCGACTTAAACCCTAACGTCGCCAACCGCAACAAAGGCCCGCGCCGTCAGCCGGAAAAGAATGTTTTCACCGATGAACAGATTGAGAAGCTGGAAGAAATTTTCCATTCCTCCATGTTCAACTACCAGCGCCACTGGTGGGAAGCCGGAAAAACCAACCGCATCCGCAACCTGCTGAAGTCACGCCAGATCGGCGCGACCTTTTACTTTGCCCGTGAAGCCCTGATTGACGCCCTGCTTACCGGACGTAACCAGATTTTCCTTTCCGCCAGCAAGGCACAGGCCCACGTCTTTAAGCAGTACATCATCGACTTCGCCAAAGAAGTGGAGGTGGAGTTGAAAGGCGATCCGATGGTGCTTCCTAACGGGGCCACGCTTTACTTCCTCGGCACCAATGCCCGCACTGCCCAGAGTTATCACGGCAACCTGTATCTGGATGAATATTTCTGGATACCGAAATTCCAGGAGCTGCGCAAAGTGGCTTCCGGTATGGCTATTCACAAAAAATGGCGACAAACCTATTTTTCCACGCCATCCAGCCTGACTCACAGTGCTTATCCGTTCTGGTCCGGTGCGCTGTTCAATCGTGGGCGCAACAAAGCCGATAAGGTGGACATCGACCTGTCCCACAGCAATCTGGCCCCCGGCCTGCTGTGCGCAGACGGGCAGTACCGCCAGATAGTCACTGTGGAAGATGCGGTGCGCGGCGGCTGTAACCTGTTCGACCTCGACCAGTTGCGCATGGAGTACAGCCCGGACGAATACCAGAACCTGCTGATGTGCGAGTTTGTGGACGATCTCGCGTCCGTGTTTCCGCTCAGCGAGCTGCAGGCGTGCATGGTGGACAGTTGGGAAGTCTGGACCGACTTTCATGCTCTGGCCCTGCGCCCGTTTGGCTGGCGCGAAGTGTGGATCGGTTATGACCCGGCAAAAGGTACGCAGAACGGCGACAGCGCCGGATGCGTGGTGGTGGCACCGCCAGCCGTGCCGGGCGGCAAGTTCCGCATTCTGGAGCGACACCAGTGGCGCGGGATGGACTTCCGCGCCCAGGCTGACGCCATTAAAAAACTGACGCAGCAGTACAACGTGACCTATATCGGCATCGACTCGACCGGCGTCGGTCACGGTGTCTACGAGAACGTGAAAGCGTTCTTTCCTGCCGTGCGGGAGTTTGTCTACAACCCCAACGTCAAAAACGCCCTGGTGCTCAAGGCCTACGACATCATCAGCCACCGCCGTCTGGAGTTTGACGCCGGACACACTGACATTGCGCAGTCATTCATGGCAATCCGTCGCGCAACCACCGCCAGCGGCAACCGCCCGACCTATGAAGCCAGCCGCAGCGAAGAAGCCAGCCACGCCGATCTGGCCTGGGCAACAATGCACGCACTGTTTAACGAACCGCTGCAGGGCGAATCCGCCAATACCAGCAATATTGTGGAGATTTTTTGATGAGTGAACCCGAAGCCTTAACCAGCAAAACGCCAACAGAAGCTACGGCACCGAAAAACACAGGCGTAAGTGCCGAGGCTTTCAGCTTTGGCGATCCGATCCCGGTACTGGACCGCCGCGAGCTGCTGGACTATGTGGAATGCGTACAGATGGACAGATGGTATGAACCGCCGGTCAGTTTTGATGGGCTGGCTCGCACCTATCGCGCCGCCGTACATCACAGCTCACCGATTGCAGTGAAATGCAACATTCTAACCAGCACCTACATCCCTCACCCGCTGCTTAGCCAGCAGGCTTTTTCACGTTTTGTGCAGGACTATCTGGTATTTGGTAACGCCTACCTGGAGAAACGCACGAACCGCTTCGGTGAAGTTATCGCCCTTGAGCCTGCTCTGGCAAAATACACCCGACGCGGATTAGATCTGGATACCTACTGGTTTGTGCAATACGGCATGACCACGCAACCGTATCAGTTCACGAAAGGCAGCATTTTTCACCTAATGGAACCGGATATTAATCAGGAGATCTACGGCCTGCCCGGTTATCTTTCTGCCATTCCGTCTGCCCTGCTCAACGAGTCCGCCACGCTGTTCCGTCGAAAGTATTACATTAACGGCAGTCATGCAGGCTTCATTATGTACATGACCGATGCCGCGCAAAACCAGGAGGATGTGAACAACCTCCGCAATGCGATGAAAAGCGCCAAAGGACCAGGTAACTTCCGCAATCTGTTTATGTACTCGCCTAACGGCAAAAAGGACGGGCTTCAGATCATCCCGTTGTCAGAAGTCGCGGCGAAGGATGAGTTTCTAAATATCAAGAACGTGAGCCGGGACGACATGATGGCAGCACACCGAGTGCCGCCGCAGATGATGGGGATTATGCCTAATAATGTAGGGGGGTTTGGGGATGTGGAGAAAGCCAGCCGGGTATTTGTTCGGAATGAACTGATGCCTTTACAAAAACGCATTGCCGAAATTAATGAATGGTTAGATGAAGAGGTAGTCAAATTTGAATATTATGGCTTAGAAAATAATCAGTCATAAAAAAGAAGTGAACAAGTTGAATTTATCAGCTTGTTCACTATTATCTGTATTATCTCTACTGCATCCGTCCGGGTAAATCGCTTTCATTGCGTAAACGCCAAGCTAACTGTTCACGATCCCAAACTATATCGTCTTTGCTAGCCTTTCTAAAATTTGCTAGCACAGTACTGCTTATAGCGTAATTACCATTCTCATTAGTTTTGATGAACTCGTCCCCAAAGTCATTGATTAGAAATTCAACAACCTCGGACTGATACAACACACCATTAGAACGAGTGGTATTAACCATCCAGTCAACTATTTTTATCAGAGAATCATTCATCATCACTCTCAGCTTTTGGAACAAATAAAACTAGAGTATCTTCGTGAAAAACTCCGCGCTGGTTCTTAGCACCAATAAACCACGTACAAACTGCCATTGTAGCCGATTGGTAGTGATCAATTACCATGATTGGACCATGTCCTGTTGCATGTTTTACTTTCTGGCCCGGTGTATATTTTGCCACTCTCACGTCTCCTTTCATGTGTAAGTTATCAATTTCAGAATATATCTACATTAATTGCAAGTAAACATGTTTGCGCGCGCTCGTATCCCCGCCACGCCTGCCCGCTTTTTGTAGCGATTTTCATGCAGGTGCATGACATAAGCAAAAGCCCACCAGAACTGGCGGGCCTCAGCAAAAACGATCCTCAAACGATCATGCATATTCATGCGGCATAGTCATGCAGTGACTTTGGTCTGGTCAGGCGTAGAAAAATCTTCGAAAGATTTATAAGTTTCAGTATCAAATATTGAAATACTCTCAACCTGATCCATTGGGATTACATGCCTAAAATGATTTAAGTTCAGTGGAGTTGAGTCTGCTGTAATATTTTTACTAAGGTAAAGTTCATAGTAACGATGCTGCTCATGGTATCTGAGCGTATCTTTATCACGATAACCACTGATGTATGGTATGAGAGCCAGATGCTGAGTTTCCTGATGCTCCATCCGAGGAGCAGCTACGTAACCAATGTAAACTTTTCTGGATTTTAGCGTAACAAAGATGAGCTTACCTTCATCTATAGCCTGAACTAACAGTGACTCAATTCCATCTTGAGCTGCCATCTCGCGATATGCAGATTGACGAATCTCTTCGTTTTCTATTGCTCTTCGCGCATTGTTACCTTGGTCATAAGCAATAAACACCGCAAGCAGCATAGACAACACAAAGAACAATGGGTAAGACATTATCTTTACGTCTGTGAGCCATGAATAAAAGTCCACATGTAACTTAGGCCAAAAATAACCAAAAAAATTGATAACTGAGCTTATAACTAGCAAGGTAACGAATGTAACAGCCATCAGAGTAAACCCCTGAATAGCAAACTTACAACCATGCATAGCTACATAAAAATAGGAATTCCAACCATTACTTCTTGCTTGCCTGATGCGGGACTGGTAATGATTTTCGGTGTACCAGAACCCGCAAACCAGGACGACCATGATAACTAAGGGTCCCATTCCTCATCCTTGTCGTTTTGCAGCCAATTCTTCCATTCTGGCACGCATTGATTCACGTACCTGCTTATTGTTCATGTTTAAGGTCGCCGCACCATTAGCATCTGTGATAATTTTACTATTATCAGACTGTTGCACATCCTGACGGATGATATCCTGCATAATCTTACCTGGTGCAGAGAGAACTTTGCGCAGAAGTTCAGACATATTTTCCTCCTTATGCCTCAAACGCCACGGATTGTGGTGCATGGAAGCTGTCATCTTATGATTATAGGACAACAAAAATACGAAACTATTCGAAGAGTGCTACGTATTAACCTATTTACATATCACCCTGCAACCAATTTATCCATAACTAACGCCTCGCACGGCTCGTTGCTCAACCTTGCGAACGGTAAAAACCAGTTTTATCGTCCGCAACGTTCCCTAATGTAACCAGCTGTCGTCTTCCCACACCTTCTGCATAATTTTCATCACTTGCTTCCTTTCTTCGTCCAGTTGCAGTCCGGTCAGTTCCACACCGTTAGAGCTACCTTTGCGGATACGAATTACCGTTTTGGGATACAGGGGGCGCAGATTGCGGTAAAGCTCGGATTCAAGGGCGTCCAGTGTAGACTGGCTAATCTTCTGCTCTTTATCGATCATTATTTCAATGCGCATAAAAGTCACCTCAGCTGATGACATCCATTGAGCGGTTGTATTCGTGGGTTCTGATTTTTGCCATGAGTTCATCTGTTAGTTCAGAAACCCACTGCAAAGCCAGCCCCTTCTCTTCATCACTACACTCACTAGCCGCTACAAGCTTAAGAAAAAAATCAATGCGCTGGAGCTTCAAAGACTCCAAAAAATAGTCCTGCATCTTTCCTCCTATGACACCAAAGCAATACTGTATACATAACCACTGTTTATATTTACAGTATATAATAATCTTACTGATGTAAAACGTTTTTTTACGTTCATCAGCCTGATATGCCTGGTATTATTAAGAGCACGAATTGTTAACCCGCGTAATTAATACAGGTTCCGCCACTTATCATCTTCCTTCAGACGCTGGTTCCGATAGAAGATACGCAGGCCTGCTCCTGACGGAATACTGCCACCGCGAAGGAGTAAATCGACCTCTTTCTCGCTGCCATCAAATCCTCTGGACTTCAGTTCATAGACGAGCTGCTGTCGTTGATGGTCTGTAATTCGCTGTTTGTAGTCTCTACGCCGTTTCGGTTTCACCAGGCGTAACCTTACAGCCAGTTCCCGGCGCTCTTTTTTGTTCATACTGTGCAGAAAATCGTGCAACTCCTTGTCATCCATGCGGGTAATATCCGTTCTGGTGTCCCCATCAGCTGATTTATCTTTCTCCTGTTGGTTCAAATTTTCAGCAAGGGGACAGTTATTGCCACGAGTCCAAGGGGCGCAAGCGCCCTGGTCGGCTGCCGCCTCCTGAACGTCAACGGCCTTACGAACCATTTTCCACTTCACCGCATGAGTGCAGATCTTGCCCTCTGCAATGGGTGACCAGATGCCATAAATACGAATACCGTGATCGCCATAAGCGGTTGGCTCTTCGTTGATTTCATAAGCGGTTCTGATGAGGTGATATTTACGGGGAACCAGTACGCCACCCTGCTTCATGATATAGGTGGCAAAACAACCAGCATCAGCAGCAGCCAGAATGGCATCAAGGCGCGGGTTATCCAGTACCGGCGCACCTGCTTTTTTGTCACCCTGTTGCCTTGCCGCCTGACCAGCCAGCAATCGCAGTTCACGGTAAGCCTGACGCCCCGGAATGCCAAAGAAGCGGAATTGCTGAACACGATGCAGAGACGCCCAGGCATTAACGTATTCAGCGTTATCACGCAGGGATTTACCCGTTTCCTTGCTGATCTCCCCAGCCAGACCACGCCCGTCAATGTTCTTACTGATGTATTTCGCGATATAGCTTGTTGGCGTACCTTTGCGCGGGTTTATCAGCTCAGACTTAAAGCGTGGTCCCGTGTTATTGCCCAGCTCCTCGCGGTCTTCACGGATGGCAAACTTACGCAGTAATGCAGTGATGGCGCGGCGGTCTTTTTTACGCATGAAACACATGAGATGCCAGTGCACAGTACCGTCATGATGCGGCTCAGCTACCCGCACGCCATACCAGCGCAACTCGGCTTTATGCATAGCCTTACGAAATGCAGCAAACATGCCGACCAGATAATCGCTACTTTGTCTTACCGTCGCGTTTGTCCAGGTCGGGTTTGGTCTGCCGTTATTGAGCGTGGAATGGAAACGCGACGGACAGGTGATAGTGTAGAAAACGGCACAGTCACTGCGCATTTCCGCGATAAGCTCCAGACCTTTAACACAGGCCATCATCTCATTGCGGCGATGCGCCGGGTTGCTGCTGCTGGCGTTTACCACATCTTCCATATCCAGCGTGTCGCCGTCTTCGTTCACCAGTTCATGAGAACGAAAAAACTCCAGCGACTTACGGCGCTGCTCACGTTTATGCATCACGGCTTCATAGCTGACATAGGGGGATGCTTTTTTGCTGACCAGGCAGACAGCACGCAACTGCTCTTCCCGCCATTCGCAACGCATCTTCCATAATTTCCGATACCACCAGTCGGCACACAACATACGCGCCAGCGAACCCGGGATGAGTTCATAGGGCACTGGTTTGCGGCGGTTTCTTTTCCGACGAAGTTTCTCAAACGCAGGCGGGATAACATCCAGACGCAGGGTTTCCGCTGCCACCTTTTCCCATGTCTTGCGGATTTCTTCTGGCTTAACGTCATCGGTGGCATACAAATCACCACAAGCGTCCTCAAGACACATGCTCATATGCGCTGCTACCAGGGTGGACAGGCGTTTCACCTGATCCTGGCTCATTTCAGGCAGGATCAGCAGACCCTCCAGCCCTTGATGGCTTGCCATAAAACGGAAAGAAACAGATAGCTGACTGTCACGTACACAATCCAGTCGCTCCAGACATGGCTTAATCGTCTCACGCAAATAGCGGGAATAAGCCTTTGGCCTGCCCAGGCTGCTGAAGTATTCAATACGTTGCATCAGCGGCTTGCTGATATGGGAAGGCTGGGCGTTTACGTCCGCCAGAATGACCATGTCCGGATTAAAACGCTGCTGCTCATGCGCCAGCTTTGCCCGGCTAATGAGCTTATCCTGCTCCATTTCGCGCTGGACAGGATCACGGGATTCATTAAAGAAATAACGCTCCCAGACCTGCTCACTCAGTGCCTCGCGGCGCAGTTGTTCCTGCTCGTTATCGGCAGCGTACAGAGTGATCAGGTTTGAAAGTGCAGACTCCGGCGCAACTTCCGCCGGGTCCAGATAAGGGTTAATGGCCTTTTTCGAGCCGTTCCATGAAAATGCTGCGGCGGCCTCGTTAAAGCCGCTGCAATTGTTCATATCGTCATGACTCATACACACACTCCGTACACGGCAGAACTATCCACGCCACGCGAAGGATCAAATCCCAACCAGCAGCTCGGCCCGGAAACAGCAATGATTTCTGTTGCAGATTTACCCTCGCCAGCTGACACGCCGATGCTGCGTTTTGCCTTGATATAGTGGTGAGTAAAATTGCGATACAGCGAACGAATCAGGGATGTGTCATTGTTAGAAACAATGACCGGATGTCCTTCTGATGACCGATGTTCAAGAATGGATGCCAGGTGATACTGGTCATCTTCAGTGAAACCATCAGTGTGATAGCCGGAAAACGTACCGTCATACGGCGGATCGCAATACACCACATCCCCCACCTGCAGCATCGCCAGCGTTTCATCAAAGCTCGCGCAGATAAACGTTGCCCGCTGGGCTTTCTCTGCAAATGCGCGAATTTCTTTTTCAGGGAAATACGGATTTTTATAATTACCGTAGGGAATGTTGAAATACCCGCTCTTGTTATAGCGACATAAACCACGGTAACCGTGACGATTGAGATACAGGAAATATATCGCCTTCATGAAATCAGTAATTTCAGTTGAGTAATTAAACTCCTGTCTTATGTTGTAATAAGCCAGCTCACTGTTTGCTTCCTCAAATAAAACTTTGGCACGAGATATAAACGCTTCGCAATCAGCGGCAATCTTTTTATAGAGGTTGATTAAATCAGGATTAATATCCGCAACCAGATAGCTGGGGTAATCCGTCGCCATCATCACAGCACAAGAACCCGCGAAAGGTTCAACCAGTCGCGGGCCAGCAGGAAGGTATTTTTTCAGTTCGGACATAATGGCGGTTTTATTACCCGCCCATTTCAGGATGGTGCTCATACAGCACCTCCGTTGTAATGTTTGCCTTTCAACTCTGCGATTTCCTGGCAGGTAATGCAAAGCTGCACTCCAGGAATGGCACGGCGGCGTGCTGGCGGAATTGGCGCTTCACACTCAACGCAAAGCACGCGGGACACGCCCGGCGTTTTGGCACGGGCAGCACGGATATGGCGTTGGCGTTCTTCTTCAACGCGCTGCTGTACGAGATCCATTGCATCAGCCATCAGTGGATCTCCTGCGCTTCGTTCTGGATTGCTTCAGCAGTCACACGCAGCAGTTCTGCCGCTTCGACGTGGTTTAGCTGGCGGGAGGTGATATGACACGCCAGGCTATCGAGGCGAGCAGCCATTGCTTCAGCCCTTGCCCGGCGTTCTTCCAGACGAGCCTCTGTCAGTAAAAGATTAAGACCTGCATCATCCGGTCCGGTTTTGGTCGTGAGGGTTTCAATATTACGCATAAGCAATTCTCCTGAATTTAGATAAAGGGATGCCCGGCGGGTTTACGCCATTAATTTCATTAGTTGGTTAATTCGGCATGGTTAGCCGTCTGGGAAATAAGCTCACCACTGCACGAAAATGATTCATTGCTTTAATCAACTCCCGCTTTTCGTCAGTGGTCAGCTCATTAATGCTGATGCTATGACGTTCAGCTGGAATTTTTGCCATAAAGAATATGGCAGCCAGTGCCCGTTTATTTTGTTCATTATTGATATCCCGTGGATCACGCATATCTTTAATAAACCGCTCAAGCTCTGACTCAATATTCAAACCAAAAACTTTCGCCCTTAACTCCGCAATATGATTAAGTCCATTCAGGCGTTCACCGGGTCTTAATGGAACAGTCGCCGCAGCGCCTTCAATAGCCATTTGTTCCCCCGTTTTTTCGTAGATAGTTCTGCCAGCAATTCATCTTGTGAACGGCACGGATGCCAGCGTTTTCCATCCTCACCCATGATCCAGCCGTGACCGTAGTGCATTGCCGGGCTTTGCTTTACCAGCAGCGATGCAAATGATGGTTCTTTCGTCAGCATAAGCACCTCACAGCAAACCGAATGAAGCACCGAGGCCAGTCACGGTATCAACTGCACTCGCCATCGCAGGGTTAGCCTGTAAACGGGCCTGCAATGAAACAGCAGCCAACGCCATCAGTCGTGTTACAGAGTTAATGCTGCTGATAGCATCACGACGACCTGCACTGGTTTTTACATCGCCAGATACCGCACCTGCAGCAACACGCCCGATCTCTGCGGTTGCACTCATGACGTAATGTGGCAGTTTCTCTTTTGCCACCTCATTAATCGGTACGCATGGCAGGCAGTGAATCTGAGCCAGAAAACCATCTACCAGCGTTGAATCTTCAGTCAGATCGGTAAGCAGCCAGATTTCTGGTGCGGTTAATAAATGAGGTTGCGCTGGGTTCAACTTGTTCCGCAGAATCTGCACATTCATGCCAGCACGTTCTGCCAGTTGCACCAGGTTGTGGCGCAATGCGAATGCACGACAGGCTTCATCAAAATGTGGATGTTTGGAAACTTGGTAATCAAACATGGTCAATGCCTCTGATGTATTTCAGAATCGAACTAATTAAGGTTTAGATTGCATTCTGAAAGCGCATCAACGGTCATTGCTGCTATGTTGATCATCACTTTTTCGCGTTTTTTATCTTTGCGCAGACGGTGACGGATAAGGCGTCCATCAGCCAACATGTCATTGATGGTATCGATGGATAGCCCTGTCAGCTCGCTATAGCGTTCAATAGTCACATGAGGGGTGGTAAGAGTGATTGAAATGTTAGGTCTCATGATGCAACATTCCTCGTTTAATGATGATTAATCAGGACGAATACGGATCGTTTGTATTTTGTGAACACCATAAACATACGATCGCACAGTGAAATCGTCAAGATAAAAGTTCACTTGGAGTGACCATGAATTTGGAGAAAGGCGGACGAGGCGCTATAGAGCGCATGGTAGAAGCTTATGGATTCAAGACTCGACAGGCGTTGTGCGATCATTTAGGAATCTCTAAAAGTACACTCGCCACACGCTACATGCGTGACTCATTCCCAGCAGAATGGGTAATCCAGTGCGCCCTTGAAACAGGCAGCTCGCTTAATTGGCTCACAACCGGGCATGGTTCAAAGCAAACTTCAGGTAATACAAATACTATGGAAGTTGCTAAATATGTATTATCTGATGGGGCCTTGTGTGAAGACGGTTTTTATATTTTCGATAGAGAATTTCTACCGTCGGCATTCAAGAATCTTTTTGTAATCACAGATAATAATTCTGAATTTATTTGTGATAAGGAATTTGATGATATACGTGATGGTAAATGGGTAATAAGTATTGATGGCGAAATAACGATCCGTGACATTACTCGTTTACCCGGTGGAAGAATCTTCGTCGAGGGTGGAAACAGAGCCTTCGAGTGCAAGATAGAAGATGTTGAAATAATTGGGAAAATTATAAGTTTAACAATTAGGTACGTTAGGTAATACCGGGAGGAAACTATGCTTGGTAAGGTATTTTTTGTGGTTTTATCATGCTCTTTGTTATTAAACCCACTAACTACCTATGCTAAAAATTATCCTTGTTCTGGGAAAAAGGGAGGTGTCTCTCACTGTACCTCCGATGGAAAGTTCGTTTGCAATGATGGAACTATTAGTAAATCAAAAAAAATCTGTACTAAAAACTCGCGATAAATTTTGCTTTTATATCTGCGCCTAATATAACAATGAGCCGCAGGCTAACCGCAAAAGTCATATACTCACATAGCAAAAAATAGCTAACTTCATTATGGCTTCAGTGAGATGTATGGTCGCAGGATTTCATACATTGACACTGGTTATACATACAGTAAAAATGCTCTCTACTGGAGGGCATTTTTTATGGCAGTACGAAAACTCACCACAGGAAAATGGCTTTGCGAATGTTACCCCGCCGGACGTAGTGGACGTCGTGTGCGTAAACAATTCGCCACCAAAGGCGAAGCTCTGGCTTTTGAGCGTCACACGATGGAAGAAACCGAAGCAAAGCCCTGGCTGGGCGAATCAGTGGATCGTCGGACATTGAAAGACGTGATTGAGCTATGGTTCAAACTACATGGTAAATCTCTGACAGCTGGGCAGCATGTCTATGACAAACTGCTGTTGATGGTTGACGCTCTGGGCAATCCCCTTGCAACTGATCTAACCTCTAAAATGTTTGCCCACTATCGAGATAAACGCCTGACAGGTGAGATCTACTTCAGCGAGAAATGGAAGAAAGGAGCAAGCCCGGTCACCATTAACCTGGAGCAAAGCTATCTAAGTAGTGTTTTTAGCGAACTATCCCGCCTGGGCGAATGGTCGTATCCGAACCCACTGGAGAACATGCGAAAATTCACCATCGCAGAAAAAGAGATGGCATGGCTTACCCATGAGCAGATTGTTGAACTGCTGGCTGATTGCAAACGTCAGGACCCAATTCTGGCACTGGTAGTCAAGATATGCCTAAGCACAGGCGCACGCTGGCGAGAAGCAATAAATCTTACCCGCTCGCAAGTGACCAAATACCGAATTACCTTTGTAAGAACGAAGGGGAAGAAAAACAGAAGCATCCCTATCAGTAAAGAGCTTTACGAAGAGATCATGGCGCTTGATGGGTTCAATTTCTTTACAGACTGCTATTTTCAATTTTTATCCGTGATGGAAAAAACGTCTATCGTGCTCCCTCGCGGTCAACTGACACACGTTCTGCGCCATACGTTTGCGGCGCACTTCATGATGTCGGGTGGAAATATCCTTGCTTTGCAAAAAATCCTCGGACATCACGATATAAAAATGACTATGCGCTATGCCCATTTAGCACCCGATCATCTTGAGACGGCTCTGAGATTCAACCCCCTCGCAACGCTAGAAGTGTGATCTACTGGTGCAAAAATAACATCATCCCCCACTAGCTGAGTTAATTGCGTCAGAGTAAACTTTTATCAGTATATAAGTTCACTTTTATTCAATATATTAAGAGATTACATGGCTATCATTACCGTAAAAAAACATACTGTCAAAAAAGCATTATCGATGGGATTTGAAAAAGTACTTGACGATCGTGGTTATGATTCTGGGGCGTACTACGTTAAAGATGGCAAAAAGTGGATTTTTGATATTGTTGCGCTTAAGCAAAAACAAGGAGCAACCTCAGATGATGAGTTAAAAATCCTTGGGTATGATGTTGATACATATAATCTTGTAAAAAATGAATCTAATGAACTGGCTGAACTTTATCAAGATATTGCAGTTGAAGATGGTGAGCCAATGTATCTAGAGGGTGGCGTGTACTTATATCCTGATGGTTCTATCCGTTAGCATGCAAATTGGCAGCACAACCGGGTTGTTCCAAATGGCGACAAAGTGGCGGCAGCGGTTGGCATTACCCCGTAATAACCACCACTGACCACCAACCCAACTTATTGTTTTTACTATAACTTATTGTTTTCATTAACCCGTTTACATAAATGGGTTTTTTGTTATCTAAAATTTATCTACTACCCTGCAACCCTCTCAACCATCCTCAAAATCTCCTCGCGCGATAGCGGCTTACGGTCGGTGACAAAATGCAGCGTCATCCCCTCAATAAACGCATCAAGCGCGCGGGCGGTTCCGGGTTCAAACCATTGTTCGAGCGTTTGCTGACTGCGCTGCATCCAGTTTTGCATTACCGTTTTTAATAGCGGTTTTCGGCTAGCCAGCGCGTAGAGCTGGTACATCAGCTCCATATTATCCGGCGTTGCAACCTGTGAGCTGTAGATCATATCGGTGATAGCCTGGCATGCGCCTTGAGCATCACTAACATCGCTAAAAAATGCCTGATATTGCCGGGACATAATCTCAGTAAAACTGCTGAACGCCTCCAGCAACAACTCATCAATTCCTGAAAAATAGTAGGTCATCGATCCCAACGGTACCCCGGCAAGGGTAGCAATTTTGCGGTGCGTAACAGCATGTATTCCGTAAAGTTTCACCGCCTCCAGCGTGGCCTGGATAATTTTTTCTCGCCGTTGCGGATCGTTAGCGCGACGCATGTCATTTCCTCTCTCTGCAATTGTGTACAAATGTACACAACCTTGCTAATGTTGTCTTCCCTCTTCTTATTTTGACGTGATCTATGACCGTAAATTCTTCACGTAATGCATTGAAACGCCGAACCTGGGCGCTGTTTATGTTCTTCTTTTTGCCAGGCCTGTTAATGGCGTCCTGGGCAACCCGTACGCCTGCTATCCGCGATATTCTCTCTGTCTCGATCGCTGAAATGGGCGGTGTTCTCTTTGGTCTGTCGATCGGTTCGATGAGCGGTATTCTCTGCTCGGCGTGGTTAGTGAAACGCTTTGGCACGCGTAATGTCATCCTGGTCACGATGTCCTGCGCATTGATCGGGATGATGATATTAAGTCTGGCACTCTGGCTGACATCGCCCCTGCTCTTTGCCGTTGGTCTCGGCGTCTTTGGGGCAAGTTTTGGTTCTGCGGAAGTGGCGATAAACGTTGAAGGTGCCGCCGTTGAGCGAGAAATGAATAAAACGGTTTTGCCAATGATGCACGGTTTTTATAGCCTGGGCACGCTGGCAGGCGCTGGTGTCGGGATGGCACTGACGGCCTTTGGCGTTCCGGCAACGGTGCACATTTTATTGGCGGCGCTGGTAGGTATCGCGCCTATTTATATCGCCATTCAGGCAATCCCTGACGGTACGGGCAAAAATGCTGCCGATGGCACCCAGCATGGCGAAAAAGGCATTCCTTTTTATCGCGATATCCAGTTGCTGCTGATAGGTGTTGTGGTGCTGGCGATGGCCTTTGCCGAAGGTTCTGCCAACGACTGGTTACCCTTATTAATGGTTGACGGTCACGGTTTTAGCCCTACTTCCGGCTCGCTGATTTATGCCGGTTTTACCCTGGGGATGACCGTTGGACGCTTCACCGGCGGTTGGTTCATCGACCGTTACAGTCGCGTTGCCGTGGTTCGGGCCAGTGCACTAATGGGGGCGTTGGGTATTGGGCTGATTATTTTTGTCGATAGCGCCTGGGTCGCTGGGGTGTCTGTTGTACTCTGGGGACTGGGTGCCTCGCTGGGCTTCCCGCTGACCATTTCTGCCGCCAGCGATACCGGCCCCGATGCACCAACCCGCGTCAGTGTGGTAGCAACGACCGGTTATCTGGCTTTCCTCGTCGGGCCGCCGCTGCTGGGCTATCTCGGCGAACATTATGGATTACGTAGTGCAATGCTGGTTGTACTGGCGCTGGTTATTCTCGCGGCTATTGTCGCGAAAGCCGTCGCCAAACCCGATACCAAAACGCAGACGGCGATGGAGAATAGTTGATGAGCATTAAATTAATTGCGGTAGACATGGATGGTACTTTCTTAAGCGATCAAAAAACCTATAACCGTGAGCGGTTTATGGCTCAGTATCAGCAAATGAAAGCACAAGGAATTCGCTTTGTAGTCGCCAGCGGGAATCAATATTATCAGTTGATCTCTTTCTTCCCTGAAATTGCTAATGAAATTGCCTTTGTGGCTGAAAACGGCGGCTGGGTAGTGAGCGAAGGCAAAGATGTTTTTAATGGCGAGCTGTCGAAGGATGCGTTTACTACTGTCGTGGAACATTTGCTGACGCGCCCGGAAGTGGAAATTATTGCCTGCGGAAAAAATAGCGCCTATACGCTCAAAAAATATGACGATGCCATGAAAACGGTGGCGGAAATGTATTATCACCGTCTGGAATACGTCGATAACTTTGACAACTTAGAGGATATCTTCTTTAAGTTTGGCCTGAATCTTTCCGATGAACTGATTCCACAAGTACAAAAAGCATTACATGAGGCCATCGGCGATATTATGGTGCCGGTCCACACCGGCAACGGCAGCATCGATCTGATTATCCCCGGCGTACATAAAGCCAATGGCCTTCGCCAACTGCAGAAATTATGGGGAATAGACGACAGCGAAGTGGTGGTCTTTGGCGATGGCGGTAACGATATTGAGATGCTGCGTCAGGCAGGCTTTAGTTTTGCAATGGAAAATGCCGGCAATGCGGTCGTCGCAGCGGCAAAATACCGGGCAGGCTCCAATAACCGTGAAGGCGTACTGGATGTGATCGATAAAGTGCTTAAACACGAAGCGCCATTTGACCAATAAAAACGGCAGCACGCCCGGCAACACAATACCTGAA
>ERZ773264.1629-NODE-1629-length-25386-cov-13.434251_pt1 | contig 25386 bp, 20 predicted proteins | sample MGYA00511910_ERZ773264 | MGnify/ENA primary metagenome ERZ773264 (study PRJEB29015, sample SAMEA2737739) | human gut metagenome | biome: human gut; feature: human-associated habitat; material: faeces | place: China | collected 2012 ...
TGCGTGCCACCTCCCCCGGCCGGGGGAGTCTTTCCTACCAGGGGAGCCCTTGGCAAAGAGGTTTCGTTTTCGCTGAAACTGATTGGGACTTGCTGGAAAACGTGACGGAATGCCAAAGCCTCCCCTGCTAGGGGAGGTGGCATCGAGCGTGAGCGAAGATGACGGAGAGGTTGTACCTCGCAGCGCCTTTCCATCCACTCCGACACCTTTCCCGTTCTTACCGTGGTACGATATCTCAAAAGGGGGCGGGTGTATCAAAACAGTCATCTATCTGGATGTGCTCCTGCTGACCAATTTTGTGCTGGGAGCGCTGTTCCTGCTGGCGGCGGGACTGGTCAGCGGCCAGCGGTGCAGCGGCGGGCGGGCTCTCTGCGGGGCGGCGGTGGCTGCGGCTTCCTCGCTGGCGCTGCTGGCCCCCACAGCGCCGTGGAGCGTTGGGCTGCTTTACAAGGGCGGCACTGGGGCGCTGGCCGTGGCCGCGGCCTATGGCTGGCCGGGGTGGCGGGCTTTTGCGCGGCTGCTGGCGTGGTTCTGGCTGCTCAACCTGATGCTCACCGGGGCGGTGCTGCTGCCCGGGGCCCGGATGGAGGTGAACAACCTCAGCGTCTATCTGCCGCTTTCGCCGGAGGTGCTGCTGGTGAGCGCCGGCTGTGTGTACGGCGGGCTGACGTTGGCCCTCCACCTGCTGGGGGACGGAAAAAAGGCCTGTTTTCCGGCAGAGCTGGAGATAGCAGGCGTGGTGCTCCCTGTCCGGGCGTTCCACGATACCGGGTTTGGGGTGCGGGAGCCGCTCTCCGGCTGCGGGGTGGTGCTGGTACGCTTTGCGGCCGTGGAAGCCAGGCTGCCGCCTGCCTTACGTACTTATTTAAAAGAAACGTTTTCCGGGAGCGGCATCCTGCCCCCGCCGGAGCTGGGAGTGCGGCTCGTCCCCTGCGATACAGTGGCGGGGCACTGCCTGCTGCCTGCCGTCCCGGCGCAGGCGCTGCGTTGGACGGCCCGGGGACGGCAGCAGACACGGCATGGCCTGTATGCCGCCTTTTGTGATATGCCGCCCCCGCCCCCGGGCTGGACGCTGCTGGTGGGGTCGGATGTGATGGAGGGATCATGATGCTTCAAAGATTGAAACTGCTGTTTGATCGGCTGTGGGCTGCCCTGGCCTGCCCGGGCGGGGTACACTATGTCTCCGGGGCGCAGAGTCTTCCGCCGCCCCTGACGCCGGAGGAGGAAAAGCAGCTCCTTGCCCGGATGATGGCAGGCGACGCTGCCGCCCGGGATGAGCTCATCACCCACAACCTGCGGCTGGTGGTCTACCTGGCCAAAAAGTACGAGAGCAGCGGGGTGCCGCAGGAGGATATGATCTCCATTGGCACCATCGGGCTCATCAAGGCCGTGAATACGTTCACGCCCGAGCGGAACATCAAGCTGGCAACGTATGCCAGCCGCTGCATCGGGAACGAAATTTTGATGTACCTGCGCAAAAGCTCCAATCGGCGGCAGGAGGCCAGCATTGACGAGCCCCTCAACATTGACGGCGACGGCAACGAGCTGCTGCTTTCGGATGTGCTGGGCAGCGACGAGAACCAGGTGGGCCTCCGGCTGGAGCAGGACGCCGAGCGGGCCACCCTGCGGCGCTCCGTGGAGCGGCTGAACCCCCGGGAGCGGCAGATCATGGAGCTGCGCTTCGGCCTCGTGGACGGCGTGGAGCGCACCCAGAAAGAGGCCGCCGACGCCATCGGCATCAGCCAGAGCTACATTTCCCGGCTGGAAAAGCGGATCATCCGAGACCTGCGCAAACAGTTAGAAGAAACCTAACCGAGTCCGCAGGGCCCGGCATCCGCCGAAAATGGAAACCTGCTCGTTTGGCGTAAACTTGCCCGGCCTGCCAAGGGCTCCCCTATTAGGGGAGCTGGCGAGCGAAGCGAGACTGAGAGGTTTAATTTCCCATGAATGGGATACACCCTCCCCGCCCATACTTCCGGTGAAGTCCAAACGAAACCGGAGGGGCGGGGGATGTACAACAAAGTGGAACTGTGCGGCGTGAACACCGCCGAGCTGCCAATCTTATCCGAGCAGGAAAAGCGCCAGCTGCTGACCCGGGCGCGGGCCGGGGACCAGAGCGCCCGCCAGAGCATGATCGAGGGCAACCTGCGGCTGGTGCTCAGTGTGGTGCAGCGGTTTGCCCAGCGGGGCGAGAACCTGGATGACCTGTTTCAAGTGGGCTGCATCGGGCTCATCAAGGCCATCGACAACTTTGACCCGGCGCAGGAGGTGCGGTTCTCCACCTACGGGGTGCCTATGATCATCGGAGAGATCCGGCGCTTTCTGCGGGACAACAACGCCCTGCGGGTGAGCCGCAGCCTGCGGGATACGGCCTACCGGGCCATGCAGAGCCGGGAGCAGCTGGAAAAGAAACTGGGCCGGGAGCCGACCGTGGAGGAGATCGCCCGGCAGGCCGGGATGTCCCGCCGGGAAGTGGCGGCGGCGCTGGAATCGGTGGTGGAGCCCATCAGCCTCGAGGAGCCGGTCTATACCGATGGCGGGGACGCCATGTATGTTATTGACCAAGTGCGGGACCCGGACGGTGAGGACAGCTGGATCAGCGGGTTGCAGTTCCGGCAGACGGTGGCCGGGTTGACCCCGCGGGAGAAGAAGATCATGGAGCTGCGCTACCTCAAGGGCAAGACCCAGATGGAGGTGGCAAAGGAAATCGGCATCAGTCAGGCACAGGTCAGCCGGCTGGAAAAGGCCGCGCTGGGGCAGTTCCGAACCGGGGAAAAATAACAAAACCGGCGTGCAGAGCCCGGAAAGGGCGGACCGCGCGCCGGTTTACTGTGATATTTTCAGGGAGAGTGTTGATATTTACGGCGGGTAGCCGCTCCGCCCCGCAGATGGCGTTCTGCTTTGTTGCGGGCCAGCACAGCCTGCACCTGAGCGAACAACCCTGGACTGACCGCCCGCAGGCGGGTGGAGACGTCTTTGTGGACGGTGGATTTGCTGCATCCAAAGGCCTGCGCGGCGCCCCGCACCGTGGCATGGTGCGCGACGATGTATTCGCCCAGCTGGACTGCCCGCTGTTCCGGATCTCCTTTCATGGCCAACGCCTCCCGCCCTGAATTGCTTACTAGAAAATATGCGGCCCGGGGCGGCAATATGTCTGCCGGGGCTTGACATTTGCCCTGCAGCGGATATACTGGAACTGGACATAAAAACAGGGGCGCCGAAAGGCTGAGATCTGCATGTGGCAGAGTACCCTCGAACCTGATCCGGGTAATGCCGGCGTAGGTAGTTTGCGGAAAGTCCGGATTTTTCACAAACAGCCCATGCGCCTGCGGAATGCGGGCGCGTTTTTGTTTTTGTGTACTACTTATAAGAGAAGAGGAATCTCTATGTCGAAAACCTACTCCAAGACCCGCATCCTGGTGGAGTGCGCTCTGATGATCGCCATTGGCACGGTGCTGTCCAACATCAAGATCTTCACCATGCCCAACGGCGGCTCTGTTACCCTGCTGAGTATGCTGCCGTTCGTGCTGGTGTCGTTCCGTCACGGCGTCAAGTGGGGCCTGTTCACGGGTCTGGTCAATGGCTGCCTGCAGATGCTGTTGGGCTTCTGGGCACCTCCGACCCCGACGTTCATCTATTTCCTGGGCGAAGTGCTGCTGGACTATCTGGTGGCCTTTATGGCACTGGGCATGGCAGAGCTGTTTGCCCGTCCGTTCAAGAACCGGATGGTCGGCGTGGCCGTGGGTACCGCTGTGGCAGGCTTCCTGCGGTTTATGTGCAGCTTCCTGTCCGGTGTCCTTGTCTGGGGCAACCTGAGCGACGGCCTGAGCGCCTGGACATACAGCCTGGTGTATAACGCCAGCTACATGCTGCCCGAAACGCTCATCACCGTGGTGGGCGCTGTGCTGCTGATCCGTGTTGCACCACAGATCTTTGACCGCCAGTACGCCAAGGCCTGATGGCATAGGAAACGGAATGAACCATAAAAATCTCCGCCGGAGCTGTAGATGTGCCCTGGTGGAGATTTTTTGTACAGAAAGTTTGAAAAAACCGTTGACAAGTCTGACTTTGCCTGCTATAATTACTAGCGTCGTCACGGACGACAACAAACATCTGGGGGTTTAGCTCAGCTGGGAGAGCGCTTGCATGGCATGCAAGAGGTCACCGGTTCGATCCCGGTAATCTCCACCAAAAAAAGCACTGTACTTCGTTTGAAGTACGGTGCTTTTCTTTTTACTGAAGCCGGTTTTTGGGACTGCATTGCTTCGCCTGCACCGTTTTCAGGCTTTTGCAGGCGGTTTCGATACAACCCCCAACTTTTGACTTTACACCATTTTCAAAAAGGAATGGTTGCCGCCCGGCTTTTCAGCAGGCTGCCGCATCATCCCTTTCAATGTACGGCGTAAGGTCGAAATTGAAAGTAATGTTGAGCTGATACCCACGATAAACATCTACCCTGCGGATAAGCTGATGCCCAACGTATGCGGCATTCATGTCACAACGTAAAGCAAAAAGCTCTAGGCTTAACCCCTCTTCTTTGCGGATCTTTCTGATCCGTTCTCCAACAAGGGATGCTGGTTCGGCTGGTTCAGATTCAGGCTGATCTTTCGCTTTTTTCACAGAGAACACCTCATTTGCGGGCAATCATCAGATGCCACGGAACGTAAAGGTGAACTCCACGGGCTTGGTCACATCAGGAATATACTCCGGGTGGACATTGGCACCCCAGCTGTCATCACCGCCAACGCCCATCTGCTCGCCGATGGCACGAATCACCGTGTAATGGACCGGGGGCAGCTCGTAGGGATGCTTGGCACTCTCCATTTCATGGGGAGTGTAGGGCAGCGCAGAGAAGAACATGGGCTTTGCGGCATCTGCGGTAAACAGCAGCCCGCGACCCTTGCGGTCCACTACCTTTGCCCAGCGCACAGCGGTCTTTGCACCGCACTCCTGCGGCACAAGGTACTGCGCCATGTTGTCTGCGACCTTGTTCTGGTAAATGCCCAGCTTTGCACCATGCTGACGATCCCAGTAGGTCTCCGCAGGGCCGTTTCCGTACCACTCCACCGTGTCGTAGTCAGCGTCGATCTTGAACAGTACGCCGAACTCCGGCATTGCTGCAAGTCCTTCCACCGGGTCATAGTGCAGGGTGGTCTGGATGCGGCCATCACCGAACACACGGTACTGCAGGCTGCACTCTGCTGCGGGGCTGGTCTGGAGGTTATAGAGATAGGTCACGACCACGCTGTCGGCTTCCACCTCGCAGGTGGGGTTCTGGAGGATGGTGCCGCCATGAACAGACGGAATCTCCTTGCCGATGCCCTTGGCGGTAGCGTACAGGCTTGCCAGCTTCCACTGACCGCGAACGCCGCCCATGTTGTTGCCGCAGTCGTTGTCGGTGGGAGCGCGCCAGAAGTTGGGACGGGGAATCTCCTGAATCATCTCCTTGCCGGCATAGCGGTAGGAAGTCAGACCGCCGTTCAGATCGGAGAACAAAACATCGAAATTCTCACCCCGGACACCGATGTTGTGTGTACCGTGCGTAACGGTAAACGGCGTGACCTTCTTGCTGGGAATGGAACGAACCACAGCAATCACACCCTGTCCAAAGGCGACTTCATGACCTTTCTTTGCCCAGCTGGTGTCCTCCTTCAAACGGAAGCTGATGGTCACTGCATATTCACCGGGGAGCGCAGGAACCATAAACGGCAGCGGGAAGCTGGAACGCTCTTCGGGAGCAACATCAATATTGGTCAGTTCCTGCTGCTGATACAGCTTTCCATCGCGATGCAGCAGAGCAACGCAGTCGAAAGCATCCGTAGAGGTGAACAGGTTCTTGTTCCAGACTTCAAAGCCAGAGTTGTCGATGGAAATGGCGATGTTCTGATAGCAGAACTTGACCTCCTGCATCTTGGGAGAAGGAGCACGATCACCACCGCAGGCAATGCCGTTTCCGCTGAAATTATAGTCGGTAGGACGCTCACCGAAGTCGCCGCCGTAGGCTTGGAACCACTTGCCGTAGCGGTCTTTTTTCCAGATGGACTGGTCGATGTAATCCCAGATGAAGCCGCCCTGATAGCCGCAGTCCTTCTGGTCGGCAAGTTCCGTGTACTTGTGCAAAGCACCGTTGGAGTTGCCCATAGCATGAGAATATTCGCACTCGATATAAGGCCGCTTATCGCCCTGTGCCAGATACTCTTTAATGTCCTTGACCGTGCTGTACATATGGCTCTCGATATCGGTGGTTTCGAGGAAGCGGGGATCATTGACCACACCTTCGTAATGCACCAGACGGGTGTCATCAAAGCGGCGGACCATCTCTGCCATCTGGAGCAGGGTCTCACCACCAAACGATTCGTTGCCCAGAGACCAGATCAGAACAGCAGGATGGTTTTTGTCACGCTGGTAAGTGGAATTCATGCGGTCAAACAAGACAGCTTTCCACTCCGGCTTATCATTGGGCAAAACGCCCTCGATGCCGCGAATGCCCGCCTGATGGATGTCCCATGTGCCATGGGATTCCAGATTGTTCTCTGCGATCAGATACAGACCATACTCGTCGCACAGGTCGTACAGTGCATCCTGATTCTGGTAATGGCTGGTACGGATGGCATTGATGTTGTTCTGCTTCATGGTGATGATATCCCGAAGCAGTTCCTCATGGGTGTGTACGCCCACAGCACGACCCGTAATGGAGCTGAACTCATGACGGTTGGCACCCTTGAACACGATGCGCTTGCCGTTGAGCAGCATCCGATTGTTCTTCAACTCGAACTTGCGGAAACCGACTTTCTGCCCAGTCACCTCTACCAGATAGCCTGCATCGTCCAGCAGCTCAATTTCCAGTTCATACAGAGCCGGGTCCTCTACACTCCACAGGTGGGGGTTCTCCACCGCATGGCTGAACAGCGCAGAGCCGCCGTTCAGCGGGATTTTTTCGGAGAACACTTCCAGTTCACTGCGGCGCAGGGTCAGACGGGCTGCGCCCTTACCCTCCACCTGCAATGCAACTTCCAGCGTGGAATGAGTAAAATCATCCCCGACAAACAGCGTTTTGACGGATATATCTTCCAGATGCACGGTGGGGATGGCGTACAGCCACACGCTGCGGAAGATGCCGGAGAAGCGGAAGAAGTCCTGATCTTCGCACCAGCTGGAGGAAGTCCACTTGAACACCTGCACAGCAAGTTTGTTCACGCCCGGCTGGAGATAGGGAGTCAGATCGAATGCGTGTGCGGAGAAGCTGTCCTCGGTGTAACCCACATAAGACCCGTTCAGCCAAAGAGCCATGCCGCTTTCCACACCCTCGAACTCGATGTGGACGGGCTTGCCCTGCATGGATTCCGGCAGCTCGAAGTATTTTACATAGCTTGCCACCGGATTGAACCGCTGCGGGATCTCACCCGGCTGTACTTCTTCACGGCCATCCCACGGATACTGAACATTCGCGTACTGGGGAATGTCGTAGCCCTCCATCTGGATGTGTGCCGGAACATGAATGTCATCCCAGCCGCTGCAATCGTAATCTGTCTTTTCAAAGCCGGGGATGGCACTGGTGTAGTTCTTTGCGTAGGCGAATTTCCAGATACCGTCCAGCTTCAGCGCAAGCGAAGATTCTCCTGCCAGATATTCTTCGCAGGAAGCGTAAGTACGGAAACTTGCATGAGCATTCAGCACGTTTTCCTTGAAAAAGGTGGGGTCTTTTACTTTTGCAAAATCAAATGCAGCCATAGTATTTCCTCATTTACCTTTTATAATTTTATAATATTTCTCCAGCCTCCGGGGAACAGCAGATGAAGGAGAAATGATAATGGCTTGTTATCAGACTGCTGCACGCAGTTTTTCATTTGCTTCTTCGACCTTCATACGAGAGAGAATGAAGGTGATGATGGCATCCAGAGCAAACGGAATCACCAGATACATGATCTTCAGCATCGAGATGCAGGATTCGGGCTGGACAGCCAGCGCACGATCGAAATGGCTTGCAGCCAGCAGCCAGCCGGTGATGGCAGTACCCAGACCGCCGCCCAGCTTCACACCGAGAGAAGTGCAGGAGTACATCGTGCCATCCACGCGCTTATGCTTCGTCAGCCAAGTATATTCAGAGCAAGCAGCAATCGCAGCGTTCATATCGCCCTGCCAAGGACCCTGACCAAGAGCTGCGATTGCAGTAAAGAGCAGCATCAAGGTCACATTGCCGCTGCCCATGTAACCAGCTACAGCAACCAGTGCACGAGAAATCGTTGCCAGAGTATAGCTCATTACATTCAGCTTATACATTCCATTCCACTTTGCAACCAAGGTCGGGGTGAACACCAGTGCGATGATCAGAGGAATGTTGATTGCCCAAGAGAATACACCGAACAGATTCTGGTTGCCAAGGATGTAGGTTGCATAGTAGGTGCCCATGCTGATCATGGCACCGTAGATCTGCTGCAAAATGTAGGTGACGCAAATCATCATATAATATTTGTTACCAGCAAGCAGCTTTGCAGCCTGAACCAGATTGTACTTTTCGTCCTGCTCGATTTCCTTTTTGTCGGTGGTATCCACCAATTCGCCTTCCGGCAGTTCCTTCACGGAGAAAACGGAGAGGGTGTTGACAAGCAGACCGATGATGGCGTAGATGATTGCAACAGTGCGCCAACCGGCAGCACCACCGCCCAATGCCGTAACAGCACCCAGCGTGATGGACTGGATGAGCAGGCTGGTGGCAAAGGCGAACATGAAACGCCAAGAACCCATCTCGACCTGTTCGGCACTGTTCTTCGTGATGAGAGCAGTCAGTGCAGAGTAAGCAATGTTGTTGGCAGTGTAGAATACAGCGTTCAGCAGAGTATATGCGATCAGGAACCATGCGTACTGTGCAAACTGTCCCAGATTGGTCGGGATGGCGAAAATTGCCACCAGCGTAATGGCACAGCCAATGTAGCCGTACAGCATCCAAGGACGGGCTTTGCCCATCTTAGAATGCGTTTTGTCAATCAAAGAACCAAAGAAAATGTCCGTCACACCGTCCAGCAGTTTGGAAACTGCAATCAGAGTGCCGACAATACCGGGGTTCAGGCCAACGGTGTTGGTCAGATAGATCATGACGAAGGAGGACAGGAATGCATACACCACGTTGCCTGCAATATCGCCTGAACCATAGCCGACTTTATTATACCACTTTAGATAACGTTTCTCAGTCATTGTGCTTTCTCCCATCTTGCTTGTTTTGTGTGGGCGCGACCAATCTGCTGCGCACTTCAGACTGGAATTCTCATTACGCAAGTTGCCCAAATCTCTTGCGTTTCGTCTGAAAATATTATAGAATCTAATGGAGCGAAAAGATATAGACAAGATGGAACAAAATATGCACAAAATCAAAGAGTTTGTAATTTTTTGATAGAACATTTCCCAAATCACTGCAAAATCTCTGAAGATGAGGAGGACGCAGGGATGTATTTCAACTCAGGATATTTGAACAACTCCCGTTTGGATTTCAAAGACTACTCAAAGCCGCTGGTCGTAGGCAGTTGCGGCACTTATCGCTTGAAAAAACGCCCTAAGCTACCTACTTTTTGGGCAAAGGGTCGCAGAGACTATCAAATCCTCTATGTGGCATCTGGTAAAGCACACTTCTGGTTCGATGGTGTTGAGGAAGTGGTGACTTCTGGACACATGGTGCTTTATCAGCCGAAAGAAATCCAGAAGTATGTCTACTATGTAGAAGATCATCCAGAGGTGTTCTGGATTCACTTTACAGGATATGATGTCAAAAACGTCCTGAACTATCACGGAATCCCCTTGGACAAGCACGTTTTTTACAGCGGCACACTGCCGGATTACAAAATGCTGTTCCGAAAGATCATCCGGGAACTGCAACAATGTGAATATGGCTATGAAGACTATATTGCTTCTCTCTTCAACATCATTCTGCTTTTAGTAAGCAGGCAACAGCAGGAAAGCGAGAAAACAACTACAAGCATCCCCGAAGAAATCGAAGCCGCCGTTGCCTACTTTAACGAGAATTATAATACAAAGGTCAGTGTGGACGATTACGCAGAATCGCTGCATATCAGTACGAACTGGTTTATCCGTAATTTTAAGCAGTACATGAAAATAAGCCCTGCACAATACATCCTGTCCCTTCGGATGGTAAATGCACAAAGCTTATTGGAGAACACCGAATACAATATTGGAGAAATTGCAGAGATCGTAGGGTATGATAACCCACTCTATTTTAGCCGGGTATTCAAGAAAGAGTATGGTGTCAGTCCGGCACAGTACCGAAAGAATCTGGAAGAATCTACTGAAAAATGAGAAAAATTCCTTTGGCTTTGACCACAATGCGGCGATTTTATGTTGCGATAAAAAAGCGGGCAGCCGTTTTGTAGCTGCCCGCCGGGGGATATAGAATGCATTATTTGTCCTGAAACCAAGAAGCCGAGTTACAGAATATACTCCATCTGCCGTTCCTTGGTTTTCATGCCCATCTTTTCATAAAAGTGCTCTGCCGAAGTGTTCCCCGCCCAGACGTTCAGGGTCACCTCGTAGCAACCCAGCGCTTTTGCCTGCTGCTTTACATATTCAAACAGGCTTTCCCCGATGTGCTGTCCGCGCGCCTGCTTGTCAACGCAAAGGTCATCAATGAACAGTGACTTGAAGGGTACCATGTTGGTGGAAAAAGGCTGCTTCTTCAGCTGACAGAAGGCATAGCCCATGCACACATCCTCCTCGTTCACGGCAACGTAGATGGGCTTGTCCTCCTGCTTCAAAAGCTCTGCTAACTCGCAGACAGTGTATTTTGTGGTGCCGGGAATAAAAATATCCGGGCGTATCTCTGCGTGGATCTGCAGCACCTGTCCCAGCAGTGCAAGCAGTCTGGGAATGTCTTTTTCTTCGGCTTTACGAATGTTCATTTGTACTTTGCTCCTTTCCATTTTTGCCTCTACGTTTCCAGTATACCACACCGGGCGGCACCGGAAAAGAGAAAATGCAACCACCGATAGCAAACAAAAACGCGAGCGACCGTTTTGGCCACTCGCGTTTTTATATGTTGGACAGGTTGCTTACACGAGATACGGATCCAGCAGGGCGTCCACTTCTTTTTTGCGCTTAGGGGAGGGCTTTTTCACGGCACGGCCGCGGCAGACCACTAGTTCCAGATGTTGCAAAGCCCGCAGATCCTCCAGCGGGTTTTCGCGCGTTACGATAAAGTCTGCGCTTTTGCCGGGCGCGATAGAGCCGGTCACATCGCCGATGCCCGCCAGCTGCGCGTTGCGCAGGGTGGCCGTGTAGAGGGCAAAACGGTTGCTCACACAGCAGTATTTGTGGAAGTAGCACAACTCCCGCCAGAAATCATACTGGGTGATGTAGGGGCAGCCTACATCGTTGCCCAAGCCCACCGGGATGCCGTTTGCCAGCGCGGTTTTTGCACTTTCGATCACGCCGTCAAAGACGATCTTTCCGTTGTACTGGTCTTTTTCTGATGCGCCCGAAACGGTAGTGTCAAACAGTGCGTAGGGCAGTGCGGGGGAGATGGTCGTGCACAGAAATGCGCCCCGCTCCTTGTACAGACGCACCGTCTCCTCGTCCATTTTTGCGCCGTGCTCAATGGAGTCCACGCCGTTTTCCAGCGCAGCCTTCACGCCCGCAGGGGATTCGGTGTGGGCGGCAACAGTGTAGCCCAGCTTGTGGGCTGCATCGCAGACGGCTTTGATCATCTCCGGCGGCATCTTCATCTCGCCGGGGGTGCCCTTTTCGGTGGCGTCCAGCACGCCGCCGGTGATCATCAGCTTGACAAGGTCTACCTTCTGTGCGCTGGCCTTTTCCAGCTGCGCCAGCGCTTCGGCGTTGTTGTGCGCTGCCACCGCCACCGAGCCTGCCATGTGCCCGCCCGGCACTGAGATGCCCTCGTTAGCGGCTAGAATGCGGGGTGCCAGCACCTTCCCGGCGGCGCTGTCGTCCCGGCAGCGGGTGTCAAAGTCCGCAATGCCGCCCACGGTGCGCACGGTGGTCACGCCGCCCAGCAGTTCCAGCTTGGCATAACTGCACACCAGCCGGTATGCGATGGCGCGGGTTAGCCTGTTGCTCAGGATCTTGCGTACCAGCGCTGCATTGTCCCGGGGCTTTGCGCTGGGTTTGCCGTTGCCTGCCAGATGGACGTGCAGGTTGATGAGCCCCGGGCACAGATACCCACCGTGCAGGTCGATGACCTCGTAGCCGTCAAGGCTTACACTCGCATCTGCAATGGCGGTAATTTTATCGTTTTCGGTCAGCAGCACCTTGCCCCGTACCGGTTCCATCTGCTCGGTACCGTCCAGAAGAATACCGTTTGTGTATGCGCGCTTCATGTGTTCCGTCCTCTTTCCGTTGTATTTTTAGAGTGCAGACTGCCTTATCCGTCCAATTTCTCCTGTGCCCGGTATTGCAGCGCTTCCAGCAGAGAGTCCTCGTCCAGCAGGGTCTTGCCCGCAAGGTCAGCCACGGTGCGGGCGACCCGCAAAATGCGGTCATGCGCCCGAGCGGAAAGTCCCAGTGCATCGTAGGAACTGCGCAGCAGCTGCTCGGCACCGGGGGTCATGCGGCAGATGCGCCGCACCTGTCCGGCGTTCAGCTGGGCATTGCAATGCACCCCTTTAAAGCCCGGCGCAGCGTAGCGCTTGGCCTGAATGGCGCGGGCGGCCAGCACCTGTTTGCGTAACTCGGCGCTGCTCTCGGAGGGCGCGGCGGTGTGCAGCTCGTCAAAGGCGATGGGGTCCATCTCCACGCACAGGTCGATGCGGTCCAAAAGCGGGCCGGACACCCGGCTGCGGTACTGCCGCACCGCACTGGGCGAGCAGGTGCAGGCGCGGGTGGGGTGGCCGTAGTAGCCGCATTTGCAGGGGTTCATGGCGGCTACCAGCTGGAAGTGGCTGGGGTAGGTGGCGCTTCCGGCGGCGCGGCTCACGGTGATCTGACCGTCCTCCAGCGGCTGGCGCAGCACCTCTAAGCTCTCGCGGGAAAACTCCGGCAGCTCGTCCAAAAACAGCACGCCGCAGTTGGCAAGACTGCACTCGCCCGGGCGGAACTGCGCTCCGCCGCCGGCAAGGGCGGCAGCGCTGGCCGAGTGGTGCGGGCTGCGGAAGGGGCGGGCAGAGATCAGCCCGCGTCCCTGCGGCAGCTGCCCGGCAATGGAGTAGATCTTGGTCGTCTCCACCGCCTCCTCCCGGGTCAGGGGCGGCAGGATGCCCGGCAGGCGCTTTGCCAGCATGGATTTGCCGGTGCCGGGTGCGCCGGTCAAAAGCACGTTGTGCCCGCCTGCGGCTGCAATGACCATGGCGCGCCGCGCCAGCGATTGCCCCATCACGTCCGCAAAATCCGGTACCTGCTGCCATGCGTCCTCCGGGTCAAAGGGGATGGCGGCGGCAGGGGAGAGGGGGCGGATGCCCTTCAGTGCCTCCACCACCTCCCGGGCGGTGTGGGCGGGATAGACGGTCATGGTGTCGGCACAGGCCTCGGCTGCCTCGGCGGCGTTCTCTGTCGGGACGTACAGCGCCCGGATGCCGTGCTCGGCAGCGGCAAGCGCCATGGGCAGCACGCCGGACACCGGGCGCAGACTGCCGTCCAGTGCAAGCTCGCCCAGAAAGGCAGCATCGGCAGGTATTTCTTCTAACTGTCCGCTGGCGGTCAGCAGCGCCAGAAGCAGCGGCAGGTCGTATACCGGGCCGGTTTTGCGCACATCGGCGGGGGCAAGGTTGATGGTGATGCGCCGGTCCGGGAAGCGGAAGCCAAGGTTTTTGATGGCGGCGCGTACCCGGTCGGCGCTTTCCCGCACGGCAGAGTCCGGCAGGCCGACGATGGAAAACGCGGGCAGCCCGCCGGAAACATCGGCTTCCACCGCAACGGCAAAGCCGCGCAGCCCGTTCAGGCCAAAGCTGTTGGTCACAGAATACATGGTGTCCCTCCCTGCATGACGCATGGTTTGTCAAAAATGCCAAAAGTGGAAAATAATGGATATATTTGCCATACTTCGACAGTTTTTTCTGTTTAAAATCATTATAGTAAAGCACAGGAAAGTTGTCAATGCAGCAGAAAGGAGAACGAGAGAACATGACAAATGGGGAATGTTGCCGCTATATCCGTACCTATTCAGAACTGGAGGGCTTGCAACACGCCTGTACGCTGGTGTACTGCGCCGCATCCACCCCGCAGGGGGTGCTGGCACAGCTGCGCCGGGAGCAGGGCGGCAAGGTGCGCAGCAGCACGGTGCTTGCCCCGGCGGACAGCTTTGGCCGGGTGATGCGGCTGCTGCGCTACCTGTGTGAAAACGGCGTGGGGCCGGAGCAGTGGCTGGAGGTGCTGGAGGATGTACACCAGCCCTACCAGCTGCTGGATACTTCGAAAAACGCAATAAATATAGCAGAAGAACCGGTTTTTTGTGGCATTTGTCGGTTTTAAGGGCACAAACTTCGGCCATTTTACGCAATTGACATAAGCGGAGCAAGAGTTTATAGTATAAGTAGGTTTATACAAACCATTTCGATCCGGGGAAAAAGATTTTAAACAAAGGTAAGGTGTACAAGATGTATCTGGATGAATATAAGCGCTGGCTGGCAGCGGATCTGGAAGATGCAGACCTGAAGCCGGAGCTGGCAAAGGTCGAAGGCAATGACGATGAGATCAAGGATCGCTTTGCTGTGGCGCTGAAGTTTGGAACCGCAGGTCTGCGCGGCGTGCTGGGTGCCGGTACCAACCGCATGAACATCTACGTTGTCCGTCAGGCAACGCAGGGTCTGGCAAACTGGGTGCTGACCCAGGGCGGTACCCAGACCGTGGCGATCAGCTACGACAGCCGCCTGAAGAGCGATGTCTTTGCCAAGACCGCCGCAGGCGTTCTGGCAGCCAACGGCATCAAAGTGCGCATCTATGATGCCCTGATGCCTGTGCCTGCCCTGAGTTTTGCTACCCGTTACTATAACTGCAACGCCGGTATCATGGTCACCGCCTCCCACAACCCGGCCAAGTACAACGGCTACAAGGCCTACGGCCCGGACGGCTGCCAGATGACCGATGACGCCGCCGCCATCGTGTACGACGAGATCCAGAAGACCGATGTGCTCACCGGTGCCAAGTACATCTCCTTTGCCGAGGGCGTGGAAAACGGCCTGATCCGTTTTGTGGGCGATGACTGCAAGAAGGCCCTGTACGATGCCATCGAGGCCCGTCAGGTGCGCCCCGGTCTGTGCCGGACTGCTGGCCTGAAACTGGTGTACAGCCCCCTGAACGGTTCCGGTCTGGTGCCCGTGACCCATGTGCTGAACGATATGGGCATCACCGATATCACCATCGTGCCCGAGCAGGAGTACCCCAACGGCTACTTTACCACCTGCTCCTACCCCAACCCTGAGATCTTTGAGGCCCTGAAGCTGGGCTTGGAGCTGGCCACCAAGACCGGTGCTGACCTGATGCTGGCCACCGACCCTGACGCAGACCGCGTGGGCATTGCCATGAAGTGCCCGGACGGCAGCTATGAGCTGGTCTCCGGCAACGAAATGGGCGTTCTGCTGCTGGATTACATCTGCGCCGGACGCATTGAAAAGGGCACCATGCCCGCAAACCCCGTGGCGGTCAAGTCCATCGTTTCCACCCCGCTGGCCGACGCTGTGGCAAAACACTACGGCGTGGAGATGCGTAATGTTCTGACCGGCTTCAAGTGGATCGGCGATCAGATCGCCAATCTGGAAGCTGCCGGTGAAGTGGACCGCTTCATCTTCGGCTTTGAGGAGAGCTACGGCTACCTGGCAGGCCCCTATGTCCGCGATAAGGATGCCGTTATCGGCTCCATGCTGATCTGCGAGATGGCCGCTTACTACCGCAGCATCGGCTCCTCCATCAAGCAGCGTCTGGAAGAGATCTACGCACAGTACGGCCGCTACCTGAACAAGGTGGACAGCTTTGAGTTCCCCGGCCTGACCGGCATGGAGAAGATGGCTTCCATCATGCAGAAGCTGCGCGACAACCCGCCCACCGAGCTGGCCGGCCACAAGGTGGTCAAGGTCACCGACTACAAGAAGCCCGAGGAGACCGGCCTGCCGGCTGCCAACGTGCTGATCTACGCACTGGAGAACGGTGCGACTGTGGTGGTCCGTCCCTCCGGCACCGAGCCGAAGATCAAGACCTACTTCACCACCCTGGGCAAGACCCTGGAGGAAGCCCAGGCACAGAAGGACGCTCTGGCTGCCGCCATCGAGCCCATCCTGAAGTGATCTCCTGAAAAAGAAGCGTTTTTGCCCCTCTGCCCTGCCGCAGAGGGGCATTTTTGCTGTATAAAATCGGTTGCAGTTTGCCGGGCGATACGGTATAATAAAACATGGTTTATTCTATCTGTGCCCCGGGTGGCATTTCCCGGGAGAATAAGAGCAGGGCAGGTGCAGAAATTGGAAAAGAAAGTATCAGCCGTTCTGGTGGCGGCAGGGTCCTCCACCCGCATGGGGTTTGACAAGCTCAGCTTTGATCTGGGCGGGGAGACCGTGGTGCAGCGGAGCATCCGGGCCTTTGCGGAGTGTCCGCTGGTCAGCGAGATCGTTCTGGTGGCCGGGAAGAATCGGGCATTTCTGGAACAGCAGGCCGCGGCCTGCACAAAGCCGGTGCAGGTGGTACAGGGTGGCGCGACCCGCGCCGAGAGCGCGAAGAACGGCGTACTGGCCGCCCACGGAGAGCTGGTGGCTGTCCATGATGCAGCCCGTCCTTTTGTCAGTCAGGCTGTTATCACGGCGGCGCTGGAGGCAGCCGCTGCCTGCGGTGCTGCCGCCCCCGCCGTGCCGGTAAAGGACACCGTCAAGCGGGCTGTGCGGGGCGACGGCAAAACTGTGCCGGAGCATTGCATGGTCACTGATACCCCTGACCGCAGCACCCTGTATGCGGTGCAGACCCCCCAGTGCTTCGACCGCGCGGCGTATCTGGCCGCGCTGGACGAGCTGGATGCGGAAAAAGCCCGCCTGGTCACCGATGACTGCAGCCTGTTTGAACTGACCGGCCGCCCGGTGCAGCTGACTCAGGGGGATTACGCCAATCTGAAGATCACAACGCGGGAGGATCTGCCCCGCGCCGAACAGAAAGAAGGAAATGATATGCGCATTGGTCATGGTTATGATGTTCACCGTCTGGTCGAGGACCGCAAGCTGATCCTGGGCGGCGTGGAGGTGCCTTTTGAAAAGGGCCTGCTGGGCCACTCGGATGCCGATGTGCTGGCCCACGCCGTGATGGACGCTGTGCTGGGTGCCGCCGCGCTGGGCGACATCGGCAAGCACTTCCCGGATACCGACCCCGCCTACGCCGGTGCCGACAGCCTGAAGCTGGCGCAGCATGTGGCCCGCATCATGCGGGAGCACGGCTGGAAGATTGTGAACATTGATTCCACCCTGCTCTGCCAGAAGCCCAAGCTGGCCCCCTACATCCCCGCCATGCGGGAAAATCTGGCCGCAGCCTTCGGGATGCCGGTGGATGCTGTGAGCGTCAAGGCCACCACCGAGGAGCATCTGGGCTTTACCGGCGAGGGCCTGGGCATTGCCGCCCATGCTGTCGCCCTGATCGAGAAGCTGTAACGGGAGAGACACTCTGATGACTCTGAATTCGATCATCGCCAATTTCCAGACCTTCAAGCTGGCCGATCTGCTGGATATCGTCATCATTGCTTTCCTGATCTACCAGCTGCTGGGCATCATCAACCGCACCCGCGCCGGGCAGCTGGCCAAGGGTGCGCTGCTGGTCATGGTCGTGTATCTGGTAGCCAACACCCTGAATATGCGCACCGTTACATGGCTGCTCAACTCGCTGCTGCAAGTTGGTCTGCTCACCCTTGTGGTGCTGTTCCAGCCGGAGATCCGCCGCGCACTGGAGCGCATGGGTCAGACCGACCAATGGGCTTCCAAGCTGTTCAACGTAAAGGGGCGCTACAACGACCCCAGTCTCAAGGGTGCGTGGCGCAGCGCCATCATTGCCATCTGCGATGCAGCCGAGCGCTTTTCTGAGACCAAGACCGGCGCCCTTATCGTGCTGGAGCGCCACACCAACCTTTCCGAGATCGTGCGCACCGGCACCCCGGTGAACAGCGCGGTCAATCTGGAAGTGCTGGGCACTATCTTCTACGAGGGCACACCTCTGCATGACGGTGCCGCTATCATCGAAAACGGCCGCATCAAGGCGGCGGGCTGCGTGCTGCCCCTTTCCAACAATCTGGATCTGGGCAAAGATATGGGCACCCGCCACCGCGCCTGTCTTGGTATTGCGGAAAACTCCGACGCCATTGCCATCGTGGTCAGCGAGGAGACCGGCATCATCTCCATGGCCAAAAATGGTGTGCTGATCCGTCATTTTGACCGCCAGAGCCTGTATACCCGCCTCATCGACGAGATGATCCCCAAGGAGTCCACGGTGGAAAAGAACACCGCCGACAGCTGGGTGGAGCAGGCGAAAAAGCTGTGGAACTGGATCAGCCAGAAGGGGGAGGACGAGCAGCAATGAGCAACCAGCCGAACAAGACGAATGGCGCAAAGCCTGCCGTCCGCAAAAAGAAAAATCTTCTGGATGACCGCCGCGTCCGGCTGGCACTGTCTGTGCTGGGTGCCATCGTTGCATGGATGGTGGTCACCATCATCGTTCAGCCCGGCACCACCAACACCATCTATAATGTGCCGGTGGATTACACCTACGATTCCGCCGCCTATACTTCCCGGGGTCTGAGCATCGTCAGTGCCGAGGACAAGACCGTGAACCTGAAGCTTTCCGGCGATGGCTACACCATCGGCGGGCTCAGCGCGTCGGACTTTGTGGTCTACCCGGACTGGTCCAGCGTGCGCGACAGCGGCGAAAAGACCCTGCGGCTGCTAGTGCGCGGCGCAAACGGTCTGCTCAATGGCGTGACCGTGACCATGGAAGGCAGCGACAACACGGTGGATGTGGTGTTTGACGTGGTGGAGGAAAAGACCCTGCCCGTTACCGCTACCACCAACTATCTGCGCATTGCAGACGGCTATATCCTTTACAGCACCGAGGTCTCCAAGGAGACCGTCACCCTGTCCGGCCCCAGCAGCGAGCTGAGCAAGGTGGCTACCTGCACCGCCGAGGCATCTTACAGCAGCGAACTGACCGAGTCGGTCACGCTGAACACCCCTCTGCGCTTCTACACCAGCGGCGGCAAAGAGGTCAAGTTCCAGTACACCACGCTGGAAGAAAGCAATGTGGACGTGACGCTGCAAGTGTACAAGACGGCGACCCTGCCGGTGAAGGTGAACTTTATCAACGCGCCGCGCGGGTTCGATAACTCGGTGCTGAGCTATGCCCTCAGCTGCAAGCAGCTCAAGGTAGCGGGCCCGGCAGAAAAGATCGATGCACTGTCCACCTTGTCCATCGGCACCATCGACCTTTCCACATTCAGTCTGAACAAGGTGTACGAGATGCCCATCGAGCTGCCGACAGATATCTATCTGCTGGACAATATCTCCACCATCACGGTCAGCTTTGACTGCTCCGGGCTGGAGACCAAGACCATGAACCTGCCCTCCAGCTGTGTGCAGGTGGTCAATCTGCCCGCCACCTATCAGCTGACGGTGGAGACCGAGCGGCTGATGAACGTGATCCTCTGCGGCCCCAAGGGTGCTATGGAGACTTTGACCCCCGAGCAGGTGGTCATTGAGATCGACGCCGAGGACTTTGCCGTGGCTACCGGCCAACAGAACATTGCCTGCCGGCTGTATGTACCCTCCAACGGCAAGATCTTTGCACTGGGCAGCTATGTGCTGCAATGCCGCATTGAAAGCAACTAAATTTAAAGGAAAACACAACAAATGATTCTGGTTCGCAACATCCGTCTGCCCCTCTCTGCCGCAGAGCCGCAGGCATTTGAAAAGGCGCTGCACACCCTGCGGGTGCCCCGCAGCAAGGTAGAGCACACCGGCGTGGCAAAGCTTTCGGTGGATGCCCGCCACGGCCAGCCCAAGCTGGTATATACCGTGGCGGTCACCCTCAAGCAGCCCGGGGAGGAGGCCGCCCTTGCAGCCCGCTGCTCGGACGCCGCCCTGCATAGCCGGGCAGACTTTACCCTGCACGCAGGTACCCAGCCGCTTGTGCACCGCCCTGTGGTGTGCGGACTGGGCCCGGCGGGGCTGTTTGCGGCCCTGCTGCTGGCACGGCAGGGCTACCGCCCCATCGTGCTGGAGCGCGGCCCTGCGCTGGATGCCCGTGTGCAGGCGGTGGAGCACTTTTCCGCCACCGGTCAGCTGGACCCCAACGCCAACATCCAGTTCGGCGAGGGCGGCGCGGGCACCTTCTCGGATGGCAAGCTGACCACCCGCATCGGGGATGAACTGTGTGATTTTGTCACCGAGGTGTTTTTGCAGCACGGTGCCCCGGCAGAGATCGCATGGAAGCAAAAGCCCCATGTGGGCACCGACCTGCTGCGCGGCGTGATCACCTCCATCCGCAGGGAGATCGAGTCTCTGGGCGGCGAGGTGCACTTCAACACCGCGCTCACCGGACTGGAACGCAAAAACGGCCAGCTGGTGGGCATCACTACTACAAATGGCAGCTTTGCCTGCGAGACGCTGGTGTTTGCAGTGGGGCACTCGGCGCGGGATACCTTCAGTATGCTGATGGACAGCGGCCTTGTGCTGGAGTGCAAGCCTTTCAGCGTGGGTTTCCGCGCCGAGCACCTGCAAACCGAGATCGAAAAAAGCCTGTACCACGAAGCCGCCGGGCATCCGGCGCTGCCCCGGGGCGAGTACCAGCTCTCCCAGCACGTTGGCGACCGGTGCGTGTACACCTTCTGTATGTGCCCCGGCGGTCAGGTGGTGGCTTCCGCCAGTGAGGAAGAGCGCGTTGTGACCAACGGCATGAGCTACCACGCCCGCAGCGGCAAAAACGCCAACGCGGCGGTGGTGGTCAGCGTAGGCGGGGCAGATTTTGCCAACGACCCCCGCCGCGCCATCGCCTTTCAGCGGGAGCTGGAAGCAAAGGCTTACGCCGCCGGTCGTGCCGCCGGGGCTTACGCCGCCCCGGCAGAGAATGTGCAAAGCTTTCTGGAAGGGCACGGGCAGCTGCATATTGGCAGTGTACAGCCCACCTACGACCGCGGCGTGACTGCCGCAGACCTGGGCGCACTGCTGCCCGGGGAATTGGCGGACACCCTGCGGGCGGGTCTGCGCGCCTATGAGCGCAAGATCGCGGGCTACACCGCGCCGGACGCCATCCTGACCGGACTTGAGACCCGAACCAGCAGCCCGGTACGGCTCAAGCGGGAAGAGGACTTTGTGTGCAGCCAGCTGGCAGGGCTTTACCCCTGCGGCGAGGGTGCGGGATATGCGGGCGGTATTATGAGCGCCGCCGTGGATGGCCTGCGGGTGGCCCGCGCCATCATCAGCCGGTATGCACCGGCAGAAGGGTGAGAAAATTTTGATGAACGATCGTGAAAACGATAACCGAAATAACGAAGGCCGGCAGGTACAGCAGGAGCTGGAAGACCAGCTGCGCGCCTTTGGTGACACCATGACCGATGCCTTTGCCCACGGCTTTGAGGGCAGGGGTATGGATATTGGTGACCGGGCGTGGGATGTGGGCAAGGCAGCTGTCCATGCGGCCAACTACGGCATTGGGCAGGCGGCAAAGGCCTTCCGACAGGGGCGCAAAAGCTCCCCCTATGGGGATGCAAAGCAGACCTCCAACGAAGGTGCTGCGGATGCCGATGCCGCCGGGATGCCCGGCTGGTTCCGGCAGATCTTTGCAAAGCCGGAGCCTACCCCGGTGGAAAATATCCGTATCAGCGCCAAAAAACGATATAGCGCAGGCTGCACCCTGCTGGCTGTGGGCATCACCTTTGCGGTGATCTTCGGTCTGGGCGGCATTGGCTGCATCGCGGCGGCGGAGGCCGTTCTGCCCGGCCTTATTACAGAGACCATGATCGGTGACGCGGTGGCCACGGCCGCGGAGGGCATGACCTATACCTTTACCACCGGCGCTTCTATGGCCACGACGGTGCTGGAGATCACGGGCAATGTGCTGACCCTTGTCGCCTGCGGCTTTGGTGCCATGATCGCCGCTGGTGCAAGCCGCTTTTCTGCTTCCAAAAAGCTGGGGGCGCTTGCAGATGCAGCCGAAAAGCTGAACGTACAGAAGGGGCTTTCGGTGGAGATGCTGGCAGACCTGACCCACCAGACCAAGAAAAAGACCCTGAAAAAGCTGCGCAGCTACATCCATAAGGGCTGGCTGAACGCATGGCTGGACGATGAGACCGAGACGCTCTACCTGACGGCAGAGGACTACCGCGCCGCCAAGGAGAATGCCGCCGCTGCCGCCGCGCAGCTGCAGCCGGAAAAGGTGGAAACCGGCGATACTCCGCTCAATCTCGATACCGCCCGCCGCTTTGCCGCCGTGCTGGAAAAGGAGCAGCAGCTCATGCAGGATGCGCAGGCGCGGGAAGAACTGGCGGCGATGCACAAGACCACTACCGCCATCTGCGACTGGCTGGAAGCACACCCGGAAAGCCAGCCCAAGACCCGCCGCTTTGCGGAATATTATATCCCCACCACCCTCAAGCTGCTGCACACCTATAACGATGTGCAGGGACAGCAGGGCGAAAACGCCGAAACCATCCGCCGGGATATCGCGGGCATCCTGCATACCTTGAATCAAGCGTATGAGAACTTGTATAACAATCTGCTTTCGGACGTAGCCATGGATATTTCTTCCGAGATCGCCGCTTTGCAGGGAATGCTGGCCAACGACGGCCTGACCGGGAGGGAATTTGAATGACCTACCGCGCTTGGGAACAAAAACCGCTGGACCGCACCGCTGTGCGGGAGCTGACCGCCGCCATTGCCGAGCAGGCAGCGGCGCAGCTGGAAGAGCAGGCCATGGACGAAGCGCCGTGGTCAGACGAAAAATATAAGGCCGTGCTGGCTGCGCAGCAAAAGGAAAACGCCCTGCTGGCGGGCATCCTTGCCGCCCGGGGCATCACCGACCCCGCCGAAGCGTTGACCTTGCTGGCAGGGGAGGAGGAACTTTCCGACCCCGCCCTGCTGACCGATATGGACGCCGCCTGTCAGCGTATCTGGCAGGCCATTGACAATGGTGAGACCATCGCGGTCTTTGGCGATTACGATGTGGACGGCGTGACTGCCACCGCCCTGCTGTACCAGCACCTCAAGGGCATGGGTGCGACCGTCAAGTGTATGCTGCCCAGCCGCGAGGGGGACGGCTACGGCCTTTCTAAAAACGCCATCCAGTCCATGCACAACAAGGGCTGCACCCTCATCGTGACGGTGGATAACGGCATCTCTGCCGTGGAGGAAGCCGAGTTTGCGGCTTCACTGGGTATGGACCTGATCATCACCGACCACCATCTGCCGCCGGACACTCTGCCCAAGGCGGTGGCCGTGGTGGACCCCCGCCGGGAGGACGACCACAGCCCCTTCAAGGGTCTGTGCGGCGCGGGCGTAGCCTTCAAGCTCTGCGCCGCGCTGGACGGCTGTCCGCCGGAGGAGATGCTGGATTACTGCGGCGACCTTGCCGCAGTGGGCACGGTGGCGGACGTGATGCCGCTGGTGGGGGAGAACCGCACCCTTGTCAAGGCTGGGCTGCGGCAGCTGCAGCAGACCGACCGCCCCGGCTTTGGGGCGCTTTTAGAGGAAGTCGGCCTTGCGGGCAAGCCCATCACCGCCGAGAACATCAGCTACGCCATCGCGCCCCGCATCAACGCGGCAGGCCGCATGGATAACGCCGTTACCGCTTTGCAGCTGGTGCTCTGTGAGGACCCGGACAGGGCCGAGGAACTGGCGCACAAACTGAACGAAATCAACGCCCACCGGCAGGAGACCGAGCAGCAGATCTTCAAAGCTGCCGAAGAGCTGCTGGAACAGCAGCCCGAGCGGCTGGACGACCGCATCATGCTGCTGTGGGGACGGGACTGGCATCCCGGCGTCATCGGCATCGTGGCGTCCCGGCTGGTGGAACGCACCGGACGCCCGGTCATCGTGGTCACTATCGACGAGCACGGCGAGGGCAAGGGCAGCGGGCGCAGTGTGCAGGGCTTCAATCTGCACGCCTGCATCGGCTCCTGTGCCGACCTTCTGGTGCGCTACGGCGGTCACGCCATGGCGGCGGGACTTTCCGTCCGGGAAGAAAACCTGCCCCAGCTGCGCCGCCGCCTGAACGAGTGGGCTGCCCGGGAGTGCCCGGTGCTGCACACCCCGCCGCTTACCTGTGATGTAGCCATCCATCTGGACCGTATCACGGTGGAATGCGTGCGGCATCTGGATCAGCTGGCACCCTACGGGGCGGAGAATCCCACCCCGGTGTTCCTGCTGCAAAGCGCCGTGGTGGACGGCGTATACCCGGTATCGGAAGGGCGGCACAGCCGCCTGCGGCTGCGGCAGGGCAATAGCTGCCTGTACGCCGTCTGGTTCGGGATGCCCGCCGAGCAGCTGCCCTACGCGCTGGGCGATGTGGTGGACGTGGCACTGAACCTTTCGGTCTACGAGTCCGCCCGAGGGGCGCAGCTCTCCGGCCGTATCATCGACCTGCACCCGGCAGGGCTGGGCGCAGAGCTGGCGCGGCAGGCTGCACTGGTGCAGGCACTGCGCCGGGGCACCCCCCTGACCGAAGAACAGAAAAAACAGATCGTCCCCGCCCGCACGGATATCATTGCCGTGTACCGGGAATTGCAGTCCCGCCGCTGGCACGCCGAGGACCTGCAGCCCCTGTGCGCAAAGCTGGGCGAGGAGCAGACCGGCAAAACGCTGGTGGCAGTTGCCGCTTTAGAGCAGGTGGGGCTGATCACCGCAGCGGAAAAAGGCGGGGCAAAATTCTGGGAGCTGGTGCCGACAGCAGGCAAAAAGAACCTTGCCGATGCCCCCATCCTGAAATGTCTGGAGGAACTATAAATGCCTGAGGGAAAGAAAAATACTGTCCCGGTCCCGGCTCCGGTACGGGACGAGGACGGCTACTCTGCCAAGACCCATCTGCACCAGCCGGTGCAGGAGACCGCCACCGTAGCCGCTACGGCGCTGCTGGCAGACGCACCGGAGGGGGCGCTGCCCTCTGAGGTACGCCCGGAGATCGTAACGTGGGAAAAGCTGTGCGAGGCCATTCAGGCCAGCGGCAAAGCCTACAATATGGAGATGATCCAAAAGGCCTACGAGCTGGCAAATAACGCCCACAACGGCGTGTGCCGCCGCAGCGGCGAGCCCTATATCTGCCACCCGTTGGCAGTCGCCCGGCTGGTGCTGGATCTGGGCATGGACTCCGAGAGCATCGCCGCCGCCCTGCTGCATGACGTAGTGGAGGATACCCCCACCACGCTGGACGACCTGAAAGCCGCCTTTGGCGAGGAAGTGGCCCTGCTGGTGGACGGCGTGACCAAGCTGACCA
>ERZ773264.1637-NODE-1637-length-25351-cov-3.772770_pt1 | contig 25351 bp, 47 predicted proteins | sample MGYA00511910_ERZ773264 | MGnify/ENA primary metagenome ERZ773264 (study PRJEB29015, sample SAMEA2737739) | human gut metagenome | biome: human gut; feature: human-associated habitat; material: faeces | place: China | collected 2012 ...
CGATCATTGCGAACCATGCCGCGTGCGGCATTGCCCGCACATAATCCGCCACATCGGGCGAGGTCAGCGCGGTTTCCGTGCCGTAGTTGAGGCGCGAGAAAATCTTATCAAGCGCCGCTTTCTGGATTTGCTCCCATGTCATTCGCTCACACTCCTTTCAAAAAGGAAAAGGCGGGGTTTCCCCCGCCGCTTATCCTTACAGCAGTGCGGTAGCGTCTGCAAGGTCCTCGCCTGCAATTGCAATCGAGCGCCAGTTTACGAAACCGGCAATGAAACGTGCACGGCCGGTGTATACCTGTGCGTCGGTGTTCTTGTCGGTATAGCTGTCGGTGGTCAGCTTTACGCGATCGAGGAACGGCATAGCAAGCGTGTTCTGGTTTTTCTTGCTGTCCATCAGCATGAAATACTCCTTGCCTGCAATGGTGTTCGGCAGATAGTTCCAGACGATGAAATTCCATCCGCCGTACTGAAAGTTGAAGCCTACGCGGTTGCCGCCGTCCTTAAATTCAGAGCCGACAACCTCGGTCAGCTTGCGCTTCATCTTGCCGCTGTTCGGGATAATGATAGTATCCGGCGCAGTTGCGAGCAGGTTGCCATCATCGTCGGTGAACTTCTGCATCTTCTCCTGCATGGTGTCCAGTACGGTGTACAGGTCATCAGACGAGGTGTAGGAGAAGCGGTTGGACTGGGTGTACTTCGGCTGGGTGATGGACTTGTGCGCCTTGTTGAACAGAGACAGCTTATCGCCAGTAGTCGTGTCGTAGGTACGCATCTGCATATCCTTGTTGCCAAACTTCATGGAGCTGTTCAGACCGCCGATCAGCGTTGCAGCAGCGTACATCTCACGGGTACGCGCAAAGGAAAGGCCGAAATCGCGTGCTCGTGCGATAACCGCGCTCTGATTGCCGTCCTCCATCATCTCACGGGTGATGGTCAGGCGCTTTTTCCACGTGCTCGGCTCAAGGAACTTGGAAAAACCCTCCTGAAACGAGGTATCCGGATACGGGCCGTTCTCGCCTACATCCTCAAAGTTGCCGCTCGAAGTCATGGAGAGGTATCTCTCGCCGTACTTGTCGGTAGTGTCCATGCAGAAAATCTTCTTGAACTGCGAGTCCTGCTCAAAGTCCTCGATCTCGTGCTCAATGATTGCCTTGATAGGAGCTTCGGACTTGCCAAACAGGGAGTCAACGAGACCGGAGCCCTTAGAAATAATATTACCTGCCATTATTTATTTACCTCCTTGGGGTTAGGCTGCTGCCGCCGGAGTTACGAAAACGCCGCGTACAGTGGAATTGGTGGTTGCGCCGTCGGTGTCCAGAATCTTGAACACGCCGGAAGTGGTGGTTGCGGTAACGCCCAGCGCGTCAGGGCTCAGAGTAACCGCAGAACCAACCACAGTTGCCGCAACGGTCGCAGTGGACACGGTTTCAAAGATGGTGTTTTCGGTTACTTCGATGGCCGGGTAAGTGCCGTCTGCGCGCTGCGGACCCATGACAATGTGGGTCGGCTTGGTAGTAGCCGCGCACTTAGCCAGTGCACCGCCGGTCAGGTTTGCCGCCATGCCGAGAGAAAGACCGACCGCGCCCTTGGGGTACACAAACGGTTCTACATCTGCAACGCGGCTGTATGCCTTGATAAACATAGAAATTCTCCTTTTCAGATACGTTTTTTGTAGTCTGCAACAATCTGCTGCTTTGTCCAGTTCGGAAAAGCCTTGCGATACCACTGCATGGTTTCGTCGGGAACATGCACGTCATCGCCGCTTTCGCCTGCTGCTGTGGTGGTCAGATGGCTCTTGCCGTTGACATTGTTCATCGCCTGCTGCTTTGCCGCCGCGGCTTTCTTGCCGGTGAGCGTATCAAAGTTTGCAAGGCGGAACGCATCAACAAGCGAATAGCCTCTGTTGACGTACTCGTTAAAAACGGGTGCGTTCGGGTGATTTGCCAGTGCAGCAACGTCGGTGATGGACGGGTCAAGGTGGGAAATTTCCTTGATTGCCTCGTTCATCTGCCGCTCGCCCTCCTCCATCTGTACACGGTCAAGAACCTGCTGTGCCTGCCGTACAGTGGGGTTGTTTGCGATCATCTGATCGAGCATAGCGGGGTCGAGCCCTGCCTGCTGCATCTGGTCGCGCTGATATGCCTGCTGATACGCCTGCAAATCAGCTTCCGAGGTGATCGGCTTGTTGGTGTACGGGTCGAGCTGACCCTCGTACATCTGCCGTACCATCTCGTCCTTTGCCGCCTGACGCTCCTGCTGAATGCGCTCCTTAAACTGCGCTTCCGATCTGCGTCTTGCAGCGGCAAATCGTGCGTTATCTTCCGCACTCTGTACTCCCTCGGGTGCAGCTTCGGCGGTCTGCTGCTCGTTTTCGCCTGTTTCCTCGGGTCCGATGGACGCAGGTTCGGCGGTTTCCTGCTCGTTTACGCCTGCCTCGGTGGTTTCCACTTCGGTTTCCATAATTTCTTCCATTTTGGTATTCCTTTCCGGATTTTTACGCTGTTCCATGCGATTTTGGGCATAAAAAAACCGCCCTTTCGGACGGTTCCGCTATTCCCTTTTACTTGCCGCTCTTAGAGGAGCGCAGATCGCCGCCGGTCTTAACGGACGGCTTCTTGCCGGAAGTCTGGGTAAATACCGCCTTAACCTCCATGCTGCCGGTGTTCTTGATCTTACCGGCGTAACCGCTCTTATTTGCCATGCTATTTCACCTCCTTTACTATCTGCTTATAGTTCGAACACTGCGGATTTTTGCAGATAAGCACGAGCTTACCGTCTACAGTGTCGGTCTTGGTGTCGATTTTACATACCGGACATACCATAACTGCCGCCTCCCTCCTGATAACTCGGCATTGTCTCCGGGCTGACGTAGCCGGACTGCGTAATATCGGGAATGCCGTCTGCATTTGTTGCCATCGGCTGCATCATTGCCTGCTGCTGTGCCAACATCTGCCGCTGCATCTGCTGCTGCTCTAAGCGCTCTGTAAGCTGCTGCTTTACCTCGCTCGCCAGCGGGTAGTGCAATCCCTCCATGATCGTCCAGAACGTCAAGAGGCTCTGCATATCGGTCGGGTCGCCAAAGCAGCCGTTTTCAAGATTCATGCGTGCCTCCTGCCAGAGGTTTTCACGGTTGCCCGCAAGCGGTGCGGTCTGGTCTACGCTGAACAAAAACTCGTCGTTCCAGTACGGATCGCCCGCATCGTCCACTTTGAGGAAATCCATCTTGTTAAACACGCCATACATCTGCGTGCCGTTGGTGTCCTTGTATACCATCGGGCGCGGCTCGTCCGAGTACGCCAGCAGGAACTTAAACATGACCTCGAACAGGTCAGCGTAAGCGGCGTTTTTCATCACCTTGCGGCTTTCCAGTCGTCCGGCGGTCTGCGCCGCTGCAAACTGCTTTGCCGTACCAGAGGTTGCGGTACTGTCCTTGCGTCCCTGGAAGCTGTCCGTAATGCCAATCAGATTACGCATTGCCGTGTAGGTGCTGTCCTCAAACGCCATGTCACGGCTGATATCCGGCTGCAAAGTCAGCACATCAATCATCGCTTTTTCTTCCGCGCCTTCAATTTCCAGCACCTTGAACTGTTCGTCCGTGCGTCTAATCTGCTTGCCCTTTGGCAGTGTGATAACCGAGCCGCCGCCCAGCAGCTTTTGCGAGATTGCGCTGTCGAGCTTGTTTACAAGCATCTGCTGATCCCGTATCATGTCCACGTCCGAGGACCCTAACAGCTTACCGACAACAGACACATTGCGCCGCAGTACCACCGGATACACGTCCGGCTTGTAGTACGGGATCATGTCGTTTTCCTCGTGCTGTGTAACGGTTGCGTTGCCCAGCTCGTCAAGCTGCACATCCTCTACGATCTTCGTCATCGGGATGCCGTTCTCGTCCGTCCGCGCGAAGTCTTTTACCGTCTTGTCCTCGCTGCTCTTGCTCCCGCAGTATGGACAGGTATCGCCCTGCATATCCGAGCCGCACTTGCTGCAAGTCTTGATACGCCGCGCCTGATAATCTTCCATGTACTCAAGCAGCACATCGTTGCACCATGCCACGCGCCCGATACCGCCGTCCTTGTTGCGAAAATAGCCGATGTTCTCCGTCACCATATCGTCGGCGGTGCTCTGGTCAAAGCCGCGTGCATCCGGCTGCTCCTCGTCCTCGTCGGCTACGTCCTTTCCGTACTTTTTCTTGATATAGTCCTTAGTCTGCGCGAGCTGAATAAAGAAGTAATCCATATCCGGAATGTTATACACGCCCGGCTGTGGAATGAACTGCTTCGGGTGCAGCAGAGACACCGACAGTGCGCCCCGCGTGGTGTGTGTCCGCTTGGTGTTGTCCCACTCGACTAAAAACAAATCGCCGCCGTGTGTCGGTGTGGTTCTCTCGTCCTGATCGTTCAGGCGCTCAAAGGGTAATCTATCAAGCTCGTTTCGGATATAGTCCTCAATCGTCTTTGCGAGCTGTTCGTCCTCCTCGTGTCTCGGCGTAACCTTGGGCGTGGGGATATCGCTTGATACTTCCGCCTCGATGATTTCCGCTACCACGTTCCGCGCCACTACTGCATCTTGCGCTTTCTGGCTCTTGCCGTGCACCTTGTCGATCTTGTGCGTTCCCCGGTAGATTTCTTCCCGTTCTACCATCAGATTTAGTTCCGGCTGGTACTTGCTCCGCGCCTTGCTTAGCCTGTCCTGCCACTTCTTCAAAATCTGTTCGTCACTCTTGCCCGTTTTATCAAACGGATTTTGCATTATATCACCTCATTTTCAAAACGGATTGCCCCATTTAGATAATAGGTACTCCTGTCCGCTCTTGTCGGCATTGTAGTAATCCTCGTACATATCATCCGTCCACTTGGCCCGCTTGCCTCGTGGCTTGTCCTCGGTGTAGCTCTGCTGTGTGCGTGCATAGTAGGCGATAGCCAGCGCCATAACGCAGTCATCGTGTGCGCCCTGCTCTGCCTCTGCTCTACCCTTTTCGTTGCGGACAAACGTCAGCATTTCGCCGAGCGTGTCCGCGTCGTTCAGCAGCTCAACCGATTCGCGCACTACCTCAACCAGTCCGGCGATAATAACCGGCCTTGTAACGCTTGTGGTTTTGAATCCGTAGCTGTCGCGGGGTCTGTGGGTGTAGTTGTCCTCGGTTTGGCGTACATACTGCCGCGGATACCTGAGCCGTTGAAGCTCCTTGATGGGGTAGCTGCTATAATTGGCCTCTATCGCAATCAGCGCCTTGTTATAGTAGATACCCAGACAATACATCTGTGCCGCGTATACATCCTCATCGAACTGATGCCGCAGTGTACACACCTGCCGCCCGTTGGTGTTATCGAGCACCTGCCCTACAAACCAGTCTGAGCCCTCGCCCGACGTATCCCCGCCGATCACATACGGCACGCCCTCGCGCCTGTCCTGATAGATGGAGATATAGCCGTCGTCAGCGTCCACCCAGCGGATAGACTTATCATCAATCCGCACCTGATTAGATACCGCGTCAAACCGTGTCGAGTATGCAAAATATCCACGCTTAACCGGTTCCCGCAGCTCTGCCAGCCTGCCGTTGACCTTGGCCGCATCGAATATTGTCTTGCCGATAACGCCCCACTGACCGAGGCAGTAGACTTGATAATAGTACGGGTCGCTGTCCTTGTACCCTTCAAGCGTGCGCTTGTAGTCCTCATCAAGCCATGCGTTGTCCTTGTAGGTGGTTTTGAGCGTCACCGCCCGCTCATCCTTGCGGTCGAAAAACCGCTTTTTGAGCCAGTGCAGCACGTTGATCGGGTTGAACGAAAGCGTAATCTGCCCGTGTATCCGCTTGCCTCGCAGACGTATGTCAAGCTGGTTAAAGTCGGCTTCCGCAATCTCGCTTGCCTCCTCAATCCATATATCGGTGAGTTCGCCCTTGGGAAATGTCACCGACTTAATCTTTTCGGGGTCGTCCAGTCCCTTGAAAATACAGGCGTTGCCGGTCAGCCTGCATACAATCTTAAGGTCGGTAACGTCAAACAGGCTATGCAACCCCCAGCCGTTAATGACCTGCTGCAGCAGTGCAAACGTAGACGTTCGGTTTGTGTCGCCAACCTTGCGGACCACAAGCACATTGCACAGCGGCTTGCTCATCATGCGTACAACCAGCCGTTGTGCTGCAAATACAGACTTACCAGAGCCAGCGCCGCCATATAACACAATGTATCGGTGCTCATCATCCGAGAGCAGCGGCAGATACGCCGCGTTAAACGCCCTCTTGGGAATGTTCACTTGCACCCGCCGCACCTCCTAATTGTACAAAATGCGTATTTTGCATAATAAGCAACGTCGTCCGTCTCACTCCCCGGTATTTACCCCGAGTTTTCCGGCACTCAGCCCCACAAAAACCCTTGATTTTGCAAGTCATGAAAGTCAATCCTGCATATCAGGGTAAAAAAACAGACCTGCACCGCTGTTACGCGGCTGCAAGTCATCAATCTGTATCCGTCATATCGTCATCATCCAGCAGCTTAACCGTGATCGTCTGCGCTCCTACGATTTCCCGACGTTCGATAAACGCGCCGATACTCCGTGCGCGCAGCTCAGACGCTTTGAGACGGTCTTTTATATCTGCCTTATCATTACGCATGGTATCGCTCCAAAACTCGTTAATCTCCGCCATATCCGCCACACGGTCACGATCCAACAGTTCATCGCGGTCTGCGATGTATTTACTAAGTTTTACCACGTTCTGCGAACCTATCACGTCGGAGTTATTGCCCCTGTAACCGGCAAGCCGTGCCGCCTCTGCTGCTGTCTTGCCTTGCTTGTAATAATCAATCCATGCCCGCTGTTTTGCGGTCAGCTTGTCCATACTCTCACCCCTTACTATATATAGACACAAAAAAGCCGCCCCGGTTGCTTGGAGCGGCTTTTGTCTGCCTACAATATGTTACTTGTCCATGTCCGCCGTTATCAGCTTATAGACGTAGCTGTTCAGGCTCTCGCCCTTGCTGGCTGCATACTCCTTAATGCGTTCGCGTTCTCCCTTGGGTACTACGATATTAAGCCGATCGTATGCTTTCGCGTTATACTTATTACTCGCCCGTGTTCGTGCGTTTGGGTCAACTGCCATGGTATCACCTCCCTATTATAGTGTACCACAGCCGTTATCATTGCTCAATTATACAATTCCGCCAAATATCATTACTCAATTATGTTTACTTTGCCCATTGTTTATCATTGCTCAATGATATATACTGTAATCACAGCAAAGGAAAACACCAAACACCGAAAACAAAATGGAGGTACACATTATGTTTAACAATATTAACTCTCTCGACGAACTCCGCAAGGCATACCGCGCCGCAGCATTTGCCGCACATCCGGATCACGGCGGCAGCACCGAAGCAATGCAGGAAGTCAACGCAGCATATGAAAAGCGTTTTGAAATCCTCAAGGCTGAGCAGAACCGCAAAGCCGACGCAGACCCGACCGGCAAGACCCGCCGCGTTGAAGAGATGCCGGAAGAGTTCCGCGCGGTGATCGAGAAGCTCCTCAGCATCAAGGACATCATCATTGAGCTGTGCGGCTCCTGGGTTTGGGTATCCGGTGAGACCCGCGAGCACAAGGACGAGATCAAAGCGGCTGGCTGCTTCTGGGCAAAGAAAAAGGGCATGTGGTACTGGCGTTGCGCTAAGGACGCGCACCACGGCAAGAGCCACGCAAGCATGGCCGATATCCGCCGCAAGTACGGCAGCGAGCGCATCACCTCGGACGGTCACCGCGCCGACGCTCTCCCGGCATAAAGGAGGGCGTCGCCATGATCGACTACGGACCACGCGGAGAGCGTCAAGACAACTTTTACATCTACATGCGATCCCCTGCAAAACGCACCAGCCTTGCGGACCTGCTCCAGAGCGACAAGCACGCCGCCGAGGACGTCGCCCGACTGCAACGCATGATCGAGGACTTGCAGCAGTACCGGCGCGATATGGCCGAGCGTGCCGCCTATCTGATCAGCACGCAGCCGACCCGATCCGCCGAGCTCAAGCGCCGCCGCGATGCATGGGAAAAGAAAGTGTACTACTACTTTACCGAGTGGGACACCTACCCGGACGGCACACGGCAGCGCGTCAGCGTTAAGACCTACGACGGCACCGACCGCCACAAAGCCATAGCAGACGCAAACGAGTATCAGCGCACCCATACCGGCATAGCCGTAACCGTTGACATTGCCAAAGGCAAGTTTGAGCACTAACCTAACCACCCGCCCCGGAGGTAACGAGGGCAGAAAGGAAAACCATCATGACTAAGCTAATCGCCATTATCGCCGCCCTGCTGCAGATCGTACCGGCCACCCGCACCATCTCCGGCGAGGTGTACCGCATCGACTACCCGACCGGCACGCAGGACGCGCCTATTGTTACCATCGTCACCGAGGACGGCAACGAGTGGATCACAGATGACTACATCGCACCGCGTCACACACCGCTTGAGATCACATTCAGCACCAACAGCACCGAGGACGTAACCGACGACGAGATCATTTCCATCGCATCCATCTGGACGCGTTAAGCATGGGAGCCTCACCGCTCCCTCTCATTCTCCCGCCCGGCTCACGCACCCGCGGCGGAGCATTTTCTAAATAGCATGACAAACCCCGCTCACCAAAGCCATAAGGTGAGCGGGGTTTACCATTATACGACTGTTTCGGTTTTGCAGGACTCGCACCTGCTTTCAGCACTATGCAAACCGGTATACCTCCACAGGGAGGTATGAACGCTTTCGTTGCGCCTGAACGCCGGGCTTTTACCGGTGATCTCTCAGCTGTCCAGAACGGTTGTATGAAATCCAGAGAGGTAATAACCTCACTTTCGCAAGTTTACTTGTGTTCCCGTCCTGATGATTAGGTATGCTTACAAGAGATAAGCAGCTGGTGCTCTTTCGCGGCGTGTACTTAGCCGCCCGAAAGCGCCGTATCGGCTTTGTAACTTTGTACCGGTTGTTTTGCTCTCGGCTCTCAAAGTCCGTTTGAGTGCTTATCCGGTGAGCACTCGCCCTCTCGATATAGGCTGTTCGGCGTCTCTGTCCGTCGTGTCACGCGTCTCTATCGGTGCGTAATCCGGCTGATTCCCTTTTTAGGTTACAGCGGGGAGCGACCCCGGTTGCGGCGTGCCTGCAAGCACCCGCTGAACTCTGCAAAGCTGTTGCAGCAGCTCCGCATACGTTCGGAAACAGATTGTCCGTCTTTCCGGACTGCCAGAATCATCATCGCCCAGTAAAGGCGTTTACCCGTCCGACCTCATGCAGTCATCCGGGCATATCGGCGTGCCGCGCAAATGACACGCCAACGATAGAAAGGATAATCAATGCCTTCGTTCCGCGAAAGGCGTTTTGCTCCTCTGCCCTCATGCAGACTTTGGAGCAGGTCAGCGGCAGGTCTCCCCACCGCTTAAAACGGGACTTTAGGTAAAAATGGAGGAACGAAACTCCGTGATTCTGCTCTTACGAGCTTTTATCACAATACTATTATAACACCAGTTTTTGTGGTATAGTGTGGTAAGTTTTCCACAGATTCATGCACAATCTGTTAATAACTTCTCCACTTCCCGTAGGGCGCGAACGTGCATCCGTCCGCGCACATGATCCTCGTTGTAGTGTATCTTTTCGGCGGTCTCTCTCCACGTTCTACCATTCACGTAATGTTCGATCAGCAGCGCCCGCAGCGCCGCATCCTGCACCTTAGCCGTTGTGCTGATAATCTCAGCCTTAATCAGTGCAAGCCGTTCCTGCTCTCTCTGTATCTTCTCGGACAGGGCAAGATACGCATCCGCCTTGTTTGCGGTCACGTCACCGCCGCCGCCCGGTGTGTCCTTGATCGTCGCCGTTGCACTTGTCGCCCGCGTCCATGCCCTTACTCGTGCTTCTTCCAGTGCAGAGATTGACTTTTCAAGGTCAATCCCTCGTCTGAGCCATTCTTTAGTCGTCGTGTGCCACTACCTCCTCCATGCCGCGCTGTGTATATCGCCTACGACGGCTTATTCTCGCCGCCTTGCGGACGCAACCCACACCCGGTTCACATCCGCGCGATTTCCCCGTGTCTATCAAATAATGACACGCCCATAGCTTAGAGCCTTGGCTTGTACCCAGTACCCGCCAGTATGCGCACCCAGCGCATTCGCTTTTCTTTTTCATGCTAATGCTATTCCATTCTCCCGCAGTTCTTCAATCAGATCGTCGATTTTAACGTATTTTCGGGCGATACTGTCTGCGAGGTAGTTTGTTTCGTCCCATATCCGCCGTAATCGGTCATAGTCGTACCCTTCTTTATCCCGTAGAACGCTAAACATAATTGCCCATGTAGACGCAACCGCCGTGTTCGTTGCGTCGCGTTTGGCTTTTTCTATGTCGCCCTGCGTCGCCGGTATTCGGTATGGGTTGACTTTCTTTTTCTTCGCCATTTCCGTACCTCCAATTTTCATACCGCCGCATCTCGTCCAGATACCGCCGCATCTCCGCGCTGTATCGCCTCACTCGTCCATCAACAGCTTCGGGAGTCCGTATTTATTGAGCATCTCCATTTGGTGTTCCTGCTTTAAATCGTTTTTTAGACTTTCCAGCATATTTTCGCACATCTGGATGCAATCATATAATTCCTGCGTCCGTGTCATGCCGTGCCCTGGTTTGAGCGTTAGCTCTGTTCCCGTCAGCAGGTTTGTGCTTGTAACGTTCATTCGCTTTCTTCCTTCTCCATCCGCTCCAACATATCAAGGTATTTCTGTGCCATCGCCGCCACCTGTATAGCCTCGCAAGCGGCGGCGATAGCGCGCTCTTTAATCTTTGTTGCAAAGCGGGGGTGCGGCTGCATATTGTACCGAACACGTTCCCACAAAATATTGAGTGCTTCTTCCACATCATCCGTTTCCTGCCGGAGTTCTTCGGCTTCCTCGCGGATAACCGCCCATCCCTCATGTGAGCTATGGAACTGTGGGAATCGCTCATTTGCAGCTTCCAGCTCCTTTTCCACGAGTTTTTCAACATCTTCACTCACTGCGTTCATCGTTTTCCTCCTGCGTAAACGCCGCTCCGCAATTTGCGCAGAATCGCGGCTGTCGATACCTTTCGTTCATCGTCATCATCGTATCCGCACTGCAAGATATACACTTGTAAACCTCGGTGTACCATTCCTCCACGCCCATCTTGATGTACTTAACCGTCATGCAAATCCTCCTAACGCTGCTCTAAGCAGCATAATCGCCAGTGCTGCTAACGTGCAGCCTGTAAATACCAACAACATTCCGATCAATACGCGGAACGCAATTTCTTCAAAATCCACCGTATCACCTCAAACACAAATCATCGGCGGGTGCGGAATCTCCGTATCTACCGGTTTCCATAGGTGCAGGCAGTACGGATGGTTGTTTATATACTCCGACTTAGGTGGATGGAACTGCATAACGCGCTCGTCCTCGCCGAAAAACATGTCCTTAATCGCACACATCTCGTCCCACGTCGGGCAGCACTTGCGCTGTGCAGAGCCGGGCGAAACGCTAACGTGCTCCCAACCCATGCCATTGCTTGCGATCACTCGGAACGACTTGCCGCCGACATACACCTTAAACACACCGTTTCCGCTGTCGCCGGTGCATCCATAAAACTCGCGTTCTCTGTCTTTCAGCCGGAACTTGTCCAGCTCGTGCAGGTCAATCATTCTGTACACCTCCATAGTGTTCAACAATGTACTGGTTCGCCGTGGTCTGCGGCGCGGTTTTCCATGCAATATAAGTTGGTATGCCGTTAGACAGCAGCACTAGTGCAAGCAAGCAGGGAAAGGCGAATAGCGCTGCAAATATAGGTTCATAGGTAAACGCAATTACCACAAAGATAATTGCTATAACAGCAAACGCCACTCCGCAAACGACCCCAAACAATGCCATCTCAGTCTGATGCTTGCAAACTTCCTGCACCAGCGTTTCCGGCGTAACGCCCATCTGGGCGGCGATTTCAGCAATGGTCATTGTGGTAATCCTCAATCACATCAATGCCGTATGCAATAGCGCACTCGTTCTCGATTCTGCATCCGCGGTACTTATCCCAGTCCTTCGCGAAATAAGCGACGTCAGCCGTAGACAGTAGTTCCAGTGACTTAGCCAGATACCAAAGCGGACGCGCGTCATGTGGCGCGCTCCGGAAGAACGAATCAATCACTTCCACCGGCTCACCAAGTTCACGCTCTGCGGATTCGATAGCTTTTGCGCGGACTGCGAGAATTTCCTCATCTGTCTTGTCCTTCATAGGCTGAGAAATAAATAACTTTTTCATTCTTCTACCCTCTCATACGTCTTTTCAAAAATATCCGGCTTGCAGGGGTAAAACTCGCCGTTTACACCCTTGATGATGTAGTCGCCGATAGTGGCGTACATCATGCCCTCAAGAGTGCTTATCATCAAATCGTAATTAAGAATCACACCATCTGCACGCTGCTTGCGAGCAGTAAAAATTGCTTTGTTTCCACAGAAATTCGCAATTCCTTCGCGGTTCTTACCCGTCCAACGGACGGCCTCAATCTCCACGGGTTTCTTTCTGTACTTCATTCCGTTACCCCCTCGCACTCCGCCCCGCAAGCCGCATAGCCTGCAAGATCAATCCAACTGTCAGCCTTTCCGCCGCCTGCTGCAATGCGTGCAATCTTGAGCAGCGCCATCATTGCAGCAACGTCCTTTGCCTCTACGCGCACGTTCACGCCCCTTGTGCAGGCTTTATTAAGATACGCCTCCCACAGTTCCGCAATCGTCTTAAAGTTATCCTCCGGTGTGCCGTAGTCCGTCTCGCGCTGTCCGCATACGCACTTCTCCGCCGCGTGCAGGATGTCCGCACGGGTCAGCCTGCGCTTTACGTCCTCGCTGTTTTCCTCGACTACCTCGCGGATGTCGGGGGTATTGTCCGTATGACTGGCAGCGTGGCATAAAGCATAAGCATCTTCGACAGTCAAGCGGAGACCAAAGTCTATTTCTCCCTTGTCCTCGGCATCGCAAGCCATCTGTTCAATCGTGTTCAGTAGAATACTCATTTTGCGTTCGTTATTCATGATTACTCCTTTTCCGGTGTCCGGCTTATCCTCGATCACCTCATAGCCTAATAAGCGAGCAACTTCTTTGGGATGCAACTGCGCGTATGCTAAGCAATCACCAGTTTTCCCGTACAGCTTGCATCCGTAACAGTACTTAAGTCCGTTGCAGTAATCATATACGGCAACGACCATATTGGCGTACACCTTCCCTTCTTTCTTAAACTTCATCGTCTTCCTCCTGTGTCATTCTCTCAACGGCTTTCTTCACGCCTGCCATAATCAAGCACCACTCACCCACCGTTAAATACGCAGCTATATCGCGCACCGCTGTAACAGCGTCACGCGCCATTTTCGGTTCAATCGGCTTGTCCATGTCGGCTTTGGTGATTTCACGCATTGTCCGCCCTCCTGTTCCACGCTTCAATCACTTTTTCAACAGCACTGGTTTTGTAACATTCACTGTCTACCAAAATCTTTGAAGAAGCGCGACATTTAGTACAAAGCACTCTTACGCCGTCATTTACAAACAACCTCGCTTCTCCACCACAGAAAGGACAAGATTTAAGTTCAATCATTGTCTGCACCTCCGTCCATACGTGCGCCACAAAACATGCAAAATCTCATTACGTCTGCCCCGCTCAAACCCCTCCATTCCGTTTCATGGCAAGCGGAGCACTCCCATTCGTAATCGCCGCAGACATAGCCACGCTTAATCCACTTTCCATGCACCACCGGCACAACGTCGGTGGCAGGAACGCTCTCGATAATCTCTCTGAGATAATCCGATTCACAGCTGTCGGCATCGTTTGCGATTAAAGTGTAATCGGCTTTCTCTATCGCCTTAATTGCGGCTTCACGCTTAATATACTCAGCCATTCCGTTTCCTCCTCAACGCAATCATCAAATTGCAATACAAAATTCCGGTCTTGGTAATGCGAGGGTGACTCGACCACCATTTATTCTGCGCCATGCGCACGCTTGCGGCGCGGGTGATTGGATACAGGTTCTCCGGCACAAAATTCTGCGTGTTCCCGTCCAGAAAGCAGATCATATGCCCTGCCGGAACTGCGCCGTGCTTATCTGTCCAGACCTTTTCCTGCAGCGGCATCCAATACGGTCTTGCGTAGCCGGAAATATGTGCGTCCACCGGCACTTCGCGCACCTTGATGTACGTTCCCGTCTGGCTTCGTCGCACCGTTCCTACTGGCAGCGCCCTTGGCTGACCGTGCTTTGCAAACCGTCCGGCGTTTTTCCCTGTCTGGATATGCAGACACTTTGTGCATTTCTCACGCACACGTTCCATCTTGCGTTCCGTCCCGAACTTCTCGTTCAGCCGCCGGGTGAGGTCTGCGTAACTGTCGCAGACCCCGATATGCTCCCGCAGGAATGCTTCTTCTTCCGGCGTGTATCTCATCGAATCATTTTTTCGATGTTGCTGTTTACCAGTTTACCTTCGCCCATCAGCTTCTCGGCACGCAGCACAATGTCCGCATTGTTGATCATCTGCTTTGCCAGGCTTGCAATGGTCTGCGAAATTTCGGTTTCTTCCTTGCGCTGTGCAATATCCATATCCGGATTTTCCGCAATCTCAATGCGGCGGCCGAGTACGGCCTGTAATTCAACTAATGTCATTATTCTGTTCCTCCCATTCCTCGCATCTGCTTTCCGCGTCCATAAAATCCGCTCTGTACTCGCCGCCACCGTTGCAGCAGACACCCTCAAATGCTGCATACCATCGGCAGGTTTTGCAGGTGTTCACTCTCCAAACCTCCGTTTCGTGACCGCAATCGGAAACTCTTCGATCTCGCTTGCCCACAGGCACGCTTACCCGCAATGCTCAAATCCTGACACGGCGAACCGCCGATAATGCAGTCCACCCACGGTGCTGTGTGTCCGTCTATTTTGGTAATGTCACCGAGGTGTCTCATACGCCCCACTGCGGCGTTCAAAATTTCATCACCGACCATCCTCATCCGCTCCCAAAATCTCAACCACAATCCTCGGATTTTTTGAATCTACATAAAAGTGGTCTTCAAACCCCGCGATGTTTTTCCAACCGTCATTCTTGAGATACCGCGCCTTAACAAGCGCATCCTGAATAACCTTGCGCCCGAACGCGCAAATATTATCCTTATCCCTCCGCCGGTCTTTCTCGTACCAGCGATAAATCATGTACACCGGTTCTTCAAACTCCACGTTTCCGAGCTGTCTTGCCGCGTGCATCACAACGGTTTCGCACTGCTTTTTCAGCCGCGCCCCCTCCTGCCGGTGTCGTCTCTCCGCCTCGATCAACTCATTCAGTCCCGGCAGCGGGCCTTTGATTACAAATTTCAACTGTACCTCCAGTCTGCAGCCGAGAACTTACCGCTTGCAAGGTGCATCATCATGTCGATCTCACCTGTTCCCGCGTGCCTGTTCTTTGCTACGTTTACCTTTACCTGTACGCTCTCAGCTTTCTCGTCCTCGTCGTACATATCCGGCCGGTGCAGCAGAATCACACTGTCCGCGTCCTGTTCGATTGCACCGCTGTCTCTCAGGTCTGACAGCATCGGTTTTTTGTCCGCTCTGGTCTCCGTCCCGCGGTTGAGCTGTGCCAGACATAGCACCGGCACGCCGAGCGTCCGCGCAAGCACTTTCAGTTCACCAGAAATCTCAGTAATCTGTTCGTACCGACTCCGCAGCCGCATATTCGGCTTAATCAGCTGTAAGTAGTCGATGACCACAAGCCGCAGGTTTTTCACCTTGCGCGCCATCGTCCGTATTTCGCTTACACCGCAGCGTAACGTCTTGTTTAAGTACAGTGGGACATTTATCAAACTGTGTCCCGCACGGCTTGCAGCGGCAATCTCATCGTCCGTAGCACCGCCTAGCAGCAGCTTGCTTGCCGGAACTTTGCAAATACGACTGACCCGTCGTGCGGTCAGTTGCACCGAATCCATTTCCAGTGAGATAAACAGCACACCGCCCTGCTTTGCTACGTTGTCCGCAATCTGCAAGCTGATTGCCGTCTTGCCGCAGCCGGGTCTTGCCGCCAGTACATACAGTCCGCAGTTGAGCATACCGCCGCCGAGAATCCGGTCTAAGTCCTCAAATCCGGTCTGTACGGAAACCGCGCCGCTGTCCAGCCTGTCCCAAAATTCCAGTGCAGCGTTCTCGCCGCTGATCAGCTCGCCTTCCGCGTGCTCTGCCAGCTTTGCAAGCTGCTGTGTCATTCCGTCTATCACCTCGGACGGGTCCGCATTTGCAATAATATCCGCGTCCGCCGTACTCAGTACCTCGCGGATACCGCGCCGCAGTGCAGCCTTGCGTACCTCTGCGATATGCGGTTCAAGGTCTGCGTTCCCGCTCGGTGCGATCTCCATCAACTCGTAAAAGTACGAGCGTACCACGCCGCTTTCGTTTGCCGCCTTTGCCGGGTCTACGTCCTCGCCTCGGTTGTCGATCCGCTGCATCGCCTCAAAGATTTCACGGTTCGCTTCCACCGTGAAGTCCTCCGGCTTTAATTCTTCCAGTAATCGCCGTGCCGTCTGCGGGTTTGTAATCGCCGCACCGATCAGCAGGTTTTCGCTGGTGATGATATCAGTCATACACCTTCACTCCGTTCACCATCCGGTACTTTGGTTTTTCCGGTCTGGTCTCCGTGATTCTGTCCCAAATAATCCCGCGCCAGTTGTTTGCCATGCTCAGCCGGATAACCTCGGCTACCGCCTGTTCTCCATGCCGCTTTACGCGGTTTTCAATCTCGGTCAGCAGAGACTTCAAGCCGGTTGACTTGTACGCCTCTCTGCGTTCCTTTTTGTAGTTCAGCCAGTCCCGCACCGCAGATCGTACCGGTTCGTTAAAACGTTCCGTCTGGTCGGGTTCCTTCGCTTTGTCCGCTTTCGGCTTCGCCGGTGCTTCCTCCCGCTCGCAAGCCTGATAATCGTCATACTTTGCAACCGTAACGATGGTGTAATGCCGGTTGGTCTTTACCGTAATCTCACCGGTGCTTTTCAGCTTGTCAAGCGCCGTCCGCACCTGCTTCACAGTAAGCCCGCTTTCCGCCGAGAGTGCCGCATAGCTGGTCACGAACGCGCCTCTGGGTATCTCTATGTCCTTCCATGCGCAAGCCTTGTAATTGGCTCTCAGCAGGACGTGGAGCCATAGCTTGCAGGTGGGGAGGTCTGTATACCATCCCCACTCCGTAAGTGCACGGTGCAGTTTAATGTGCCCGTTCATTTCCCATCACCTCAGAACGGAACGTCCGAATCCTCCTCCGGCGTATCCGCAAAATCGCTGTTCTCCTTTGGCTTTCCCTTGCTCTTGCCGCCACAGAAGTCGATGCTTTCGCACTGCACCTCCCACGAGCGGCGCTTATTGCCGTTCGTGTCCTGCCAGTCACGGCTTTCCAAACGGCCGGAAACGATGCACATATCGCCCTTATGGAACCATGTGCTTGCGTGCTCTGCCAGCTTGCCCCACAATACGATAGAGCAAAAGTCGCTCTGATATTCCCCGTTGTTATTCTTTCGGCTGCGTTGTACTGCGAGCGTTCCGCCTGACACAGCAGTACCCGACTGCGTGTGCCGCAATTCGAGATCATCAGTCAATCTGCCTTGTAAAATAATCTTGTTAAGCACTTGTATTCCTCCATTTGTTGTAATTTTTCAAATTGTTGTGAAGTTTTGCATGCTCTGCCCTTGTCAGTACAGCAATGTTTTCCGGATTGTTGTTTGTTTTATTTCCGTCAATGTGATGCACAATATCAGAAGATTTTAGCTTTCTTCCGTATTTCTGCTCAGCAACAAGTCTGTGTTCCAGAACAAAACCATGTTTATCCGCCAAATGGCTGTCCGGCCGATATATGAGAATGTATCCGCCCGAATGTTTCTTCCTTCCTCCTGACCAGTGATAATTTTTATCCCCGGACATCGCATCTCTCAGCTTCTGTTTGGTTTCGTCTGACATCTTGCGTCCATATGACGGACACAAGCTCCCCGTTTTCCCGATGTTCGGATGTTTATGATTTTTCCACAGAAACTTCACGCTCTCAATTCTCGTGGGAACACGCATGCCTGCTTTTTTCATCTCTCTTGAGAGCTTTTTTCGTTCAATTCCGATCTCGTCCTCAAGCATTCGCAAGCTCGCGCCTTCTGCAATTCGGGTTTCGATGTATTCCCGATATTTTTCTAAATCAACTTTCATCTCCCTGTCTCCTTGGTATACTTCTGGTTTTCCTCGTCCCACATTGGATAGAGGCTTTGCAGGTACTCCCGCATTTCCCGCTTGATTTCCTTTCCGTCACCCTGATCCATTTCCCGGTGACACTCCGGGCACAGCATCACAAGGTTTGTCGTGATACCCATGCCGCCGCGTGCTCTCGATACAAAATGGCACGCTTGCAGAACTCCGCCTTTCCCGCAGTGGCGGCAAATGCCGCCGTCCCTCTCCCAGCATTCGCGCCATACCGCCGGACTGATGCCGGTAAACTTGGTCTGCCGTCTCATTCTTCCATGTCCTTTCTCGCCGCGCGTTCCAACCTGCGCTTTGCCCTTCGTCTGTAGTCTTTCTTCATCTTCGCCCATCCGCTGTGATTTCGTGCCCAGCAGGCGAAGCGATAGCCTATTTTCCAGTCCGCTGGTACAAAGCGTTTGTATGTCGTAAACCTCATACGCAGCGTTCCTTTCTTCCGGTCTCCCACTCGTCTTTCAACTCGCTTAACAGGCTTGGTGACGCGGTTTCCACTCCGGCGTTTTTGCAATCCTGAATGCAGTTGTCAATCAACTGGGACATTTGCCTCTTGTCAAAATCGCTTGAACCATAATACGCAAGCACTGTTGTGCAACCGTTGATTTTCGATGCTCTGGTTTCAATAAATCTTCCAATATGGTTGCTCGTCCACTTTTGACCGAAACTCGCTACTGCCTGTATCTGCATACACAGTACTTCATAGTTGCCAATGTCTTTGATATGTCGTCTGTAAATGCACTCCGGTGGTTCACCCATGGCCTTAGCCAGTTTTCCGCACAGCGCCCAGTACATCGCATTTGCGTCAAGGTCTCGTCTTTCCTGCTTAGGCGCGATCTTGGCGGTATACACCTTACCATCTTTGAGTTTTTCGCACTCAACTCGTGCCATAGGTGCATTGCTGATGTGAAGACACAACCAATTTCCGAGATCGTTGTGTATTACCTGCGCATGATCAAACTCATGCGTCATGGCATAGCCTCCATTGCCTTCTGATGGTCTTTATCGTCCATCTTCTTGTTCAGCTCTACCATCAATGCGCCGAAATCATTCATTTTCAGTTTCGGAAGATCATCCAGCGGAAAACCGATGGTTTCTTCAAACTGCTTTTTCGTGGTTGCGCCCAGCGCTTTTGCAATCTTCTTAATGGTGGTTGTTTCCACCTCACCAATCACATCTTCTGGCGGCTTTTGCAGCGCCAGCTCCCGCTCGATTTTTTTAAGCGCAAAATGATATTCGTCATACGTTACCTCGGACGTAGTACGGCAGCCGGTAAGTCGCATAAGGTGTTCTTGTGCCTTGTCATTGCCGTAGACCTGTTGCAGCCTGTGCGCAAACGCCTGACAATCGCGTTTAATCAGCTTATCCGTACCTGCCCGCTCGGCTTCTCCAGAATACTTAGTCTGATCTTCTCGCACGCTGTCATCGTTCCAGTATACATCTGCGCCAACGCCGAGCATCTTTGCGGCAACTGAGATAGCGTCAGTATATGCCATCTTCCAGCATTCGTCTGATACCTGTGGGCCGTTTCTGGTCTGAGAAACAAACTGACTGCCGCCAGTGCCCGGAATAGCGTCCGACCATTCGCCGTCCGCTTTGATAAACAGATTGATATTGCAGAATGCACACACAACGCCGTCATGCGTTTCAAGCCACTGTTTGACAATCTCGGTTTTCCAGCCCATGCCGCACGGCCCGAATTGCTCCGTCAGCGCCTTAATGCGCCACACGGGGTTAATGTCGGTGAATCCTTTCAGTTTTCCGGCCTGAATTTCCTTTTTCGCTGTCTCCGGCACTGTGCGCAGCGCATTATACAGCGTCAGATTGTCACTCATTCTTCATCCTCCTGCTCAAAGTCATAAACCGCCATTCTCAAATCATCGAGAAAGTTCTTGATCTCCTGCGGAAACAAATCCGTGTAATCCTCCAGATACAATCCAATAGCAGTCTCGGCTTCCCGCATATCCTGCAACCGGTTAAGTCGCTCCTGATCTGCCCTCTCCGGTGGCTCTAACGCCCGCTCGGGGCATCCTGTAATTGCATCACGCATTGCGCAGCGCCTCCAAAACGTCCTCATCACACATGATTTCCGTTTTCCCGTCTTTCGTTCTCACCCATAGACCATCACCTGTGCGGGTGTAATATTCCTTCGCTCCGGTAATCATTCCACCCTCGATGTTCATCAGCCAAACCGAAGCGGTACATCCCCGCGTAGAAACATTCATGCCAATGCTTGCAACCACTTCGCTACCCTGCTTTCCAAGAACCAGATCAAGCAGGCTGTGGAACAGCTTCTTGTCTTTTGCCATTGCGTTTTCCTCCGTTCGGTGCTATAATCACCGTGTAATGTTTTGCATGCCGCTGATTGGGTATCCTACCACCCGTCAGCGGCTTTTCTCATGCCTGTTCCGGGATTTCCAGTTTTCCGGTGATCGGTGCAAAGCACTGCGGGTATGTGTTGCCACAGCCGTCCGACCAAAACAGGAACATCCAGCCCATCCGGTTTACCGTCCAGTGCTTGAATCCTTGCTTCTCAACGTATTCCTGCTGTGCTTTCAGCGATTCGCGGGAGCAAATATCGTCCGGCTGAAAATCCAAACCGCCCTTGCGTCGTGGTGCAAACCGCATCACCCGCTCGGTATCAAACGCCGAGCCGTTAATTTTTACTACCATGCTTGTCCTCCGTTCTCATGCTGATCGTCTTTGCGCTCTCGCGCATCTGCAAGCCGTACTTAGCAGCGTTCATCGCCTTGCCGATGACCCGTGTCTGCATCGCCTTAACCGTCAGCGTTTTCTTTCTGCTGTTTGTCATGTCCGTATCATATCCTCTCCCGCGCCAGAATCGACGTTGTTCGCTTTTCTTCACGTCATGTGTGTAATTTCATGCCCGCAGTTCAAAATCGATTGTGGCGCATTCTCGCGTAACGTTCATGCTTCTGCTGTTCATAGGCACACAGCAACATGCTTGCCCTTGCGGCTACAAATCCGACTGCCAGCAGCGCCAACATGATAGCCGCGCCGGAAAACAAGTCGATTCTTCCGTTCTCGGTCATACCGCCGGAAACCAGCGTGCCGAGAAAGCAAAATCCTGCTAACCAGCCATAACGCTTGTACATTGGTTTCGTCCCCTTCCTCGCGTGCGCGTTATATACTCTCGAACGTTAGTGAGAGAGTATATATTCTTATATTCTTTCTCTTGTTGCCCTTTGTCTGCCCTTGGAGTGCCTTTTGTCTGCCCTTGGTCTGCCCTCAGACATTCCCGGCGCGCCGCTTTGCAATGTCACTTGCAACGTCTCCCAAATAGTAAACTACCCGTTTTTCACCGGGCACCCTCGGTGCACCGATAATCTTCTTTGCGGTCTCTCTATCGCTAAGACCGTACGCTTTCATGCACTGATTAAGCGTTAAAAGCACCGCTCCGGGATACATCTGCAGCAGATCGTTTTTCACTTCCTGCCGCAAGGCTTTATACGTTTGTTCCTCCAAATTTGCACCTCCGTTCTGTGTGCCCTTCACGCATCCTCGTCCGCTTGCCCGTCCTTTCCGCCCGTGATATACTGAGCGGGGAAAGGAGGTGTTAAAATGACCCGTCTGCAAAGTGAAATTCAGTCCTTCAAAAATCGTTACTCTGTTCATGGGGATGAGCCTGTAACGAAAACCGAACTTGCTGAATTTGCACGTCGGCTTGCCGATCTTCTTAACGAGTTGGCGCCCGCTGTCACTTCTCGATGGCGGGCGTTGCCTTTAGCACGCCCTCACGCGCCAGTGCATCGGAAAGCCGCTCTTTTGCGGCCAGATACTCCGCATACAGCCGTGCGATTTCGTTGTCCTCGTCCAGTCGGACGTACATATAGATTTCCTTCTCCATGTTCTCACCTCCGCTTATGCGCTCTCGTTGTCATTCTCCACGCCGAATGCCCCGTTGGTAATTTCATCGTCCGTGGCAAACAGGTAAGTGAACGGCTTCTTGAAATAGCGGCACAGTAGCTTGCATTCTTTCGGCGTAAACCGTCCGCTTTTCATTTTAGATTCATAGGCATTTCTGCTGATACCTAAGATATTACCCATATCATCAGATGTCAGACCGTGAAACGCTTTCATGCCCATCAAATTCGGATACATATTTGCACCTCCCTTCTCATTTGTTGGCGTTCCGCCAACCTATGATTACAGTTTATCAACAATACGCCAACTTGTCAAGGGATTTTTCAAAAAATGTTGACAGAACGCCAACTTAATGATATGCTGTACTCATAGGAGGTGAGCACATGGAATTCTACGAAGAACTGAAAGCTGCTCGCATTAAGGCCGGTTTAACCCAGCAGCAAATAGCCGACGAAATAGGCATTACAAAAAGTACCTATTGTGGATACGAAACTGCAAAGCGAAACCCTGACCCTCAGAGAATCAAACAGCTTGCAAAGGTTCTTCACATCTCTGCCGATACCTTGTTAGATACCGGCATAGAAAAAGAAAAAGCCCCCGCCTCGACCGCAGCCGAAGCGAGGGAGAACAACCAAGTAACCCGTGAAGATTTACTTGAAGTTTTGCAGAAACTTCACATCATTGAGAGCGGCAGTGCCGCGATCTCGGATGCCGACCTGCAATTCCTCATGCACATTATCGCGGTGATTGATGACTGGTTCAGCAATCGCGGATAACGTGTCCAAGATGAGGCGGGGATTTGAAAACGAATTGATGTAGTTTAACAGCTTGTCGATATTGTCCATTTGAATTTCCGCCTTTCGTTCTTTGGTTTTAGCATATTACCATTTTGAGGAAAATGCAATCAAAACCGTTCGTCAATTTACGCCCAAATTATACAGAACATTTGTTCGATTATCAAGGGCAATAAATTGACCAGCATAACCACTGTCCCATAACCCGGACAAATAAAAAATGCCCGCCGGTGACGCAACCACCAAACGGGCATTTATACAAGGGAAGCCTTGCACGCATATTTTACCATAAGTAAAGGAAGTGTGCAAGGTGACAGATGCTATGATAGGGCATATCTGCACATTCTTGTTTTATTTCGGACTGACATACTTCATCGGAATCGTCGCACACGGCGCAGCCGATGAAGTATGCAGCCAAACCAAAGAAGAAGAGCAGGCCCGCAGCAAAGCAGTTTCCAAACGTGCTTTGCAGATGGCGATATTCGTTGCTGTTGTCAGCACGATTATGAACGTACTTGAAGTGCAGGGCAACAACAAAAGCATCGAGGAAGCACAGCAGGAAGGCATTGAGCTGGTGCAGGAATATCCGCATGAATATATCGACGAGGACGTATTCCGGCAGTATGTTTCCGACAACATAGCGGATATAGAATCCGACTACAATCTTGTTTCGTTCGATGCGCTTTCGCAATACGCCGGAGATGAGCAAGCCATATACGACCAAGGCTGGCTCGATGCCTGCGACAACTACGGAATCGACACCGGCAGAGAAGATATCCCAGACTACGGATATTACGGTAAAATGTCCGAGCCAGACGAGCCCGCAAGCCCCACCGCCTACATCACACCATCCGGCAAGCGTTACCACCTGTCGCAGTCCTGCGCCGGAGAAAACGCAATCCAAACCACAATCGCAAAAGCAAGCGAAGAGGGCTACACGCCCTGTGCAAACTGTGCACAATAAAAATCCCGCCCCGGCGTTGACAGCACCGAAGCGGGAAGCGAGGGTAGAAACTTTGGAACGAAATCTACCCTCTTATTATACGACAAAATAGGAGGTTTTTCAACATGGATAAAAACAAAGATGGATATTTTCGTGAATCATTCACCTTTGAAGGAAAGCGTTACAACGTCCGTGCTAAAACCCAGCGCGATCTATGGCGCAAGGTGGAGGAGAAAAAGCGCCGTCTTGAATCCGGTATAGATATTACCAATGAGAACACAATCTGTGAAAAATGGTTTTATGACTATTTGGAAACCTACAGATGTCCAAAAGTGCAATCTAAAACATACATTTACTTAAAAGCAATGGTCAAAAATTATATCGCACCTGCGATTGGAAACAAGCGTCTAAAAGATGTAAAGCCTGCCGAATTGCAGCGAATACTAAACAGTGGTGCGGGTATGTCTAATTCTTTTGTTTCTAAACTGCGCAACCTCATAAGAAGCGCATTTCGGCAAGCGAGAATCGACCGCGTTATCATTTACGACCCTTCCGAGGCATTGGTCATGCCCGAAACTACAAGCGGAACGCACCGGGCGATTACCGCCGAGGAGCGTGAACACATTTTGAAAGTATGCAAAACGCATCGCGCCGGACCGTGGGTCATGTTTATGCTGTACACCGGCGCTCGACCAGCCGAAACGCGAAAAGCCCGTTGGGAGTATATAGATTTCAAACACAAAAGAATTATTCTTCATTCAGCCAAGACCGATTTCGGTGATCGTCCAGTTCCTCTCACCCCCGCACTTTTACCTTTCTTGCGCGGAGGCGAAGGATATATTTTTACTCAAGAAACCACCGGCAGGCCGCATTCGACAGCTTCGATGCAACGCATGTGGGCATCCTTTAAGCGAGCATTAGATATTGACATGGGAGCGCAAATGTACAGACATAGTATCATCCCTCAAACATCAAAGGTAGCGATTGATCTTACGCCGTACTGTTTTCGTCATACCTACGCAACCGATCTCCAAAGCGCAGGCGTGCCGATCAATGTAGCAAAGGATTTACTCGGCCATAAAAGTATCTCTATGACTGCAAAGGTCTACACCCATCTGTCCGATGAGGCGTTCAATGCCGCAGCAGAAAAGGTGTGCACGTTTGAAAAAGCTCGTCAGGAGAAAAAAGTTGTTGTATTGTGACACATTGCTCATTGTGTCACCTGATGTGTCACTTTCAAACCAGACCCCCAAAATCCTTAGATATATGGTATGTTTTAATGCTTAGTATATTGCCTGTATAACTATGCACGGAATACTGCGCGGCGCGGCTGAGCATCTCGCGCAGCTCCGCCGATGCGACCGCCTCAAGCGGGAGCGGCCGCTCTCCGACGGCGGTTCTCGCCGCAGGCGGCTGTCCCGCACGAAAGCGTAATTCCTCGATGTCCTCCGGCCTGTCCAGCCG